>TARA_R100001132_G_C3275817_1_pt1 | contig 23992 bp, 22 predicted proteins | sample TARA_R100001132 | Tara Oceans TARA_R100001132 (sample SAMEA2621247) | marine metagenome | biome: marine biome (ENVO:00000447); feature: mesopelagic zone (ENVO:00000213); material: "saline water (ENVO:00002010), including plankton (ENVO:xxxxxxxx)" | depth 800 m | reverse complement strand
ATGCACTTGCCCCAATGAGCCGGCGGCCAGGGGCTGGGGATCAAACTCAGCAAACAGCTCGCTGATGGGAGCTTCCAGTTCGCGTTCCACAATGGCCATCGCAATTTCACCGGGAAACGAAGGAACCCGCTCCTGAAGCTTTGAGAGCTCTCGAATGACATCGCGGGGTACCAGGTCGGGGCGGGTGCTGACCACCTGGCCAAACTTGATAAACGTCACTCCCAGGCTTTCCAGGGCCAGCCTGATGCGTTTCGCGCGAGTGAGTTTGATCTCGGGTTCTGTACGCTTCCAGAACATCAGCCGACGTCCCCAGCGGAGATAACGCCTTAACCCCAGTTGATCGACCAGGTCATCAAAACCATAGTTCATCAGGACAGTGACAATTTCGCGACTTCGACGTAGGTTTCTGATTAATCGAAATGGATTTGAGTCCAAGGTCTTCTCCTGCAAAGCAAACGATCTCACGAAAATCCTCTTCGGGAAGTGCGGTGCCGCCCTGGTTCGGTTTCACTTTTTATCTTACCAGACTATAACAGACGTTCCTATGCAGCCAAGCCCCGATCCTGTTAAAATGGGATTCGATCAAATCATATTCTGTTTCAAATGGAAGGCGGAGCCCGACATATGCGAATCATTCAATTGAGCCTGCTGATCCTCGTTTGCCTGAGTGTTCCCTGCCGCGGTGGTGACTGGCCTCAAATTATGGGTCCTTATCGAAATGGTCATGCTGCCGCCGGCGAAGCTTTGGCTGCAGAGTGGCCTGCCGGCGGTCCCCCCTTGAAATGGCAGCGACCTGTCGGAAGCGGCTTTGCCGGACTCGCGATCTCCCGGAATGTGGCAATTTTATTTCATCGAATTGAAGATGAAGAAATTGTCGAAGCACTTCGCGCCGATACCGGGGAGGTCCTCTGGAAACATTCGTCTCCCGTCAGCTACAAGGGGACTTTTAACCCGAACGATGGCCCCATTGCCGTCCCCTTGATTGATAAAGACCGCGTGTATGTCTTTGGGATTGCCGGGCACCTGCAATGCCTGGACTTCAAAACGGGGAAACAGATCTGGTCACGTCAGACCCACCAGGACTTTCAGGTAGGAGAAGGGTATTTTGGAGTCGGCAGTACCCCCCTTATTATCGAAGACAAACTGCTGGTGAATGTAGGAGGCAAACGTCAGAATGCCGGCATTGTCGCATTTTCACTGGACGAGGGCAGAACGCTCTGGAAGTCAATGCCTGATGATGCCAGCTACTCTTCACCTGTCTCCGGCTTTTTTAATGGCCGTTTCTATGCCTTGTTTATCACTCGTCAGCACCTGGTCGGCGTCGACCCGGAAAACGGGAATATTCTGTTTCAATTCCCTTTTGGTAAGCGGGGCCCTACTGTAAACGGGGCGAACCCGGTTCAGGTTGGCAGACATGTGTTTGCCACCGCCAGCTATGGAGTCGGTGGATTCTGGGGACTCGTAGGAGGCAACAGCACTACCGAGATCTGGCGGAGTGAAAAGCCCATGTCCAGTCAGTACACAACACCGATCGAATACGATGGAGCCCTCATTGGCATTGACGGTCGACAGGATGTTGGTCCTGCGCGGCTGATCTGTTTTGATCCGAAATCGCAGAAAGTGCTCTGGTCCAAAGAAAACTTCGGATATGCCACCCTGCTGGAAGCAGACAACAAACTTCTGATTCTGAAAACAGATGGCACACTCGTCATGGCGACCGGCTCGAAAGAAAAATACCAGGAACTGGGGCGCGCACAGGTTTTGAATTCGACGACCCGGGCGCTGCCTGCACTATCAAATGGCCTGTTGTTCGTCCGGGATACCAAAACCCTCAAATGCCTCGAACTCAATAAGCCAGGCCAGTCTCCTGCCACTCCAGATAACTCGAACTCAAATTAAGGATTTCTCATACAGATGTCAGTCAGTCAACGTACCAAGAGTGAAGAACAGTTTGCCCGCGCCCTGAAAGTTATTCCGGGGGGCGTCAACAGTCCCGCACGCGCTTTTGGAGCAGTCGGAGGACACCCGGTGATGATCGATCGGGGCGAAGGTCAGTACCTGTACGACATTGATGGTAACCGCTATATCGATCTGGTGGGGTCCTGGGGACCACACATTCTGGGACACCTGCATCCCCGGGTGATGCCCCGGATAGAAGCCGCCCTGAAGAAAGGCACCAGCTTTGGTGCTCCGACTTTAGTAGAAACGGAACTGGCTGAACTCGTTGCAGAACTGGTTCCCTGTGTGGAAAAAGTGCGGATGGTGAATTCCGGTACGGAAGCAGGCATGAGCGTGATTCGCCTGGCTCGTGGGTACACGAGACGCGATAAAATCATCAAATTTGCAGGCTGCTATCACGGTCATGTCGACAGCCTGCTGGTTCAGGCAGGCAGTGGCGCGCTGACCCTGGGAACGCCTTCCAGCCCGGGTGTACCGCAAGGCTGCACCGCCGACACACTGGTCCTGGAATACAACGATATTGAACAGCTAAAAGAGACCTTTGCGCAATTGGGCGATCAGATCGCTGCAGTCATTCTGGAACCGGTAGTGGGGAACATGGGAGTGGTACTGCCCGAACCCGGCTTTTTGGAAACAGTGCGTGAAGTCTGTTCCCAACATGGATCCGTCTTCATCATGGATGAAGTGATGACGGGCTTCCGCGTTGCCCTGGGTGGTGCGCAACAACGTTTTAATATCATGCCGGACATCTGCATGCTGGGGAAAGTGATCGGCGGTGGTATGCCCGTTGGCGCCTATGGAGGCAAAGCGGAAATTATGGATGTCATTTCCCCCGTGGGCAACGTGTACCAGGCGGGAACCCTCTCCGGGAACCCGATCGCAATGGCATCCGGACTTGCCACACTGGAATGCCTGCGGGAAAGCAATCCGTATGCAGAACTGGAAGCAAAAACCAGCCGTTTAACTCAGGGCTTGCGTGCCGCGGCTGCCAAAGCAGATCTGCCTCACACGCTCGCGGAATGCGGTTCCATGTTTACCCTGTTTTTCAACCCGGAAAAAGTCACCAGCTATGCCATCTCGGCTAAAAATGATGCGGCACGTTTTGGTCGCTATTTCCAGGGTATGCTGGATCGAGGTGTTTATCTGCCTTGCAGCCAGTTTGAAGCCAACTTCACTTCTGTCATGCTGACCGATGAAGATATTGCGCACATCATTCAGGCAGCAGAAGAAGTCTTACAGGACATTGGCTGATTAACGGGGCAAAGACTGAAGCGCATTACATTTAATCATAGCGTCTCTCCATTGATGAAACCCGGTCCCATCAGTATGGGAGACGCTGCGATAAAACGGGACACCGTCTAAGGCGTAAAATCTGTCTGATCGTTGATGGCCAGACAGAACTCCGCCAGCAGACGGGCCGCTTGTTCCAGATCGTCCAATGAGACGACTTCCACCGGACTGTGCATATACCGGTTGGGGATTGCCACAATTCCCGTCGCCATGCCCCCCTGGTTTAACTGCATCGCATTGGCATCATTTCCGGCAGGTCGTGAGATTCCATTGATCTGACAGTCGATTTTGAATTCACTCGCCAGTGAAGTTAACGAGGAGAATACCACCGGGTTCACGTTCGGACCTCGATAGACAACCGGTCCGCCTCCCAGTTTGATATCGCCATTTTCCTGCTTGCTTACAGCGGGACAATCCGTTGCGTGGGTGACATCAACGGCAATCCCCACTTCCGGCTGGATGGAATAAGCACTCGTCTTCGCACCACGGAGTCCGATTTCTTCCTGAACCGTGGAAACGGAGAAGACCCCGACACCGGGTGATTTCTGACTGACCTGACGCAGGGCTTCCATGACAACCCAGACGCCCACCCGATTGTCCATTCCGGGAGCAGACGCCAGATTATTCAACATCGGCCGATATCCCAATTCGAAGGTTACCGGATCACCAATGGCGACCAGCTTGCGGGCTTCTTCGCCATTTTTTGCTCCGATGTCGATCCAGAGATCCTTGATTTCGGGAACGGTTTTACGTTCATCCGGTGTCAGCAGGTGGATGGCCTTGCGAGCGATCACCCCATGAACGGGACCTGAAGACGTATGGACCTGCATATTCTGGCCCAGCAACATCTGAATATCCCAGCCACCAATCAGATTCGCCCAGAGGTAACCTTCGTCATCAATGTATTGCACGAGCAGACCGATCTGGTCACAGTGACCGGCGAACATCACCCTGCGTTCCGCTTTTGGATTCACGGCGGCAATCACATTCCCGTGCAGGTCTGTAGTGACTTCATCAGCGAATTCACGCGCGAACTCACGCACGACATCCTGAATCGGACCTTCATAGCCCGAAGGAGCGGGAGAGTGCAGCAGTTTTTTTAAGAAATCCAATGATGAAGCATCCATGAATCTGATCCTGACTGGTTGAGGGTTTTGCCTGCAATGCGAACGGGCACTTTGAAACGCAGTTTCAGCGCCTGTCCCTGAACGTCCAATTGTAAGTAGCTGTATTCTAGTAACTTAAGGATTTAATTCAATGTGTGATTCAACACTGCTTTGGAGCGAATTTATCCGCCGGAAATACAATTTTCCCGCAGTAGAAAATCAACAAAAAGTCCCCGTCCTCCGGAATTCTTTAAGCTAGACTTTCGATACCATGCGAGCCGACCTGCCACTCCTCATTTGAAGACTTTCGACAGTCGATGCAGAGTACTCGCATTACAAAATGAATTAGATACAAACATCAAGCTACTGCTGAAGTAGTGTAATTCGCAGAAATTGACAAGGATACAAATGACGGACTGGACAAGGTTACGTAAAAAGCTGATCGGAGAAGGAAAAAAAAGTCCACTGCCGCCAGAAATCAAACTTCCGATGCTGCCTAAGGCGGTGATGGAGTTCTCCCGGAAGGCAGAAGATCCTGATACAACGCCAAAAGAACTCAGTAAAATCATCGAAACCGATGCCGGAATTTCGTGCGAGCTGTTACGAATGGTCAATTCCAGCGCACTGGGTTTGAGACGAAAAGTCTCTACTATCCAGCAGACCATTACCCTGCTGGGCATCCGCTCCACAAAGCTCTTTCTGGTCACAACCGGATTGAAACAGGCGATGTCGACGTCTGACTCGAAACTGATTAATCTGCCAAACTTCTGGAGCACCAATCTCGAACGGGCATTGATGGCTCGTGAAATGGCCTTGCTGATGAAGGTGGATCCTGATGTGGCATTTTCAGCAGCCATGCTTCAGGATTTTCTGCTTCCCATCCTCTCACGCGAACGATTTGATCATTATCTGCAGTTTACGATCAGCCAGGACAGTTCTCCCTGTCTTCTCAGTGATTATGAATGCGAGCACTTCAGGTGGAATCATTGTGAAGCGGCTGCGCACGTCATGCTGGACTGGTCATTTCCTGATGATTTGATCTGTTCGGTCTATCTGCATCATGAGGGATTGAAAATGCTGACCGATGATGAATTGGGGCAGACCCCGGCAACGGCAGTCGCAGTGGCGTCACTGATACCAGATCCACTCAGACAGAACCCGGAGGGGCTCCAGCAGCTGTTAACTTTGAATGAAGCGTGGCCGGAATTTAAGCTGTTCGAACTGGCCGAGAAGATTGACCAGGAACTGAGAGCAGAATCGACGGCGGCAGCGAACTATCTTTCCCTGAAAAACCGTCTGGAGAAATACGCTGTGCTACTTGAAGAACATTCGGCTGAGTAAGTCTGTTCTTACGATTGGGTATGATGCCGGGAACGAGCCTTTTCCCTTCAGGAAACGGTCGTGGAATAATCGCTGGACTGCTTCAGGCTCTTTTCCCACTTTTCTTTTTCTGACCTGACCTGCTCTTCGGTAGGGCTCTGTTGAGCGGCAGCGGTATCGCTTTTCAAAAGATAACGACCATCTTCAGTGTGTATGCAGAACTGTTTGAACCACAGCATACTGGCTACATTAGGCTGCGGACTGTATAAGGTCACCGCGATCCCTTTTTCATAGAGGTCATACAGCATACCGAAAAATCCACTCGGAATGTATTTGACCGATGACAGTTCAACGCCGATTGACTTACATCCTTCCTGATCTACCAGGCGTGTCAACGTTTCGCGCAGCAAGGCCAGATCAGCTCCGTCCCAGATTTCCATGGTTCCGAAATCCAGTACGGTCACTCCTTCACGCTCGTAGACACTCATTCGATCGCGTTTTGATGCCATGCCGTTGTTCTCACTTTCTGCTTGTTCTTCTTGTGGAATATCAAAGCTGCTGAACAGTGAACTGTTAAGAAGATTGAATAGACGCAAAGCGCGGGCCATTGTTGCCCTGATTCGTTCAGTTGTGTTTCAAAAAGCAGGTAAACCGCTATATAATTGAGACTTAAGAAATGCCAGCCGTTTTCAGATTCACTAATTCTTCATATGAGTTGTTGTATTTTTTCTACACCAGAACAACATCAGGTGTAAAAAGACATCACAATTTGTTTGAATTCGAAAACAGGCCGCGGCAGCAGCACTTTCCAAACTGTTGCAATATCTAACCTTCTCTACGAACTGCAGAGCACGAATGTTGGATTTTGGCAACAAGATCTCGGTTTCTACCACGACGTTCAAGTCGGAAAAACCTGACAGGCAAAAGTAGAGTTACTGAACGATGCCGTTTGCAAACAGGCAATGACGCGAAACACGCGGAGCGACAGCTGGATTAAAAGCTCATCGAATCCTGGAGAGAACCCGCTGTCTGCTATTTGAAATTCCGGATCGAGGGGGGAATTTCAGCCTGCATTCCCTCAAACAGTTTCATCAGCCGCACGACGACTTCAGGATGCTGGCTGGCGACATTGTGTTGCTCTGCGGGATCCTCCTGCAAATTGAACAACATCATGGGCACGGGTTTGGCGCCAGTAAGCAGGCCGGGTTGCTGGTCTGGCATCGCCTGCTCATACGGGGCAATGATGGTCACTCCATCCGGCCCGCGCGGGTCAATCCAGTCTTTACCTTTACCGGCGAGTACCTGTCGGGGAGATGGTTTCACATGCAGCTTCCAGGGACCGCTGCGAACGGTAAACAGCGAATTCCCCTTCATCGAATACAGAGCCTGATGAGGTGTCGGTGCCTGCTCTGTCAAGACGGGGAACAGGTCTTTGCCATCAATGACCCGGTCAGCGGGCACAGGAATCCCTGCCTGTTTCAGAATCGTGGGAAAGACATCAATCGAACCACAGACGGTATCAATCACCTGCCCTGGTGGAATTTTTCCGGGCCAGCGGGCAATCATCGGGACGCGCAAGCCCCCTTCCCAACTGGTTGACTTCATCCCGGAAAGACCCGCGGTATTGCCTCCAAACCAGGGACCGTTATCAGACGCAAAGATCACCAGCGTGTTCCTGTCCAGATTCAGCTCATCAAGTGTCTTGAAGATTTGACCAACGCTCCAGTCCAGTTCTGCAATCACATCACCATACAAACCGGCTCCACTCTGTTTGTAGAACGCTTCCGAAGCAGCCAGTGGCTTGTGAGGCATCGCATGAGGCAGGTACAGGAAAAACGGACGTTCCTGATTCTCATTGATAAATTTAACGGCTCGTTCCGTATAGCGTTTCGTCAGGTTTGCCTGGATGACCGGATACTCCAGCAGCTTTTCTCCCTGCATCAGATTCACAGGTCGCATGTCATTGGAATAGAGAATTCCCAGGTAATCATCAAAGCCATGCCGTGTTGGGAAATATTCCGGATCGTGTCCCAGATGCCATTTGCCGATGCAGATCGTCGCATAGCCATTCGCTTTGAGCAGTTCACTCAACAGCAGTTCGCTCTCGGCAATCCCGACCCCGTTGCGAAACTGTTTTCCATCCGGTGAAGGGTTATACCAGACGCCATGGCGCCAGGGGTAGCGGCCTGTTAAGAGGGTCGCACGTGAAGGGGCACAATAAGGAACCGGTACATTGAACTGAGTTAATCGGGCGCCTTCTGCAGCCATCCGATTGAGATGCGGGGTTTTAAAACGGGGATGACCATAACACTCCAGATCACCATATCCCAGATCGTCGGCGAAGATCACGATGAAATTCGGTTTGGCTTTTATTTCACTGGCCGACAATGTCTGTAGCAGACAGAAGAATACAAATACGAAACCGACTACAATTCGATGAGCGCTTTTCACGAGGAATTCCTGTCAAACGGGTTCACAATGCGAACAACTGGTAGAGCATAAGAGCTGGCGATTCACACTCTTTCAGCATACCAGACCGCATAACTCATGGCAAATAATGATGTTAAGCTAAAAACAGCTTCCAATACACAGTGGAATCTCACCTTGAGCCATCCAGCCAGATGGATTACTTTTCGCATCTGAATTGACTCCTATTCAACTGAAACCGCTTCAATCTGCAAGGATGCACGATGAACGCCGCCAAATTCTTTTTCACTCTGGCGATTGCCGGAGTCACGCTGACAGGATGTAGTAGTGGCGCGAAAGATTCCAAACACGCGCCCCGGGAATCGCAAACGCCGCAAATGTCAGAACAGCCGATGCCGGCTTCAGCGGAACCAGGTGCCGGGGAAAATGCAGAAAAAAAAGAAAAGCATGAGACGGTTCGAGTCTTTTATGGCACCGACCGAAATCTGACCGGTTCGCCCCATCCTGGACAGTTTTATGGAACCCGACGAGCGAGCCTGTCATTGGGTTTCTGTGATGTCAGTATCCCGAAAAATCACGAAGCCGGTAAACTCGAATCACCCAAAATCTGGAAACTGGAATTCCGGGAAAATCCTGACAATCATGTCGTGTTGAAATCAGTTGAGCCCGCCTCCGGTTCAGATTTTCTGGCACAGTTGCGACAAACCATTGAAAAATCGGTGGAAGTCGAAGAGACCTCCAGCGGTCTGGTCAGGGTTGGCGGGGAAGCATTTATCTTTGTGCACGGCTTCAATAACTCGTTTGAAGATGCAGCGCGTCGCACTGCCCAGATCGCGTATGACCTGAAATTCAAAGGAGCGCCCTTGATGTATAGCTGGCCTTCCCAGGAGAAAGGTTCCATCTGGGCTTATAAGGAAGATGGCCGCACGGCGCAGTGGTGTGAAGAAAACGTAACCCTGTTCATAGAAGCGATTGCGCGGGAATCAGGCGCCCGGAAGATACACCTCATCGCACACAGCATGGGAAACCGCGTTTTATCAAGGGCATTGAAGAATATTTCACAGAAGCTGATCCTCACCGGGGAACCAGAGCCCCTGTTTAATGAAGTGATTTTGACGGCACCTGACATTGATGCGCAGGTATTCAAAGAATCGATCGCCCCGCATATTATCCAGACCGCAGAGCGTTTCACGATATATTCCTCTTCAGAAGACCTGGCCCTGAAAGCCTCGCGGGTCGTAAATTCGTTCTGGCACCAGAGGCTGGGCGAGGGAGGCTCTTATTTAACCGTGTTCCCCGAATATCAGCAAATCAATGTGGTCGATGCATCAGAGATCGATACCAACCTGTTTGCGCTGGGGCACTCGTATCATGCTGACAGTAATACCGTGCTGTCCGATGTGAAACTCGTTTTCCAGGGAATCCCCGCGAACCAACGGGATTTGAAATCGCTGCTGGAAAATCTCGCCTGGGAATTTCAGAATAACCGCAGCCTGGTGAGACGGACAATTCGCGGAACATTTCGCTGAACCACATGCCTGGATACTCCAGAAGTAAAAAGAAAAAAAGAGCACAAAAATGTGCTCTTTGAATGAATTCTGAAATCACGATTCAGTGGTTGATTATCCCAGCGGGAAGGGTTCCGGCTCCAGCAGGAACGGGAAGACGCGAATGGGCTCACCCATGGTCAGATCGTCCGGATAACGCAACTGTGCAGCACGGTCCGCGGCAAACTGCAGCTTGGTCAGTTCCAGCCCGCAATAGTGATCTGCGTTTGACTCTGCTGCGACATCCGCGAAGACTTCTCCAGCAGAAGCAGCATGTCGACGCACGCCATGAATACTGCCTTCACGGACCTTGATGCCCGCTGCGGAAAGTTTCACCAGACCTTTAAGGAAACGACCGGGAATCGAATCAGGACCACAGACCCGCAACAGACGCTCCCATTCATCATGGGCTTCCCAATAAAAACCCAGATTGAAATAGTCAATCGCGTTCAGATAATTCCGATGCTCCACCCAGTTATCTTCTGTCAATGCCTTGGGTGGTTTCGGCTTATTCCCATAACTGTGTCCCTTGGGATCTCGATAGGGATGGGGTAAGCTTTTACCCGGCACAAAAGTATAGTCAGGCAGACGGGACGAAGGTAATAAACGCACAACATCAGCAACAGGATAAACCATCCTTTAGAATCTCCAATTTCTCTTTAGTTTAGCTTAGGCCTACAGCTACTGAGGCCAGATACATTCTAGATTGAACTTGTGTGGCGGGTACTGACTGAATTCGTGTCGCAGGCTTTGCAGACAAAAAGTCGGCACCTAACCTATTTATATTTAAAGGCTTCCGCAACGAGAGCGCGAAAACCTTTCACATTTGGGCTCCGCCCCTGTTCCAATCGGGCTCGGTCGCAATCGGCTCAAAATACTGCATGCTCAATACAGCCTTGAGCGAAAGGGGTAGGAAACTGAAAATCGAGCTCTGAAAGCTTATTTTCAAGCTTTATCCCCCCATCATATACAAGCTTTTTCGAACATAAAGAGCAGATTTTGCAAATTGACGCAAATTCCGGGATTTCACGCTCGTCTCGGTCTGATCAGGCGGAATAGTCGACAGAACTGTGCCTTCGAGGCTCAATCGCAGGGCAGGATCCCCTCTACCTGCTTCACTCAAGGCCTGTTAACGAAACATTAGAACAGATCTCTATGCCTGAATCTGCTGGGGCGTGCGGTAGAATTTTACTGCCCCTTGTCTGAGGAACCGGACTTTTTCAGCAATTCTTCCTGAGCGCGAATTCTTCGGGCTGAGATGCTGCGAAACTCCCAGGGAAGCTTTGCATTCTCCGGCAGCGAGTCGAGGACACTCTTCAGCTGAGCATACGATTTCAGGCTGGTGTTTTCGTTTTTCAACCGGTCGGTCTGGGAGAGATTATGTTGTTCCAGCGGGTCCTCGGAGAGATCATAAAACTCTCCCGTTGAATAGAGTTTGAATCGCTCATCTCTGATCACACGCTGCTGATAATACTGTGTCAGACACCACGAGCGCCACGGCTCATTGCGGGGCTGATTCAGAATCTGTGGTGCAAACGATTTCCCGTCAATCGTCACCCCGTTGGGAAGCGGTGCGTTTGCCAGATCAGCCAGCGTAGGCAGAACATCTGCGATATCAATCAGATCATCACTGATCCGCTCACTCCCCACCAGTGCGGGACAATTGACGATCAATGGCATATTGATTCCCTGTTCCTTGAGAGAATAAATGCCTTCAGCAGAAATACGACCGTTAATCCGCCCTCCCAGACTCTGTTCGGCATTCTGATCGGTTCCGTTATCCGTTCCATTATCGGGAACGATGAACAGAATCGTATTGTCCCGAATCCCCAGTTCATCCATCGCTTTGACCAGTCTCCCGATCAGAAAATCGGAGTAGTTCAACATCCCCGCAAATTTTTCCCGCGGCGTTAAATCTTTCCCGATATTATGCGGAGTATGCACGACCGGAATGTGAGTCAAGATTGCTGAGTAGTATGCACAGAAAGGTTTATCCCGATGTGTTTTCATATAATCAATGAGATAGTCCATAAAAATATCAGGCCCGAACTTACCCTTTGTTTCCAGCCGTTCACCATTCTGGATCACATACGGATCCCAGTAGCGCTGCTTATGAGCCGGGTGCCCCTTCTTGCCTTCCGGGAAGAGACAGTATTCTTCAAACCCGTGCTCCCTGATCGCATCTTTCTGCGCAGGATCAAACAGATCATTAATCTGCCATTTCCCCGAGATACACGTACTGTAACCAGCGTCTCTCAGGATTCGGGCAAAGCAGATCTCGCGATTCCAGTCAAAATATCCGCCGCCATAAATGGCCGGATCATGGTGCGTATGCCAGCCGGAACGAAAGGGATAGCGCCCGGTGAGCAGCATATGCCTGGTGGTACTGCAGACAGGCGTGACATAGCAGTTACGAAACCGCAGTCCCGTGTAAGCCAGGTGATCAATGTTCGGCGTCTGATTCTCCTGACTTCCGTAACAGCGAAACCAGTCTTTACCGACATTGTCGAGCAGGATAAATATGATATTGGGTCGAATGTCCTTTTTTTCTTCCGCCTGCGCAGGCAGACAGCTAAAAAAGATAACACAAACACAGACAGTCTGGATCAGGCGTTTCATAAGATTTTCAACTTAGCTTCTGGAGTACCAGGTTCTTTTCAGGTTGGGGTAATATTTCGACTGCAGCAGATTCAGAGCGCATACTGTTGATCTGAGGAATGACTTTCTCTGTCGCGATATACCAGGCCATGCCCAGCAGCAGAACAAATCCGATCCCCGCAAACAGATTCAGTATCGGCCCGTTTCGATGTTCCCCCATGATTTTTTTACTGCTGGTCAATAACAGCAGGGCACCTGCCGCCAGGGGAGCAGCAACAACGGTTACCGCCTGAGCAGCCACTATCGCAGCAACCGGTTTGGTTCCTGATTCAATGACATACATCGCGACAAACATCCCGGTCAACAATACAGCTGCTGTCAGAATACGCGTCGATTTATCCTGAGGTGTTCCACCCAGCCCCAGGCTGTCGGACAGAATAAATCCGCCAATCATCGAATTCACAATAAAGGAAGAGTAAGCGGCTGAGAACAGTCCAATACAGAACAGAATCTGCCCCTTATCTCCAAACAGAGGCTGTAATGCGTTTCCGACATCGGCGACACTGGTCAGAGTCATGCCGCGCAAAACAGCAGCTGCAGTAGACATGATCATAATCGTAATCAAAGCCATGATGCTGGCGCTGATACAGGCGTCGATCCGACCATCTTTAAGGTCTTTGATCTTCCAGCCTTTGAATCGTGCCAGGTAAGACTGATAGAAAGCAGCCGTAATCACAAACGTGGTTCCAATCAGCCCCAGCAGGGAAATGTCTGTAATCGACTCCAGCCCCGCTCCATCGGAACCGGGAATCACACCCTGTGCCATTTCTGCCAGATCCGGTTTCGCAAAAAACAGATTGATGGCAAACGATGCCAGCATCACAGCCACGAAGACAGACATCAGTCGTTCGACCAGCTTATACAGGTTTTTAAACCCGAACAGAAACGCGATCGAAATTGCATTGAAGATTACGATTCCATATTTGAAATCGGTATAATTTTCCAGAGCCGAATGCACTCCGAGATTGTTCCCAAACTGATAGGCGGCTGAAATGAAAAACACGCCGCAGCCAATCAGTACGGTCAACGGACGACCTACCATCTGCGCCAGCAGCGTACATGTGGATTCAGTCGTCACGGTACCGAGCCTGGCCCCCAGTGAAGTATAGACCAGCATGAAGACCACAGAAACAAGCACAACCCAGATCATGCTGTAACCATCTTTGGCTCCCAGATTGGAACTGGTCAAAATACTGCCAGGGCCAATCACAACGCAGGCGGTTACCAGTCCGGGACCAATCCGCTGCCACCAGTGTAGCTTGCCACTCGCTGCTTGTTCTTCTGTCACGTTTCCGGGTATCCTCATGATGTAAGTTTTATCTGCGGGACACAAAGCATCAGTTATTCATTATGCGAAACCTGTCCCGTTACACAATCCATTTCAGACTCTGTCCGGTTTTATTTTGAAAACAGTCGGTGTACCATTTACTATGAAACAGAAGAATGACCGGAAAGTAAGTTTTGATCTCCCCTGTGCTCACCACCTGCATGACGCGGTTTTAAACTTCAAGTCACCAAAGACAAAATAAGGATGCTGCAGTGAAACAATTGATTACATTACTCTGCCTGGCTGGACTGTTTTCCACCCTCACACTGCAATCCGCGTCTGCCGCTCCGCAACAGAAGAAGCCGAACTTCATTGTCATCTTTTGCGATAACCTGGGCTATGGTGATATTGAACCCTTTGGTTCGGCAGTGAATCGCACACCTTGTCTCAATCGCATGGCAAGAGAAGGGCGCAAGTTTACTCATTACTGTGTGACGGCGGGTGTCTGTACTCCCTCGCGTGCCTCAATTATGACAGGCTGTTATTCCCAACGGGTCGGCATGCACTGGAACCCTCGTGACGGCCAGGTGCTGCGTCCCATTTCCCCTTACGGATTAAACCCGGAAGAAATCACGGTCGCCGAACTTCTGAAAAAGCAGGGTTACAAAACAGGCATGATCGGGAAATGGCACCTGGGAGACCAGCCACCTTTTCTCCCCACCAAACAGGGCTTCGACTACTTTTACGGAATCCCCTATAGCGATGATATGACCCAGGCAGTGGGACAGCGGCTGGGGGATCGACTGGATGGTAAAAACTGGCCTCCCCTGCCCGTCATGTTGAATGACACGGTGATCGAAGCAGGCGTCGACAGAAATTTATTAACCAAAGACTATACCGAGAAAGCGGTCGAATTTATCGAGAAGAATCAAGACCAGCCTTTCTTCCTCTACTTTCCCCAGGCCATGCCCGGCAGTACCAGTAAGCCTTTCGCCAGTGAAGCCTTCCGGGGAAAAAGTAAAAACGGTCCCTGGGGAGACAGCATTGAAGAACTGGACTGGTCTACTGGAGAAATCCTGGACAAGCTGGTCGAGTTGGGTATCGATCAGAATACTCTGGTGATCTGGACTTCAGATAACGGCTCTCCCATGGCCAGAGATATGAACAGTACAGAGCGAGGCACAAATAAACCGTTGAATGGCCGAGGCTACACGACTGCAGAAGGAGCATTCCGTGTCCCCACCATCATGTGGTGGCCTGAAACAGTGCCTGCAGGCACCGTCTGTGATGAACTGGCAACCACGATGGATCTGCTGCCCACGTTTACCTTACTCGCCGGTGGCAAAGTCCCCACCGATCGGATCATCGACGGCCATGATATTCGCCCCCTGATCGAAGGTGAAGCGGATGCAAAAACTCCCTACAACGCCTTCTACTATTATGCGATGGAACAATTGCAGGCAGTACGCAAAGGGCCTTGGAAATTATTCGTGCCTCTGAAAGAATTCAGCCGCCATCCGCACTTCAAAAAAGGGGAAGGCTCTCAACCACTGTTGTTTAATGTTGTCACCGATATCAGCTCGGAACACAATGTGGCCGATCAGCATCCTGAAATCGTAAAAGAGTTGATGTCACTCGCTGAAAAAGCCCGTGCGGACCTGGGGGATACCAATCAGCCGGGAGCCAACCAGCGACCGGCTGCCAAAGTAGATCATCCCGTTCCGCCGACCCTGCAAACAACGTCAACCAGGTAAACCAATGCCTGCACACCATCCCCCTGCGAACTTTAACTGGAAACTGAGAAGCAGATGCACTCCCTGGAAACTGACTGCCAGACAGTCAAACAGAAACTCGACTCCGATCATCCCTTCCTGCTGCTTGACTGTCGCGAACAGGATGAACATACCCTGGTCAATATTCCTGAAGCGCGTCTGCTGCCGATGAGCGAAATCCAGAATCGCATCGCAGAACTGGATGACCAGCGCGAGGCAGAAATCATCGTTTACTGTCATCATGGCATGCGCAGTCTGCAGGTAGCAACTTGGCTGCAGCAGCAGGGATTTACGAATGTCAAAAGCATGCAGGGCGGAATCGATGCCTGGTCCTGCGAAATAGACAATACAAAACAGCGCTATTAGGCCATTGTCTGGTAGCAGCAATATCTGCCTGATATAATTTGCGACACCACTGATTGATCCACCATAGTCCACCTGCCCGGGAGTACCACATGTCTTACGAACAAGTTTTTTTTCTGTTTCCCCTGGTGGCGGGAATTGCCTTCAGTAATGTGACTGCAACTGCCGCTGAAGAGCCCCTGATATTTATCTCTGCGTTTGCTCCTGGTGAAAAGGGAGCCATTCATGCTTATAAAATGAACCCGCAGACCGGCGAACTCAAACTTGTAGAACGCACTCCCGATGTGGAACATCCTTTTTTTCTGGCGGTTTCTCCCGATAACAAATTTCTGTATTCCATTCATGCTCCAGGAAAATTCAGTGGGAAAGACAATGAATTTGTTTCCGCTTTCGCACTGGAAGGACGTACCGGGAAACTCAAGCTGCTCAACCGCCAGTCCTCTCAGGGAACGGCTTCCTGTTACCTTGATATCGACAAATCCGGCAAGTCAGTCGTGGTTGCCAATTACACCACAGGCAGTGTTGCCTGTTTACCAGTGAAAGCGGATGGCTCTCTCGGCGAAGCGGAAACATTCATCCAACACACCGGCTCCAGTGTCAATCCACAGCGTCAGAAAGAACCACATGCACACTGCAGTGTAATCAGTCCCGACCAGAAATTTGTATTCGCTGCGGATCTGGGACTCGATAAAATCCTGGCTTATCGGCTTAACCCCGAAACAGCTGAGTTGACTCCAGCCGCTCAACCATTTGTGCGAACGATCCCCGGTGCGGGTCCCCGGCATCTGACATTTCACCCAGATGGAAAGCAGATGTATGTGATCAACGAATTGAAAAATTCGATCACGGAATTTGATTACAATCCCGAATCAGGCATGCTGATCGAAGGCCAGACCATTTCCACGCTGCCGGAAGACTTCACGGGCACCAGTCATTGTGCCGATCTGAAATTCACTCCCGATGGGAAATTCCTGTACGGCACGAATCGCGGACATGACAGTATCGCCGCGTATCAGGTGGATGTTCAGGGAAAGCTGACCCTGATCGAAATCACCCCCAGCCTGGGTAAAGGTCCACAGAATCTGGCTGTCACGGCAGACGGGAAATTTCTGATCTGTGCCAATATGCCTGGTAACAATGTAGTTGTCTTCCAGATTGATGCCAAGACAGGGAAACTCTCCCCCGTGGGAGATCCTGTAGAAATCTCCAGTCCATCATGCATCATGATTCGTTAATCAGTCAGCCCGCTTATCATCCGTCTTCGATTCAGCAGACGCTGACTGTTCCGGGTGCCTGGAATCGTATTCGTCCATCAGCGTGGACGGACAGGTTTCTTCCTGATCGCATTGTTTGCAGATTACATGAATCAGGTCAGAGCCTCCCAGCTTCAACTTATTCTGTTCACAAAACTGATATAGTTCTCTCAGGTGTGTACAAACCATGTGCTTTATCATCCTCCATAACAGGGTCATCACTGACAGGAATTAAATAACTCCGGCACACTATTACCTGTAATGTGTGCCAACCATGTATTGTCGTTTTCAGGCACCTGTTAATGCAAGTTCAAACCGGATCCTTTCCTGAGCAGCAGAAAACAAATAGTCTCACGGCCATCCAGAATTGTATTCTCACCGGTTAGCTGGAATGCCCTGCCAGGTTCAGGATGATATCATCATACAAAATTCCATTTTTTCGGTTCTGTATTGAACCTGCTTCTCTACTGCCATTTGCCCCAAAGATCAGACGAATTTAAAAAGGGAAACAGATTAACCATGAATCGATCAGCTCCTCCCTGGACCTTTCTGCACGTCAATGACAGCCATATGGGGACAGCGCGTTCTTATCGTTTTCGTCCTGCCATCAACAAACGCTGGGCCGCCATTAAACAGCAGATGGCGGCCATTGATGCTGACCTGCTGTTACATGGCGGCGATTTGACCCGGGACGGCGATACCCATGAATTCGAATATCAACAGGCACGCGAGGATCTGGATACACTCCCCTTCCCCACATTTGTCATCCCCGGCAACATGGATGTCGGCAACAAACATGCCTCGCAGACCGGAGTCAAACATCGCTGGGACCCCAAAGGGCTGGGCTGGAATGATCCTGATCTGAATATGACGGCGAAACGCCTGGACCTGTTCAGCAATTATTTCGGTCCGCTGCAGTGGTCGTTTCTGCACCGCGATGTTCGCTTCACAGGTTTTTACGCAGCCGTTGCCGGGACAGGGTTGCCGCATGAACAACGTTTCTGGCGGATGCTGGAGCGACTGCCGGATCTCCCCCCCGCGAAACACCATGTTGCTGTCATGCATTACTGGCCTTTCATGGAACACCCCGATGAACCGGCGTGGGACCTGACCGACGGGGATCAATACGATAACTGGTACTTCTCCATTGATCCGCCCCATCGTCAGCGTTTATGGGAAATTCTCAAAACGGCAAAAGTCGAAATACTGTTTTGCGGCCACGTGCACACAGGACGCCCCGTCCAACACGTAGACGGAATTCGTCTCTACCGTACCCAGGCAGCCGGCAACACCGGGCAACTGAGTGAACGCTGGCCTGATGCAGATACCAGCTTCGGCTTTCATCGTTGTGATGTGACTGATTCTGGAATTGAAGTCACATACATTCCCGGCGAAGACCAATGCGAAGAATTTGGCACGTTCGGACCACTGGGACATCCTCCCATTGAAGAGCGCGATTATTCTGTAGCGGAAGAACAGCCACCCCTCCAGCCTGACGAAAACCTTTGACCTGCCTGATTACCGGAAAACTGCCATGAAAGTCTCTGTTTACATCGCCACCAGCCTGGATGGATTTATCGCCCGCAAAGACGGTGCACTGGACTGGCTGCCCGGCATCGAGGACCCTGAATCCCCGGAAGGTGAGGACTATGGCTATCATGAGTTCATGGTCTCCATCGATGTTCTCATCATGGGACGCAATACATTTGAGACGGTGCTCTCCTTCGAAGGCGACTGGTTTTACGGTAACAAACGCATGATTATTCTGAGTAGTCACCCCGTTTCCATCCCGGGTGAATTATCAGCGACTGTAGTAGCATCATCCTGTACTCCCGCTGAACTGATTGAGAAACTCGCAGAAGAGGGTTTTCAACATGTCTACGTGGACGGAGGAATCACAATCCAGAGTTTTCTGAAAGCGGGACTGATTGACGAACTGATCATCACCCGCATCCCGATATTAATTGGCTCAGGTATTCCATTGTTCGGAGAAATCGATGCCGATATCAAACTCCGGCACTTACAGACACAATCCTTTTCCAATGGACTTGTACAAAGCAGATATCAGATCGCCTGAAAACAGACTGTTTGCGTTCTTTAATATGTTATGAATATCTATCAACTCGACTGTTCGACCAGGTCGCTCAGAGGCTATATTGTCTGCAGTGATTCACACTTCGCCTGTTTCATTGAAAGGAATTCCAATGCCCCTTCGATCCTTCCTGTTCGCCATTCTCAGTTGCTGTATTCTCTCCAGTTCCGCTGTTGCAGAAGAATCTGAAACAGACGCGGAATTGTTGAAAGCGGTAAAAACCCTCGATGAGGCATTTTCCAGACGGGACAAAGAAACCATCCGCAGCATGACCGACCCCCTGCACATGTCGATTTCGCCAGCGTACCAGTTTTTCACACAGGAAGATCAACTGAAAGCGCTGCCGGAACTCAAACTGACTCTTTTCAAAGCGAGTCCTAAAACCATTGTTCATCCCACTCCCCGCACCGCCCTGATTCGATACGAAGCTCAGATTGAGGGAACCTTTGAAGGAAAAACGCTGACAAAGCATGTCCAGATTCTGGAATCCTGGGTCAGGAAAAAAGGAAAATGGATTGAAACCTCTTACCAGGAAACCCCCTTACCCTGACCTTGCCGTAATACAGTTGGCAGCGAACGCATGCTCTCTCATGATCCGGATGACTGCTTCGCTGCTTCTTTCATCCATGACTGCAGCATTTCACGCAGTAATGAAAGTTCCTGGAACAGTGCTTTGCGATCCTGATTGGCATGCTCAAAACACCACGGGCCGCGAAATCCGGCCTTCCAGCCAATCTCAAAACAACGTTTGAGGTCGTACAGCGGATGTTCTCCCCGTGGCCCCAGATTTCGTGCTTTGAAATCACAGGTCACCGCGAGGGGAAACGTCTGCTTCAGCCCGGCGTAGCGAATTTCATCACTGTTCCAGTTCCCCGTATCAGGGCAGGCGGCGACGTTTTCCCCAATCAGGTCAACCAGTTTGACCACAGAATCAGGGTCGTCCTGCATCCAACCGTAATTCTCGACCAGCAGTTGCACATTGCGTTCTGCCCCGTATTGGCACAGCGCGCGATAACTGGCGATATGGATTTTCATATCGGGCTTCGGCACCAGGGGCAAGGGGCGTGCCCACTTTAGTCCCAGGTGAGAGGCCACATCAATCGACGCCTTATAGGTATTTAATGCCTTGTTCCGAACCGCTGTATCGGAACTGTTCATATCCAGTTTCGGTTGATTCATCTTCAGGTTGGTCAAGACACAACCCGCTTTGTCGGCAGCGTCACGGACCTGATCGAGGTATTTCGGGTCGGTGGAAGTCAACGTGGAAGTATTCAGGTCTATGACCGTCATTCCCAGTTCGTCTCGCAAAATGCGGGGGAGTTCCAGCAGGGTGATTTGATCAACTTTCGCCCGCGGAGACAGTTGATAAGCCAGCGAGGAAGTAGTGATCCCCAGTAGCCCGCCCAGCGATTTTGAGGCCTGCTTTTGCACATCCTGCCCGACAGTCAAGGATGGTTTTGCCAGACAGGAAGCGACGACAGCACCGCCGCTTACGTTCAAAAACTGCCTTCTTGAGAACTTCATGATCGCTTCCCCGTTCCAAAACAGTACAATACATCTGACTGCTGAGCCTTCTAACCATTGACAATATTCTGCGGCATCATGACATGGATCACAAGAAAAATCACAACTTCATCGATTCCGTGAAACGGAAATTCCATTTCCCGGGTATATCAGCCAGAGAGTTCGTCTCGATTCGATCATACCTGCAGACGTTTGATTAATGGATTTTGCTGATGTTTCGACCTTACATGCAACTTCTATGCAAACTACTTCTTCTCACTTTCCTGATCTCAGGCAGCCAGAGAGAAGTCAGCGCGGCCGAGGCTCCGACAGCGAGAGCCCGGGTGGGAACTGTGACAGGGCCACTTCAGTTTAAAGATATTCGCTATTTGACCCGGTCCCTGAGGGATTTTCGCGGGCAGAAAGTATTCGTGGTGATTGCCTGCAACACAACCTGCCCGCTGGTGAAACGCTATCTTCCCCGACTGAAGCGACTGGAGCAGGAATACAGTTCCCAGGGAGTACAGTTCATCGCGCTGCATACGGGACCGTCAGATTCAATCCGGGAAATTGCGGAGTATGCGATCGTCCATGATGTCCCTTTCCCGAATGTACAGGATATCCATAGCCAGTCAGTGAAAGCACTGGGACTGGAGCGGACTCCTGAAGTCGCTGTTCTGGATTCTGATTTCAAACTCCGCTATCGCGGCCGCATTGACGATCAATACCGGATTGGTGGCGCACTTCCCCAGCCAGCAGAGAACAATCTGGTGGAAGCGATTGAGGCGGTTCTGAATAATAAAGCCGTAAAGACTCCTGAAACCAATGTCGATGGCTGCACGATTTCTTCACACGCAGTCAGCCGCGAAATGAAATCGGTCACCTATTACCAGGACATCCAGCCACTCATCAAAAAACATTGTCTCGACTGCCATCGTCCCCAGACCGAAGCCCCGTTTGCCTTAACGACACTGGAAGAAGTCCAGAATAACGGAGCCATGATCGCAGAAGTCGTGCAGGATCAACGGATGCCTCCCTGGTATGGCGGCAGTGCACACGCGGAATTTGCCAATCACCGGGGTATGTCCCGAAAAGAACGTCAGACAATTGCCGACTGGTACCAGGCAGGGATGCCAGCCGGAGAGGAACCTGAAAACCTCACGCCCGCCCCTGCTGCTCAACAGAAATGGCTGATTGGCGAACCCGACCTCGAAATCAGCATGCTGGAGACACATACACTTCCCGCGGATGGCTATATCCCGTATCGCTACACCGTGCTGCCTTATGTTTTCCCCGAAGATACCTGGATCTCCGCCATCCAGATCCGGCCTGATAATCCCGGCGTTCTGCATCACTGCAATATGGCCGCCGTCAGCCTGACGAAGAAATGGGATGAATCCAACTTTATCACAGGTAAAGTCCCGGGATCAGGTCCGACCGTCCTGCCCAAAGAACTGGGTATTCTGATCCCCAAAGGGAGTGCCCTGGCGCTACAGATTCATTACACCTCTACCGGAAAACCGGAGCAATGCAAAATATCCGTAGGCTTTAAATATGTGGAAGGCAAAGTGCAAAAACGCTATCGTTTTCTGATCTGCAGAAATACGAAATTCACGATCCCCCCTGACGCGTCCCATCATGAAGTCCGAAATTCGAAAACGCTCGATCGCGACGCACATGGCATCGGCCTGTTTGCCCATATGCACCTGCGGGGGAAAGACATGTCATTCCTGGCGCATTATCCGGACGGAAAAGACGAATCGCTGCTGGTCATCCCCAACTACAGCTTTGACTGGCAGATCGGATATCTCTGGAAAGACCAGCGGCACTTCTTCCCGGCTGGAACCCGCATCGAAGCGATTGCACACTATGACAATTCTGCATTCAATCCGTTCAATCCGGATCCCACCACCAGCGTCAGAAACGGGCCACAAACCTATCATGAAATGATGTATGCCTTCTTCTTCTACACCTACGCCGATGAACGACTGAATCTGTCGATCGATCCCAACACCGGCCAGGCTGTCAAGTAGTCTGACGTCACATCCCTCACGCTTGTTACGCTGGAGACAGACGACTGGTTTCTTTGTCAGGAAAGTGTATCATCAGTAGATACACAACGATTGATGTCAGTAATTATCAGTGTTTGATTGATTGAAGAGAGCCTTCATGCGCGTCCTGTTCCTGATCTCCAGGAAAAATGCTCCTTTCTCCCGGTTTCGCGTTCTGAATTATCTGCCTTGCCTGCGTAAGGCGGGAGTCGAATGCACGGTCAAAGACTACAGCCAGCCTCCGTCCGATAAACCGGTGATTGGCTGGACTGGTCTGGATACGAACATCCCCAATCTTAAACTGGTCGTCTCTGTACTATAGCGATTAACCCAGGAACATGACTTCGTACTCTGTATCATCTCAGCCACACCTGATCTGATTCAGAATCTGGCCCTGAAGAATGTCGAAGTTCACCATATCACCGGGAATCAGGAAACGGAATTTCAGGACCTGTCTGCATTCGACATCGGCATCATGCCTCTGGAAGACGATGAATGGTCCGGATTCAAATGCGGCTTAAAGCTGCTGCAGTACACGGCCTTGGGAATTCCAGCGGTCGCGTCACCTGTGGGAGTGAATGCAGACATCATCGAACAGGGTGTGAATGGATTCTATGCAACAACAACTGAGGCATGGCACGAGTCACTGGAACAGTTACTGACCTCACCCGAACTGAGAAAGTCGGTGGGTCTGCGAGGCAGAAAAACCGTTGAAGAGCAATTTGATGTGGAAAAGAACAGCCTGGTTTTGAAACAATACCTGGAAGAGACTCTGAAGAAGACATCAGATATTTAATTATTTGACGTATTTATACAACTATAACAGAGGTGCAACGAATTTGTCGAATTCAGCCACAACCAGATCGCCATAAACCTGAGCTAGTTCTCTCAGAGTTCGTTGCTCCTGATCTCTCATTTTTGAATCAGCACCTAATTCCAGCATTAACCGGGTGGTCTCAAAAGTCATCTGATGCCCCGTTTGAATTGCTCCATCGATGTCGATGTCCAATGCCTGAAATATTGGTGGATAGCCACAGGCAGCTCTCGTGTTCAGCAGCCTCCCATCTGCCTCGGCAAGAGCACAAATTAATGATTTGTTTTGGTGTTCACAGGCACTATGTAGCAACGACCAGCCTGAAACAGAGTGTACCTGCTGAAGATCTCCCCCTTCAGCGATGAACTGTTGGAGCTCTTTCACTCCATTGCTATCATCAAGTGACAAAAACAGATCATCATAATTCATCGAGCTTCTTTCTTTAAGAGAGCATAAGTTATACAGACATTATTCTACAGCAGCGCGCAAAAAAAGCCTCACCCAGATTTCTCTGAGTGAGGCTTTCGTATAGCAAAAGGTTGGTGGTCAAGTTTTAAGAGCTTCGTCCTT
>TARA_R100001132_G_C3275827_1_pt1 | contig 24084 bp, 20 predicted proteins | sample TARA_R100001132 | Tara Oceans TARA_R100001132 (sample SAMEA2621247) | marine metagenome | biome: marine biome (ENVO:00000447); feature: mesopelagic zone (ENVO:00000213); material: "saline water (ENVO:00002010), including plankton (ENVO:xxxxxxxx)" | depth 800 m | reverse complement strand
CGCCCCGACACGCTCGGCTTTCAGGCAGACATGTCGCACACCCTGCTCTACCTGATGGGGTATAACGCCCCTGAAGATCGTCTGCTCCCCGAAAACTTCGACTGGAGTGATGAAGCGACCTTCGATGCCGCGTATAAAACCCTGACCGATGCCCTGCGTCCCTGGACGATCGATTTCCACGTCGCCCAGAATGATGGCACGGTACACGGCACCGGTTCGCACGATAAAACCGGCCGCCACTGTCTGCCGAAAGATCCGAATGGAAAACTCGATATCGTCAAACGGGCCGGCTACTGGCTCAAGGATGAAAGTGGCAACCCCACGAAGAAATTCGAGCACATCTGCTGGGATGGCTGCATGTTCTCGAACGAAATCATGATGAGCCCGCAGACCTGGAATGACATTCTGGAAGCCATGATTAACGTCAGAAAAGCCCACGGCTGGTCCTGATCCTGCTTAATTTTATTTCAATCTCAACCTGTATTTTCATATTGAAGGAGTCACACCAATGAGCAAACCCGTACGCGTCGGCCTGATCGGCTACGGATTCATGGGACGTACCCACTCCAATGCTTATAGACAAGTCGGTAAATTTTTTGACATCGAACACACGCCTGTCCTGCAGGCCTGCTGTGCCCGCAGCGAAGACAAGATCAAAGACTTCGCTGACAACTGGGGCTGGGAGTCCTACGAAACCGATTGGCGCAAGCTGATCGAACGTGATGACATCGACCTGATCGACATCACCACCCCCAATAACTCGCATCACGACATTGCCATCGCGGCAGCAGAAGCCGGTAAAATGGTACTCTGTGAAAAACCGCTGGCCATGAACACTGCAGAAGCAGTCGCGATGACAGACGCCATCGAAAAAGCGGGCGTCGCGAACATGGTCTGGTTTAATTACCGTCGTGTCCCTGCGATTACACTGGCAAAGCAGCTCGTCGACGAAAAACGCATCGGGCGGCCCTTCCATTATCGGGCGCAGTACCTGCAGGACTGGACCATCGCCGAAGACGTTCCCCAGGGGGGGGCCACACTCTGGCGACTGGATGCAAAAGTCGCCGGCAGCGGCGTAACTGGCGACCTGCTGGCCCACTCCATAGATTCAGCCATCTGGCTCAACGGGCCGATCACTTCGGTCTCCGCTGCTACGGAAACCTTCATCAAAGAACGCATTCATCAGGAAACCGGCGAAAAGACGAAAGTTGAAATAGATGATGCCTGCATGTTCCTGGCCCGCTTCGCCAATGGCTCGATGGGAACCTTCGAAAGTTCCCGTTACGCCCGCGGACGCAAGAATTTCAACACGTTCGAACTGAACGGCGAAGATGGCTCCGTCTACTTCGATCTGGAAGATCCACAGATCCTGCAGTACTTCGAATATGCCAATCCAACCACCGGGAAGAAGGTGGAAGACCATGTGACCGGCTGGCGACGGATTCACGTAACCAACTTCGAACATCCCTACATGGATCACTGGTGGGTTCCCGGCTGTACCATCGGATACGAACACACCTTCACGAATGCCCTGGCTGACTTCTTCCAGGGTCTGGATAACGGCAAACCCACCCAGCCCGACTTCCGGGCGGCCCTGGAAACACAGAAGGTCTGTGACGCCGTGCTGCAAAGCGCGAAAGACAAGCAATGGGTTGAAATAGCATAGCATTTCAGGCAGGTTTTCTGTTATAATGCCTGTATAACAAGTCTTTGCAAAAACGGGTGGCACTCCGCGTCGCCCGTTTTTGCTATATAATGAACAACAAAACTGAAGATAGCACGAATCGGGAGTCAAAAAGATGGACCGTCATCCAATCACACAAGAAGGTTATGATAAGCTGCGCGAAGAAATTCGACATCTCGAAAGCGACGTCATGCCTGAGATCGCGGAAAAAATCGCAGATGCCCGTGCAGAAGGTGATTTGAAAGAAAATACCGAATACCATGCCCAGCGTGAAGCACAGGGCATGACCCAGGCGAAGATCAATCAGCTGAAATCCAAACTGGCCAACTGCTATATCGCCGACAAATCCACGATGCCCAAAGGAGTCGTCACATTCGGCTCGATCGTCACCGTAAAGAACCTGGATGACGGACTGGATGAGAAATACGAATTCGTGGGGCCGGGTGAAGAAGACTATCTGGGTGAAGTCATGAAGATTCTCACGTCCAGCCCGCTCGCAGAAGGCCTGCTCAACAGAAAAGTCGGAGACAAGGTCGAAGTGGAAGTCCCTTCAGGGACGCTCCGGTTTGAAGTCCTGGAAATTGAAGACTGAGTTCATCCGGCACAGAAAACATAAAAAGCGGCGTGAGATATGACTCACGCCGCTTTTTTATATGGTTTGATTCCAGACAGAAGAGAAAAGTCGTCAGACATCCCGGGTTGTACTGGCCATGCTGTATCAGGGTTGCAGATTGAGAGCATCTCAGTTTCCCACAACCAGAGGCCCACGTGCCTCGCAGATGCGATTCTCAACCGGCTACAGATTATTTGGCCTGAACCAGCACTCGATTCATCAGGGGAATCGAGGGTGCAAACGTCTGCACGGTTTGCGTGACCAGTTGCTTCAGATAGTAGCTGGAGCTGACGCCGTAGACCGTGATCCCTGCATGGTCACAACGGACTTTGACATTCTGAACCTGATGATGTGTGCCAGAATGAATCTCTGATTCCAGCTTCGCAGGAGCAGGACAGGAATCCCAGGCTGCAGTCAGCTGCCGGGAAACTTCCCGTTCCGGCTGATTTTCCACACGCTCAAAACGCGGTTCTACTGTGATTGTTTCTTCTGCAACGGGACGCTGAGGCTTTTGTAAAATTTGCAAAGACATTGCAATCATCCAACTTAAAAAAGTGTGTCGGCTTTGTTTTGTACTGTTTTCAGAACAGTCGCGAATCATGTGCCGAAATGAAAACTGTTCCCAAAAAACAGCATTCGCAATCCACTGAGAGTGTATACGCGAGAAGTGTATCTGTTTCAATGCTCAAGACTTAGTTAAATCAACTTTGAACCGAATCTTAACTGGCTGCAAATAAACAAGGTTCCAACATGAAGTTTCTGTGTGCGTCGTTTTTTTGCGGGTGCTCTCAGGGATGCTCAAAAAGTGTGCGTAAGCCCGCTGCCACTCTCACACACAAGCGAGTCACCCTGCCACCAGGGGCGAGAACGAAGTGACTGACAGAAGGACTCTTCAGCGGAAACGTTGATGGATGAATTACTTCTGAGCGGAGAGCCAACCCGTGACGCCCTAAACCACCCTCTTTGCCACATTGCCTGGAATCATGTAATCCGCGGCAGCCCCCGGCTCCTCACCTGCCAGCAACGGGCGATTCGATTCAGGGCGGGCCTCGAACCTGACAACCTGGCTTCCGGTTTTGCAGAGCCCATCACAATGAACCGAAGCGTCTTTCAATCTATGATACTCGGCCCAAACAGCCCTGAAGAGACTACCGAAAAACTGCCCCAGCCTAAAAGCCTGTTTTCACTTCGCGAAGTCGTCCATCGCCGACTGATAATCCCGCTGCCCCTGCAGGATCAGAAATGGCTGAGGAAGCCCAATCATTTCTTTCCGATCTTGTGTGGGTCGATGCCGTGTACCAACACGACAGTTGGCAGCTTCCCCTCCACTACCGGAACGGAAAGCGTCCCAGCCAGTGACCAGAGCCCGGTTCTGAGGCTGACTTCGGTGTCTATAAACCGATTCAGTTCAACAGAGGCGGTACCTGGTGAGTTCCCGGCAGGCGAAAAGAACACACCAGAGCGCTTCTGATTCGCAGAGAAGACCACCTTCACGTCCAACAGCCCCTCTGGAAGCGGCAGGCGACGATGGCGACCCGATACTGCTGAACCGCCTCAAGAGCGATTGCAGCAAAGAGCAAGAGGACACACCTCATCACCTTCTGTGTCACGTCATCCATCCAACTGTTAATAGCAGGGATACGAGACAAGTCGTCTGTCTCAGCGCAAGGAAAGGGTCTTCAGCCAATTGACTGAAGACCCTTTTCTATCGTGAACATTACGATTCGCGTTGTGAAAAAAGACGCTGCGAAATCGATGATTTTAAGCAAGAAGTCCCTGCAGCAGGTTTTCCCCTGGACCGTGATCATAACAATCACTGTTATTCCAGAGTGGCAGACCAGCAGCATAGCGTGCAGCCAGCATCAGAACTTTCTGTTCTGAACCAGGCTTCGCCTGTGTTGCTTCGTCCGGGTTAATGCCCATTTCCCGGTACTCTTCTTCACCGAACAGGGCATCGAAGTTGGGATCATACCCATCTTCACCAGAAAAATCCTGGTAATCACCATCTTCGTAGCTGACCAATGACTGATCATCTTCAAGTTCGTATGAAAGAGTCTCAACGTCATCCGTACCCATCAAAAATGCCGACATTCTCTTCTTCTTTCTCCAACAACAATTACAAAAGTCCAGAATCTCCACCCATACCATATGAGTGGACAAACCTTCTACGTGGAACAAAACAATCAGTCATCTCTACCAAACCGAGAAATTCAATCGCTCGTAGCGTACGCATCCATTGCGTTATTTGGGAGATTGAAAGCAACACCCTCCAAGGGTGTGGGAAGTTTTTTCAGGTGGGAAACTCTTCTAAATTGGTGGTTAAAAAACATCCCGAATTTTTTGGCTGCAGTTGAAAACCGCAAGAGAGGACACCCAATAAGTATCCCCTGTTTCTAGGACAATTCTTGAGTTTTTATGGTAAAATGTCAACAAGATTTTTCACATTTTTGCAAACTACTCTGAAATCGAATCCCTCAGCAGGCAACAGTCCCCTGAGAATCAGATTTTCTCGTCTGTTTCGGCTGAATCTGCAGAAATTTTGATGAATCAAAACCACATGGTGACAACATACAACAGTAGCACTCGTTCACAACTCAGGGTCGATTGATGCCATAACGTTTCAATTTCCGATCCAGAGTGGAGCGTTCGATGCCCAGTATCTGCGCCGATCGCGACTTATTCCAGTTGGTATTATCCAGCACTGCCAGGATATGTTCCTGCTCCACCATCTCCAGCGAGACTTCACGGAAACGGGCATGAGACACAGGCAGTACATTTTGCGGATCGCTTTCCATTCCCACTGCGGACAGTTGAATATCCGAGGCATCCAGAATATCGCCGGTACACAATATGAAAGCCCGTTCGATCGTATTCTGCAGTTCCCGGACATTGCCCGGCCAGTGATACGCTTCCAGCAGTTCCCTGGCTTCCTCTGTAAACCCACGTATGGGACGCCCTGTTTTGACCACAAAGCGATTCAGGAAATAATCAGCCAGCAACAGGATGTCATCAGTACGCACGCGCAGCGGGTCAACACTGACCTCCACGACATGCAGTCGAAAATAAAGATCCTGCCTGAAAATCCCTTTGGCGACTGCTTTCTCCATATCCCGGTTTGTCGCAGCCACCACTCTCACATCAACATTGATCGATACACTGCCCCCTACTCGCTCGAAAGCATGACCTTCCAGCACACGCAGGAACTTTGCCTGCACAGCCAGAGACATTTCCCCGACTTCATCCAGAAACAGGGTCCCCTTGTGTGCCTGTTCGAATTTTCCGGGCTTCTGACCGGTCGCACCCGTAAAGGCGCCCTTTTCATGGCCGAACAGTTCACTCTCCAGCAGGCCTTCGCTCAGGGCCGCACAATTCATACAGACGAAGGGCTGCTTCTTTCGCTGGCTGTTGAAATGAATGGCCCGGGCTACCAGCTCTTTCCCGACCCCGCTTTCACCACGAATCAACACACTCGAATCGGTCGGCGCGATCCGCAGGATCTGCTCCTTCATCGCGATCATGCTGGGGCTTTTCCCCACCAGTTCGCTCTCCAGCTCGAGCTGCTCCCGCAGGGCTTTATTCTCGCCCTCCATCCGCGCCAGACCGTCCGAGAGACGCAGCTTCTCACTCAGGTTCTGTAACGAGATCGCCAGTTGATCCGCGAGAGCCAGCGTGAACTCCAGATCATCCGAATCGAGTGGATTATCAGGATTGGTTGAATACAGGTGAATCAGCCCCGCAACTCCCCGTTTGTTTCGCAGCGGCGCACAGATGACGCTCTGGGCATGGATCTTCCCCAGGCTGTCCCGCGTCGACAGCTTGCTGTCATCGGCGATATTGTGAGCCAGGATCGCATCCCCCTCGTCAAATACCATTTCGGACAGTAATTGAGACGGCTTCTGGTAAGGTAGTTCATCGACCGATTGAAAAGCGATGACCTTCAGGTGTTCAGGCTTGAGTGGCTGGTGCTGCTGCGTTGAATCAAAATATAAAATGGCTCCAATGTCGGCACTGGTCCCCTCAAACAGTCCGTTTAAGACAATCTGCGAGAGTTCCAGTTCGGACTGGACATTGCCCATATCCAGCGCCAGGCGATACAGTCGCCCCAGCTCACGGCTGGTTCGATCCCGATCCCGGTCTGAATGAGAAACAGGTGGCGGCGTGTGAAAACGCGTATGGCTCTTACGCTGGATGATCTCGGGGACATTAAACTCGTCCCAGCTGGACTGATGCCCTGCCCCCATGGTCGCACTCTCCAGCTCCGCACTGGAACCATCTGACGTGGGACGCGAGGAAAAACGGGAAACATCAAACGTAAAGATCGCCTGACTATCGCCAATCTCGACGACATCCCCTTCCTGGAGTTCATAATCCTGACTGATGGCAATTCCCTGCACCAGGGTCCCGTTGCGGCTGCCCAGATCGCGGATATACCAGGCCGAGTCACTGTAGAAAATCTCACAATGGTTGCGGCTGCAGACCTCATCATCAAGCACAATCCGGTTCGTTGGCGCGCGACCAATCGTCGTCACCTGGCGATCTACCAGGCGATACACCTTTCCCCGCTCTTCCAGTTCCTGAATAATCAGATACGCTACAGAGGAAGTCACGTTTGAGTTTTTCTTTTCAGAATTATGCATGTATGATGACACAGGACTCGTTCCACTGCCTGAGAAACAGCGAACGTGATCCCTCTTGTAAGAGCCAACAGGCACCCGCCCCGCAAACATTGCCGAAATCAGTACGCCCTATTTACTTACGATAGCCCGGACATTTATTATATTCAATTAACTTGCACCAGAACATAAAATTCGTCAAGCTTATTGTGTGAAATCTGAATTACCTCCTGCCTCAAATGAGAATCTCCCATGAACAGACTACTTTCCAACCGCTGTTTTACCCAGACCCTGCGGATCATGCTGATCGTATGCTGCTCTTTTACCCTGCTGAGCTCTCTGCAGGCCGAAAACTGGCCCCGCTTTCGGGGCGCTGACGGCTCTGGCATTTCCGACGAAAAGGGCTTCCCCCTGGAGTGGACAGAGAAAGACTACGCCTGGCATAGGGAACTGCCGGGAATAGGACACTCTTCCCCCTCGGTCTGGGGAGACAACCTGTTCGTCACTTCGGCAATCGACGAAGGTGAAACCCGGTACCTGTTCTGCATCGACCCCAAAACCGGGAAAGAAAAATGGCGACGGGAAACCAAACTGAAAAAGAGCCATAAGCATCGCAAGGGCAGCTGGGCCTCCAGCACCCCTGCCACTGATGGCGAACATGTCTATGTCGAATTTGCAGACGAAGAATCCTACCTGCTGATTGCCTACGATCTGGAAGGCAACAAAATCTGGGAACGCAACCTGGGAGCCTTTAACAGCCAGCACGGGCATGGCAGCTCTCCCATCATCTACAAAAATCTCGTGATCGCCACCAACGATCAGATGGGTCCCAGCTTCGTCACCGCGTTCAATAAAAAGACGGGCGAAACGGTCTGGCAGGCAGAGCGGGCGGTTCGGAGAACTTCCTACGCGACCCCCATCATTATCAACCATCCCAATACCGGACCGCAGCTGATCTGTGTCAGTGGCGCAACCGGCGTGAGCAGCCTAGATCCCGAAACAGGCAAAGTGAACTGGACCACTGGAGAATTTCCCCAGCGAACGGTTTCCTCACCCGTTTACGGCGAAGGGCTGATTTTCGCCACTTGCGGCGGCGGTGGCAGAGGTAAGCTGCTGTACGGCGTCGATCCCACCGGCTCCGGGAACATCAAAGAAACCCACATCAAATATCAGCGATCTACCAAACTTCCTTACGTTCCGACTCCCGTTGTTTACGAAGGTCATCTCTACCTCTGGGGAGATGCCGGCGTCGTCAGCTGCGTGGATCTGGCAACTCAGAAAAACGTCTGGACCGAACGCGTTGACGGAGACTTCAGCAGCTCACCGGTCTGCATCAACGGCGTCCTGTACTGCATCAATGAAAATGGTGATCTTGCCCTGCTCGAAGCCTCACCCCAGTTCAAGTCACACGGAAAAGTCAAACTGGGAGATCCCAGCCACGCGACGGTGGTGGTTGCCAACGGCCAGATGTTTCTGAGAACCTTCAAGCATCTGTACTGTCTGCAACCTCAGAAATGAGCTTCTGCCGGGAATGTCTCCTGAACGTGGCAAAATTTGATTCATTCTGCCTGTGAGTTTGCTATAATCCGGCTATCGACAGTTCAATAGAATAAAGCACATCCACGATGTGATCTCTACGGTATTGATGACATCAAAGTAACACTTCCACTGAGATACGGGCCATCTCAAAACTTCAGTAACCTGAAAACTGACTGATTGATTGAATAACAAGGATTTATTATGCCCGCCTGGCCCGGTGGCCCCTGCCCGCAATGTGGGGAGGACATGCCTGCAAATCTGGTACACTGTCAAACCTGCCGTGAACTGCTCAATGATGACCTGGAGCATGACACAGTCGAAATCCCCGCTTTCCACCCGTTAAAAGAACTGGCGGTCTGCTGTGATGCGTTTCCGGTCGGGTACTTTTTCCAGTGCCCTGACTGTCGGAAAGAATTACGCGTCCATAAAAAATATCTGGGCAAGCAGGTCTCCTGCAAATTCTGCCAGGCGCCGTTTGCCTTGAAAATTGATGCCAGCAAAGCGATCTCTCAGGGATTTTACACCAATTGCCCGCACTGTCGCAAAGAACTGCGGATTGCCCACAAATACCTGGGAACAGTCGCAGCCTGCAAATTCTGCCAGGGACACATTCAGTTGCTCGAGAAACCCGCAGACCCGGTCGATCAATGACCTGGCAGGTTACTTGTCAGAAGCATGGAGAACGCTTCAGGGCGCTGTCTGCTCTGTCGCGGACGCTTCCTGCTCCCAGCTGATGTCAGCCTGGGCCGGTCGCGTTTTATAGAGCGTTCCATCTTCCTTGAACAGCAGTGCGACATTTAAATGCCACTGAGTGCCATCTTCCCGCTGCCAGAGATCGCAATAGTAGATCGAAGGACTGGAGGAAAAATCACCTGAGATTCCGGCATCGTTTAACTGCCGGATCGCCTGTTCTTTGGGAGTGCCCAGTGGGGCGATCTCCAGAATTTTTGTCGACTGTTCTTCGAAGACCAGAGGGGCGGGCACGACCGACCTGAGGCCCGTGCAGGCTGTCAGATTCAAGAAACAGAACAGACAAAGCCACGTCACAATACCCCGGCAGGGCCTGCGCCTGTTCCCCCGATCTGACTCCACGCCTGCCTGCATCTAATCCCGTCCTCCCTGAGAGGGAATCATTTTTGATAGAGAACCTGACTCTACCTGTACAGGTTCGTCAGGCAATATAACAGATCCTTGAATTCAGGCGTACTGCAATTTGGGAAATCGTCGTCAGGTTCCACGCACCATCAAATGTGAGAGCGGTACGTAAAAAAGCCGGGGCTGCTTCATCGAACAGACCCGGCTGATTTTTGTCATTTGACTCAGCAGGTAATGCAACCTGGAATTATGCAGCTAAAGCGGCTTTGGCAGCCTTCACAATTTCGTCAAAGATCTGTGGCTGGTAAATGGCCAGTTCACTGAGTGATTTGCGGTTCAGTGAAATTCCAGCTTTACTCAAACCATTGATGAACTGGGAGTAATTCGTTCCCCGTGCACGGCAGGCAGCAGTGATTCGAGTCACCCACAAAGCACGAAATTCACGTTTACGCACGCGGCGGTCACGGTATGCGTAAACACGGGCGCGAATCAGGGTTTCTTTGACAGTTCGCAGCAGTTTACTGCGGCCGCCATAATTACCCCGGGCTTCTTTGAACAGTCTTTTCTTGGCTCGACGTCGAGCTGCACCTTTTCGAACTCGCATTATTACTTTCCAACTGTGATGTTAAATTTTGATTCTGTCAGCACAGACCCCGGCTCAGACAGCCGGGAATCCCGGCAAAGTTATGAACTGGGACGCAGGGCATTCACAATCAGCTTTGCTTCAGCGCCTGTCACAATACCATCACCGCGAAGTCTGATTTTTCGCTTGGGGCTCTTTTTACTGAGAATGTGACCGCGAAACGCTTTCCTGTGCTTGGCTTTACCAGAAGCGGTAATTTTAAATCGCTTCTTAATTCCTTTATGTGTCTTTTGCTTAGGCATTATATTTTTCTATCTTCGTAAACGTTTCAGAGACACGTACTGCCTCTGAGAAAACAGAGATCCAGTCATCAATCCTGAGTCATATTCTCTACACATTCTGCATTCACTGACGCAGATTCCTCAACCAGAAAGATCACGTCCGTCCATCATAACAGTATAGACCGATCTTCAACTGGGAGGTTGATCGGGCAGTATAATCAGCCTCACGTTACTTTTTCCACCGAAACGAGGCTAAAAACACCGTGACTTCGTAGAAAAAATGACGGATTGACTAAAAATCCACTTTTCCCGGTCTACTGACCGGTGATCGTTTCAGCAAACAGGAAATCCAAGGCACTGAAAATCGCTCAGATGCCCTGAGATACACCAAGTTTACTGCAATCCCTCTCAGAAGTACAGCCTGAGATGTTTCTGAAACAGACTGACCTTAAGCTTGTGCAGCTTCAGAATTTTTCAGACGCTCTTCAATCACATCTTTGGGAATTGCCAGCATTTTCTCAATACTGATGGCTTTATGCCCTTTATATACTCCCGGGAACGCTGTAAAGACCGGGGAGCCTTCCAGCTCAACGGTCAGGCTCTGCGCACTTCCCTTGTTGCACATGATCACATCGCCTACCGCCAGATTCAGAATTTCGCGTGCCGTCAGTTTACTGTTGTCCAGTTCGACTCGCATCGCGATTTTCGATTTGGAAACACTGGCTTCCAGATTCAGCTGCTGTCTCAAATCCGGAGTCTTTTTCTTGTAGGCAGACCAGGTATCGGAGGTCAGCTTGTTCGATAGTGGCTCAATCGTATTAAAAGGGATACAAAGGTTGATAATCCCGCGTGTCTCCCCCATCGTGACTTCGAAAGAAATCAGTACGATCACTTCGTTGGGAGGCACAATCTGCACCAGTTGGGGATTGCTTTCGACCTGGGAGACCCGCAGTTTCCAGTCGCACAGGTTACTCCACGCCGATTCGATCCCTTCGATCGCCAGTCCGGTAATCCGGGAAACCAGTCGGATTTCAATTTCGGTCAACGCCCGATTCGGGTACGCACCATGCGAATGCCCATCCCCGCCCAGCAACCGATCAATGATCGGAAAGATGATCGACGGGCTGATATCCAGAATGATGTGTCCATCGAGTGTTTCTGATTCCAGCAGGTTAAAACAGGTCGGGTTTTCCAGACTGAATACAAATTCGCTGTAAGTCAACTGGTCGACACTGATCAGCTTCACTTCAATAATGGAGCGCAACATCCCGCTGAGGGCAGCGCCGAATTCACGACTGAAACTTTCGTGCAGCGCGCGAAAGGCACGCATTTGCTCTTTACTGACACGTTCGGGACGTTTGAAGTCATAAATACTGATCTGGGAATTGAAATCCGTATTTCGCGTCGCAGGACGGCTCGATCCACCGCCGCTGTTCGCAGAGGGATCTAACGCCGATAAGAGCGACTCGACTTCATTTTGACTGAGTACGTCTGCCATCCCTGGCCTCCCTGAAAATGGCCCCCCTTCGCGAGCAGCCTTGCCCGCGGCCGGATTTCAATTATTGATCTAACTGCTACTCGCGAATCTGCCCTGCTCCATGGGCCACATATTTATAACTGGTCAATTCGTTTAATCCACATGGTCCGCGTGCGTGAAATTTATCGGTACTGATTCCGATTTCCGCCCCCAGTCCAAATTCGCCACCATCATTAAATCGCGTGCTGGCATTCACAATGACTGCCGCCGAATCGACCTGTGTCGTGAATTTCTCAGACGCCGCCAGTTCTGTTGTGACAATCGACTCTGTATGCCCCGATCCATATTGATGAATATGCCGGATCGCTTCATCCATGTCATTCACAATTTTGACAGAGATAATTTTTGCTCCGTATTCCGTGCCATAATCTTCTTCAGTCGCTGCTTTTGCCCCGGCTGTCAGTTCCAGCGAACGCGGACAGCAGCGCAGTTCGACCCCCTGCGCTTTCAGTGCCTCTGCTACCCGTGGATAAATCGTTTCAGCGACATCCACGTGCACCAGCAGACATTCAGCCGCATTACACACACCGGGACGCTGACATTTACTGTTGACCGTAATGGACTCTGCCAGTTCCGGATCAGCGGTTCTGTCGAGATATACATGGCACACACCATCAAAATGCTTGATGACCGGCATCGTCGCATCGCGGGCCACGCGCTCGATCAGCCCTTTTCCCCCACGGGGAATCGTGACATCGATGTATTCGCTCAGCTTCAGAAAATGTCCCACCGCTTCGCGATCTGTGGTCTCAACCAGTTGTACTGCTTGCTCAGGTAGCCCGACATCACGCAGGCCCTCCTGCAGCAGTTTATAGAAAGCGATATTGCTGTGAAATGCTTCTTTACCGCCCCTTAAGATCACGGCGTTTCCACTTTTCACACACAAGGCAGCCGCATCGATGGTCACATTAGGTCGTGACTCATAAATGAAGAACACAACTCCCAGGGGGACCCGCACGCGAGTGACCAGCAGGCCATTGGGACGAATATTGCTGTCAATGACTTCGCCAATCGGATTCGGCAGTGCGATGATTTCTTCCAGCGCCGTGATAATCCCCTGGAGGCGGGTCTCGGTCAGTCGCAGACGATCAATCGAAGCTTCCGTCAGACCATACTCGGGCGCCTGCTTCAGATCGACGGCGTTTGCTTCCAGCAGATCGGGGGTTCGCTCCCGAATCAACTCGATCATGCGGCGCAGCCAGGCATTTTTCTGATTCCCATTCGCGGAAACCAGTTTCCGTGAGGCGTCTCGCGCCTGCGAGGCCAATTGCTCTGTATATTGCGCCAGGTCTAATTCAGTCATGTTACTCTTAATCAATTACGGGCAGATGGTAGATGTGTTGATTGACCATCCTGGTACGTACCTCACGCATCCTTCTCTGGTCAGGACACCCAACGCAGGGGGAAGGTGCGCACCAGATCACAGCAGACTAATTGCCTGATTGATTCTGTTCAACAGACCGGAGTATCAAATATCCGTCGAAATGTGTCAACGGGGGATCACAAACGGCGATTCTGGCGTGATTTGAGACTAAAACTTCCAGTCTGAATATAGTTTCGACCGAAAGTCGTGCCATTCTGCATTTCTGGTGCGGGAACCGCAGCTCTCTGCCATTTCCGCTGACCATTTATCCATCATCCGCAAGCGGTCTGACATGATCCGTACGGTATTGAATACGACCTTCTGAGCGCCTTTGGCCCCTGCTTTCAACATCTGATCGAATTCACGACCGGGAATTCGCACGACTTCCACATCAGAAATCGCCACGACACTCGCGGAGTGAGGGGCCGGCTTGAAAAATGACATTTCGCCGAAAACAGACAGTGGGCTTAAAGTCGCCAGAGTCTGCTCGCTTCCATTGGCCAGTTTTTTACGTACTTCACAGGAACCACTCTTAATAATCCAGAGATAGCGTGTGGAATTCCCTTCATCCAGAATGCGGGATCCTTCGGAAAACTCCTCGGTTTCAGAGCAATAGAGCAATTCTTCCATCTCAGCCGGTGTTACAGACTGAAACAGCACGCAATCATTGATCAGTTCCTCTGTGGATATCATATGTTTTACCTCGTAAGCGCCAGTTTAGAAATAGTTTATTATTTTGTGTTCAAGTTGAACTTAACGAAAGTGAAGGCGGGATTTCAGATGCCTCCCAGCACGGTGGCACGCCCTACCCGTCCAATCCCCAGTATATAGGCGGCGACGCGCAGAGACACTTTTTTATCAGTGGCAATCTTCCAGACCAGTTTAAAACTGTCATTCATAATACGGTCTAACTCAGAGCGAACGCGGGATTTTTCCCAGCTGAAATGCTGCCGATTCTGAACCCATTCAAAGTAACTGACCGTAACGCCCCCGGCGTTTGCCAGAATATCGGGTACCACGATGATCCCGTTTTTCTCGAATATTTCGTCGGCTTCGGGGACAGTCGGATTGTTGGCCGCCTCAATAATGCATCTCGCTTTAACTTCTTTGGCAATGTCTTTGGTCAAGACTCCCCCTAAAGCGGCAGGAATCAATACAGTCACGTTCGATGTGAGCAGTTCCTCGTTCGACAGGGCTTCCGTTTCCGGAAACCCTTTGACGGCTCCCGTATCCTTAGTGTATTCGATCAGCTTGGGAATATTAATCCCATTCGCATTGTAAATTCCACCACTGGCATCAGAAACAGCTACGATTTTCGCTCCAAACTCATCCAGGAAATGCGCCGTATAGCTGCCCACATTCCCGAATCCCTGGATCGCAACCGTGACTCCCGTCATGTCAATTTTCATATGCTCCAATGTATCGCGGGTGATCATCGCCACCCCTCGACCGGTTGCCTCTTCCCGCCCGTCAGCGCCGTGCAGTTCCAGCGGTTTACCGGTGACACACGCCGGATTGAAGCCCCGGTACTTTTCATACTGATTCATAATCCATGCCATCACCTGGGCATTGGTCCCCATATCGGGTGCCGGAATATCTTTCAAAGGCCCGATCACGTCATAAATCTTATCGATGAATTTACGGGTCACCCGTTCCAGTTCTCCTTGGGACAGCTGACTCGTATCTACGGAAATCCCCCCCTTGGCTCCACCATAAGGAATATTTACCAGAGCCGTTTTCCAGGTCATCAACGTGGCCAGCGCCAGTACTTCATCTCCGTTGACTTCGGGGTGAAAACGCAGCCCCCCTTTCATCGGTCCCCGCGAACTGTCATGTTGCACTCGATAGCCGATGTAGGTTGCAATCTCACCGTTATCCCGTTCGATGGCGACTTCCACTTTGACTTCGCGCTCCGGGGTTCGCAGAAGATCCTGCATATTTTTTGATAAACCGACCTGGCGTGAAGCCTGGTCAAAATAACGACATGCGGTTTCGTAAGAACTCATTACATCCTGTCCTGTCTCTACGTGAGCGATATCTGAAAAAACCAGAAAACTGACTGGTAGGAAGCGTAGTCATCTGAAATCAAAATTCCAGAGGATTCGTTCCTGATTTTCAATTCATTGTGAAAGCGTAGTGCGTGGTCAAAAGATTAAGATTTCTTCATACATCAAAGAATAGGCCACGTTTTGACTTAAAGTCTTTGAAAATCAGGGAATCCACACTTCCCAACCGAAATCAGAGTTTTCCCTCAGATTTGAACTCCGCGAAAGATTCCTGCTTGAATTAAAGGTCACTGCAAATACTGTTTCGTTGCTACTTCATTGCTACTAAAAATTTATACATCCCTCATAACCCGGCATGAGAACCGGATTTCTTCTTTATCGTAGGGGAACCAGTGCCTGTCGATCTGCCGGTGGTTCCGACTGTGAAGGTACTTCGCGCGACCAGATGCCGGGAATCTCTTTGAGAATATACAGAGCCAGTTCACGGGCATATAGCGCATGCCCTTCCCGCGAAAACTGGGGCACATTCTGTAGATAGTATCGATCCGGGTTCTGGATAGCCTGAAAAGTCGGTGAGGTATCACAGAAAGAAAGATTGATCTGTCGGGAATAAGTCTCCAGCAGTTCAAAAGGAAAACGGCTGCCATACGCCACTCCTTCACGAACTCCCAGTTGAACCCTGGCATGTTTTCCATTCATGGCTGACTCAGAGACCTGCCAGGGCTTGGGATAAGATGCCATGATAAATCGCGAGTAGGTCCCTTGTGCAATCTGTTGAATGTTTTGAATCGGTTCCAGAGTCTGCCGGACATAAACTGACCAGTCAGGCGGGTGATCTTCCAGCCACAGATATTTTCCCTGGGGTGTATCAATATCGCGATCCAGTCCTGCAGGTTGATTTTCCACCCAGTAATCGCCCAGCCAGCGGAGTGAGTACCGATAGACAAAGAACTGACTCTCCAGCCGCTCCGGTTCATGCATCTTTTCAAACAGGGGATGCATTGCACACAACGGAACTCCGGCATCACTGATCTGCGTGTAGCGCCGCAACGCGTGGTCGTCGGCAACATCGGACATGTCAAAATGAAATAGTATCAGGTCAGGCTGCAGACCCAGCAAGGAATGTCTTAAATGCAGATACGACATCAGGGGACTGGAGTCAGGCACGCCGGCATTAATCACTTCCACCTTCAGTTCGGTCTGCTTCTGCAACAGCATTTCCAGGCGCGAGCAGAAGGTATCCTCGTCTGCCATCTCCGCCGCCAGCACCGTCTCTCCGCCCAGGCAGAGAATCCGGAAAACCCCCGCCGGCTTGGGGACAGCCGGTTCAGCCCCCCTGAGCCCCATACTGTTGATCGAAAACTGAATCGTTTCCCCCGTATCAGGATGTTTGCGGGAGACCTGCTGCATAGGTCGGATGCGGTGATAGTTCACATCAGAGGGGATCAGAAAGCCCTCGGCATCATAACTGCTGACCGAATCCTGATCTCGATATTCGGCAACGCGCAGCGCGACCTCGCTCCCCACCGCTAACAGGATGAGAGTGATCAGAGCAAGCGTAATATGCTTAAGCCAGCGCAGAGGTGAGCGAATGATCTTCAATTATCAGAAACCGATGTTAAGATTTTAAGCTGGTTCTACTTAACGAATGCGTTGTCCCCTGTCATCAATCAGGGAATCAACTCTGGAAATGCGACTGTTCTTCTGGATAAATACGAAGTGACTTAAGAAAAGCCAATTGCAGCTATTTATCGACAAATCAGCGGGGATTCTAATTTTGATCAGCAATTACAGCAATATGAGTCTGTATCACCACGTGGACTGATCTCAGAAGTTCAGTCTCAGCCGCATTGAAAAAACTCTTGTGAAAGCCTAACTTGCATCATTCGAAACAGGATGCTGTCAATCGAGTGTCTCATTTATTCTCAGCCGGTGATCCATTCTTATGAGTAACAATTCCCTGGAGACTGCTATTAAAGTCAATCCTAAAAAAGCCTTACAGCTCGTCACCGAGCTTATGGCGATCCCCGGCAAAAGTGGCGAAGAGGGACTGATCGCCGCGGAAATTAAAAGCCGCCTGCTCAATGCAGGGCTCTCCGAAACAATGATCCAGTTCGATACTGCCCATAAAAAAAGTCCCATCGGCGGGCAGACGGGAAATATGATCGTCAAGTTACCCGGCACCATGCGGGGACCACGACGTCTGCTGATGGCCCACATGGATACCGTGCCCCTGTGTGTCGGTGCAGAACCGGTCAAAAAAGGGGATCTGATTCATTCCAGAAGCGATCTGACTGCACTTGGCGCGGATGACCGGGCGGGCTGCAGTGTCATCCTCAACGCACTGCTTACGATCCTTGAACAGAAACTCCCCCATCCGCCACTTACCTTCTGCTGGATGGTTCAGGAAGAAATCGGCCTGGTCGGCGTTCGCCTGCTGACGGCCAGCAAACTGAGAAAACCCAGGATGTGCTTCAACTGGGATGGTAAAATGTCGGATATGCTCTGCATCGGAGCAACCGGTGATTCCGGCATGCTGATCCAGATTCAAGGCATCGCCAGTCACGCCGGTGCTCATCCAGAATGTGGTGTCAGTGCCGCCGTGATCGCATCCCGCGCCATCGATGACCTCTACAGCAATGGCTGGCACGGGCTGGTGATCAAAGGGAAGAACACGGGGTCCAGTAATGTCGGCGTCATTGCGGGGGGCGCAGCAACCAATGTGGTCATGCCCGAACTGACCATCAAAGCGGAAGCCCGCAGCCACAACCCCCGCTTTCGACAGAAAATACTGGATGAATACAAAAAGGCATTCCTGAAAGCGGCTAAATCAGTGAAAAACAGCCTGGGACAACAGGGCAGCGTAACTTTCGAATCCTATTTGAAATACGAATCCTTCCGCCTGCCCGAAGAGGAACCCGCGGTACAGACAGCGCGACTTGCCATTGAAAAACAGGGGGGACAGCCGGAACTGACCATCGCCAACGGCGGTCTGGATGCCAACTGGATGACCGCGCATGGTTACCCTGCAGTCACACTGGGATGTGGCCAACAGGACATTCACACTACCAGCGAAACCCTGATGATTGATGAATATCTCAAGGCCTGTCAGATTGGACTGCTACTGGCCACGGCGACAGAGTCCGCCTGAAAATACTCACTCGAATTACACGAAACAACAGTCAAAGATCCTGATTGAATGAGCGACCCATCCCTGCCCTTCAAAGATATGTGGAGTCACCTGCAGACGCTGGTCAATCGCCAGTTGGAAGAGGCCCTCGATCACTCAGCTGACTGCCCGCCGATTCTCAAACAGGCAATGTCTTACAGCCTCTCCGCAGGCGGAAAACGATTGCGGCCGATTCTGGTACTACTCAGCTGTGAAGCCTGCGGTGGTGATCTGAAAACCGCTTTCCCGGCTGCCTGTGCCATCGAAATGGTCCATACCTACTCCCTCATCCATGATGATCTGCCGGCCATGGACGACGATGCACTACGTCGCGGATTACCCACCAGTCACATCAAATTTGGCGAAGCAAATGCAATCCTCGCCGGCGATGCCCTGTTAACGCGTGCTTTTGAACTGCTGGCAAACGAGATTGATATAAAGTCCTGTGCAGCAGCATGTTGTGCCGACCTGGCGAATGCCGCCGGCGCTGTGGGAATGGTCGGCGGACAGGTCGCTGATCTGGAATCAGAGCATCTCGACAATCCCACACTCGAAATTCTGGAAGCCATTCATAAACGTAAGACAGGTCGCCTGATCTGCAGTGCACTCACCATGGGAGCCCGCATCGGCGGAGCAGATTCGGAAACACTGAAAAGCCTGGAAAGATACGGCACCTGCATAGGTTTGGCATTTCAAATAACCGATGACCTCCTTGATTTAACCGGTGATGAAGAAAAAATGGGAAAAGGCGTGCGAAAAGACGCCGAACACGGTAAATTAACCTACCCATCCCTGATTGGCGTTGAAGAAAGTCGACGACGCTCTCAAAATTTAATTGAAGAAGCGTGCCTCTCGATCGCCCCACTTGGGAGCCACGGCCAACGATTGGAAGAACTGGCCCACTTTATATTAGAACGAGACCACTGATGAACATCGAAATTCTACCACGGATCAAGTCGCCACTTGATATGCAAACTTTATCCGGGACTGAACTCGAAACGCTGGCTGCCGAAATTCGTGAAGTTTTGTGTACCGTGGTGGAGGACCGCTCGGCACATTTCGCGAGTAATCTGGGAGTGGTAGAACTCTGCATCGCCCTGCATATGTCCTACGACTTCTCCCGGGATCGACTCATCTGGGATACCGGGCATCAGATTTACCCACACAAATTACTGACGGGACGCTACTCCGAAATTTCGACCATCCGCCGCAAAGGCGGCCTGATGGGCTACCCCAATCCGGAAGAGAGTGACTACGACCTGTTCATGACGGGGCACGCAGGCGCCAGCGTCTCCACGGTCCTCGGGCTCAAAGCCGGCGACGATTTGCTGGGAGAATCAAACCGTAAGTCAGTCGCAGTCATCGGTGATGGAGCGCTCCCCTCAGGCGTCGTTTTTGAAGCCATGAATAACGCTGCGGGCATGGACCAGGATGTACTCGTCATTCTCAACGATAACAAAATGGGAATCTGTCCCCGCGTGGGCGGGCTGGCCAGGTATCTCGATAAAGCACGCGTGGCTCCCTTTTATAATGGCCTGAAGCGCGACGTCTCCTGGCTCCTGAATAAACTCCCCGTGGTAGGCGAGTCCATGGAAAATACCCTGGGCAGTTTCAAAGAAGCAGTCAAAGGTTTCCTGCATGGAGGCATGCTGTTTGAAGAGATGGGCTTCCGCTATATCGGCCCCGTGGATGGCCATGATATTGAATCGTTGACCGGTTATCTGAAGATGATCAAAAACATCAAAGGTCCGGTCCTGCTGCATGTATTAACAGAAAAAGGACACGGTTTTGAACCGGCGACCAATGATCCTGTTTCATTTCACGCCCCTGCTCCCTTCCAGAGAAACGAAGAAAACGAAATCGTGCCTGTGGAAAAGCCGGGCAGCAGTTCTCCCAAAGCTTTTACCGATGTCGTCAGCAGTTCCATTTTCCAGGCAATGACCGACAACGAACGGGTCGTCGTGCTCACTGCAGCGATGTGCGCGGGAAATAAGCTTGGAAAAGTACGTGACGGCTTTCCCGATCGCTTCTTTGATACCGGGATCTGTGAAGCCCATGCCGTCGCCTTTGCAGGCGGGATGGCCAAAGCAGGTCTGCGGCCCATTGTCGATATCTACAGTACTTTTCTGCAGCGAAGCTTCGACCACATTTTCCAGGAAGTCGCGTTGCAGAACCTGCCCGTTACGTTCTGCATGGACCGCGCCGGAATCGCCGGAGAAGATGGTCCTACCCATCATGGTGCCTTCGATAATGCCTACATGCGGTGCTTTCCGAACATCGTCAACATGTCTCCCGGCGATGCACTGGATGTCGAACCCATGCTCGAATTTTCACTGCAGCACGATGGACCGACGGCCATCCGCTACCCCAAAGCAGCCGCGGATTCGGTCGAACGTCAAGTCGCCCCGGTGGAACTGGGCAAATCCGAAGTTTATATCTGGGGCAAAGACGGCATGCTTATCGCATTTGGATCGCTGTTCACCAGTTGTATTCAGGCTGCGGAAAAACTGCGTGAAGAAGGACTCGATGTGGGTGTCATCAACGCCCGCTTCTCCAAGCCACTCGATACGGAGGTCATCCATCAGGCCCTGCAGGAATCGGGCTTTGTGATTACCATTGAAGAAGGTACACTTTGTGGCGGTTTCGGTTCTGCCGTACTCGAGTCGGCAAATGATGCGGGATTAAACACCAGTCACCTCAAACGACTTGGGATCCCGGATCGGTTCATCGAACATGGAAACCGCAAGGAATTACTGGCTGACCTGGGACTGGACGTTGCTGGAATCACCGCAACGGCCCGTGAACTGGCACAGCAGACCAAAGTGGCAATCAACGATTAGTTACGTCTCGCATTCTCCAATCTGTATGGACGCTTGATTTACGGAGTCTTCCGCATGTTTTCACTGAGTTCTGTTTCTGATGTACGGATTCCCGGTTTTCTCTGCCTGGCGCTGGTCAGCCTTGTTCTGTCAGCGTCTGCGACACCCCCCGCTCTCGCGGAAACTTATGAATTCAGAGAACCCGTTCAGGACGCGCGTACTTTCAACGTGAATTCCACCGTCCGGGTCAAGGGACAGTTGGAAACGGCGATCAAAACCGGACAGGCCCGCTCGCTGGCACTCGACGTCGATGGAAAATTTCAATACCTCGAACGACGACTGCCCGGAACCGGACGCGATGCAGAAGCATTTCGCTCACTCCGTTATTATGAAGCAGCCACAGCCACCATTGACGTTCAAGGCCAGAAAACCTATGCCCGCGGCAGTGACAAGCATCGACTCATCGTCGCCGAAGGCACACTGGAAGGCCTCTCCCTGCATGCCCCCCACAGCCATCTCCAGCCCTCCGAAGTGGAACTGCTTAACTCGCCCGGAGACAGTCTGCCAGTCCTGGCATTGTTACCCCAGTCGGATGTTGAAGTGGGAGAAGTCTGGACTCCGGACCGCTGGGTTCTGCAGTCACTGACCGGACTGGAAGCGGTCCTGAAATCCGAATTAACCTGCCAACTGGATTCCGTGGAAGATCAACTGGCCACGATCAGTTTCAAAGGCAGTATTGAAGGCGCGACCGTTGGTGCGCAAACTGAGATTACAGTCAAAGGCAAACTGCAGTTCCGCCTCGATCACAACTACATCAGCCAACTGGAACTGCAGCAGACGGAAAAACGCTCGGTCGGATCTATCAGCCCGGGGATGAAAGTGACCGCGGACGTCAACTGGACGCGTTCCATTGCGAAGGCCCCCGGCCCGTTAACTGATGAAATCCTGGCATCCATTCCATTGGAGACCAGCCCGGAAGCAAAATACCTGAGCTTTGAACCTCCCTGGGACATCCGGTTATTACTGCCTCGTGACTGGTATGTCTTCCATCAGACAGGGCAGGTCGCCGTCTTACGTCTGCTCGATAAAGGCAGCCTGGTCTCACAGGCCAATATCTCAAAAATCCCGACCATGAAAGCGGGAGAACACACCACTGAAGAGCAGTTCCAGCAGGATATCCGCACTTCGCTGGGAGACAAACTTGTCGAGATTCTCAAAGCAGAAAACCTCTCGACAGATGATGGACGCTTCATCCACCGCGTCACGGTTGCCGGGAAAGCAAACGACATCCCTGTTCAATGGATTTATTATCTGTGCGCTGCCCCCTCCGGCAGACAGATCTCGTTTGTCTTCACCGTAGACGAGAAACTGGTCAAGGAACTGGATAATCGTGACACGGATATCGTGCTGAGCCTGGAATTTCTCGAACCCAAACCAGCGCCCGTCCAGGCAACTCCCCTGGATGGTAACAAGCGTAAATAGCCGAGCAGGTTCTCTGCTGACAGAACTTGAGATGCAGCCGGGCCGGATCCCATCGGGATTATAATCCTCACGACCATTGCAATCGGTCACAGAGTTTCGGGATAGATCAGGGATTGCCCTGCACTTCACCACGAAATGCGCACTAAACTTCAGTCACCTGCTTGCAGTTTCCTGATTTTTCCAGGTAACCCATTTCAGATCAGTCGCATTTCAAACAATTTCCTTCCCGGACAGGAAGAGAATTATGACGCCAGTTCTATCAACATCATTATCAACTCTGCCCACTGAAATAATCATCTGTTTCGGTGTGGGATTGATGATTGCGGTCTTACTCGGCTTTACTGCCGGCTATTTCCTCGGCAAGAGTGCGCCGGCGCGTAACTTCCGCCGTGCCCGGAAACATCTTCAGAACTGTTATCAGCACGTCAGAGAAACACTCGATACTGCCTGCACTGCCTGCTCCCTGCTCGAAAAATTTCCAGGCACCATCCTGACCAGTGAGCAGACGCGGGAACTGAACTCCAAACGTACCAGCCTGCTGTCACTGATCAATCGACTGGTGGAACGAAAAAGTGCAGAACAGGACGCGCCCCCGCCCCTCACAAAACAGGAAAAAAAGAAACAGCAGGAGTTTCCGGCGTTACAGTGGGCATTCCAGCCGGAACACTCACATCTCAAGCTGCCTGATTCTTCTGCTTTCGAAGCCAATCTGGAAATGATGCTGCTGACAGGAACTGCAACGCAAAACAACAGCGGACTGTTACTCGTGCAGATGAATCAACACGACCAGCTCAAAGAACGCTTCGGGATCATGGCCCCTGTCAAGTTTATGAAAACCTTTTCCCGCCTGATCATGCACAATGTACGGGATGAAGATGTCATCTGTCTCTGGAAGTCAGACACGCTGGCGATTCTCTTGCCTGGCGTTGATGTCGATGCCGGCCAGAACTGTGCAGAAACGATTCGGGAAGCGATTCGTCATCATCATTTCCGCCTGGAAAGCAACAGCCCGGAAGTAGTCGTGACTGCGAGTCTTGCTTATCTCAACTGTGTACCCGGCGATTCTGCCGAGCTGGTTCTGGAGCGTGGCTTACATGCATTGATGCAATCCCAGAAACAGGGACGCAATCAGTTAATCATTCAGGACAGCCACTCCTACGAACACAAACAGGCGATTTGAACCGAATCTGCAGCCGGGCTTTACTCTAGAGCGCATCACATTTAACCATAACATCTCTCAATCTATTATACTCGATTCAAATGCCCCTGGAGACGCTACAGTAAAACTGGACACAGTCTA
>TARA_R100001132_G_scaffold27306_2_pt1 | contig 24164 bp, 18 predicted proteins | sample TARA_R100001132 | Tara Oceans TARA_R100001132 (sample SAMEA2621247) | marine metagenome | biome: marine biome (ENVO:00000447); feature: mesopelagic zone (ENVO:00000213); material: "saline water (ENVO:00002010), including plankton (ENVO:xxxxxxxx)" | depth 800 m | reverse complement strand
TGCCTGAAAAAACGGCTGGATCCGGACCCGCTGCAGCTGATATTCCTGAAGATCGGAATCGGCAATCTTCCCTCTTTCCGCGTGTGAGTCGTCTCCCTGTTGAGCTGAGTTTTTTATCGCTCCTGCTGCTGTGGACGTTTCTGGTAGCCTGTTTTCCTTTACGTAATATGGATATCTGGTGGCATTTGCGGACAGGACAATTGATTCTGGAACGTGGTACCGTTCCGTATTTCGACTGGTTTACTTTTATCGATTATGATCGTCCCTGGATTGATCTGCACTGGGGATTTCAGATTCTGGTGACCTGGCTTTATCGCTGGGGTGGCGTGGATTTACTGGTACTGACCAAGTCGTGCTGCCTCGCTCTGACAATAGGTGTGGCCTGGTATGCTTCTGGCAGGTCCTTGCCCGCCTGCTGGAAAGCGCTATGCTGGGTCTTACCTGTCGTCTGTCTTTCCGGTCGTTCTGTTGTTCGTCCCGAAATGTTATCACTGCTGTATCTTGCGGTCTGGATGTATGTCATCAGTCGCCTCCCCACGCATCCCAGGTTGATCTATCTGATCCCCCTCGTCACGTTGCTGTGGGTCAACAGCCATGCCTTGTTCGTACTGGGATTGGTCGTCAGTGGACTGTTTGTGACTGATTTTGTGATTCGCATTTTGGCACAGGGACGCTTTGGTATCGACCCGCCTGACGATTCGCTGTCGGTCATTATGCTGGTCAGAGCAGGCGTGTTGACGGTGATTGCCTGTTTTCTGAATCCCTATTTTGAGCAGGGGGTTTTATTTCCGCTGACCCTGTATGAAAAGTTCTCAGTCGATCAGGCATTTTATTCGGTGAGAGTCGGTGAATTTCAACGGCCGCTGGATTTCATCAGGCAGAATGGTCTGGGGAACCTGTTTCTGCTCTCGCAGGTTCTACTGGCGATATTAACTTTTTGCAGTTTCATTCCTCTCTTAAAGTCCCGGCGAGTCAACCCGTTTCGGATCTTACTTTTTATTGCCTTCACTCATCTGGCATTGAAGGCCTCACGCAATACGGCAATCTTTGCACTGATTTCGGGGATGGTCTTATGTGACAATTTATCGGACTGGTTGCGAATGACTGTGACTCGACCAACACGGGGTCAGAAAGAAACCGGTACCAGGAGATCACTGCGATTATTCGATGAATCGTTATTGAAAAACGGGAGCAGCGCTGTCGTATTGCTGTTTCTGCTGCTTAGTGTCATTACCGGTTACTGGCATGCGTGGGGAGGGGAAGGAAAAGTTCTGGGACTGGGAGAACAGGAAGCATGGTATGCGCATGCAGCATCAAAATTCGCGGGACAGCCAGGCATGCCGGATCGTGCTTTTGTTTCCAATAATGGACAGGCGGCTGTGTATATATTTCATAATGGTCCCGAGAGAAAAGTGTTTTTCGATGGCCGACTGGAAGTGAATTCTAAAGAGACATTTCAGTTGTATGAACAGTTTAAGCAACAGATGTCGTTTAACAGTTCCGGCTGGGCCTATCTGCTGGAAGACAAAGAAGGGCATCTTCCGGCGATTATCCTGGACAGCCGATATTCTCGAAACGAGATCAATGGCCTGTTAAACAATCCACAATGGCGCCTCGTCTTTGCTGATGAGACCGCCGCCGTGTTTCTCGATCAGAAGACTGCAGACCGGCTGAAATTGACTGTAGTAGATCCGACACCCCTCATTTCTCCACCAGGGATGAAAATTCTTAAAAGTAAATGAACGACAGCAGGTCTGAACCAGTGGGGTTGACTGAAATTAAACTGTCAAAATGAATTGGCGCTTGCAAAAAGGAACTGATCACAGGACATTAGATTATGTCCATTTTTACTGTAGCGTCTCCGGGTCATTTGAACCGAGTGTCATAGATTGAGAGACGCTATGGTGATAGGTGATACGCTCCAGCTTGTGTCCTGTCTGCAGACAGAAGCTTCCATGAGTCATCAGGTTTGCGGATGATGAGTTTGAATTCGGGACAGGCTCGGAAGTTCAATCAGTGTTAAACGGCCTGCATGATTCTGCATACAGGTCTCTATTCTATAATTGCTACAGGAGAAACAACATGAAACGTTTAATGGTCAGAACAAAACTGATCTATACGATTACGCTGGGGATGTTTTTGATGTCAACTGGTCTGTTGCAGGCTCAGGAGGCCCAGCAGCAGGCATACAAAACACCACTCTCAAAGCTGGAATTGAAATCAGGAGATTCCATCGTATTTCTGGGTGACAGCATTACTCACCAGTGCCTGTATACACAATATGTGGAAGACTTCTTTTACACACGCTATCCCAAAATGCGATTGAAATTTCATAATGCGGGTGTCGGCGGAGCGAAAGCCTGGGATGCGCTGGTGCGGTTTGATCGGGATGTGGCAGCTTATAAACCCAAGTACGTTACGGTACTGCTGGGGATGAATGACGGGCAGTATCAGCCATTCAATGAGGCGATCTTTCAGACTTATTACAATGACATGAAAGAGTTGATCACAAAAATTGAAGCGATCAAGGCAACACCCATTTTAATGACCCCCACGATGTTCGATGCACGGGCTGCCAGAATGGGCACGCGGAAGCGTGATCCCAGTGCTGTCGAATTATACAACTCGGTACTCGCCTATTATGGAGCCTGGTTGCGTGAAGTAGCAGCGGAATCTGGCTTTGGATTTGTCGACATGTACGGCCCTTTAAATAACATCACGATTGCTGCCCGCCAGAAAGATCCTCACTTTACGCTGATTCGTGATGCTATTCATCCCGATGAGCCAGGACAGGTTGTGATGGCAGTTGCTTTGCTCTCAGACATGAATGTGCAACGACAGGTTTCCCGGATCACGATCAGTGAGAAAGCTAATGGCGAGCCAGCGGCAGTCGTACGGGGAGGCAAGCTGACGGATCTGGTTTATGATGCAGACGGAGTTTCGTTCACCTGGCAGGCAGACAGTCTACCCTGGGTCGTGCCCCAAGATGCACAGCTGGGAGCTGAACTGACGAAGCTGGGACATCGTATGAGCCAGGAAGCATTGTCGATTCATGGCCTGCCTGCTGGACGCTATGAACTGACGATTGATGATGCAGTGGTTGGACAGTATTCGAATACTACTTTAGCACAGCATATTGAGTTACAGGGTAACTCAAAAACTCCTCAATACCAGCAGGCGATGAAAGTGGCGCTGCTGAATCAGGAACGCAATGATGGTCCTGTGAAAGCTAAACGGAACATCTGGCGGGCATTTCAACAGTTCGCCCGTAACAAACGTAAACTGGATGCAGAGGAAGGTGAAAAGAACACTCAGAAGCTGGAGGGCCTGGAGAAGCAGTTAGCCGGTCAGGAAAAAACGATCCAGGAGAGTGAAGCGGCAGCACTGGCTTTGGAAGATAAAATTTACGAAGTGAATCAGCCGGTAGCGCGGAAATATGTCTTGAAAAAAGTAGCCGCTGGTAAGAAGCAGAAATGAAGCGGCAGCGATCTGGAATAGAGTATTGAATTGAAAACAGGCAGCCGGAGAACTCTTCTTGGGCTGCCTGTTTTAATTGCTCTAATGATAGATTCCCAGCGTTTGTTTAAACCAGGAACACAAACGTCAGCAAAATCGACAATGGTAACAGCACGATACAGCTGTAAATCATATAACCGAAAAAGCTGGGCATGCGGATGTTATTCTTTTCGGCAATGGCTTTGACCATAAAGTTAGGGCCGTTTCCGATGTAAGTCATGGCACCCATGAAGACCGAACCCAGACTGATGGCGATGAGTGCAAGTTCATTGACTCCTGCAATCTCGGGTCCAGCGGTGGGAGCCGCTTTTGCTGTCTCAAAGAAGACCACATAAGTAGGGGCATTATCCAAGAAGCTGGAGAGACTGCCTGTGGCCCAGTAAAACTTCCAGGGGGCATCAATTCCCAGTGAGCCACCATACACGTTCAAGATTTGAACCGGCGCCTGCATGCAGATAAAGATCCCCACAAATAACGCAGCGACTTCCAGAATGGCATCGTAGTTGAAGGAGTTCTGCTCCCGGATGCTTTTCGGTGTGGTCAGTAATGAGATGCCTGCCAGGCCGAACATGCAGACTTCCCTGAAAAAGTGAGGCGCATGCCAGCCGTTTGTGTAAGGGACCGGTTTCGAGGGATCAAGTAAAGCCACACAGAAAATGACCAGCAGCAACCAGAGAAAGTTAAGCCCGCCTCGGAGTGCGAAGGGCTCGATGTTTTCCGGCGGTGCTTCGACCTTTTCCCGGTTTTCTTTCTTGTAACGAATTGTGTCGTAGATGAAATAAACCGCCAGCAGGCAGAGATTCATCGCCAGCCACATCGGCCACAGATTGAGTGTCCATGTAAAAGGTACGCCTCTCAAGAACCCCAGGAAAAGGGGAGGGTCGCCGATCGGCAGCAGACATCCGCCGGTATTACAGACGACAAAAATGAAAAAGATGATCGTATGAGCCACGTAATCCCGTTTTGCATTTGCTTTCAGCAGGGGGCGAATCAGCAACATGGCAGCGCCGGTCGTTCCAATGAAACTGGAAATCGCAGCCCCAATCGCGAGGATGGCGGTGTTCAGCCTGGGGCGACCTACCAGATTCCCATTGAAAGCGATTCCACCGCTGATCACATACAGGCTGAAAAGCAGGGCGATAAAGGGAATGTATTCCACCAGGATCGCATTTTTCAGAACGACTATTGCAGCCGGGATCCCGGGAGCAGAGAGTTCATGAGTGCCATGGTCGACAACGCCATGCCCGTAGATGAATGTGTAATAGAGTAGAGTGACCAGACCGAGGCTGACCGCGACCAGCAGACGGTTTTTGTTATGTTCCCACCATTCTTCCGTTTTATGGATCAGCGGCAGAAATGCGATACACAGCAGGAGCAAGGCGAACGGAATGACACTGTAGAATGCAGGGGGCTCAGCGTGAGCATGCTGCTCTGTGTGTGGCTGTTCTGTTGTGGATACTAAGTGTGTTGCATCCAGTTGCGCAGACGTATCAGCGATTAAGTTCATCTCAATCGCCCTCCATAATTTGGGGAATATTGTATGTGGGTTAAATCCGGAAAATCCATTTTCGTTTAGACAGTGTCCAGTTTTTCTGTAGTGTCTCTAAAGCCATTGGGGACGAGTATCACAGATTCAGAGACGTCAGGGTGAAATCTGATACCCTCTATCACTGTGAACACAAGCAGCCTGCTTGTTTAGGGGCGGAATTTAAAATCTGTGGATTATGGCATGATCAGGGATTGTGTACAATGTCCAAATCATCTGGAATTTCAATTCCATTTATGAATTCGCTAACAGATTTCGACGCTCATCCGCGGATATTGAACAGGGTTTCATTTCTGCCAGATATTGCCGGATCAGCTCAGCTGCCTGGCTGCTTTCCAGCAATTCCAGCGAAATTAATGTTTTCCCCAGTACGATGGGCGGTTCAACCTGCAAGGCCAGGAGATATGCCGTCTGTTCCTCTGTCAGAAATTTCTGCTGGATCGCGATTTCTCCAAATCGCAAACCCTTGAGTTGCTGCAGTTCCAGGATCTGGGAGACGTCGTTCTCGGAGAGCAGTTTCTCAGCAATGGCAAGTTCACCCATACGAGTCTGGTTCTGTTGTTTCGGGCATTTCAGCAGTGCTTTTGATATCGTGGGAATATCAAAGACTTCCTTTGTGACCAGCCAGCGACTGAATCGGCAGCGTTTGATCTGCTTATGAAGTTCCTGATCTTCTTTGCTGATAATCGAACGGACGTGAACCTGATTTCTGCCGTTTTCTTTGGACTCGTACATCGCTTCATCGGCTTCAGCAACGAGACGCTCTGCGAATCCTGTTAAATCTCTCGGAGGAATTCCAACGACTGCTCCCAGGCTGGCGGTCACGGGAACGCGGTTTCCTTCAAACTCGATGACTTCGTTTTCAATCAGTTTTCGAAGACGTTCTGCCAGGTCACGAATTCCATTCTCAGACGGGTTATTGACCATGATCACGAACTCTTCTCCACCATAGCGACAGAATACATCTGAGCGTCTGGTGGCTTCGCTGGCTACTTTGGCGACGCGCTGTAATACCAGGTCACCAAACTGATGTCCGTAAGTATCATTCAGAACTTTGAAGCGATCAATATCGGAAAAGATAATACCAATCGGTTGTGCAGCGCGAGCACAGGCATAAAGTTCCTTTTCGAAATTTTCATTGAAGTAACTGCGATTATAGGTTTTGGTCAGAGGATCATGTATGGCTTTGCTCTGGAGCTGTTTGTTTTCTGATTCCAGTTTGTTTTTCTGTTCTTCAATGACAGCCTGGCGGGCGAACGCCTGTGTGGTATCGACCTGAGCCTTCATGGTCATCTGCACTAACTGCTCGTTGGCTCTGGCCATGATTTCAAACGGGGATTCAATGTCGTCCATATTGACCGAGAAAATCTGCGCCGCTTCTTCAAAGCGTGACTGCACCTGTTCCAGAAATCCATGTGTGTCATCGTGTGGCATATTGTAAAATTCAGACGTTAAATCCTGAAGTCTCTGTAATGCCAGTCCGCTGTTAGGAGAGCAGAAGTAGTCACCAATTGCTGCAGAAGTGGCAATGATGATAATCAGGTTGAAGTCCGGATGTGAATCAAGTGCTTTCAATTCGGCCAGAGAGTCATGATGATGCTGAATCGCAGTCTGGAACTGTTCTGACAATTGCCAGCGCTCCATCATCTTGACACCCACTTCTGTGTGATTAATTCCCAGTACTGCAGATTCTACTTCAGCGGTCTCACGCTGTTCTTTTTCTGCCTGCTCCAGGACAGCTAATAAATCGACAGGTATCGATCTGAGCATGGCAAGGTGTCCGATATCCTGCAGCAGTCCGATCAGGAAACTGTCATACTTCAGGTCATTGCCTGATTTTGTTGCTAGCAGTTCTGCCGCTGCTGACTGGATGATGGACTGTTTCCAGTAAGCGTCAAATCGAGACTTGAGAGGCCCCTGTGTAATTGCTGATTCGGAAAGTGAAAAGCTCAATGCCAGTGAGGTCACTACCATCGTACCCAGCAGTGGTACAGCGCGCTCGATTCCTTTGCATTCCGATCTTAAACCAAAAAATGAAGAGTTGCTTGCTTTCAGAATTTTTGCGGTAATCGCCGGATCTGCTTTGATCGTATCAATCACTTCTTTGATGTCGGTATCCGGGTTCTTGGAAAGATCAAGCAACTTAACAGCGACGGCAGGCAAAGTAGGTAATTGATCAGAAGACCAGATTTTTTCAGGAGAAATCATTATCCGTGACCTTTGTGGAAATACACATCGATAGAGGAATAGCTGTAATATAAGATACCGATTTCAGAAGCCGGGCATTGTTACCTCATGCTGATTCCAATTCAGGCGAGATAATATTGTTGATCTTCTGGCTGGCTTTTCAGGCGTTGGATGTCACCCAGCGTTCCAGTTTGCTTTTCAGACTGTCTGGCGTAAATGGCTTCACCAGATAATCCGAAACACCAGCCTGAATTGCGGTGACAACTCTGGCACGCTCTGCCTCTGTGGTAATCATGATGACGGGAATATCTTTGTTGCGCTGACGAATTTCTTTCAGCAACTGCAAGCCGTCCATGTTAGGCATATTCCAGTCACTTAACACGATGTCGAAATTCGCGGCAACAAACAGTTCTAAAGCCTGTACGCCATCTTCAGCTTCTGTGACATCCTCAATTCCCAGTTTCGATAGACATCGTTTCTGGATTGTTCTCATTGTGCCGGAATCATCTACGAGTAACACTTTCATGGAATTAGCCTTTATCTATTTTTAATTCGATTGGTCGTTCAAATTTACGTTTTTTTAAACAGGTCGTTTAGCGATCAGAAAATCCTGCTTCGATAGAAAAAGTCCCGATCTCTGAGTCAAAAGCGATACAAATGGGAGAGACATTGGATGGATAATGAACCGTGTGTCCCTTCCCGGTAATAATGTTGGGAATACTGATGGAGGCTTCCAGGTGTTCCAGTTGTGCCTTTGCTGATCCTGCAATCATGTTTGCTAATTCACAGACAGCGTCGCAGACTTCGTCGTTGATTTCAGTTGTGGTGATTCCCACCATTCGATCCAGCACACCGATGCCGACGCTCTTGGACAGGCTTAATACGAGAGTCCCTGCTGCTCTCCCCGAAATTCCAATGACGGCACTCAATTCGTGTTGAGGGATGAGGTCCTGTTTCAGGCTTAAGCCCGTTCGTTTTGGCGTGCAACCCAACATCATTTCAAATACAGAGATGGTCGAGCTGATGATGGGATTCACAAATTCTGCGGTGAGTTCAGACTTACCGAGGGTACTGCTTGACGGCATTATCTAATTCCTGTTTCCTGAGAATCATTCAACTTCAGTGATTCAGTTCTACTGAGGGCTTTTAGAGAAGTCATGTTGTCAATGTGTTTTCGTGCCTGTTGCCCTGATTCCACAACAGAAGCCAGTCGACGAACAATGCTTCAAAAGTAAATGTGCACTTAGAACATAGATCACGAAAAAATAGATGTGCTAAAATATCAACACGATATTCCGAATAATACTTCTTCGGGCAGTTTGTAATGACCGAGTATTCCGGCTGTAAGGACTGTAATGGAGGTGAAGGCCTCACATTTAAGGCAAATCCCTCCTCAGGAAAATCAACCTTGGAAATATGGGAAAATTGACAAGAGATGAATCCATGGGAATCCCTCCCTATGCCTGTCACGCGGCCTAGAAGGTTTGTATATAAGCGTTTACGTCTTTTTGGAATAATAGAGGACAAGGAACTCCGGTATTTGTGAGGGGAATCGATCACAAACTTGAGTGAAAATGACGATCAAAGTGTAGGTAAGATACTGCAAAATCTGACAATTACTGTTGAGGTAACAATTCGATTTTGCTTACCATGAGATACTGGTTAGCGGTTTTTGACCTGCGATTCTGGTGATGGACGTCAGGTTAAGAAACTGTTATGCGTCAAATTGTCATATCTGTGAACGAAGTCAAAAAAACTGATTCAGTCCAACATTGTTACATGCTGATATATTTATATAGTTGCCCGTAAACCAAAAGGCATAACTTGTCCATGGGACAGATATCACATCAAGACTGTTTTGACTTCGCTCAAGACGTTCGTTCTACATGTCACCGATTAAATAATTTTCTAACAATTTTACAGTGTCAACATGACTATCTGAATGGATTGTCATCCAACGAGATTGAGTCGGAACTTGCAGGCGTCCTCCGGGATTTAGTTCCACCGATTGAATCCGCGACCAGCGATGTGCTCGAGCTGTCAAAGAAATGCAGAGATATTCTACAGGAGCAGAAGCACACCGAGTAACTGCAGAATTGAGATTGAATCATTAGTTAATTGATATCTTTTAATTCTCAAATCATCCGGGGGCCGACCAATATGTTAACTTCAACAGATCTGATTCGAGTTGTTTTTGTCGATGATCACATGGTACTGGTAGATGCGATTGTCTCCCGGTTTCAGCGTGATCCCGATATTGAAGTTGTAGGAACAGCAACAAATGCGGATGACGGTCTGGCATTGATTCTGGAAACAGAACCCGATGTCGTCATTCTGGATGTAGAACTACCCGGACGCGGTTCATTTGATATCGCCGAAGAGATTTCCTCTCGGCTGAAAAATACGAAAATGATCTTCCTGACGGGATATCTCTCAGACATTTTCATTGAACTGGCTTTGAGGGTTAATGCAAAAGGCTACTTACTAAAAGGGGAGCCTGTTGAATCATTGATCCATGCCATCAAAAAGGCCTCGCGTGGCGAGTACTGTTTTTCACAATCGGTCCAGGAACGGCTGGTTTTTGATCACAAGAAAGAACGCTATTCGATACAGTCGCAAAGCATGCTTACCTCGCTGACATCCCGGCAGATTGAAGTGCTCCGACATCTGGCGAGGGGGAAAAGTGTCAAAGAAGTCGCACGTTCCATGCATCTCTCGGAAAAATCGATCGACAGCCATAAATATCGAATCATGCACAAACTGGGTATTCATGATCGTGTCGAACTGTCACGGTATTCGATCCGCGAAGGTTTGATTCTGCCTTAAAGCGGCAGTGCCGATTTCACGTCTCAGGTAAGAATCGGGCCACGCTGTTCAATGGCCCGGTTTATTGATTCAAGCTGATGAACTGAGAGTTCAAAGTTCAAAGCTTCTGCGTTTTCCTGAATTTGCTCAGGGCGTTTTGCTCCGCAGAGGGCACAGGTAATCCCCGGCTGTTGAATGGTCCAGCGAACAACAATCTGAGCCACTGTTCGATTCATCTCATTGGCCAGTGCACGCAGGACTTCCAGAAAATCCTGGTTTTTCTCCCATTCCTCTCCATGGAACATGGGATACTTCTGCCGACCATCTTCCGGCGCGAACTGATGATCTCGGGCCAGCTTGCCTGCAAGCAACCCTTTCATTAAAGGCCAGTAAGCCATTATGGAGACATCGTTTTCAATGCACCATGGCAGCCGATCTTTCTCAATGTCACGCTGCAACATGTTGTAGCGTGGCTGATACGCTGAAATGGGGCAGACGTCGGCAAATTCCTGAAGCTGCTCCAGGGTAAAATTAGAGACACCAACAGACTGAATTTTGCCGGCGGCCAATAATTCCTTGAATGCTCCCGCTGATTCGCTGACTGAGATTTCAGGATCGGGGCCATGCAGATAGTAGAGTTCAACACGATCGGTATTTAACCTCTGCAGGCTTTCGTCACATTCCTGTTTGATGCGGGTCGGGGAGGCATCGCGTACCTGTTTCGTTCCCTCCCAGTGAATGCCCCCTTTGGTCGCAATCACAATCCGATCCCGTCGGTCACCTAAGGCCTGCGCAATCAGTCGTTCACTTTCTCCCTCGTAGCCATAACAATATGCGGTGTCAAAGAAATTGATTCCAGATTCAAATGCAGCCTTCAGTGTTGCCAGGCTGGCCTGTTCTGTGACATCCACGCTGGTGACACCTGAAATGGGCCAGCAACCCATGGCGATGGGGGTGATCTGAATGTCCGTATTACCAATATTTCGTAGTGGAATCATGGCTTCTTATCCTTTCTGCATTGATCAGCGGGGGACTGATATCACAGGTCGATAGTATTTCGTTTTCGAATCAATTAAAATGGGGTTCGTCACCAGTTTCCTGCAACAGTATCATATGTTTCTTTCAAAACAAATGAAGGTTCATAGCGATTATGTGTGCCCGTTTTTTTCTGTTTTCACCGGATGAAGAAATCATGCGGCTGTTTCAGCTGGTGACGTTTCCGCGGATTTCCCCCCGATACAATATTGCCCCGTCACAGCCCGTTATGGCTATTGTGCAAAACCAGCAGGAGTACCAGGTCCGGCATTTTCAGTGGGGATTCATTCCCGGCTGGTTTAAAGATCCTGCTCCCGGACAGGCAATGATCAATGCCCGTTCCGAAACCGCTTCCTCCAAACCGGCTTTTAAAAATGCGTTTCGCTATCGGCGCTGCCTGATTCCCGCCAACGGGTTCTATGAATGGAAGAGTACCGGGAACCGTTCACGGCAGGCCATGTGTGTTCGCTTGCGGGAAGAGCCTCTGTTCGCGATGGCCGGGTTATGGGAACAATGGCAGAGCCCCGATGGTACTGAGGTTGATACGTGTACTGTTTTAACCACCGCTGCCAATCCTCTGCTGGAATCAATCCATCCCCGGATGCCGGTCATATTACAGCCCGCTCAGTATGCCCGCTGGTTGAGTGCGGAGACGACACCAGTTCCTCAGTTGGAAAAACTACTGCAGACCTGCCCGGCAGAGGCAATGCAGGTTCATCCGGTAAGCTCGCAGGTCAATAAGGTATCGCATGATTCACCGGACTGTCTCACGCCGATTCAGGAGCAGAAGACATTGTTCTAAGAAGAGAATGTTTTCATTTCATTCTCGCTGATTTCTGACATTCTGTATCAAATCAATGATTCAGGCGGATCAAACAGAGTCAAAACTGGCTGCACGTCTTTGAAATGTTCAAACAGATAATCTGGTTCACAGTTTCGCAGTTCCTCCAGCGAATAGACACCCGTGGCAACCGCAATCACGTTAGCACCGATGGCACGCCCGCACGTGATGTCATTGGGGGTATCGCCGAGCACCCAGACGGAGGTCTGTTCCAGGATTTCAGTGGCGTGACGCTCTCGAATTTGTCTTAAGGCTTCGTGGGCGACGTCATCCCGGTCCACATGGTGATCTCCATAGGCGCCGAAGTCAAAATAATGGTCCAGCTCGTAGTGTGCCAGTTTTTGCTTCGCACCCTGTTCGAAGTTGCCTGTCAGCAGTCCCAGATCAACATTCGCCTGTCGGGAAAGGGAGTCCAGGATCTCTCTGATCCCCGGCAGGACCCGGCCTTGATGTTCTTTCAGCTTGTCGGCGAGCAGATTGAGGTAGCCTTGCTCGAAACGCTGCCGGTTTTCACTGGTGTTGGCAATATTGAAGTATTCAAACAGGTCTACCATGATCGAATGATCGGTACGGCCTGCTGTGGGTATGCCTTCCACTGGCGCGGAAACCTGAAATTCCTCTTCCAGCATGTGCAGGATAGATCGCTGGCCTGCACCACCGGAATCGATCAGGGTGCCATCAATATCAAACAGACAGACATGCATTTGAGTCAACATCATCAGGGTGTAGAGAACGGGAGAATCACTTCTGCATTCTACACGCGCTGGATGACTTCGGAAATGCGGTTTCTTGAAACCGGTGCCCCTTTTATCTCATGGCAGGCCCGTTTGATGACATCGGCGTCAATGGTGGACAGGTTCTGTTCGAAGCCCGCCAGTAATGCCAGGTCACAGATCTGGTTGATTTTTGCAGGAATACCCTGGCTGGCTGCCTGGATCTCCTGGTATGCGGCGGCAGAAAAGAGATCCGACTGGCAACCCGACCAGCTTAAGCGAGACGTAATGTAACTTTCTGTCGTTTCCTGATCGAAACTATCCAGTTCGATGGACAGATCGGAATTTCGCGAGAGTGTGTCTGTGGCTTTCAGGTGATCCAGCGACAGAACCAGCGATAAAGTTGGGAACTGCTGATTACCAGCATGCAGCAGACGCTCAATGGCAGGCATGCATTCGGTACGAGCCTGATCGACATGGTCCAGGAGCAGTATCTGACGTCCCTGGGTCAGTTGTAAGCCGTTCAGATAATCGGTCAACTGTCGCCAGAGTCGGGGTAGTGGTGTATCAAGTGCCGGCCCCAGTCGTAAGCTGGCACAAACCTGCCAGAGCAGTTCTTCTTCTCCCAGGCCGATCAGATCGATTAATTCACACTGATGAGGAGTTCGTTTTAACAGTTGCTGAAAGACTTTCAGAGTGAGAGTCTTCCCTGTTCCCGCTGGCCCGCTGAGGATACTGCATTTCTTCTGTTCATCTGCAACAAACAGGAGACGCGCTAAAGCTTCTTCATGGAATTCACTTTCAAAGAAGTATTCCAGATCCAGCCATTGTTTGAAGGGGGCCTGTGTCAAATTCCAGAATTCGCAATACATGATTCTTTTTATGACCTGTTTGAATATTGAGTTCGAACCTGCGTGTTCTGAATCTCTGCTCCTTGCAGAACCTACCGGAAGAGAGATACCATCCATAAAATGAAGAGTGTGCCTGTTCAGAAAACGAGTGGGGTCATCTGAAAGAACTCTTCTTATTGATAAAATCGGTCATTCGATGCTATCGGCATGACCGAACCCCGCCTGAGTTGTCTGATTTTTCTCAACTTACGTAATTTAAAGAGCTTAAAGTTTTTCTGAGCCGATCGATTCCGAGAACATTTATGCCACATCGTTTTTTTTATGACGGCCCGTTTGATACGGATCAGTTACTGCTGGATGGCAGCGAGGCGCATCATCTGCTGCATGTCCTTCGTATGCGAACTGGTGATAGTGTGCTGGTATTCAACGGGACGGGTGCGGAAGCAGAAGGGGTCATCACAAATACTTCCCGGAAATCGGTGGAAATCCAGGTGACCGCCAGACATGCAGTTCAGGCCAGCTCACAGAGACCCTTGATTCTGGCGACTGCCGTACCCAAAGGAGACCGCTTTCGCTGGCTTGTTGAGAAAGCAGCAGAGCTGGGTGTGACAAAACTGGTTCCCCTGCTGACAGAACGCAGTAGTGTTGATCCTGGCGGGAATCGATTGAAAAAATTACAACAGACAATCGTCTCTGCTGCCAAGCAGTCCGGGCAGATTCAGCTCATGGAACTGGCAGAGCTGCAGAGATGGGACGAATTCCTGTCGGCAGTCAGTCAGACAGAGTGTCGCCTGCTGATTGCTGACCCGAAGGGGAGTAGAATTGATCTGTTTAAACCGGTCAAAAATTCTGAAGCAGCGGTGGTTATTCTGATTGGACCGGAAGGAGGGTTCTCTCCTCTGGAAATCCAGACTGCACTGAATCAGGGCGCGGAAGCTGTCAGGCTGAGCGAGGGTATCTTAAGAATGGAGACGGCGGCGATTCTGTTTGCCGGACTGATTCGACTGATAGAATCCCGTGACGATGCATGAACGGCCTCGCGGTCTGCAGACGCTATTATTTAAACAGATCGCCTGAGCGCATGAAGAGAGCAAAGCTGTAAATGACGACGCCAGCGACGATCAGCGAACCGAAGTTCAACAGGTTACGTCCCGTCGACATCTTTTTGCGTGCGACGATTTGAGCAATTACCGTGACAACAGCGACGAGGGTAAACTTAAAGTAGACCATGCCTTTAATGCCCCAGCCCGCGATAAAATAATTCGCCAGCTGATTGGATTCACGAAAATTTCCAGTGACCAGCAACAGGTATGTCATAAAGACATCCAGCGCATTGACCAGAATAAAGACGCAGGTCTCGCGCTCCAGCGGTAGCTGATGATTCCAGAACGCGCGCCTTTTTGCCTTCTCAGGAGGCTTCGTTTCAGTTTCATCCATGATTGAATCTCGTATGATCTATGTCGGGACAGAAAAGCGATTGACTTCAGATCAGTTTTCGCAGTTGTTTGATATATACGGGAATCGCTTCTTTCGGTTCTTCATCCGCTTCGTATTCCAGAACGACAAAGTTTTTATAGTGCGCGTCTTTCAGGATTTTCACGATGCGCGGGATATCTGCGGGAACTTCTTTTCCACGGACTCCCATTTCCACCTTGATCTGCGCATTGATCGCCAGTGGTGCGATCTTTTTCAGATCTTCATATGGATGTTCTGTGCGGAAGTTGCCACTGTCGAAATTAATCCCGAAATGAGGAGATTGATCGATACCCTCAATGATCCGCATCATCTGCTCGGGAGTCGATGTGATGCCCCCGTGGTTTTCCAAAGCGAGGCTGACTCCTTTTTTCTCAGCGTACTTCAAAGATTCATTGATGCCTGCCTGGCACAGGCGAATGGCTTCTGCTTCCTTTCCCCCTTTGGGAACCTTACCGGCAAAAATTCGAATCACGGGAGCACCCAGAATCGCAGAATAATCAATCCATTTCCGGGTCATTTCCAGCTGTTCGTCCCGGGCGGTCCCTTTTGGCAGGCAGAAATCATTTCCAATCGCTGTACCGGAAACTTCCAGGTCCAGTGAACCGGCGAGATCACGGGTCTTTTTCAGATAATCGTCACTGACGGGATTGGGGAAGTAGTAGCTGGTCAGTTCACAACCATCCAGTTTCAGTTCGCCACAGTAGCGGACAAAGTCCTGTATGGTCATGGTGGCTGGCGTTTTTCTCTCACGGGTTTTTGGCCAGCTTTGCTGCATGTAACGGTTGAAAGAATAGGCGGCCAGACTCAACTTGAGATGCTCAGGAGTCTCTTTTTTCTGAACTCCTGCTGCCAAAGCGGTGTCTGACATCAGCGTACCTGCTGTCAGGGCAGCGAATCCCCAGGCGGAAGAAGACTTCAGGAAATCACGTCTGCTGGTTTCACCGTAACAGGGGGAATCGGAACTGACTGCCATTATGTTTACTCCGGAATGAGGGACTATCAACTCAAGTAAGTTTTCAAAACCGCTGTTTCGGGAACAGGTCTTGTGTATTTTGACAAATCAAGGCTCGTAAAGAAACCCTCGATATCAAAAACAGGCAGAATTGCAAAGTTTCTACGGATGGCTAAACTTACTCTATTACTATAGATAACACTGACAGGATTACTGTCTGTTTGTTACGATACTTGACCGGGCATTGCTGGCCCACACAGACACAAAAATCATTTTATGAGCCGGGCAATAGTGCCCATGAACGATTAGGAAGACTGGACACAATGCCTCGTTACGACGCCAAGCGGATTGAAACCAAATGGCAGACCTATTGGGATCAGCAGGAAACTTTCAAAGTCGGTGAGTTTGTTGAAGGGAAAGACAAGCTGTATGTACTCGATATGTTTCCTTATCCGTCAGGCGAAGGTTTACATGTCGGGCATCCCGAAGGGTATACGGCAACTGACATCGTCTGTCGCCACGCCCGTATGCAGGGGAAACAGGTGCTGCATCCCATGGGCTGGGACGCATTTGGCTTACCGGCAGAGCAGCATGCGATCAAAACTGGGACCCCTCCCAGAATCACAACTCAGAAGAACATAGACACCTTTCGACGTCAGTTGAAGATGTTAGGTTTCAGTTATGACTGGAGTCGCGAATTTTCGACGACGGATCCGGATTACTTTCGCTGGACGCAATGGATCTTTTTGCAGTTATTCGATTCGTGGTTTGATTCCGAATATGAATGGATCGGGCCGGATGGCAAGCAGCGTGTCGGTCGTGCCCGCCCCATCAGCGAGTTGCCGATCCCCGAAAAAGTGAAAGCGGAGGGAGAAGACGCGACCCGCCATTACCAGAATCGCCATCGATTGGCATATCAGCATGAGGCGCCCGTCAACTGGTGTCCGAAACTGGGGACGGTTTTGGCCAACGAGGAAATTATCGATGGAAAAAGTGAGCGGGGCGGACATCCCGTGGAGCGGATTCCCTTGCGGCAGTGGATGCTCCGGATTACGAAGTACGGCGATCGGTTGATTGATGGACTGGAGGGACTGGACTGGTCCGATTCTATTAAATCGTTACAGAAAAACTGGATTGGCCGCAGTGAAGGTGCAGAGGTAGATTTCTATGTGGGCGCGGGAGGATCAGACGCCGATCTGGAGCAGGGATTTACTGCCTGGAAATCCTCACGCAGCGAGACCGGATTTTCGGAGGATCCCGAAGCGGACGTCTTACGGATCTATACCACTCGTCCTGATACCCTGTTCGGTGCTACCTATATGGTACTTGCTCCCGAACACCCGTTTGTAGATCGTCTGACAACAATTGAGCAGAAGCAGGCCGTCGAAACGTATCGCAAACAGGCGACACTCAAGAGCGACCTGGATCGAACCGATCTCGCGAAAGAGAAGACAGGGGTATTTACCGGCAGTTTCGCCATCAACCCAGTCAACGGCGAGAAAATACCGGTCTGGATTGCCGATTACGTTTTGATCAGCTATGGCACGGGTGCCATCATGGCGGTTCCCGCTCACGATTTACGAGACTGGGAATTTGCCGTTGAGTTTGATTTATCCATCATCCCTGTGGTTGAACCACCAGAGAATTACGAGCCATCTAAAGACGAGCAGGCTCTGGAGGCGGAGATTGCGGGTGAAAAGAGGACTCCCTTTTCCGGCCTGGGGACCGCCATTCATTCCGGTGAATTTGATGGCATGAAAACGGCAGACTTCAAAAAAGAAATCACGGCTCGTCTGGTTGAGCAGGGGCTTGGTAAAGGGGCCGTGAATTATCGTCTTCGCGACTGGTTATTCAGCCGCCAGCATTTCTGGGGAGAACCGTTTCCCATCTGGCACGAGTTGGATGAGGACGGCAAGATAACAGGCTTGATGCGACCGGACCCGGAAGAAAGTTTACCGGTTGAGCTTCCCGAAATGAAAGAGTACAAGTCGGCCGGGACTCCCGAACCGCCGTTGTCTTCTGCGCCTGACGAATGGTTGTATAAAACAGGTACGGACGGCAAGCGGTTGTTGCGCGAAGTGAACAGCATGCCACAATGGGCGGGCTCCTGCTGGTACTATTTGAGATTTGCCGACCCCAAAAACAGTGAGCGATTTATCGATCCGGAAAACGAGAAGAACTGGTTGCCCGTCGATCTGTATATTGGTGGCGGCGAACATGCGGTTCTGCATCTACTTTACGCGCGTTTCTGGCATCAGGTACTCTTTGACCGTGGACATGTGACCTGTCCGGAACCATTCCAGAAACTCGTCAATCAAGGCATGATTTTAGGTGATGTCGAATTAACGGGCTTCCAACAGACAGATGGCACCTGGGTGTCGGCAAAGGACGTGACCGAATCTGATGAATCCGAAACCAAGTGGATTGAGAAAGCTTCGGGTAAGCCCGTGACGATCATCCGCCTGGAATCAGATCAGGTGCAGAAACAGGGTGAGGATTTTGTACTCGTCGATCAGCCCGACATCTCTGTCAACAGCCGTGCCTATAAGATGTCAAAGTCACGTGGCAACGTGATCAATCCGGACATCGTTGTAGAACAGTATGGCGCTGACGCACTGCGGATGTACGAGATGTTTATGGGGCCTCTGGAAGCAACCAAGCCCTGGAGCATGAGTGGCGTGGATGGCGTCAGTCGATTTCTGGGGCGCGTCTGGCGCTTGATCATCGATGAAAAACAGGAAGAAGTTGCCTTAAGCGACGCTGTCAGCGATGAGGCACCCGATGAAGATCAGTTGCGCATATTGCATAAGACGATTAAAGCCGTATCTGAGGATATCGAAAAGTTATCCTTCAATACCGCCATCAGTCGTATGATGGAATTTACGAATGCGATGGGACCGTTAAAAACCAGGTCCAAAGAAGTGTTGTCTGATTTCGTATTGCTGCTTTCCCCATTCGCGCCGCATATTGCAGAAGAACTCTGGAGCGTACTGGGGCACGCAGAAACTCTGGCATACCAGCCCTGGCCCGCATATGATGAAGCCCTGTTGCAGGAATCGGTCGTGGAAATCCCGGTGCAGGTGAATGGGAAATTACGATCGAAAGTTTCAGTCGCAGCAGACGCCGACCAGGCTACCATGCAGCAGACTGCGGAGCAGGATGAGACGATCGCCCAGCATCTGGAAGGAAAAACCATCGTGAAGGCGATTGTCATTCCCGGACGACTGATTAACTTTGTGGTGAAGTAACAGGGAAGGCAGGGGAGAAGCAGACGCTGCTTTACCCCTGTCTTTCTATTCTCTGGCGGGAACTATTCTTCTTCTCGTCGATAGAGGGGCTGGCTGATTCCGGTTGGATCAACAGACCAGGGGAGCCAGGCGAATGAAACTTCATTCACCATGAGATCAGACTTCCGCGGGCGGACAGGATAGGCCTCAATTTCCAGATCTTCCGGCCGAATCGGTTCTTCCAGTTCGTCGATCTCCTGCTGAAACTCAGTTTCCAGGGCAGCGTATTTTTGATGCTGGATTTCCAGAGCATCTTTCGCACGTCCAATATCATCGTGCTCCTTGGCGGCGCGTCCCACACTGCGTGCAGCAGTGGATGCTTTGCGGACGTTGGTGGCGCTGGCTACTTTTCTGCCCATGATTGCACCGAAAATCGTCGTGCCGATCGAGAGAAACGTACTCAATTTTTTTTCGCTGTACTGTGATTCTTCCCGCGCCACACGCTCTTCTGCTGTTCGAATCCGATTTTTTATGATGTCGAATCTGGAAGCATATTTAGATCTTAATTTTTCTATCTGGAGATCACGTTCCTCACGCATCAGCTGTTTGAGTCTCGCCCGAAACGCAGATTCATTTTCCTCCGGTTCGGAATACAGCTTTGGATCTGCGCTAAACCAGAGATTCAGCGGGCGCTCCTGGTAGAGGTATGTTTTCAATTCCTTTTCCCAGGATTGGTACTGTTTCGGTTTTGTGAGCAGACTGTCGACTTCTGCAAAGACGGCCTGGGAATCAGGTTCTGAATCATAGTCCAGATTACCCGGCGGGATGATTGTAGCCGCTTCCCAGACAGACTCTGGAACCGAACCGGTGACTGTCAGCAGCAGAGCCACATCCTGCCAGAGATCGACCTTGGATTTGGCATCGGCGTAGCGCAGTTTCGCAAGACCGATCAACCCCGGGCGATAGACGAGTCGACTTCCCGTCGAGGCAATCGTCGCAGCAGTAAAAACTCGCTGTTTTATTTCTGGAGGAATCAATGGCGGCTGTGACAGGTCTGGTTCTGATGTCGTGATGACCGCTGTTGCCGGAGTCGATTCGGCAATCGCCTGTTTACGTGGATCCATCAGCGTTTTGATCTGATTTCTCGTCAGTGGACCTCGCAGATAGGACAATGCCCATCTGGTCTGGAAGACAACGGGCGCATCTTCGTGCACATTGTGCAACAGGAACACCCGGCTTCCCAGGTCAGATAGAATGGCTTCCATTTCCTGTCGATGGAACTGGCTGCCGGCTGTTCCCGATGCACTTTCCAGGCCATCGAGTAAACGTGCTTTATCGCGTTCTGTCTGCAGGCGACCGATAAACCAGGTACCGGTATTCGAGAGTCCTTTATAGTCCAGGTCAACCGGATTCTGTGTCGAGAGCACCACGCCCAGACCAAAGGCACGTGCCTGTTTTAACAGGGTGAGCATGGGAGTTTTAGAAGGTGGATTCGCTGTCGGAGGGAAGTAGCCGTAAACTTCATCCATATACAGAATTGCCCGCAGGCTGGAGGTACCTGGCTGACTGCGGACCCAGGCCAGCACTTCATTGAGCAGTATTGTGACAAAAAACATACGTTCCGATTCAGACAGGTGGGCAATCGAAAGAATGGAGATACGGGGCTTACCCTGTTTTGTCATTAACAGTCGCTCAATATTTAATGCTTCCCCCTGCATCCAGGACTCAAATCCCGGAGAAGCCAGCAGGTTGTTGAGTTGCAGAGAGAGCTGAACGCGCTCTTTCGCCGGGTAAAACATATCCAGGTTGAGGAAACCGATCTTATCAAACGGGGGTGCCTGGATTTCCTGAATCAGACTGGCGATGGACAGATTGCGTTTTTCTTTCCAGGCATTGCTGAGAATATTGGAAAGCAGGATGTGCTCCCGGCTGTTGATCGGGTCAGCATTGATCTTCAGGAGGGCCAGCAGTCCCGATACTGCAGACATGATGCGGTCTCGCAGGGCATCACTGTTGTTCAAAATCGCGTCGCTCGGTGCATCAAAAGATTTCAGAACTGACAGGGGCAGCCCGGCATTACTGCCTGGTGTGTAGATTGCCATGTCGACGGCATCGCGCAGTCGGGCAATACGAGTGCCATCCTGCTGCCAGTCAGCGAGTCCTTTCTTCCAGAGATCGGCAGTCCAGCTTGCGTATTCGTCAGGTGTCTTGCCTTTGCGTACGGCTTCGCTTTCTTCAATCCAGGGGCGAAAATCAGCAGGTTTTAAATCCGGAAAATTCAGTAACAGATTTCCCAAGTCCCCCTTGGGATCAATGGCGATGACAGGAATATCATCAATGGCTGCTTCTTCCAGCAGAGAGAGACATAAGCCGGTTTTTCCACTGCCGGTCATCCCGACACACACGGCATGTGTTGTCAGATCTTTACTGTCATATAATACCAGATCTTCTTTCACCCGATTTTCAGGCAGGTCATATTCCCGTCCCAGGTAGAATGCTCCCAGCTTTTCATAGGGTTGGTCAGTCATAATTCACCGTGAATGGAGTGAAGCGATGAGTCCGTTTTCAGTCTAATGTCTGTATCGAAGACCATGGGGCGAGAATCAAAAAAGACCCGATGGTGAATTGAAAATTTTTTCAGATCAGCGTGCAATCTGAAAGTGTAGATAGAGTACCATGCTGTCTGTCTGATTTCACGTTTTGAGTCAGATTCTTCCCTAAAAAACGGGAAGCGAATTTCTGCTGGATGATTCAATTTCCGGGTTCTTCCGCCTCGGGAACAATTGAGAAGCAGGCAGAAACTTCCGTCGGAATCCGGCGGGGAGCGAGGCTTTCGTAATTCACAAACGCCCAGTTTGTTTCAGCGCGTACCAGGATCTGGGAATCAGCAGGACGGATAATCCTGTATTTTCGCAACGATTTGACTTTCTGAAGCGTGGAAATCCAGGTTTGCACAACGATTTCCTCGTTCACAAATGCGGGTTGCAGATATTCGATAAAATGACTGCGCGCAACCCAGCCGATTTTCAATTCGCGATAACGGCTTCCCGGCCAGCCATTTGCCCTGGAGTGAGCGACTGCTGCATCTTGTAACCATTTCAAATAGACTACGTTATTGACATGCCCTAATCCGTCGATTTCATCTTCAGTCACTAAATGATGGTATTCATAAATGCGATGCATGGAATTTGTATCCCCGATTATGGTATGGTATCCACTGTGAGAAATCGTGCTTGTATGGGAGCAGCACTCCGTTTCCGGGCTGCCATCTCGGAACAGTGTAATTGAATCGCATCAAAATTGAATCTGAGTTCCATGAATAACATTAATTCGCTTCCCCTGGTAATTGGTTTAGGTGAATTACTCTGGGATTGTTTTGAGGATGAGAGAAGACCAGGCGGCGCACCGGCGAATGTCGCCTTCCAGGCCAATCAGCTGGGATGCCGGGGGACCGTCGTCACACGCGTCGGACAGGATGAACTCGGGAATGAACTGCTGGAATTTCTGAAGCAGCAGGGACTGTCTGTGGATCATGTTCAGGTTGATGAATCCTTTCCCACAGGCACTGTCACCGTACAGTATTCCGATGCAAACGATCCTCAATATACCATCCATGAACAGGTTGCCTGGGACCATCTGGAATTTAATGAGGATCTGTCTGCGTTGATGCAGCAGTCCCAGGCGGTCTGCTTCGGGACTCTGGCGCAGCGGGAACCAGCTTCACGCGAAGCGATTCATCAATGCCTGGCTGCCACTACGGAAAATTGCCTGGTGGTATATGACGTGAATCTCCGCCAGGATTACTATGAACGAAGCTGGATGGAAAGCTCTCTGGCAGCTGCAAAGATGGTCAAGTTGAATCAGGACGAAGTAGATAAGCTGAGCGAAATTCTGGGATTATCAATCGACAGCCCCAGGCAGTTCGCGGATCAGATTCAGAAAGATTATCAACTGGATGCGATCTGCATTACACGTGGAGCAGAAGGATGCCTGATTTATTCTGACGGACAGGAATATGATATCCCCGGTTCTCCGGTAGAGGTTGTCGATGCCGTCGGTGCCGGCGATGCGTTTACCGCAGCTTTAATTTCAAGACGGTTACTGGGTTGGGATTGGCGGCAGGCTGCATTGTTCGCGAATCGGGTAGGTGGTCTGGTAGCAAGCCAGGCCGGCGCGATGCCTGTTCTGAAACAGGAATTTGAACAACTCAGTCAGGAAATACAAAATTCTTTATGACCGGTTTCGTCAATACTATTAACAACTTTTAATTATATAAGGATCGAAGAGATGTTACGTCTTAGTCTGTTGGTATTGAGTCTGATTGTATTGTGTTGCGTTGGCTGTTCTGGAGAAGTCCCCACTGCCAGTGATCCCGAAGTACCTCAAGCTGCTGAAGCAGGTGGAAAGGATACGCCCAGCGGTGCCGATGATTACCAGGTTCTGCTGGAGACAACCAAAGGGAATATCAAGCTGGAAGTTCATCCGGAATGGTCACCCCGGGGAGCAGAACGGTTTAAGGAACTGGTTAAGAACGGTTTTTATAACGACACTGCTTTCTTTCGTGTTATCGAGGGATTCATGGCACAGACTGGTATCAACGGAGATCCGGAACTGCATGCCAAATGGCGCGATAACAATATCATGGATGATCCCGTGGTAGAATCGAACAAACGTGGCTACGTCTCCTTTGCGAAAACAGGGATGCCCAACTCGCGGTCTACACAGTTTTTCATAAACTTCGGGGATAACTCCAATCTGGACGGAATGGGCTTTTCTCCGTTTGCGAAGGTGGTCGAAGGCATGGATGTCGTTGATTCTCTCTATAATGGATATGGAGAAGGAGCACCTCAGGGCCGTGGTCCTTATCAGGGAAAAATTGTGGATGAAGGGAATGCTTACCTGAAGAAAGAATTCCCCATGCTGGACTACATTAAAAAGGCAACCATCGTGGGCGAGCAGCCAGCTGAAACCAGTGAGAAGGCTGAAAGCAAACCAGAAACGGACAATCCGGGATC
>TARA_R100001132_G_C3275829_1_pt1 | contig 24198 bp, 28 predicted proteins | sample TARA_R100001132 | Tara Oceans TARA_R100001132 (sample SAMEA2621247) | marine metagenome | biome: marine biome (ENVO:00000447); feature: mesopelagic zone (ENVO:00000213); material: "saline water (ENVO:00002010), including plankton (ENVO:xxxxxxxx)" | depth 800 m | reverse complement strand
TCGTAGTAGTGTTCTGCCATACTGGTGGTGGCAGTGCGTACCTTTTGACTAACGCCGTCCAGTGTCAGACCCATCTCCGTCAACTGACGAAGAGTATGCACGTTACTCGCTGCATCCAGGTTGACTGACACCGATGCGTTGATGTCAATGTTTTGCTTAGACATATCGCATACCTCATGTGTTAATTGATGATATGCAAGAGACCGGATAGTCCCTTGCCCACTAGTATCTGAGTCAGTACAAATACCAATGGGCAAGAGCTACCCGGCACCATATGTCAAGCGATGCGTATTAGTTTAAAGCTAGTTCCTCCTCTGTAAATTGATCGTAGTCTATGCCAGGATACCAGCGGTAACAGGTTGAATGGTGAGTCACCCAATCACCTAGTCCTTGCTCATACATAACACAAGATGCGACACCCTCGCTTCCGTTAAACTGGAAGCAATAGTTTACCGCACCATCGGCGCAGAACATAGACGCTACAGTATCACCGGCACGGTTAGTCATCACGTTAAAATCAAACATGATTAGTGCCCGTATCAGTCTACAAATTGTGTGTGTTGTCCTAGAACAAGACAACTGTTCAGGACAAACCACCGGGAAAGGAAAACCTGATAGACAGGCACGCAAAACCCACCGCCTCTTTTAAAGAGGCAGTGTAGGTCAAGGCCCTATGCTATCTTCCGCCATTTAGAGTGACGTACTAGAAACATAGCCGGCCCTTGTTACAGGCGTACCTATCCTATCAGGCATTGACTACCTAGCGGGCACACTTCGCCCGCTGGCAATCAATTGGAGGCAATGCCAGACGCCTCCAGCCTAGCCGCTACTGTGTACCTAAGTACAGGGAGTTCGGCTTGGCCTCGCTGCGCGGTGTTCTGCGCAACGGTGAACCCATGCTAATGGGCCTTGCCTGCCCTGTCAACACTTAATCGCAATCTTTTTTGCGGTGCCTGACAGCGGCAGACATATGGACTATAGCATTCGCCGTGCCAGTTTTGGCTGGGCCTGCTAAGTCTATGATTTATAAGGGATTAATCAGGCTAGCAGCACACGGCATGGTGTTTGCTAGCGGTGACAAATAACGTCACAATGTGACAATTATTATTCCCTTTAAAATCAATAGGTTAGACGTGCATGATACCTAATCTATTGATTCTATTACAGTTTATAGGTGACAAATATTGTCAGATAGATAGGCCGCCGTCCCTGGCGACCTGACCTAGCTAGTGTTGTTTCTGTTTAGTCTTGACGTGACTCACGATGCTATCAATAATTTTGCATAGCAATACGTCAGGCATAGGGTGATTGTCAAGCAACTGTCTTGACTCACTTGTACTACTTGACAAGCCTGTCTGTATCATGTATTGACAGGCCAATCGCTTACGCATACGCCATAGGTCTTTAGTAGTACGCCCTGTCATTGACGCTAGCATATGAATGAGCAGTCTCAGACGCTCCCTGTGTTTGTTAGTGAAGCCTTCCCGCGCTTGCCTGCTAGCTTCCACGGGTAAATCTAGTCCCGCCGCTGCATCCCTCACGCCCTGCTCATATGACGTGGGTATATAGTCGTATTGATCGTATTTAGCCTCGCCCACGTTAGCGATGTTACGGCGGGCAGCGAATGCATCACGCCGGATATGATTAGGCCCGATAGCCTGTCCCTTAGACGCTGACACATGGTCAATCATGCCGCCACCTATCCGGGCCTTCTGCCTGCGCTGCCTGCGCATTTTTGCATACATACCCGGATCGGCTCGTAACTTGCGCTTACGCTCGCTGGTATCTACTGTTTTTTTGCTCATTCGCAATACTCCCTTAACATCTGATAGTACATTATTAAATCTGCAATGTTTTGCATCGCTTCCAAGAAACTGTCACCGAACCCGTATTGAATACTATCGCCTACAATAGCCGATATAGTCCAACTATCTATAGTAGTAGGCGAATGTTCCGCGTGGAACACTAGATTTACTTTCATACTCACAATCTAGGCTCCTGACTTTATGACGCGCTTATCGGATATACCGCATACCCTGTCTTCAAAAGATAGGATATAGGAGAAACTACCCGGCTGTATTTCATACTCGGCAATTGTTAACACTTGATAACCGTTCGCAATTGTTACGGCCCGCTCAGTCACTTCGGCGGGCAGATTGTTGGGGTACAGATTCTTACTCATGCTGTTAACTCCACATCAATAATAGACTTATACATGGCTTGGCTAGCTAGTGCTGGCGTCAAGCCGCTACCTATGGCCTGATATGCATACTCACCGTATGTATATACGTCACAAGTTGCATACCACAAACCTTTATAAAAAAACATATCTTTATTACGATAATGCATAATGGTCTCCGGCTATTGATAGGACAGGCTTAATAGCCTGCCCATTCTTTCAATGCTATATAGGAATCAAATTTCCTGTTAGGTTCGCCGGGAAATTCATCCCTTACAACAACTGTGTATTCATCCCGACCTAACAGGTTGCTATCGTTTTTGTTCCATATGGAACATATAAACCAGTCATGCGTTGATGCCCATTCAACCTGATTTGATGTCATAGCGTTTTCCTCTTGATGCTTAGATAAGGCAATAAATTTTCTCAATACCGGGGCGAACAATAGCAAAGATAAGGGCAGCGTAGTGTTGTTTATATGTTACAATATGTAAAGATATGTAACAGGTGATAAAGATTCTCATTCTCGCTTGTCCTAGGACAGATGGTCCTCATATATTGCGGAATTGCCCTTTATATGCACGCATAATGCACGAAAATGGTATTGATAATCGTTCTCAAGTGGGAAAAAGGGCAATGGGTTTGACCCATCTTTCTCTTGGTACGAACGTACTAGGAAGCTGCAACCTGGCACGGGCGTGCTAGCTGGGCGGGGCCGGGGGGAGGGGCCCTGCTTGTGTGGTGCATTCAACCCCTCAAAAATAGCTAGGAAAAATTATAACCTCCCAAGTTTTACAATTAATTTAATTATTTTACAATTATTTTTAAAAACTTGGGAACTTTTCCTATTTTTTGTTGTCTAAGAGTCTATATGTTTAATTAGGTAATTAGTATAATAGTAAATAGGTAAGTAATATGTTTAAGTTCCTTAAAGGATTAATTACTAAGAAGTTAGTGAAAGCAGTAGTACGTACAGTAAGTAAGGGCAATCCTTATGCTCTTGCAGCTGTAGAATTGTACAGTTTAGTAGATATCCTGGTAGAGAAAGAAGAGAAGAAAGAGATCAAGACTGGGATTAAACAGGATAAGAGAAAGAAGAATTAAAACTGATACATGGAGAACTATCTGATGAATACAGTAAGAGAAACTGACAAAGATCTTAGAGAGATGGAAAGGAAAGTAATGGCTCACCGATATCTCTATTACATAGAGTGTGATCCAGTTATTACTGATTTTCAATATGATCAACTTCAAAGAGAGTTTGACAAGGTAGGTAACCCTAATTCTCCAGCTGTACAGGTAGGCTCTGATCTTTCTTCAGACTATTCTGCAGATGAAATAGAATTGGCCATGTATTATGCCAGATAAGAAATATAAAATTAAGCCAGCTCCTAAGGGCCAAGTAGATAAATACCAAGGACAGAAGTCTAAGGCTATTAAGCGCTTAGCTAGTCATGGTAAAGCTGCTACTATACGTAGCTTCAAGCCCCAAGAGGGTAAGCTAGGTAAGTCTCCTAAGCAGGCTAAGATGCCCTCTTTGCAGCGTAGTACTGCAGATCCTCGTAAACCCCTTAAGTCTAGTAAGTACAGGTTTTAAGCATGTCTCAATTAAATGATCTCTGGGTAACATACCTCCAAGGCCTAGGCTACACTGGTAAGAACTACAATGATCTTCTCCAGCGTGCCTTACGGTTCTATGGATCTTCTCAGCGTAAGAACCTTAATGATCTCTGGAAAGAGTATCTTACAGAGAGAGGGTATACTGGTAGTGTGCCTGACATGCAGTACAAGTGGTTAGGCGATAAAGGCTATACCGGTAATCTCAATGATAGATTTGTTGCAGCTCTAGAAGCTAATGACTTATTTACTACCCCGTAATAAAGGAAAGTATTAATGGGTAAACTATATACACCTACCCCAATCAGTAACATCTACAGTTCAGTTAATACTATTAACCAGAACTGGGATGACATTGCAGATGCACTAGATCTAACTCTGGCTAGAGACGGTAGTACTCCTAATCAGATGGAAGATAGCATCGACATGAACTCCAACGATATCCTCAATGCTGGGGCAATCTATATGGATCAGCTGTTTGTTGATGGTGCTCGGATCCCTTCTCTGCAAGAGATTGGGGAGACCTATGCTGATATGCTCATAGCTCTTGCAGCTGGGGAAGCCGCCCAAGCAGCAGCTGAGGCTGCACAAGCTGGAGCGGAGACAGCAGAGACTAATGCTGAGACAGCTCAAACAGCGGCTGAAACGGCACAGGCTGCAGCTGAGTTAGCAGAGACTAACGCCGAAGCATCGGAGACAGCTGCAGCTTTGTCAGAGAGTAATGCAGCAGCGTCTGAAAGTGCAGCTAGTTCATCCGCTAGCAACGCTGCATCTTCTGAAAGCAATGCAGCCACTAGTGAAACCAATGCTGCAGCTTCAGAGTCAGCAGCTGCTACTAGTGAGACTAACGCAGCTTCTTCTGCAGACCTTGCTGAAGACTGGGCTATCACTCCTGAAGATACTGAAGTGCCTGGTAATCCTGGTGAATTCTCATCTCTCCATTGGGCAGCTAAAGCTCAGCAGGCAGCCGGCAGCTCTAACCTTCCTCTGATTACTAGCGGTGATGCGGGTAAAGTAGCTAGGGTGAATGATGCTGAAACAGATTATGAATTAGTAGATTTCTATAATCCTCCGGCTACAGGGTTTGTTAGTGCAGGTTCTACTGAATATGTAACAGAGAATGCTGGGGGTACAGCTAGTTATCTTGATTTAACAAGTGTTATCTCTTTTGGAACTACGGTTAGTGTGGGTCCAACTGGATCAGGAGCAGACTATATTACCGGTTTTCTGAATAATATTCCGACTGGAGCTAAGGCCGCTATATTTTCTGTAAGGCTAAGAACTATCCCCGCAGCTACAGGCGCTACATATGTAACAATTAGTATGAGTTCTGAAACTTCCGATATTACTTCAGCTCCCTGTGCTAGTTTTGAACATTTTGCAGAAGCTAGTCAAGTTGGAGAAGAGTTTGAGAGTCAAGGCTATAGAGTGGTAGTTCCTCTAGATTCTAATAGAACGTTCAACGCCAGATGGTGGCAACTAAACAATGACACAGGTAATAGTTGGTTTGGTGCAGCTTTAGCTTTGGTAGGGTACAGGTATTAATCATGGGTAAACTATTTACACCACAGAATCTTAACTCAGGGTTCAATAGCAACGCCAGTCTCATAGCAAACTTCGATGCGATTGAAGATGCGTTTGATAAGACGCTCTCTCGTACAGGAGAGACTCCAAATCAAATGGAAGCTGATTTGGATATGAATGGTAAGACTATCTTCAATGCTACCGAGATTGATGTTGATACTCTAGTCACTAAAGTTATCTCTGTTAATGGTGGGGAGATTCCTAATCTTGAAGAGCTGGAGTTCTTAGTAGAATCTCTTACCCCAGATTCAAAAGAGATTTCTGGAACCTATACCTTGAGAAGTGACGACAAGTTTAGAACTCTTATAGCTACAGCTACCACAGAGATCACTATCCCCAACACTGCAGGTATTGAGATTGGTTGGTATTGTCATGTACAGAAAGCTACTACAGGTAACGTAACATTCACTCCAGCTACAGGTGAAACTATTCAAGCAGTAGACAATTCCAATGAGATTTTGGAACAATGGGGTTGGGTTTCAGTTATTAAATTATCAGATCATACTTGGGGCTTAGTAGGGAATCTGGCATAATGTTGTGGTCTAAGATAGGTATTGATTCTAGACGTAAGTATTATCTTAGTGAGTTATACCCTGTAGCCCCTGAGATTCAAGAATACAATACAGATCTAGAAATCAAGCAAATAGAGTTAAAACTTGTACCTACAGGTGAAGCTTTAGAACACTATAACACATCTCTTTCTGTACAAGAAATTGATTTCAGAGATGTTCGAAAAGATGTTAATACACCTGTAGAAGAGTACAACACCTCTTTACAAATTAATTCTATAGTTTTAGATAGTATTCTTGTAGATGCTATGCCCCCTATAGAAGAATACAATACCTCTTTAACTATACAAACTCTAAATTATATGCCTGATAAAGGTATTACAGGTATACCCCCTGTAGAAGAATATAATACTTCTCTTACAATTTCAAACATCTCTTTGGAGTTAGCGTAATAATGAATAATAAAGCAACTTTAAATTTAAACTATTCCGGCCGTTTTAAAGCCGAAGTCCTAAAAGACAACGAAGTAGTTCGAGAGTCTTGCTGGTCGGATAATGTTATTGTTAATAATTTCCTTAATAACGTCGCTTCAGATTCAGGCAATACTGGTGGTCTTAGTAGTGTAGCTGTAGGAACAGGTACCTCAGAGCCTTCTGTAACAGACACTTCGTTAGACAATCAAGTAGCTACCACTAGCAACGATGTCAGTAATAATGAAATCAATCAGATAACAACTGTTCCTTATTATTGTAGTCTGACCTATGTTTTTATTTTTAATATAGGTGATGTTTCAGGTAATATAACAGAAGTGAGTGCAAATTCTTTTACTGGTGGTATTGTTAGCAGAGCATTGTTTAGGGATGAATTTGGGGATCCTACGTCTGTAACTGTTTTAGCAGATGAACAACTTAGAATTACTTATGAAGGCAGAGTGACTATTCCGGATGAAGATACTGTCGCTTCAGTAGATGGGTATACTCTTACTATAAGGCCTTCTGGGGCAGATAATACAACTGCTTGGGGTTTTGGGAATTCGGTATTTATCAATGCTAATCGTGCAAATGTTTATAGTGGATCAATAGGTGATATCGATTCAACTCCTAGTGGAGGATCCAATACACAGGCTAGTGCGGTGAATGCAGAGCCATATGTTTCTAATTCTTTTCAAAGAGAAATCACTTACACTTGGGATACAACTCGTGCTAACTTCGATATAGCATCTGCTTTGTTCAGGGTTGGAATGCAATGGCAAGTAGGTATTGATCCAGTAATTCCTAAAACATCTAGTGATCTCTTAAATATTACTATTGTAGTAAGTTTCGGAAGACCTTAATGTCCTTGCCTAATAACTCTTTATCTATTCTCAAGAAACCTGAACCTTTTGTAGAAGGTGCACAGTTCCCCATTCTTTTAGATAAAGATATTGAGAGGGGTGGGATAGCTATCCAAGATTCTTCTAAAGGCTTAGATGTTAAATTTTGGTATGCTGAAATTATAAACAATAGTGATATTATTATCTATGCTGATGATGTAGAACCTATTACGTTTTACTCAGGTAATAATATTACAGAAGTTAGTTTAGCTTTTGATCAAGTAATGAGACCTACCGTTGCTTTTGTAGAAGAAGGGGTGGCTAAACTAAGGTGGTATGATTCTCAAGCTGGAGAAACAGTTACAACAGAATATTCTTCTGATTATGTTTCCCCTAAAGTAACTCTTGATCTTAATAAACAATCTCAAGTAGGTGAAAGCGATATCATCTTTGCATATGTAAGAGATAATAAACTTTACTATAGAGACCAAGGCGATCGTTATACTGTAGAGTATCTCCTCTCTGAAAGACCTTTACGAAGACTTCAAAAGATAGGTTTTACGGCAGGGTCTAGAATGCAGTTCATGGGTATTTAAAATGGATAGAACTTACTACGACGCAATGAATCGTCCTCGTACGGAATCACTCTTCCTCGAGACATTCAAGAACCAGCTTAAGGGCGACTACGAACCTGTGTATACTATGCGTCCGTATGATCATAAAGGCTGCCGTTCAGCCTGTCAGATCTACATGAATGCTGACTCAGAGTATGATGCAGCCATGCAGATCGTTAATGACATGCGTCATTGGCGTAAGCTGTGTGGTCTTCGCTGGTTCATGAAAGGCTCAGATGACGGTTCATTTGATGGACTTGAGCAGTGGCGTAAGGATAAAGCTGACAAGGATGCTACTGAGGCTATTCGCCATCTCAAAGATAAAGCTTCAGAAGGCAACGTCACTGCTCAGAAAACCTTGCTTGACTATTACACAGGTAAGTCAGGGGCTGGTCGTCCTAAAAAAGAGAAAGAGAGTACAGTACAGCAAGAGCGTGAAGCTAAGATTCTAGATATTCATAAGCAGATTAAAGCAAAGCAGAAGCAGGACTAAATGGTTAGCAAGCAGCTAGAGGAAGCCAGAGAGTTTTACGAAAACGATCTCTACGAATTCGCCAAGTATCTTAATCCTAATTATGTATACGGCGAGATTCATGAGACCGTGTTTCGCTGGTTACAAGAGGAAGGCACTAGTAGTAAGCAGCTTCTTCTACTTCCACGCGGCCATCTCAAATCACATTGTATTGCAGTTTGGACTGTGTGGACTATCACACGGCAACCTTGGTGCTCGATCATCTATGTATCGGCAGGGGAAGAACTGGCTAAAGCCCAGGTGTATGTTATTAAGAACATGCTGACTTCCGATCAATACAGATTACTGTGGCCGGAGATGGTACGTGAAGAAGATTCTAAAAGGGATAAGTGGTCAGCTTGGGCAATCAATGTCGACCATCCTGAACGAAAGAAACGGGGCACTCGAGACTACACTCTTTTTGTTAGGACTGTCAAGTCTAATGCTACTGGCCTCCATTGTTCTCATCTTGTGTTCGATGATGTGGTTGTCCCGGCTAATGCTTATAGTCCTGCTGGACGTACCGAAGTACGCCAGGCAGTTTCTCAGTTTTCTTCAGTCCTTAATCCAGGCGGGGTCATCAAGGCTGTAGGTACTAGGTATCACCCTAAAGATATCTATGGTCAGTTTGAAGTAGCTAAGAAGCGGGTACATGATAACATTACTGGTGAGTTCATTACTGAACAGCTGGTATGGGAAGTGATGGAGCGAAAGGTCGAGTCCAACGGGGACATGACTGGTAGATTCCTATGGCCACGTACTAAATGTCCTAAGAACCACGAGTGGTATGGCTTCGATCTGAATACACTTGCAGAGATCCGTGCACAATACGAATCAGTAGGTGAGCTGGTACAGTTCTACGCTCAGTACTACAATGATCCTAACGACCCTGAGTCTAACAGGCTTCAGTACAGTGACTTCGTCTACTACGATAAAGCTCACCTCAGTAACTCTGGGGGTAACTGGTTTATCTCAGGTAGAGCTCTTAACATCTATGCAGGCATGGATATCGCATGGACTGAAGGCGAGACATCTGACTACACTGCAATCGTAGTGATAGGTGTAGATGAGGAAGGCTTCATCTATGTCTTAGACATGGTTAAGTTCAGGACTCACGACTACGAAGTCTTCTACGACCACATCACCAGGCTCCACGACTACTGGGGCTTTAAGCGTATGAGGGTGGAGACTAACTCAGGTGGTCGATTAGTAGCTAATCAGATCGAAACGTATATCAGACGGGAAGGCCGTCATCTTATTATCGATCCCAGCTACGCTTCTTCTAACTCAGGTAAGAAGTTCGAGCGTCATGCATCCGTACTGGAGTGGCGCTACAAGAAGAAGCATATTAAACATTTCAAGGGTGGGTTAACGCCAGACCTCGAAGACGAGGTTGTAATGGCAAGGCCCGCTCATGATGACTTAGAGGATGCCCTCTGCTCCGCAGTTGAAATTGCTCGGCCACCGAGTGCACGTGGCGGCAGAATAGGTGTTAAACGAGACAACGTCGTAATCGCTAGCAATCGATTCGGCGGTAGGAGAATGATTAGATGAGTGCTGGAGCTAGCCTAGACATTGGCAACATTATGGAGTCAGAGCATCAAACAGCTTGTGAGATCGCTCGGCTCTGGCTAGAATGGAATTCATCTCGTTCAATCTGGAAGCAGAGGGTTAACGAGACTCGGCAATATGTGTTTGCCACCAGTACCAAGGAAACTACCAACGTACAGAACCCTTGGTCGCATAGTACTAACATCCCGAAGATCGCACAGATCTATGACAACCTGAAGGCTAACTATCTGCAAGGCTTGTTTCCTAATCCTAACTGGCTTACCTTTGAGGGTGAAGACGAGGAAGGGGTAACCAAAGCTAAGCGGGATATAGTAGAGTCTTATCTCAAGACTAAGCACCGTCTTTCAGATTTCCGGAATGTAGTAGGTAAGCTTCTTGATGACTGGGTACTGACGGGTAACGCCTTTGCGCAGGTAACCTATGAAGTAGAGAAACATATTGATCCTGACACAGGTATCGATGAGACAGGTTTCGTAGGTCCTCGTGTCTATCGAGTATCTCCTTTCGATATCGTATTCAATCCTCTAGCCACTACCTTTGAAGATTCTCCTAAGATCATCCGGTCTATCAAAACCCTCGGTGAACTTAAACGGGAAATCGAAGAGAACCCTGAACTTCAATATGAGCAGGAGATCTTCGATAAAGTTATAGGCTTGCGGGAGAACCTTACCCACTTCGAAGCTGAAGATATTGAAAAGTATTTCCAGCTGCAGATGGATGGGTTCGGCACCTTCGGCGAGTATATCAAGTCAGGCTACGTAGAGATCTTAGATTTCTATGGTGACATTTACGATAAAGATACTGGCGAGTTCTACAAGAACTATGTATGTACAGTGGTAGATCGTAAGTGGATCATCCGTCGTCAGCCGCTTGAGACTTGGACTGGCCGCCCTCACATCTACCATGTAGGTTGGCGTGAGCGTACAGATAACCTTTGGGCCATGGGTCCTTTGGATAATCTGGTAGGCATGCAGTACCGGATCAACCACCTGGAGAATGCTCGTGCAGATGCGTTCGATCAGATGATTGCTCCTGATATTGTATACCGTGGCGATGTCCAAGAACATCTGGGAGAGAACGGTAGCGTAATCTATGAAGCCCCTGAGGGTGGTGATGTACGTTACCTGGCACCAGACACTACAGTACTCCAAGCAGACTTCCAGATCCAACAATTGGAAGATAAGATGGAGCTGTACTCAGGTGCGCCTCGAGAAGCTATGGGTATTCGTACCCCAGGGGAGAAGACAGCATTCGAAGTCCAGTCTCTCCAGAACGCAGCGTCTCGTATCTTCCAGAATAAAATGACTCACTTTGAGATCAACATGCTCGAGAAGATCGTGAATGCTGAGATTGAAGTGGCCCGTCGTAACTTGAATACCACAGACATTATCAAGATTGTAGATGATGATACTGGTGTTCAAGAGTTCATGACTATTACTAAGGACGACATTACAGCTAACGGCAAGCTCGTACCTGTAGGTGCTCGTCATTTTGCACGTCAGTCACAGCTGGCACAAGACCTGGCCCAGTTCCAGCAGATGGTAAGTGTAGACCCTGAAATGATGCAACACTTGTCCTCTGTACGTATGGCCCAGCTCTGGGAAGATATCCTTGGGCTCGAGAAGTTTAATCTCTTCTCACCCAATGTACGTATCATGGAGCGTATGGAGTCTCAGCAACTACAACAAGTTGCACAGCAACAGGTGGCTGAAGACCAGGCACTTGGACAACAGATGGCTATGGGTCAACCTGTATGAAAGATAAAACACAACTTGTAATTCCTAGCTGGCTAACCAGAGGTCTTACTCAAGAGTCTAAAGAACGTGTAGAAGCTGGATACAAAGATGCAGTGTGGCTACTCAAGCGTATTCGTAATCATTACGAGGAAGAGCTTGAGAGCTTATATAAAGACGCTGACGAGCTTTTAACACATGAAGAGTACATCTACGGGGCTGCACACAGAAAAGCCCTGAGAGAGCTTTTGAGAGCCTTTCCCAGCGATAATTAATATTGAGGTCACAAACCATTATGACATCCTTTTTAAATCAAGGCAACGGTGAGCAAGGTAACCAGACCGAGCAACATACCGAAGAACAGCAGTTCTCACAAGAACCGCAGAACAATACTGAAGACTACTTCTTGAAAGTAGGCGATCGAGTTTTCAAATCCAAAGAAGATGTTGAAAACCACATCGGCCATGCACAGAATCATATTTCCAAGCTGGAGAGTGATTTCGAAGCTGCCACCAGTCTAGTAGACCGGCAGCAAATGTTGCTTGAGAAAGCACGGAAGGTCGATGATCTTATGGATGCTGTCGCGAACAATCAGAACTCTTCTGGAAACGCCGAGGAAACCCCTCAGCTTAGCAAGGAGGAGGTTATTGCAGATGCCGTCAAGGCTTTTGAACAGCGCCAAACGGAGCAGACCCAAGCTCAACAGGCTGAGCAGAACTGGAACGAAGTTACCAGTACACTGACTCAAGCATTTGGGGATAAGACTAATGAAGTCGTTCAAAAGGTGGCTAGTGAAAACGGACTGAGCGTAGAGGATGCTGCCAGTATGGCACGTAAACACCCCAAGGTGTTCCTCAAGATGTTCGATGTCCAAGCTACTAAGCCGTCTGCACAACCAACTCGAAGCTCTGTTAACACAGAAGGCTTCTCTGAACGCCCTGCCGAGCAGCCGCGTAAATCATTCATGCGAATGAGTGCTAAAGAGAAAGCTAGTCGTGTTCATCAGATGCTTCAAGAACTAGAATAATAGCTAAGTTTTTGAGGAATATAAAATGTCCGTAGGTAACACTCGGAGTAATACCCCCGCGATTCGTCGTGCTGAAGTATACTCCACTCTGATCCTCGATGAGATCAAAGACGGCTTCCTGCCGGAAGGCCTGCATCGCGACGTAACCGATTTCGGTGATGGTGACACTCTGTTCATCCCCACTTTCGGTGAAGTTGTACTGCGTGAGCTGGAAGAAGGTCAGGATACCCCGATTGATTCCATCGATACCGGTCGTATTTCCCTGACCATCACCAAACATGAAGGTGCTGGTGCAGCTCTGACCGACGAAATGCAAGAAGATTCTTACCTGGCTAGCGAATTCGATGCGATGATCGTACCGAAAATGCTGCGCGCCATCAAAGAATCTTATGAAACCGATCTGCTTTCCCAGCAATCTAAGCAGACCGCAGCCGATGTGAATGCTATCAATAGCTATGCACACCGTTTCTGCGCATCTGGTGGTTCTGGTGCCCGCACCATGACTATCGATGACATCATCTATCTGAAGCTCGCCTTCGATAAAGCCAACCTTCCTGACGAAGGTCGTATCCTGATCGTTGACCCGATTGTTGAGGCTACTATTAACAGCCTGACTAACATCGTTAACGTATCTGATAACCCGCGCTTTGAAGGTATGGTAGAGACTGGCTTTGCCAAGAACATGAAGTTCATTAAGAACATCTTTGGCTTCGACATCTGGTGCAGCAACCGTCTGCCGCGTTTGACCGCACAAGAAACTCTTGACACTACTGGTACTGGCCTTGTACAGGCTCCGAGCGGTAACGACGACGCTGAAATCGGCGACATCGTTAACCAAGCTTGGTGTGTTGCTGACGATACCACTTGCCCGATCATGGGTGCATGGCGTCGTATGCCCACCGTTGCTGGTGAGCGTCAAGAATCCAAACGTCGTGACGTGTTCTACGCCACTGCACGTTGGGGTTTCGGCCTGCAGCGTCCGCAGTCTATCGCTTCTATTGCTACTAGCTCTACCCAATATTAATAGGAGATTAACATAATGACTGCTGAACTGATTAACGGTGCACGTACCTCCTTTGGTCCGCGTACCCCTGAAACCGAACTGGCAGCTAGCGTCCTGACGCTTGGTGTTAAGAAGCAACTGGTAGTACCGGTCAAATACGATCAACTTCCGACTCATTTGGAAGATGACGTGACTGGTGCATCTCTGCCTGCTAATGCTCTGATCACTGCTGTCTACGCTACGCCCGCTAACGTAGCGTTTGCTGATGGTACTTCTTATGACGTGAACCTGGTAGAAGACGACGGCACCGCCGTTACTACCGTGTCCACCATCGTTCTGGCTGACATGAACTCTGGCGCTGAAGCCACTGTATCTGACGCCACCGTTGGTACTGAAGGTCCCGTCTATGTAGAAGTAGCCGAGACTGGTACTTTCACCGCTGGTGAAGGTGCTGTTGTCATCGAGTACATCGAACAGCTCGACCTGTTCTAAGTGCTCTGATAGTCGGGGCCTTCGGGCCCCTTCTTTCTTTAAGGAGAAATAAATAATGGTACAACACGTTAGCATACAAAGCGCTGACACTCATGAACCCAAGCACATTACAGCTGCTACAGTTGTCGATGCAGGTAAAGTAATTACCCCATCCGGCTCTGTCAATGGGGAAAGTGAACTTCGTCGTCTTAATATTTCTGATGTAGAGACTGACGGATACACTAGTCCTTTCTCCTTCTGGGCTACATATCAAGATAACCAGTACACTGAAGGGTCCCCTCGTAGTATCACTGGTGGCGTTAGAACTTTGGTTTCTATTAACGGCTTAGGTTCCCAAACAGATACTGCAGAGTTGCCTGGCGGTATAGATCTTTGGGATGCATCCCTAAACCTGATTACCCCAGAGAATGAACGAGACGCTTATGCGATTCGTTTGAACTATAAATGTTCAACCACAGCTACCGGTGCTTATGTCGACAACGAACTCGATATTGGTGGCGCTGTTGGAGTGGCTATTCAAGAGACCCGCCCTGTTCTCAAAGCTAGTGATGCTACTAATCGGGTGAATGTTTCCTGGCCTGTGTATGTAGGTAGCACATTCATCACGAATGGAGGGGAGCTATACATCACTCCCAGTGACGACACTGACTTCTGGGATTTCCGTATTAGTATATTCCGCATTCATCAGGGGCAGTAACTATGAAGATGACTCTACTTGAAATTGTACAGTCTGTTCTTAACTCTATGGATTCAGACAGTGTCAATGCTATTGACGATACCGTAGAGTCTATGCAGGTTGCAGATGTAGCCCGTGAGGTCTACTACGAACTGATGAGCTACAATGATTGGGAACATCTTTATCAGTGGAGAGAGCTGGAAGCAGTTAGTGATATTAATCGCCCCAACTTCCTCCGGATCCCTGATAAGGTAAGCCGCCTTGAACTGCTGCACTACGAGACAACTGATGACAACGACACTAAGCGTGTCATCTCCGAGATAAACTACGTAACACCTAAACAGTTTATCGATATCGTACGTAGCCGTAGCACAGGAGAGAATAATGTTGAGGTTATCAAGAATAACCAGAATGTAGAGATGTTTATCCGCAATGATACATCTCCTGAGTTCTGGACTTCCTTCGATAACGAATACATTGTAACAGATTCATATAATAAAACTGTAGACACAACTCTACAATCCAGCAAGTCTTCAGCTTGGTGTCGGGTCACCCCTGAATGGGATCTGATTAACACATTTATCCCTGATATGCCGGAAGATTTCTTCCCTGCATACCTGGCTGAAGTTAAGAGCACATGTCATGTGTACTTCAAACAGCAAGTATCACAAAAAGACGAGCAGAAAGCACGAAGAGGTTTAGCAAATGTCCGAAGAAAAGAACGTTTTGATCGAGGAAGAACTTGGCTCAGCTATGGCCGAAGAGGACCATGGCCCCACTCCCTCTACGGAAACGGCCGTTAAGAAGAAAAAGAAACTTAAGATCCTTGGCGCCGACAACTACGGTATGTACTACGTAGGTTTTGAAAACGGCGGCGAGCTCCCTAAGCAGTTTAAGAATAGTAAATGGACTAGTCTCCGCGACGTTCAAGAAGTTGTGGATAATTACAACAGAGGCTTGTAATAATGCCCCGCGCATCTTTAGATAAAAATTATTTTCAACAGACTACGGGTAAGATTACAGAGGCGAGTCCTCTTAATTTCCCGGAAGGCTCACTTCTTGACGCCTCCAATGTTGAGATCGACTTTACCGGTACGCTGAAGCGTAGACTGGGTATTCAGTTTGAAGATAGCTTTACTCTGGATGCGTTGTCTAATAACCCCAATGATGATTTGGATCCTAGCTTTGCAGATACTTACATCTGGGAAAACCCTAAGCGAGCTAATGGTAACTCCATCCTCGTATGTGTATTCGTAGACACTCGTGAAAGTGACGGTATTACTCGAGTACACTTAGCCTTCTATGACCTGAACAAGCGTCCCATCAGCGCTAACCGTATTGATGTTATAACTATTGAGCAAGAAGTAATCGATTACACTCCTCGTGTACAATTGGTAGAAGCTAAGGGTTTCTTGTTCGTGGCTACAGGTATTGGCGATCCTATTTACATCGATTACTTCCCTGGGGAAGCTCTCGGTAATATCTTTCAAATAAATGAAATTGAGTTCTTTCTCCGTGATACTATTGGTGCTAATGCCAATGGTTTCTCCCGATCTACGTCCCTTCCATCTGATCGACTGTATGATCTAATTAACCAAGGTTGGCCTTACGATAAAGTTCCGTGGATTGACGATACTGCGGCTACAGGCGTAGACGGCTTCAGGTTTCCTTGGTATAACTTCGAATACTGGTATGGGAGATATCCTTCGTCTAATGATCTGTATAATACATACATGATCAACGGGGTGATGTCTCGTACAGCTATCGAGTCCTCTCAACCTAGTTCAGGTACCTCAGCTAAAGGTAGTTTCGTTATACCTTTGCGTAGAGCTTTTACCCCTGATGATACTAGTATGAGATATACAGATCGAGTAGTAGGTCTGGTAAATAATTATGCATTTACTGGTGGTTCGGTGGACGATATTGATCAAGGGCCTAGCGCTATCGAGTTTTTCCAAGGCCATGTATGCTTTGCAGGTGCCCTGTCTCGTAAGACTTCCTTACGTAATGCTATTCTAGTATCTCAATCACTGACATCTGTTGAGAAAGCTGGGGCTATTCACGCTGTCAACGATCCTTCTTCAGATATTGACAGCTCACCGCTTGATATCGATGGCGGTGTTATCCGATTGGAGGGTGTAGACGAGATTATTAGCCTTAAAGTGGTAGGTAACAGCCTTATAGTCTTCTGTTCTAACGGTATATGGTCGGTGTCGGGTCCGCTTGAAGGTCTATTCACGGTCAATGAAGTCAATATTACTAAGATTTCAGATGAAGGTGTTGACTCTCCAGGCTCAATTGTAGAACTACAAAGCTCTATCATGTTCTGGGGACGCTCAGGTATCTTTGCATTGAGTCCCCAACAAGCCTCCTCTATCCCCCAGGTTACAGATCTGACTGAGTCTACTATTCAGGAAGACTACAATAAGCTTAATAACTTTCAAAAAGCCTATTGCAAGGGTGTATCAGACCCTAAAGCTAGGAAAGTGTACTGGATGTACAACAATAGCATTACTTCAGATGAAGATAGGTTCTATAATCACGATACTATCTTGATTTTTGATGCCAGGTCTCAGGGTTTCTACTACTACAACATAGAAAACTCTGACCAAGGCCCCTACTTGATGAGTGCTTTTGTATCAGATTCTCTTTCTCAGTCAGTAGAGCTAGAAAATGTAGTAGTCGGGCAAGATGTAGTGCAGGTAGGGTCCGAAGATGTAACTATCAATAGGACTATCAGCGAAGCTCAGGTAAGTAATGACCTTTACTTTTGGGGCTTAGCCTATAATGATCCTGAAGATGAGAGATTGAGTGCAGATTTCTTTGCTCAGTTCCTTAATGAAGGGTTTGAAGACTGGTCTACTTCTCCAGTAGGTGGTGCACAAGACTACACCTCTTATTTAGAGACTGGCCATGAGATTGTAGGCGACACAATGCGTAATAAGCAGGCTACCTATGTATTCTGCTACTTCAATCGTACTGAAGAAGAGTTTGTAGACAATGGTCAAGGTGGATTGGAGTTCGATCGTCCCTCTAGTTGCTATATGCAGACTAAATGGGACTGGACAGACAGCGGTACAGCCAACAGATGGACCGCACCGGCCCAAGTATACCGGTTTAGGCGGAATCATATCCCAGCTCTCGGGCCGTTCAACTATGATTTCGATGTTATCGAGACTAAGAACAAGGTTCGTGGCAAGGGTAAGTCTCTCAGGGTAAGATTCGAGTCTGAATCTGGCAAAGATTTCCAATTGTTAGGTTGGGCGACAAGTTATACAGCAGGCCAGACACCATGATAGAGTATAGACAAGAGAATACAGCTGAAGCTATCGATGATCTTGCTGAGCTGGTGTTCAAGCATGCAGCCGAAACAGATATCTACCAAGAATACTTCAAGCTTGATCCTGATTTCGATCAATACAAGCAATTTGTAGAGATGGGTATCTATAGAGTATTCACAGCTAGGGATAAGGGCGAGTTGATTGGCTACACTTGTTTCTATGTAGGGGCTAACCCTCACTATAAGAGTATTGTATACGCTACTAACGATATACTCTACGTATTGCCAGCGTACAGGGATAGCGGGAAGGCAGAAGTAATCAGATCTTTATTCTCATTAGCGGAAGAAGAACTTAAGCAGGAGGGAGTAGAGGTGATTACTCTCAATATGAAGTCCCACCTGCCATTTGAAAAGTTAGCAGAGTATATGGGCTATGATAAAGCCGAGATAATGTATTCTAAGTATTTACTAGGAGATAAATAATGGCAGCTATTTCTGCAGCTGGGTGGGCGGCGATTGGTTCCGCCACTGTTAGTACCGGCGTAGGTGTTGCTCAGTATCAAAAACAACAAGAGGCTCAGCGTAAGCAAGAGAAAGCCTCAGAGTTGGAGCAACGTAAGGCAGCTGTTCAAAATGCCAGGGAACGTAGACGTGCAGTAGCCCAACAACAGGTTGCACAGTCACAAGTCCAAGCGCAACAAGCTGCTCAATCAGGATCTACTACTGGTACTGAACAAACACTAGGGGCTATTGGCTCTCAAACAGCTGGTAATATTTCATTCCAGAATACAATGGCTCAAATGAATAACCAGCAGATTGATTTCATGAATCAAGCTAATCAAGCCCGAGGTCAAGCCTCTACACTTGGTCAAGTGGCAGCTCTGCCCGGCCAATTTGGTATGAGTCCAGGGGATTTCTTGTCTCAAGGTAGTTTCTTTAGGCAACCTACTACACCAGGTGCTCCAGCCGGAGGTTATAATACCTCAGGTTTTAACGCAATGCGTAACTATTAAGGATTGTGAAGATGGCGGTTACAGCTGATCAAGTACTAACAGCATTCCAAGCTGAACAAGGTGGCCAACAGTTGGCAGGTACTGACTCTGCACTTGCAGGGCTCATGCGTACCCCTGATTTCTCTTCTATGGATGTAAGTCAAGAAGATTATTACAACATGGATGAGGCAGGGCAGGCAGCAGCTATCGCTCAGGCCGTGTCTAATAGGCTTTCTGGTAGCGATACAGCCCCAGCCAGCCCTACCCCACAGGGTACCCCCCAAAACGCCTCAGAAAGCGTTACAGAGCCTTCTAGGGGCATTCCTGAAGAGCCTCAAGATGACTATATACCTGTAGGATTTCAGGATTCACAGGATTATTTGCTTGATTGGGAGGCTACAGCTGGTAAAAGTGAAGAGCCTACCACTATCCAAGGTAAATCAGATAATCTAGCCAAAGCTTCTGTTATGGACTCTTACTCTAAGGGTAGAGGGCTGACAGAATCTATGCTTGATATCTATAGTCAAGGTAGTGAAGCTGATTCTCGTCAAACTCTTAAGGCTAAGACCCAAGAGAAGGCTTATACTGAGCTAGCTGACATCAATGAAGCTGCTGAACAAATGATTGTCCCAGACACAGACAATGAGTCTATCTTGGAGACTATTGAAGTAGCTAATGAAATGAAGGCTAGGGTTCGTCAAGAACAACAAGCCTACTTTACTGCGTTTGTTGATTCATTTGCTGGTGCTGAGGTAGAACAGGGTGTTAAGGAAAACTTAGTAGCTCAGGCTGCACTGTATGATGTAGCTAGCCGTACCTTTGACGACATGGGTTGGGGTGAAAAGACCTGGGAGTTCTTCCGTAGCTTTATACCGGGTATGGACACCAAGGATGCTCTTAAATTTTCAGGTGGAGATTTCGATCCCCAACAGTTTGCTCGTAACTTCTATAATAACTTCCAAGAGTTAGACTACGAAGACAAGATCAAGGCTATCCCTGAGTTGCAGAGAGCTTTAGAGGATAAGGTTCCTCGTGGCCAAGCAGCTAGAATGCTTCAAGCACTAGCCAGTCCTAGTGGCGAGATCACTGTCGCCCAAGAGAATGACCTTATTGAGTCCCTCGCTTTTGACGCTGTAGATATTATCCCGATTGTAGCTGCTGTTGGGGCTAGAGGCTTTAAAGCTATGCGTGGCTTGAAAGGCGTCAAGGACTTTAATAAAGAGGAAGTCTCTGATGTAATGGCGATAGCTGCAACTGATAAATCCTCTCCCGGTGTTGGTTCTAGCCCTAGCCCTGCACAGCCAGGAACTTCTCTTTCTACAGATGTTTGGGAGCCTGCTTATGAGGATATAAGAGGGTTGCTTCCAGACGGACGTCGTCGTATAGAAAGAGGGATTACTATTGAGGGTGAAGGTGAGTGGGTAGACGACCCTGGCTCATTAGGTGGCCCATCTGCAGGCAGACCCAGTGCTGATCAGCCTTCTTCCAGGTTTACTTCTGCCTCTGAAGCTAGAGCTCAGATAGTAAGAGACTTCGAAGCTAGATCTAGGGCTGCTAAGTCTTTTAAAGGACCTAACACTAAAACTAGAGAAGCAGCTGCAGTAGATTCTGATTCACTAGGCGCTACCTTAACTCCATTCTACTCCGAGTGGCTTGATACAGAGCAGCTATTGGGTTTGTCTAACTCTATCTTGCAGCGTCTTAAAAGATTTGAGCTGCGTAATCGCGAGTATGGTCAAGCTGTAGAGTCTGACGAAGCTTTCTTGAAAGAATCCTTCCTTAGTGATGAACAAGCTAAGTATGCTGAACGCAACATCCAGTTGCAGTACGAGAAGACTGATGGGCTGGAAAATGTACGCACTGAACGAATTAACAACAACACTGGAGTGCGTGTTACATACGATACTGTAGATGAGAACGGCAACATCGTATCTAACCAAGAAGTTGTAGAATTCAGCTTGGATGATGTACAAGAGATGGAGTTCAAAGACCCTGGTACTATCCGTAGACACCTTGGTGGTGCTTTGGCTTGGATGACCGGCGATCTTAAGGATATAGCTAAGCAGTTTATTAGGGCTGAGAGCGGCAATGCTAAGGTTCTCAGTGATCTCCGTAAACTGCAGGATGAGGCATACTCTGCTATCCTGGGTAAGAATGCTTTCTCACGAGTAGCCCGCTCCTTCTCCCCCAAGCAACGCAAACGTATTGATAAGATCAACGATGTGTTGCTGTCTGGTGATGAGAACCAGGTAGTATACTCGGTAGATGAGCTGAAAGAAGGTATTGCTGGCCATAAGCTAGATGATGCTGAGATCGAAACATATTATAAGCTGAGGATCGTATTGGATAATTTATTCTTTATGCGTAACTCAGAGAAACGTAGAGAGCTGGTGCTTCGTGGTATTAAAGAAGCTACTATGTCTAACGGTACCCGACAATTAGGCCGGCCGTTGACCGATGCCAGTGCAGCTAGTAACTCTATAGGCAAAACCAATAGTAAGTGGTTCTATGATGATGTAGATGGCCAACCTAAACGGTTTGAAGATATCGATCTTAGTGATGAATACATGAACGGTAAGCAGCTGATAAGGCTGGATGAGTCTGCTGACTTGGCTGGTGATGGCAACGAAGTACGATATGCCATGGTGTCCACGGATCAGCTAAGTAACTTGCCTGCTCAGGTACTCCATCGTCGTATTGGCTATGTACCCAAGATTAATAACGAAGGTGCATACTTTGTTAAGGTCTTCACACCTAAGACTGTAGATGGTACTACTATCCCAGCTACTGAAAACCGTGCTAACGTCAAGACTGTTCGTGCATTTAACAATAAGAAAGAGGCTGATGCATGGGCAGAGCAACAGAACATCCGACTCAGGGAAGAGGGTGTTGATGTATCTGATATGCGGTTCCAAGCCCTTGAAGATCGACAGCTAGAGCTGGAACGTACAGCTACTGCCCTTGATTCCCCTGCCTCTCTAGTAGGCGGTGGTCTCTACACAGGTCCTCGATCTAGTGAAGAAATTCTCTGGGGTGCTGAGGGCTTGAAGCAGCCTCGATTGAATGCATTCGAAGCTACATCTAGGGCTCTTACTGCTACATCCAAGTATGTGTCCATGAACCAGCTTCGTATAGGTGCACAAGAGCGTGCATTGCGTACAGCTAACATGCTCAGGGCTGAAGGTGGTAGCCCGCTGAACGCCCCATTCCAGAGCTTTGATGATCTCCGCCACGTAGCCCCCGATACAGAAAACAATCGCAAGATTCGGTCCATGTACACCTATGTACAGGATGCTCTTGGCTTCCCCACTACTGAAGAGAAGCTGTTCAAGCGTGGTATGCAGAACATAATCGATAACTCAGGTCTGGCTAAGAAAATGCCAGGGTTTGAGAAGTCTGCATTCTATCTGAAGAGCAAGGACCCTATCGCCTCTGCTCGTGCTGCTGCATTCCATGGTTTGCTTGGCTGGTTTAACCCTGCCCAGCTGTGGGTACAGGCACAAGGTGCTGCTGTTGCAGCTTCTATGAATATCTTTAACCCTGTAGCCCTCGGTCGTAGTATTCGTAACCAGTTCGCCCTGCAGGCCCTGCATCATGTGGATAACAATGCTGATAACATTGCTCATGTGGCTAAAGCCATGGGTATGTCAGCTGATGAGCTGGCTGAGATGAATCAGGCTTGGCTTAAGACTGGTTTGAAAGACGCTATTCTTACCACAGCTGACCACGCTGCCGCTGACGCTGGTAGTGGTGTGACTCTCGGTGCATTGCGTAGAACTGCAGACAAAGGTCTCTTCTTCTACCGTGGTGGTGAGCTGTTTAACCGCAGGCTCTCGTTTGTTACAGCCTTTGATGAGTTCAAGAGAGCTAACAAGGGTGCTAGTATCACAGATGAATCACTGCGTAGTATCTTGACCAGGTCTAACAACCTTATGCTTAACATGAACCGGGCTAACCGGGCTAGTTGGCAGAAGGGTATCTGGTCCTTGCCTACTCAGTTCAATCAGATTAACTTCCGTACAATTGAAGCTTTGCTGGGCGTCAATGGCGACTTTACTATGGCTGAACGAGGCAAGATTCTTGCAGGCCAGGCAGCATTCTATGGTGCAGCTGGTATACCTCTAGGTAACCTCGGTGCGCAGTGGATGATGGAGATGTTCGGCTATACCCAGGAAGAGCTTGAGAAGAATGTAGATCCTAAGACAATCAAGGCTGCTAACGAGGGCTTTCTTGGTTGGTTGACTATGGCTACGTTTGGTATAGATGTAGAGATTGGTGAGAGGAGTTCACTTATCGGTGGCCTCCAGTCCTTTACCAGCGATCTGCTCTTCTCTGAAGGCACCGTGTCTGACAAGCTGTTCGGCGCATTCGGTAACGTAGGTGGTCGATTCTGGCCTGCACTGATGGGTGAGTATGAACCCTTGTCCCTTGGCCTTGCTGAGGGCAGGGTGGTAGATCCTCTCAAGATTATAGCTAGCCCACTTATCGGCTCTATCTCCACGTTCCGTAACATCGATAAAGCTTTTGCCATGAATCAATTCCATAAGATCATGGACAAGAGCTACGGTACTACAGTAATGGGTCCGTTCAGTCCAGCAGAAGAAGCTGCGGCTGTCATGGGTTTCCAGCTTAAGGATGAGGCTGAGCTTTGGGATCTGCGGGAGAGTAACAAAGCACGAGAAGAGTATCGGAAGAAGATGGTTACCGAGATTGTTAAGCGGTACCACCAGTTTGCTCTCAAGTCTATGCATGGACAGCTTACAGACGAGTACAAGGATCAGGTATCTCAAGAGATAGCCTTTATTATTCAAGACTTTAACCCTTATGAGAGAAGGTTGGTTCGTGAATCTGTACAAAGCAAGCTGACAAATGGGCAATCTCAGCTCAGTAAGGAATGGAAAGAGTACCGTATGCTGCAAGGTAACGGTGAAGTGGATAGACTCCTTGATTATACAAGGTTGTTTAAAACACCAGGCGCTGAATTAAGATCTGCCTTGTCAGGCGGTGGTATTCCGGTCGAGGGTGGTTTCGAAGACGAAGAGGTAATTGGTAATGGCGAATGAAGTTTTGCTAGGCGATATCGGGGTAGCCAGCCCT
>TARA_R100001132_G_C3275837_1_pt1 | contig 24597 bp, 22 predicted proteins | sample TARA_R100001132 | Tara Oceans TARA_R100001132 (sample SAMEA2621247) | marine metagenome | biome: marine biome (ENVO:00000447); feature: mesopelagic zone (ENVO:00000213); material: "saline water (ENVO:00002010), including plankton (ENVO:xxxxxxxx)" | depth 800 m | reverse complement strand
GCCGCCAGCCGCGGCGAAGCCTTCGGGGATGAAGTCAAACGCCGTATCATGCTGGGGACCTATGCTCTCTCCTCAGGTTATTACGATGCCTACTACCTCAAAGCGCTGAAAGTCAGACGGCTGATCCGCAACGACTTCGAACAGGCATTTCAAAAAGTGGATATCATCGCCTCTCCCGTGACCCCGACACCGGCATTTGAAATCGGCGAACTGACAGACGATCCACTGGCGATGTACCTGGCAGATATTTTTACAACCAGTGCCAATCTGTCAGGCATCCCCGGCGTATCCGTGCCCGCGGGCATGAGCCAGAACAAGCTCCCGATAGGCCTGCAACTGCTGGCACCACCACTGGAAGAAGAACGACTGCTGCGCGCCGCCCGGATGTTTGAACGGGAAACAGACTGGCATCTAAAGCGCCCTGAGTAGACGCAGCCACGACAGACACTGAAAAGCGAAATTATATACTTTGAATACTGAATAAAGGGTAGCGTGATAGAATGGACTATACGGTCATCATCGGTCTTGAAGTCCACGTACAGTTACAGACCAGGACCAAGCTTTTCTGTGGCTGTTCAACCAGATTCAATCCCGATCACCCCAACACACAGACCTGCCCGGTCTGCCTGGGACTGCCTGGCGCACTTCCCGTATTGAACCGTGAAGCCTTTCACCTGGGAATGAAAACCGGCCTGGCAATCAACTGCGAAATTCCATCGTTTACCAAATGGGATCGCAAGCAGTATTACTACCCGGATCTGCCCAAAGCATATCAGATCAGCCAGTATGATCTACCCATGAGCCAGAATGGCTGGCTGGAAATAGAAATCGATCCAGAGACCCGCGAAACCAAAAAAATTGGAATCATCCGGGCTCACCTGGAAGAAGACGCCGGCAAAAACAGTCACGATGAATCGGGACGGGGTCATGACAGTAAGGTGGACCTTAACCGCTGTGGCACCCCGCTGATCGAGATTGTTTCCGAACCCGATCTGCGTTCAGCGCGGGAAGCCCGCACGTACCTCGAAGAACTGAAACTGCTGCTGACCTATATTGATGTTTCCGACTGCAACATGCAGGAAGGCAGTCTGCGTTGTGATGCGAACGTCAACCTGCATATCCAGCAGGAGAATGGAGAAACCATTCCCACGCCGATCGTGGAGATCAAAAACCTGAACAGCTTCCGGGGCGTCGAACAGGCGATTGAATTTGAAGTCCAGCGGCAGTGGGAAGCATGGCAGGAAACCAGGCTGAGCCTGCATGACGTCCCCAAAGAAACTCGGGGCTGGGATGCCGACCGGGGGATCACACTGGAACAGCGGGGCAAAGAAGAAGCGGCCGACTATCGGTACTTCCCGGATCCCGACCTGGCTCCAGTGACGGTAACCGATGCGGAACGGGACAAAGTGAGCAGCGAACTCTGCGAACGACCGGCGCTCCGTAGAAATCGTCTGGAAAAAGAATATCAGCTCTCAGCTTACGATGCAGCCGTCATCATTGACCAGGGACTGGCTTTTGCCGATTACTTTGAACAAGTGGCTAAAGGCTGCCAGAACGGGAAACAGGCAGCGAACTGGGTCACACAGGATGTCCTGCGTGAACTGAAAGAAGGGGGACTGGAAATCTCAGCATTTTCCATCAAACCGGAAGTGCTCGCCGCTTTGCTGGAAAAAGTGGAGAGCAATGAGATTACCACCAAGAGTGCCCGTACCGTGTTCCAGGAACTGTTGAAGTCTGAAGAAGCAGCCCCCGGCGTGGAATCGATTCAGTCCATCATTGAAGACAAAGGACTGGCCATGGTATCCGATACGGGAGCACTGGAAGCAGCCGTTCAGACAGTCGTGGCAAAGAATGAGAAAGCGGTAGCAGATTTCCAGAGTGGCAAGCAGGCAGCCGTGGGGGCATTAATCGGGCAGGTCATGCGGGAAGTGAAAGGGGCCGATCCGAAAGTGGTCCGGGAGCTTTTAATTAAAAAGATGAGTTAAACGCTTCCGAATCCGATGACGTTTTGTTTTCGCTCAGCTGAACCAGAAAAACAGCCGACGTCTGGCTGTTTCTCTTTGATTCAGTTCGACTAAAAAATACCCAGTTCGTCACGCGCATCATCAGTCATCAACTCGGGTGACCAGGGAGGTGACATCGTCAGTTGAATACTGGCTTCGTCTACATCATCCAGTCGCTCGAGTGCCATCTTAGCCTGCGTGATGATCTGTGGACCAGCGGGACAGGCGGGACTGGTTAATGTCATCGACACATTGACCTTGGCCTGATTTTCTTCTGAGCGTTTCACATCGTATACCAACCCCAGATCCACAATGTTGATATTCAACTCAGGATCAATGACCTGTTTCAGTGCATCAACCAGAGTCTCATCGCCTCCGACTCCTCGGAACGCTGAAAAAGCGGACATTTGTTCCTCAGCTGCGTCTTGATTCTCTTCCGGATTCTCGTTGACTTCGTCTGGCATGATACCTTTCCTTTATAGTTTGATGTGTCACCACACATCCATCGAATTAGATAATGACAGTTAGTAAATAATCATACCCAAAAAAACCCGCGTTAGTGCTTATAAATATGATTACTGGAAAACGACCGCTAAAGCCGTTTGATTCGCATGATAAAGGGCAAAATGATTACATTTTGCCAATTTAATGACGAACGTATATTTTCTGGCCTCTGACTTCGACTTCAAACGTCTGAATTGGCTTGGTGGCAGGCATACAGAGCGCTTTTCCGGTAACCAGATCAAAACGCGCGCCGTGGCGAGGACAGACAATCGCTCCGTCTTCAATGCATCCTTTAGTTAACGGCTGCCCATCATGGGTGCACACATCTTCAATCGCCAGAATCTGGTCGTGAATACGGATCAACAACGCCGGGGTATCGCCAATAAATACCTCCAGCCGATCCGCGCTACCAAATTCCTCCAGGGATGCAATTTCTTCGAAGTCAGGCATAATCTGTGTACTGTTAATTGTCTGTGATCAGTGGAATGTTACCGACCAAATCCTAATTTTTTGATAATTGCCTGATTCAGGGTCTCGCGAACGACTTCCACCGGGATCCGGTCAAACACGGTCTGAAAGAAACCTTCGACGATCATATGCATCGCTTCGTATTCAGAGATACCCCGCGACATGCAATAGAAAATCTGCTCTTCATCGACGCGACCTGCGGTGGCACCATGAGTGCAGCGCACATCGTCAGCCTCAATTTCCAGGCCGGGAATGGCATCACCCCGACAGGTGGAGGAAAGCATGAGTGAATCATTTCGCTGGTAACCATTGGTCTGCTGACCTTCCGGCTCAACCCGGATCATTCCGCGCCAGATGGCCCGTGCATGATCGCGCAGTACCTGTTTATAAAGCAGATCGGAGCGTGTATCCGGAGCATTATGCGCCTGCTTTGTATAGAACGAATGGACCTGCTGATCGGTCGAGAATGTGACACCATTCACTTCCGCTTCCGCGCCTCGTCCGTCGAGAACAACATCCTGATGAATATGAGCCAGCTTGGCACCGATTCCGCCCACCGTCCATTGCAGGAACCCGTTATTCTCAACCCGTCCTGCCTGGTGGGCAATGTGCCAGACTTTATGATTCCAGTTCTGTAGCTGGACATACCGCAGCCGGGCCTCTTTGGCCAGAATCAATTCGACGGCTCCCGAGTGTAACCCGAGATTTTCTTCCGATGTCGAAGCTGTTTCTTCCAGCAGCGTTGCTGAGGCCCCCTCTTCGAGAACGACCAGTGTATGACTGAAGTCTGCAGCCTTCTCGGCCTGCAAAGTAATCAGGCTGTGCAGCGGTGCGTCCACAACCACGTTACGAGGTACATATAAAAAAGTTCCCCCTGTCCAGAACGCTGCATGCCAGGCAGAGAACCGATCGGTATTCGTGTCGACCGCCTTGGTCATAAAATGCTTCTGCACCAGATCGCTGTGTTCCCGGGCGATCGTCGCCAGGTCTCCGAAAATGACTCCTTGGGAAGCCAGTTCTTCAGACAGTTCACTTGAGATCAGCTGTCCGTCGACATGCGTCACATGCCCGGCGAACTCAGCCTGCTCTTTCAAAAGCGTGGAAGCCTGCTGTGCCCCTGCCGACTCAACACTGGAACTCAGCTGAAATCGGTCGGGCCTGAGAGCCCGCAAATCAACGCGGCGGTACTCTTCGGGATCCAGTTGAGTTTCCAGAAGTTCCGTGTAGCGTTTGAAGGCCTGGCGACGTGATTCAGTGACCCATGCGGGTTCGTCCCGGGTTGTCAGAAATGCTTCGAAAGCGGCTTCACTAAATCCAGCCGGAATGTCAGCAGAGGTATTAACGGATGAAGTACTCATACTTTTTGTCTGTTATGCTTTCGGTAACGGTTTTGAAGAACTTCGAACCCGTGCAACGGGGTGAAGTCTGCTTATTCCATTTTGAATGATAATGCTTGCCTGTAAATGTACGCCGGGTTAACCAATTGAACCTTCCATCTGGAGTTCAATCAGGCGATTCATTTCGACGGCGTATTCCATCGGCAACTCTTTTACCAGGGGCTCAATAAACCCGGTCACGATCATCGATGATGCTTCCGCTTCTGTCAGACCGCGACTCATCAGGTAAAACAACTGTTCTTCACCGATTTTTGAAACGCTGGCTTCGTGTTCGATCGCCACGTCATTGTCTTCAATTTCGATGTAAGGATAAGTATCGCTGCGGCTCTTGGGATCCAGCAGCAGGGCATCGCAGACCACATTTGATTTACAGCCATGTGCTTCCGGGTCCACTTTAACCAGCCCGCGATAGCTGGACCGTCCGCCATCTTTGGAGATACTCTTGGAGATAATCCGGCTTGAAGTATTAGGAGCACAATGCACCATTTTGGCGCCGGCATCCTGATGCTGTCCCTTACCTGCGAAAGCGATCGAAAGAGTTTCGCCACGGGCACCTTCCCCCATCAGAAAGATAGCGGGATACTTCATGGTCAACTTGGAACCCAGGTTACCATCGACCCACTCCATCAGCGAATCTTCATAGGCATGCGCCCGCTTGGTAACCAGGTTATAGACGTTGTTGGACCAGTTCTGAATCGTCGTGTAGCGGAACCGACCGCCTCTCTTCACGATAATTTCCACAACGGCCGAGTGCAGACTGTTCGAACTGTAAGTCGGAGCCGTACAACCTTCGACGTAATGGCAGGAAGCACCTTCATCAACGATGACCAGCGTCCGTTCAAACTGCCCCATGTTTTCTGAGTTGATGCGAAAATAAGCCTGCAATGGAAATTCGATATGCACCCCGGGAGGCACATACACGAACGATCCGCCCGACCAGACGGCCGAGTTCAAAGCAGCATACTTGTTATCATCGGGAGGAATAATCTTACCGAAATACTCCCGAAACAGCTCGGGATGATCCTTCAGAGCCGAGTCGGTGTCTGTGAACAGAACCCCCTGCTTGGCCAGATCTTCCTGCAGACTGCCGTAGACCACTTCAGATTCATATTGTGCTTTCACACCAGACAGGAATTTTTTCTCTGCCTCGGGAATTCCCAGGCGGTCATATGTTTTGCGAATGTCATCGGGAACATCTTCCCAGCTGCGTTCCTGCCCTGCAGAGGCTCGCACGAAGTAATGGATGCTCTGGTAATCAATCTCGTTCAGATTACCACCCCATTGCGGAGTTGGTTTCTGCTCGAAGATCTCCAGAGACTTCAGGCGAAAATCACGCATCCAGGCCGGCTCATTTTTCATTTCAGAAATCTGGGCGACCACGGCAGCATTCAGGCCTTTCTGGCCGGTAAACACGTACTTGTCTGTGGGATCGTGAAATCCATATTGATAATCGCCAATATCAACTTTCTCATTTTCCGAATTGGTATCCAACTTCGTAGACATCTCAAATTCTCCCACTCTGTATTAAAACCACCCCAAACGGGAGTGATGTAACTGCTTTGATTGATCGAAAGTTTAGTTCGTAATGAATCAGATTGCTGCGTTCTCTGAGTCTGCAGATCAGACGGCTTCAACAACTTCTTCAGCCGCAACATCCGGGTGACGTTCACGCACACTGGAATAACCGTGCTCATGCAGCTCGGCAGCCAGGCTGGCATCTCCGGTTTCGACAATCCGACCAGCCAGCATCACGTGTGTGAACTGTGGCTGATTAAATTCCAGCAACCGTTCGTGGTGGGTAATAATTAACACACCCATTTCAGCCCCTGCCAGACGGCTCAGACCTTCACTGACCACCTTGACCGCGTCACTGTCCAGACCACTGTCCGTTTCATCAAGCACGGCAAATTTGGGTTTGAGCATGGCCAGCTGCAGAATCTCCATCCGCTTCTTTTCACCGCCGGAAAAACCCTCATTCAGATAACGGCGAGCCATTTCCAGATCCATGCCCAGTTCACTCATCTGATCCCGCAGTTCTTTGCGGAACTCGCGCATCGGAATCAGCTTTTCACCTTCCTTACGATCGGGGTTCCGCACATTCGACATCGCATGTCGCAGGAAGTCAGCGACTTTGACTCCCGGAATCACGACGGGATACTGAAATGCCAGAAACAATCCCAGGCGAGCCCGTTCATTGGGATCGAGTTCTGAAATATTGGTGCCATCGATTTCGATTTTACCCTTGGTGATTTCATAACTCGGATGGCCGGCCATTGCATAGGCCAGCGTGCTTTTTCCTGAACCATTGGGTCCCATCAAAGCGTGAACTTCACCCTGGTTAATTTCCAGGTTGACTCCTTTTAAAATCGGAGTGCCTGTAACAGATACATGTAAATCAGAAATTTTCAACAAACTCATTTTCGTATTTCACCCTGTCATCCGGAGTTCTGAACGTTTTCAGAAACAACAAATAAATTTAAAATCAGATTTAGCTGATATGTGCTTCAAACTCACAGCAATGATGCCCGTCCAGACAACATTCGGAAAGTTTCATTTTGGTACCTAAGACTCGCTCGAAAACCCGTTGCTCCAGTTCACAAATCGAAGCATCAGTGCTGGCGATGTCGTGGTAAGGGCAATTATGTTCCCGCAAAATGGGGAGAGGTCCGGTGTGATCCAGTTCGACCACAAACCCTCGCTCCTCTAAGGCCTGCTTTAACTGTTCCATGCGTCCCTGGAGCGAAGGGGCATCCACATTTCTTCCGTATTGCTGTACCAGAGCGGTCTGGATTCGCGCTGCCAATCGACAGCGTAACTCTTCGTCGTCAATGCCTTTCAGTTCTTCCCAGAGGATGTTTGCCAGTTCGGCGTAATTATCCCCCAGCAACCGCATCCCCAGAGTCGTCACCGAGTAGGTATAGTGAGGACGCCCTCGTCCTTCCTTCACCTGAGTCCGCTCAATCAGCTCCAACCCCTGCAAACGAACCAGACGCTGACGGACAGCCGTTGCTGTTACGCCTTCCTGTTCACAGATCTCGTGTATGGTTGCTGACTTAAGGCGATTGAGCCCCAGCAGAAAACTGCGATCATTTTCATCAATCGAAACGCGCATAAATCGATTTCTACCTGGAATGAAAAATGGAACTGATGGCTTTTTAAGAGAGTGATTTGATAGAATCAGAATCACTACACACTCAATTCTCTTTATACCAGCATCCTAGACAGACCTGTTATTTTTGACAACCAATATTGTCAAAAATCAATAATTGAGATTCAGTTTCAAAACCCGGGAACTTTTCAGGGCTTTTTCAAGAAACATCTTGGAACGTAAACCGTTATTTGATAGTCTCATACAACGATTGTGAGAACGGTGAGACAGGGAGCGTTCCAGGCAGGTCCTTTAATTATCTCTTAACCTGCCCTGAAAACCAAGCCAAGCCAATTACAAAATGAACGAAAAGCGGTAACAGACCGTGTTTTATTTCGCTTTAGATACTGAAAACGATCTTAATTTCAGCTCGACATGAACCTGCGGCAACTGTTTAACTGCAAATGGGAATAGACTCTTATGAAATTCGACCGGCCTTTACTCTCGCATGCAATTCGCTCTGGTATGGCGGCGCTCCTGATTTTCTCCCTCTTCTTCTCAGCGGGATCCCCACTGCAGGCGTTTCAGGACACTCCCACGCCCGCAGCAGCCCCTGAAACTGCTGCCGAAACGGTTCCTGATAAAAATGAACCTGCCAAGAAGAAAGAAGCTAAAACAGGACTGGCTCTGGTAGAACAGAAAGTCGATAAGCTGTTTGGTACTTTTAACGGGTATGTTGCGTCAGTCTTCTTTTATCCGATACCACTGACTCCGCAACAATTCAATGCGAACGATGGAGTTCCCCTGGCTGTGCTCTGGCTGGTCATTGGGGCGACATATTTCACCTTTCGCATGAACTTCATTAATCTGCGTGCCTTTAAACACTCCATTTTACTGATCATGGGGAAATATGATGATCCTGACGATGAAGGGGAAGTCACCCACTTTCAGGCTTTGACCGCCGCCCTGTCTGCGACCGTGGGACTGGGGAACATTGCGGGAGTGGCAATTGCGATTGCCACAGGCGGCCCGGGAGCCATGTTCTGGATGATGCTGGCCGGACTATTGGGTATGACTTCCAAATTTGCTGAATGTACGCTCGCCCAAATTTACCGTCGCATCAGCCCGGATGGTCGAGTAATGGGGGGCCCCATGTGCTACCTTTCAGTCGGCTTACAGGAACAGTATCCCAACAATCCATTCATGAAGGGACTGGGCAAAACTCTCGCCGTTCTGTTTGCAATTTTGTGCATTGGCGGCTCACTGGCAGGAGGCAACTCATTTCAGGTCAAACAATCCCTGGGCGCTGTCGCAGAGACGATCCCGATGTTGAAAGATAACAACCTGGAGTGGGTCTATGGTGTTGTGATGGCATTTTTCGTGGGAATCGTGATTATCGGCGGGATTCGCAGCATCGCCCGGACGACAGAAAAAATTGTGCCCCTGATGTGCGGGATCTATATTCTGGCATGCCTGGCGATTATCGTGATGCAGGTCGAACAGATTCCAGCCTGCTTTATGGCTATCTGGAATGGTGCGTTCAGCGATAACGCGATGTATGGCGGTTTCCTGGGCGTTCTGGTGATCGGCTTTAAACGAGCCGCCTTTTCGAATGAAGCGGGAGTCGGATCAGCGGCCATCGCTCATTCGGCTGCGAAAACAAAATTTCCCGTTCGCGAAGGCATCGTGGCATCACTGGGTCCATTCGTAGATACAATCATGATCTGTACCATGACCGCCCTCGTGATGATCATTACAGGCGCTTACAATGATCCCCAATATGCTGATCTGATTAAATCAGACAACGGAGCCGCTTTGACCTCAGCGGCCATGAATTCACAGATCCCCTACTTTAATTATGTATTGTCCGTTTCCGTGATTCTGTTCGCGTATTCGACGATGATCTCGTGGTCCTATTATGGAGAACGCTGCTGGGCATTTCTGTTTGGCGACAGCCCTTCCATTTCGCTCGCGTATCGCATTCTGTTTCTGGTGTTCGTGGTACTGGGTTCGGTTGTCTCTGCCACCAACGTACTCGATTTTGGTGATCTGATGATTCTGGGAATGGCATTTCCCAATATCCTGGGAGTCCTGCTGTTGTCCAATCGGGTCAAGCGGGAACTGGACAAATACTGGAGTCGTTATAAGTCAGGAGAGTTTGATAACACCGCCTCTTCTACCGAGGAAAAATGACGGCAGGAATTCGGACATTGCCCAAGCTTACTGCTGTTTATCACGGCTCAATTATCATAAAATAGAGACAGCTGTTGCTCTTCAACATCATTCATCAATGAAAGTACTGGATTATGAGTTACTTCGCCGGAAAAAACATTCTGGTTCCAGTCGATTTTTCTGAAAGCTCGCTGGAAGCCATCAAAAAGGCCATACAAATTTCAGAAGACGCGGCAACGGTAACCGTGGTGCATGTGATGGTCCCCCTGGATCTTGTTTCACCGGGTGTACTCTTCGGAGGACTGACGGATGAAAAACGAACTGACCACGTCAATAAACTGGCCAAAGAAGAATTCACCAAACACCAGATTGAAGGCATAACCTTCGACACTTTGATTGGTGATCCGGGAACTAAGATTGCAGATTACGCGAAAGATCATTCCACGGATCTGATCGTGATTCCTTCGCACGGTTATACCGGAATCACCCGACTGGCACTCGGTTCTGTTGCAGAGCGGGTTCTCAGACATGCCCCCTGCCCGACACTGGTACTCAGAAAGCCAAAACAATAACCCCTATCAGGGTTGATCAGGCTTTTGTTGCGCGACTGGTTTTTCAGGTTGCGCTGCCGGTTCAGGAGCCAGTACTTCCACGACCAGTTTGCGGAAATGAATTTCGGCACCTTCACTCTGCAGAGCAATCGCCCCCTTGCTGGGGTCACAGCCGGTGACTTCACCCAGTTTGACCCCGTTGATCATTACAGAAATATTTCCCGACCGGCAAGTCAGCACACATTGATGCCATTTACCAAGTGGTAAATCCAGAGGCATGGTGGGGGAAAGTTTATTGGCTGATTTGGCGCCACTGCCCGGCGTGGGAAAAACATAACCGGCTTCGGGACGATGCAACTGAACCTGAAAAGCTTTTGGCCAGACTTTATCCGGTTCTGTTGTGAATAATAAGATCCCGCTGTTCGCATTCGGGTCATTGGGATACATCCACTCCAGGCTGAACTGGAAATTTTCGTATATTTTCTGGGTTCGAATGTAACCATAGGGTTTCCCGGAGCAGACCAGCACACTGGGTTGATCCTTGCCACCACTGATTACTTTCCAGGTCAGATTGCGATTCGCCTCTTTCTCCTCTTCACTGACATATTTCCAGTGATCCCAGAAATTCCCGCCATTCAGCAGTTTCTCGGGCCCCGGTAACTGGGGGGTAGAAGATGCTGATTTCTCAACGGGTTTTGACTCGGAAGGTTTTTCCTTAGCGGAAGCAGCGGGGGGGTCCTTTTCATCTGCTCCAGTCTTGACGGGAGGAGCCGGTTCCTGCGCCACACCTGTCAATTGACAGAATGACAGACAGGTGATGCTTACAATCACAAATAGCAAAGCAAATCGTTTTCTCATATTAATTCGATTTGAGCGGACAGGGGACTGCCTCTCTTCTTCCCAAAGTCGATGAAGAATATACAACACGCTGATAATGCCCGACTTGACTGTTAAAAGAACACGTTTCTGGAAATGTAGATAAGAGAACCAGCTATTCTAAGCCCATACTCATCAACATTCAATTACGCCCATCGCTCCAACCAGCAGTTTTCACAAATGCCTTGCCTGGAACACTGAACGCAAAGTCACACCGACAGCCTAACACCGGGCTCGGGCTGTTACCAGCATGAAATCTGCACATTTCCCAAACCGTCGAGAGAACAGTCTGAACCCGACTTACAATCGTCAGCGGAAATCGGCAATCTGATTTTTATTTGACGTTTAAGTTGCAGCGCTGATAGACTGGTTTCCTTACGGAACATTACCCTTCCTCCCTCAAATTCAAGAAAAGAACTGGTGCTCCTATGCAATTTGATCCACGCTTTTCAATGCCTGAATTGACTTCTGACTCTCTCTCAATCTCTCGTCGGCACTTTGTCAGAACCATGGGTGCGGCGATCGCGGGAACTCCATTTCTCGGTGTCGACAGGCTCCTGGCAGGTCAGACGGGGGATGCGTCGAAAGCCGCTGCTCCCGAACCACTGGTGAAACAGTTATACGAAAGCCTGAGTCCAGCACAAAAAAATAAAGTCTGCTTTGACTGGGATCACAAAGACAAAAATGGCCTGCTGCGACAGCACGTCCGTGCCAACTGGAACATCACAGAGCCGATCGTTCACAGCGATTTCTTTACTAAAGACCAGCAGGAAAAAATTGAAGCAATTTTCTTTGGCCATTTTGATCCCTCCTGGCATAAAAAAATCCGTAAACAATTAATGGACGATCAGGGCGGTTACGGGGAAGACCAGTCGATCGCCATCTTTGGCACACCTGGAACGGATCAGTTCCAGTTTGTCATGACAGGCCGTCACACCACGGTTCGCAGTGATGGAGACAGTGCGGAACATCTGGCATTCGGAGGACCGATCTTCTACGGTCATGCTGCTGAAGAATTTAATGAACCAGCAGATCATCCCGGTAATGTCTTCTGGGAACAGGCGCTGAAAGCCAACCAGGTTTACAAGATTCTGGATGGCAACCAGCGTAAAGCAGCCCTGATTCCCAAAGCACCTGCGGAATCGAACATTCAATTTAAAAAGTCCCCTGATCAAATCACCGGTCTTCAGATTGCCGACATGACCAAAGACCAGAAACAGGAAATGCAGTCTGTCCTGAATCTGTTGATTGAGCCTTTCCGTGCTTCCGATCAGAAAGAAGTCAGAAAGTGCATCGAAGCGCAAGGCGGACTCGATAAGTGCCGCATTTCCTTCTACCAGGCAGGCGACATCGGTAATGATGGAGTCTGGGATAACTGGAGACTGGAAGGTCCCGCTTTCGTCTGGCACTATCGTGGTGCTCCCCACGTGCATGTGTGGGTTAATATCTCGGCCGATCCAGGTACGCAGATCACCGCGACCTGATATCTGCAGAATAGAGGGCAAACCTCTAAACGATCAGAGGGGGACTGCTCTCTTTCAATCGGCAGTACCGCTGCAGCTTCATCACAGAAGTAACGCGGGAAGCATCTCTCCCTGGAATATCATTTCCTTGACAATGCGTGTCGAGCATGCTGTTGTGTTGTCAGCAGTATGCTCGACAGAGATTTTTTGCGCATGAACTACGGGATAAAAACTGTTTGCTGAATATGTCATATTCTTCCGGTTTTACTGCAAACATTTTTCAATTCATGGTTGCAATAATTTTCAGTTTACTCAAGCGGGATGAAGTTTCACTTCATGTTGATATTTAGAAACAGTAATGCGCTGAAGCGGAAAACGACGTTTTTATTGAACTCATTAAAACGAGGTTCAATGTCGGTTGACTTTCTGAGTGGATAAGCAATATTGGTTCTTAGTCAAAATCGTTTTTCCTTTTTTACTATGGAAAAATTTTTGCGATCACTTATGATACTCTCCAAGACATGACACTGGTCAAACCAGATCGTTGACCCTGCCTGTCAGATACTCCTGGAATATCATTCAGTATGTATACTTTTTGTTATTTCCAATTAGCAACTTCGCACTAATTGTTAATATACCTGATCTTCTCTCCAGACTGCAGGTGGCCGAGTGACTAAAGAGCTTCTCTCACAGCGTAAAGTCAATTCGTTCTCAACTTCTTCTTCGACACCTAAACCTGATCCTGCCAACCCGACACTTTCCTTGATGGATCGACTTTCGATCAGTCAAATCACAACTTATCACTGGTCTCTGGAAGAAAGTCTGCATGGCCTGGTAGCTGGCGGAATTCCTGCCGTCGGTCTCTGGAACCGGAAAATTCTGGATCTGGAACCAGCACAATCCGCAGAACTCGTAATCGATTCAGGCCTCAAAGTCTCAAGCATTTCCCTGGCAGGTGGTTTCACCGGATCTAACGAGTACTCTTTTGACGAAGCGATTGCCGATGCGACCCAGCTGATTGAATTCGGCGGACAGGTTAATGCGGCAGCAGTACAGGTCGCCAGCGGTCCCCGTGCCGGGCATACCGTAAATCATGCACGAGAGCTGACTGTGGATGCACTGAAGCGACTCGGTGATGTTGCTGGCTCTAATGGCATACGGCTGGCTCTTAAAACCATGCAGAACCCACAGGCAAGAAGCTGGACCTTTCTCAACTCGATCGAATCCACACTGGAATTGATCGACGCCTGTCAGCATCCAGCAGTCGGAATCGCAGTCGACCCTGCTCACATCTGGCATGACAAGTCTGCCAAAAACCTGATTACCGATATGATTTCGCTCATCGCAGCAGTACAAATTTCAGAAATGAAATCTGGCGAATCAGTCCAGGAACTGTTCCCCGAGCTTGATCTCATTGAAACCATTCATGAAGCCGGATATCAGGGTTACTTCGACCTGGAAATTTGGAGTGAACAGGTCTGGCAATCCGATTATTCAGAGATGCTTACCAGCCTGCGTCTTGCCTGCCAGCCTGAAACCCCTCCCCAGTTCAACTGAAAAGACTGCCTGTGAACGACAGGGATTTTTCCTGCTCCTTACGAAATTCCCTGCCTGTGATTGATAAACGGATCATAGTTTGGTTACGATGGTGACCATGACCGACGCGCAGATCAGATAAAAGACCCTGGTAAAACGACCAGCCAGTTTTCACACCCAAGATTTTTTCAGCTTCCCTGAAAAACGGGTAGCCATAAAAATCCCTCGCTGATTGACTCTCTTCTGATTATTCTGGAATGTGGTGACACGTAATGGCTCACGAATCCTTTAGCCTGAGTGATCTGGCAAAACAGTTAGGCCGCGACCGCCGAGAACTGGAAAAACTAGCCAATCGAGGCAGAATTCCAGGGCGGAAGGTCCAGGGGGAATGGCAATTCCATTCCACAGAAATCACTCACTGGCTGGAACAGGAAATGCGCAGCTACACGATATCCGAACTCGAACGGGTGGAGCAGACCAATCCTCCCCCCCTGCTGGATGCGGAGAATCTCATCAGCAGCCTGATGCCCGAAGAACTGATTGCCGTACCTCTCGAGGCACGAACCAAAAGATCGGTCCTGGAAAGCCTGATTGAAGTAGCCGGCCGAACCTGGCAGATCTGGGAGCCGGCAGCCGTCCTGGCTGCTGTACAGGAACGGGAAGAAGCCTACCCTACCGCATTCGAAAACGGGGTCGCCATCCCTCACCCCAGAAATCCCGTGCCCGATGCTGTCGGCGAGCCAGTAATTGCCTACGGCCGCACATTGTCAGGAATTCCGTTTGGCGCCCAAAACGGAGCCCTGACTGATATTTTTTTCCTGGTGATCTGCTCTGACGCTCCGACTCACCTATCCGTACTCGCACGGTTGGGCCGGCTGATGCAACTCTCGGATTTCGTCGAACAATTGCGCGAAGCGTCGACGCCACATGAGACCAGACAGGTTATTATCGAAGCAGAAAAAAAGGTCGCTTCCGCTTAGGCTGTCTCTCCCCAGGCGGGTAGATCAACAAACTTTGCCTGCAGATTTTTCTGCGACTGGTCCCTGCTTTTTGTTCTGTCTGGTTTCTACCTCAAGAATTTACGGGAAAAGGGAGAATTCAAATCCAAGGTTTGATATGATTCTGGATATATTTGTATTTCCAACGTTGACGAATGTTGAGGGAACACAAAGAATAGTTTTTTGTCTCTGATCATTGAATCACGTAGCGCCCCCCTTTAACCGTCTGCAAAAAGAAAGCTCATGACTTCAGAATCCCCGGAACAACTTGATGTCATTGCCGTCGGTGCCCATCCGGATGACGTTGAGATCGCCTGTGGTGGAACTCTGGCAAAACTGGTCCAGCAGGGTTATCGCGTCGGCATTATTGACCTGACGGATGGCGAACCAACGCCACTCAGTCCCGGGCCTGAATCCAGGTTGCAGGAAGCGAAACAGGCCGCAGAAATACTGGGGATCCATGTCCGCGAAACACTGGAACTTACCAATCGACGCCTGTTTGACAGCTTTGAAAATCGAGTCGCCCTCGCGAATCTGTTTCGAAAATATCGCCCCAAAATAGTGCTGGGACTGGCAGGCAAGACCCCCATGGCTTCCCCCGATCACTGGCAGGCCATGCAGATTACCGATGCGGCGGTCTTTTACTCCCGGCTTACGAAATGGAATGACCAGTTCGATAACACGGAACCGCATACGATCCAGAAACAGGTCTGGTATCCCCTGGGATTTGGCTCCCTGAATTACCCGGAAGGCAGTGGACAGTTTGTCGTAGATATTTCTGATACGTTCGAACAGAAACTGGATTCCATTCGAGCCTACCAGTCCCAGTTTCCCCCCGAAAAAAAGCGGGTGTATCGGCTGGTTGAGAGCCAGAACCGCCTCCTGGGAACCAGTGCCGGTTTTGAAGCAGGGGAACTGTTTATCTGCTCCACAACACTGGGAGTTCGGGATCTGGTCCAGACAGTTTGTCCCTGAATATTCTCATAAGAGACTAAAAATCCAGCAGATACAACATTATTAAAATTTCCTTCCCGGACAAAAGATGCTATGATACCTCAAAAGGAATTTCACATTTGTCTAGCATTGGAGGCGTGAGACTACGGCCTCATTCTGAATTATCATCGACGCGCATACAGGCTTTTTAATGGTTGGAATTCGCTACGGCACAGTCAGCATTACCGGAAATTTCCGAGAAAATAATGAGGACAATCTCTTTGTTGATGAACTCAACAGATATTTTCTGGTCGCCGACGGTATGGGAGGACAATGCGCCGGAGAAAAAGCCAGCCAGCTGGCTATCGAACTCATTCCCGAGAAATTGAATGAGCTGATCGATTTTAATACTGACCCGGCTGAAAAAGTAACTCAGTCAATCGACCAGGCTGTCGCGCATGCAAATCTTGAAATTATGGCTCTGGGCGAATTGGATCCCAACTGCCGCAGCATGGGTACGACAATCGTCTTTGCCATTCAGGTGGGTGAGAAATTCTTTATCGGAGGCGTGGGAGACAGCCGGGTTTACCTGCTGCGAAACGACGCACTGCACCAGTTGACGACCGATCATTCGCTGACACAGGCACTGGTCGATGCAGGTACAATCACTGCTGAAGAAGCCTTAACTCACCGCTACAAAAATGTGCTCTATCGCTACCTCGGCACAAAAGACGGCAGCGCCGGTACCCAGGCACGCCATCTCGACCCCACACCCCGGGATCGAATGATACTCTGCTCGGATGGTGTCACCGATGGAATCTCAGATGAAAAACTTCAAGAGCTGCTGGGACAGTTTGACGACCCGCAACAGGCAGCAGAAGAGATTGTAAAAGCGGCGCAGGAAGGTGGTTCAAAAGACAATATTACCTGCATCGTCATTTTTATAGATGAGTAGCCCTTGCCTCAACAGTAAGCATGGCACTTCTCTATCTCTGTTGCTTTGTAAACTGCCACCTCACAGCTTTCATTCTGGCTGAACAATGCGATTTCGAACTCTTTTACCTTTCCTGCTGACCAGCCTGATCACAGTTGCCCTGCTCTGGTTGACTCAGGTCCCACTGGGCGTGGAAAGTGAGTGGAACTGGGATCGAATCCCGTTTACCGCAGCGGAAACCATTGCCGGCTGGATCATTTCCGGAATACTTTTCGCCGTCTATCTGTTGCTGGCGCTGACAGGACTTTCGAGACTGCCTTACTGTCGCAGGTATGAACCGGCTGTCTGGCTGACAGGTCTCACACTTGCCGGGGTATTCTGGTCTCTGCATCTGCAAGACAGCCCTGCAGAGGAATACGGACTGTCGAAAGCGGCATTTGTGCTGTATTACAAAGGTTCTTCAGGCTATTTCACACAGGCACAGTCTGAAATCTCGGATACTTCCCAATTCCTCAGTGATTATGAAACAAAAATGGAACAGGGGGATGTGCTGCATGAAGGCACTCATCCGCCCGGACTGCCCCTGTTTTACCTGGCACTGATTCGACTCTGTGACAATTATCCCGGACTGCAATCCTTTCTACTGGAGACCCAATCTGACTCGTTTCAGGAAGCTGCGGATGTGATCGCCGGCATGACTTCGAATTCAGCGAATCCGCTGACACCGCGAGACCGAGCCGTCTTGTGGCTGGCAACTCTGATAACTCTGACATTGTCTGCACTGACAGTGGTCCCCCTGTATTTACTGGCGCGGGAATTTTCTTCGCGTGCAATCAGCTGGCAGGTCGTTGTGTTCTGGCCTCTGGTACCAGCTGCTCTGATCTTCCAGCCGAAATCCGATGCGCTCTACCCGGTAATCGCACTTCTGTTTCTGTATCTGTGGGTGACTGCCTGCCGACGAAATAATCTGCTTTACGCATTTCTGGCGGGAGTGCTGATCTGGGCAGGACTGTTTCTGACCCTGGCTTTTCTGCCGGTCGGAGTATGTGCAGTCTGTTTTTCAGTCCTGCAACGTCTGCCTCGTTTGACGGGTTCGACCGCTATCCCCCCGAACTGGAAAGCATTTGCCTTAATCTCTTTCAGCGGTCTGGCAGGTTTCTGTCTACCGATTCTGATTCTTTTCACCGGGTTCGACCTGAATCTGCCGCGTGTATGGTATCTTAATTTTCAAAACCATGCCGGCTTCTACGATGAGTATGCAAGGACCTACTGGAAGTGGCTGTTGCTCAACCCGCTTGAAATCAGCCTGGCAGTCGGTCTGCCTGTTTCCTGGATCATTGTTCGTTCAATCTGCAGTCGGAGACTGTTCACTGCGGACCAGGAATCTCCCCCTGCCCTCAAACAATTGATCTTTTCCTGTTGCCTGGTACTGGTACTGTTATGGTTTTCCGGAAAGAACATGGGAGAAGCAGCGCGACTCTGGTTGATCTTTCTTCCCTGGTTCCTGCTGATGACCATCCCTTACTGGCAGGCCATTCATGAAAACCAGGCTCGCGAGATGAATCAGGCCGATTCCTTTCTGAAAATGCAGGCGGTCTGGATTGTCGCATTAACTGCTCAAGCAGTCGTGTGTGTCGCAACCGTAAGTCGTATTACCGGTTTTCATTTTCCGCCCGCATAGGCATCGAGCCATTCCCGCCGCACAACTCCTCTAACCGGGTTATTCGGAAATCTCCGCGCTGCACTAAGCACCACATTTTGGCTGCGTCGATATTCTCTCTAAGGGCGTCTCCCCTTTTATTTTTATTCATACCAAATGTTTGGGGAGTTCCTGCGGTAATTCTGAGTACAAATCCGGGCTTTTAAATTAATCGAAATCAGGTTGGCTGACATGGCTTTTTTGAGACACAACACAACCGGGCTCTGCAGAATCATCTGCTGTCTGCTTGTTGTGATTTCTGTAAACCATTCCGGTTGTTCTGAGCATTCCCTGGAGTACACTGAGCTCAAGCAGATCAATGAAAAAGTGACCGAAGCCGAACTGAAACGGTACCTCAAAGTCATCAAGCTGATGCCCGCCGATAAGATTCCCTCTTTTCCCACCGTGTATGCGCCAGCGCCGGCCTGGAGCCATATTCGCTCACTCCCGATTGAAGACCTGGTCAACAGTGAGCAGAACAATATCTCTCAGCTCTGGGACGTACAGCGCATCAGCGATCAATTTGGGATTCGTAATCGACTGCTCAAAAAAGCGCTCCAGCGCAGGGAAATGTCTAAAGAACAGTTCATCAGCTTTACGCTGGCCATCGGCCTGGCAGCCAGTCGCCATCAGTTACGCCCAGACCAGAAACTCGACGAGCTTATTACGAAAGGAAACAAGGCAATCCATCAGTTGCAACTGGATAAACGCCCGTTTTCCTCACTCTCCCTGGAAGAACGGCATCGAACCCTGCACGAGGCAATGTGGATTGCCCGCGTGAATCGCGCGGAACACCTCATTCAGGTACCACCAGAAAACATCAATCTGGTCAAGAACCACTGGGATCAGCTTAAAGAAGTTTTACCACCCCAGTTTTTGAAAAACCCGCTGGATGAACTGACAGATACGCTGGAAGAACGTGGCATCCCCTTCACGCTGAAAGGAGAGGATGCTGATCAGTTGCTGGAATGGACTTCAACCAATGCAATTATTGGCACAGATGCCCCTGATCCCAAAACAGCCCCGGTCAAGATACAGTAGGAATTACTGCGCGGCTGCAACATCAGGTCGCAGCTTTTGAGCTTCATTCAGATACACGTGCACGACTTCTGACTGTTTCTGTTCCGTATTGACGTGAATCATGACCCGGATGCAGCGTGGCATCGCTCCTTTGACAGCGATCTCAGATGCACAGATCAACGGAACCGATCTCATCCCCAGTTCCCGGGCGGCTTCAGCCGGAAACGCAGAAGTTAAATCAGGAGTCGTTGTAAAAAATACAGAGACGATATCTTCGTAGTTTTCGATCCGGTTTGACTTGAGCAGCTGCTCCAGCAGCTCGCGTGTTGCAGACAGGACTTCTGCAGCAGCATCCTGTGTCACCGTTGTTGCACCACGAATTCCACGTACCGACATCGTTAATACCATGTATCTTTAATTTTTGATTACTTAACTGGAGTGACTGCCATAACTTGCAACGCCTGCCGACTCCTCCGTTAAACGATTCTACAAAGTCAGAATCACATCCTAACTAATTCATCGGCTGTTCGCTACCAGTGACATTCCCGAATTCCAGAGCGCGTCGCATTTAAGCCTGACGTCTCTCAAGCTATTATACACGATCCAAATGCGACTGGAACCACAACAGTAAATCTGAACACACTCGAATCAGCATTGACGATCGTCACGATAAACAACCACGGAACCAATTGAGACTAAAAGAAACGCTTGCGAAATCGGGAAAATCCCCCATTTTAAAAAATGCTCTTGCGTTCAATTCGTGAAATCAGTTAAAAATCGGAAAGATCAGGGGAACTGCTTAGCAGGATAGGCCATGATGGCTGTCTCAATCCCTCTGTACATCGCCTGACAATCGATCAACGAAACGTGCATCTTCCGGAAAGGACTCCTTGATGTCGACGACAGTCGAGTGGATCGCTCAAGAGCTGAATTGCCTGGTAAAAGGCAACCAGCGACTAGAAATACATGGTGCAGAGTCTGTTCTGAAAGCAGGCCCTCACGATATCACGTTTGTGGGCGATGAGCTGAACCTCAAGCGGCTGAAATCAAGTAATGCCGGCGCTGTGCTCCTGGAAAAACGCCTGGAAGAATCATTTGCTAAAGCATTTGAAGAAGCCCCCTTCACTTCGATTACCGTTGAAGATGCGCAGGCTGCTTTTATCAAAATCATTCAAAAGCTGCGTCCATCACGTAAGTTGCCCGAGATCGGAATCTCCCCCCAGGCGATCATCAGTGAAGGTGTCGAACTGGGTGAGAACTGTCAAATCTATCCCCATGTGACCATTCGCCCGGGTGTACGGATCGGTAATAATTGTCGGATCTATCCGGGAGCCTATATCGGTGAGGATTGTGTCATTGGCGATGATGTTACCATTCACGCCAATGCCGTATTCTATCCTGACGTAAAGCTGGGCAATCGCGTTCTCATTCATGCCTCTGTGGTATTAGGCTGTGATGGATTCGGCTATCGTTTCGAACAGGGTCGGTTTCTCAAAATTCCCCACCTGGGTAGTGTGCGAATCGAAGATGATGTGGAGATCGGAGCAGGCACAACAATTGACCGCGGCATGATCGGCCCGACTGTCATTGGTGAAGGCTCCAAAATCGATAACCAGGTGATGATTGCCCACAACTGCGAAATCGGAAAACATAACGCTTTTGCCTCACAGGTCGGCTTCGCAGGTTCGATCACGACGGGTGACTATGTACGTTGCGCCGGCCAGGTTGGCGTGGCCGATCATGTGCATATTGGAGACAAAGCCACTCTGGGAGCGCGGGCCGGCGTGCATCGTGACATCCCCGCGGGAGAAGTCCATATCGGTACGCCTGCTGCTCCCGAAAAAGAACAACGCAAAATTGTAATGTCGATTCGCAAAGTTCCGGAAATGCGCAAACAGCTTCGTGAACTGGAAAACCAGGTCAAACTAATGAGCCAGCAAATCGCGGATTTAAATCAAATCGAAACGAAACAGTAATTCGCCAGCAGACCGCGGCGTTCACCCTGAAAACTGGTTTCATAATGAAACTTTGAAATGCTGATGAAAGAATTACAAACAATCATTTCTGACAATTCTCAACGGCAGATCGGGTCTCAACAGCAGATCGGGCTTCTGGCGGGAGCAGGCCGATTCCCCATTGTGTTCGCAGAACAGGCACGTCAGCAGGGACATTCTGTCTGCTGCCTGGGAATCTTTGGTATGGCCAGCGAAGAATTATCAGACGTCTGTGATACATTTCACTGGATTCCCCTGGCACGCATCGGAAGAGCAATCAAACTGTTCCAGCGGGAAGACGTCAATCGCATTGTGATGGCAGGCAAGATTGAAAAGACGGTCTTATTCAGCCCGTTTCGCATATTTAAATTATTACCGGATTTACGCACCCTGCATATGTGGTATCGCTATGCCCGAAATGATCGCAAAGATGACACACTGCTGCTCGCCGTGATCAAAGAATTTGAACGTGACAACTTATTCTTCGAATCCGCATTAGATTATTGCCCGGAGTTACTCGTGAAACACGGATTTCTGACGAAACGACGTCCCAGTCATTCCCAGTGGGAAGACATCAAAATGGGTTGGGATATTGCCAAACAGATGGGGCAGCTCGATATCGGACAAAGTATTGTAATTAACGATAAAGCAGTGATCGCTGTCGAAGCCATTGAAGGCACCGACCGGGCAATCCAACGTGCAGGCCAGTTGTGCAAACGGGGTGGATTCACCGTCGTTAAAGTGGCAAAACCACAACAGGACCGGCGGTTCGATGTGCCCACCGTCGGGATCAAAACACTGCAGACCATGCATGAAGCCGGCGGGCGGGTACTGGCGATTGAAAGTAATCAGACAATCATGATTGATCAGAAAGAAGTTGCCGACCTGGCTGACAAACTGGGCATCGCAATTGTTTCTCTCAATGAGGAAGAGCTGACACTGCAACTGGCCAGCTGAAGCAACAGGGTGATCATTCGGAGATCAGCTTGATTTCGTTTCCATTTTCACTGTCGGAATCAAGTGCTTCCTTTTTCCGCGGCACCTCCAGGTTGAACGCAGTCAGCATTTCTGTCCGCTGATGCAACCCGACTTCCGGATCATCCGCTTTGGGCTCACCCGAAAGCTCCACCTCAAATTTCGTGGAGGCTAACGACAGCTCGTCTCCCGGTAGCAATGCCCCCCGGATGATTTTCTGTCCATTCACCCGGGTTCCATTTGTGCTGCATAGATCTCGAACAAACAGCAGACCATCCGTTTTGATAATCACGCAATGAATCTTGGAGATACTGTTTTTATCAATCTGGATATCACATAAATCAGACTTCCGACCGACTACGGTCACATCCTTTTTAATCAGGATTGGTTGACCTCCATTTGTCGGAATCAATCTCGCTATCATCGCTGTGGCCCGAAAGGGTATGAAAGAGTGTGTGAGTAACTACTGGAGTGTCATTTTTAAAATTTTGGGTTGATAGAAATCACGAGAGGGCGATAACGGAGAACGTAAATAACACCCGCAACCCTCAATTTCCAGCTTGACAAAGCACTACTTAGACAATGCTAACTGTGATCTTACGTGAAATGCATGTACAAATGAAATATCGAGACCTGTCTGTCATGGTATCACAGGTCACACAATTTTCCATGCTAAATTACTCAGATCCCCGGAAAGGCGAAATTTCCGATAGATTCTGGCGGCGGATTTCGTAGCAATCTGCCGATTTCAAAGGGCCTTTAACTCGATAGTCGCCAGTCGCTTGACGGTGAGACTGAGCAATGGTAGTGTCCCTAGTAAATATGCTGCAAACCGATGGTTGAACGTACAGGGTTCCAGTCATCCACTGGGCGATTGACTGACCAGAGAAAATCCTCAAACCGTTTAAACCAACTCGGATCAACTGGATATCAACCGCCAGCGACAAGTCTTTCTCTGGAAAGACAATCAGCAGTCTTCAAATTCGTTGCTGACTGCCGCGAGTTCCGGATACATGCATGAGAGGGGATTGAAATTCAATCCCTCATCTTAACGAGAAGCATTACGCTTCTGAACAATGAAAATGTACTGGTTAGCAGCCGGTTTCTTTGCGTGAAGGGACCGAAAGCCTAATCAATTAACACTAAGAGGAAATAAGTATGTCAGGTCAAAAGTATGTGTACTTCTTCGGTGATGGAAAAGCAGACGGCGATGCGACATTGCGCAACAGCCTCGGTGGTAAAGGTGCTAACCTGGCAGAAATGATCAATATCGGCCTTCCAGTACCTGCCGGCTTCACCTTGAACACAGAAGTCTGCATCCACTACAGCAAGACCAAAGGTGAATACCCGGAAGGTGTGGAAGCACAGGTTGAAGAAGCGCTGGCCAAAGTGGAAGAAGCCATGGGCGCCAAGTTCGGCTGTGACACCAACCCTCTGCTGGTTTCCTGCCGTTCCGGTGCTCGTGAATCGATGCCCGGGATGATGGACACCGTATTAAACATCGGCCTGAATGATACCACTGTGGAAGCACTTGCCAAACAGTCCGGAAATGAAGCATTTGCCTGGGACAGCTATCGTCGCTTCGTCCAGATGTACGGCGACGTGGTACTCGGTATGAAAGGCGCTGACGAAGATCCCTTCGAACACGCCCTGGAAGCCAAACGTGAAAAAGCCGGCGTCCAGTACGATTCCGAATTGAATGCAGAACAGTTGAAAGAACTGGTTGCCGAGTTCAAAGCACTCATCAAAGAAGGGACCGGCCAGGACTTCCCCACCGATCCCAAACAGCAGATCTGGGGTGCCATCGGAGCGGTATTCAGCAGTTGGGACAATGACCGTGCAGCCGTTTACCGCCGCGATTACGGCATTCCTCACAACTGGGGAACCGCCTGTAACGTTCAGGCCATGGTTTACGGAAACCTCGGCGACGACTGTGCGACAGGTGTCGGCCTGACCCGGAACTGCTCTACCGGCGAACCCGGTTTC
>TARA_R100001132_G_C3275839_1_pt1 | contig 24632 bp, 33 predicted proteins | sample TARA_R100001132 | Tara Oceans TARA_R100001132 (sample SAMEA2621247) | marine metagenome | biome: marine biome (ENVO:00000447); feature: mesopelagic zone (ENVO:00000213); material: "saline water (ENVO:00002010), including plankton (ENVO:xxxxxxxx)" | depth 800 m | reverse complement strand
CCCGTTCCTTCCGCGCGGGCTGTGTTCGTTCCAGCCATTCCTCAAACACCGGTTTCACCGTCAGAGGCAGACGCAGCAGAATGTAACTGGCTGACATCGCACCCGCCTCTTTCGCAGCTTTGAGAATCTCAGGCACTTCGTGATCGTTCAAACCGGGAATAATCGGTGCGACCATCACCTTGACTGGCACACCCGCCGCCGACAGTTCGCGAACCGCCCGCAGTCGCGCCGCCGGGATGCTTGTCCGCGGCTCCATCTCACGTGCCAGTTGCGGGTCGAGCGTCGTGATCGACAGACTCACGTGTACCAGCGATCGCTGTGCCATTGATTTCAGCAGATCCCGGTCCCGCACGACGAGCGCATTTTTCGTGACGATGCCGATCGGCTGATTTGCTTCGGACGCCACTTCCAGGCACTGACGCGTCAACTGAAACTCACGTTCGGCCGGCTGGTAACAGTCGGTGATCCCGGAAAACGCGATCAGTTCCGGCTGCCAGTCGCTACGGCTCAGAAAATTGCGAAACAGTTTCGGTGCATCATGCTTGACCATGATTTTCGTTTCAAAGTCGAGCCCGGCATTGTATCCCAGATATTCATGAAAAGGCCGGGCATAACAGTACACGCCCCCTAACCTATCACCAAATTTCATCATCCATTGGTCAAAAGTCCCTTCATGGGGATACTTTATGCCATTTGGTGATTCTTCTGATTCCTTCTGTCTGGCGGTTGGTACAGAAGAGGGGGTGCGAAGGGCGAGAAATTGTGGCTTAGAATTCGAATAAGAGGAACTGTCATATTCTGAAATTACCACAATCACCTCACTGAGGGTTTCTAAAATCGTTCTGGTTGCCAATGAATATCTGGGGGGCAGGAAAATCCTCTACATCCGTAATTGTTTGAATATAAACCGCAATAGTCGGAGCCGTCCGAAAACTCCTAATCCTCTCTAATTATAACAATCCTGCTCTTGTATCCGTTCTGCCATTACTAAAATCCATCCTTCCAGCAGACAGAAGGAAGTGAGGGCGGTGTTTCTACTCCGTAGTCCTCTTGTGGAGTTTCCTGCCAATCCTCTATATCTATAAAATTGATTTCAGCGACGATACCTTCTTCGGAATATCTGCCCCCAACATAACTCAAGGTTAACCTTTCTCGTAAATCCGTATCGAGTGTTACTGATTCCCAACCGTCAATGAATTTGAAATGCATTCGCCCAAAATGACGATCGTAATCATCGTCTGTGATTGAACTCAAATCTGCATCAACTTCTAATTTTAGACCAGTTTCTACGACAGTCACTCGAATTTTTCCCGTAAGGTTAAGGCACCAATAATAACGGAGATATTCCAACATTTCTCTCAGAGCTTTACATATACATATCGTTTCAAGCCTAATAGCTTCGCTATCATTTGTAAAATCAAGATGTCTGTCCTCTACGAATACTTGTATGTTGGATTTACCATCCTGATCAAACGGTTGCCATATATCAAATAGTTGTGCCTCATCATTCTCCAAGGATTCCCACAGCAGCTTCAAGTACTCATATGACTGCTTTCTATTTTCATAGACAAATGGATCAATATCTATCATGACCCCCTTATCAATCAATTCAACGGATAAGCAATCTTTTGGAAGACGATCCTCTAAGTCATAATTATATACATGAATAGAGTCAGTATCGATTAATTCAGAAATCAAGTGAGCTATGGATCAGGCTTGATCCATGCTTCGAGGGTGACTGGTAGCGTCCGCTGCACGTTGGTGACGATCCTTGTCCGACCCTCAAAGTGCAAAACACCATCTCGGATCAGTTCGTGTTCAGATCGACTAGAGGAGAAAACGAGTCCTGCGATCAGTGCGACAACCGCAACGAGTCCGAAAATCGCCCATGGCCATCTTCGACGATCTGGCTTCGCTGTACTGAGCCAAGATCGAAGGACATTCGCCAGTTCCAACGCCGTTTGATGACGATCACCGGGATGCTTTGCCAATGCCTTCACACAAATCGTGTCGAGTGCTTCAGGAAGCGACGGATCAACATCCCGGAGTCGCTTCGGTTGGCGGAAAAGAATCTGCTCTCGTAACTCCTGCTTATCTTTGGCTGGGAACGGTGACTCACCGGTGAGAAGTTCGAAAAGCACGACACCAAGTGCATGAACGTCGCACCTGCCATCAAGAAGCTGAACTTCATTCGAAATCTGTTCTGGCGACATATAAGCAAGTGTGCCAGAAGACAAGGCTCGTCCTTTTTCTAACTCGTCAAGTGTGCAAGCTACGCCGAAGTCAGCGATCAACGGTTTGCCATTCGAATCAATCAAAATGTTCTCTGGTTTGATATCTCGATGGAAGCAGCCTTTTTCGTGTGCGTAGTGTAGTGACTCTGCGACGGTTGCTATGATTTCGACCGACTCTCGTATTGATAATTTCTTCTTGCGTATGAGATCAGCGAGGCTCTCACCTTCGACGAGTTCGAAGACCAGAAAGACTCGCCCCTCATGTTCCCCGCAATCATGAACAGCAATGATCCCCGGATGTTTCAACCGAGCAACCCGTCTCGCCTCGTCCAGAAGCAGGTCGCACGAAGTTCTGTGATGACCAATCTTCACAGCGACGGGGCGTTGCAGCTTCAGATCGTGTGCTCGATAGACCTGCCCATATCCACCCGATCCCAAAAGTGAATCAAGTCGATATCGATCCGCTAACACAGAACCGGAAATGTCCTTAGTTGATTGATCTCGTTGATCGGTCAGAGGACGAGCTGGATCTTTCGTTGTCCACGCAGTTGTCTTCAGACTCTCAATTTTCTCCTGAAGGAAAGTTGTAAGGTGAGGACATTCGGTGCAGAGTTCTTCTGCTGGGATGTCTTTACCTTGCTCAAAAGCATCCTCCCACTGCACGAGCAAATCGGCGATCAAGTCGTTATCTTCATCAATCAAGATCGAGTCCCCCCGAGTTCTGGTCTTTGAGAAGCAGACGAGCAGACACCCAACGACGCTTCAATGTGGCCAGAGAGACACCAAGAACACGAGCAGCATCTGATTGATTGAGACCGTCGTACCAGAGCAGACTGACGACTTCTTTCTCCGTGTCAGGCAGAGCTTCGACCGCTTCGTGAAATTCGGTCCAAGCAGTCAATGACTCCGGCTCGAACGGATCTTCACATCTTTCTGATGCATTGCCGCCATCACTATCGTGCTTCGTGCCGATTCCTTGCGGTCCGTATTGAGAACGAGCCAGATCTATCAGTTCACGGCGTATTTGAGTTGCCGCCAGTCCATAGAACTTTCGGACAGATTCCGGCTGCACTGAAGCCAATGCTCGATGCAGCCGCAAGAGGCTGGCTTGCAACACATCATCCGTATCGGACCATCTCTTCACATGTCCATAACTCTTGAGCATCCGTCTCGCCATAATCCGCAGTCGTTGACAGCAAAGCTCAACAATGGTTTGTCTCGATTCAGTACGCCCTCCACTGAGAAGCCGCAGTTCGTTTTGTAAATCAGTTGTTAATCCCAACTCGCCACTCCTGATCACGGTGCATTATGCAAACCGTGTTTAACGGACCCGGTTTGGTCCGCCTCCATCAAGGAGGGCGAGTGTGAAAGCATAAATAGCTCAATATTTTGCCTATTAGACGATCTCCAAGAATATTTCTGCATAAGTTCAAGAATTTACATGTAGAATCTCTTATTCGAATGAGCTATCCACCTTTCGATTCTCGCTTACACCAGTAGAGCCGATATGTGCAGTAAATATTGAGATCTAAGAACGATTCGGACCATGCGAGACAGTCATTCACTTAGATCCCACAGATTTACTCCCAAAGCCAAAAAGAAAGTGAAAACGTGACTGATCAATGGCATATAAAAAGAGCTAATAAGGAACATGGTCCAGTCTCAGGAGAACAGCTTCGAAATCTTGCAAGCACCGGTAAATTACGACCAACTGACTATGTAAAAAAAGTTGAATCAGACGATTGGAAGCAGGCAAGCTCCATTTCAGGACTGTTTACGAAACCTGAAATGCGAACAACACCTCCTAAACTTCCCCCATCACAGCTAACGATTGTGAGGAAGCCTCAACTAACAATTACAGAACCGAACGCAGAACGGAAACGCTGGTCGCTCAAAGGGATTGTGGGTTTAGGGATAGTTTGTTTTGGATTCTTCATTCTTTGTGCAGGAATTTTCGGAGGTAATGCCGGCTCCAGACCTGAAACAATTACCGCAGAGAGTCAAACAGGCATCACGGAGAATCGCACAAACAACACGGAGAAGAGAGAATCCAAGGGATTTGCTCCACCGCTAGATTCCGTAACCATATCTCGACTCCGAAAAGGAATGGTTAAATCGAATGTACGACGAATTGTTGGTGGTAAGCCTCAGCATGAGCAGATAAATCGTCTTGAGGGCTACCCTGATAAATCGGTGTTCCCATTTCAGCATGTCCAAGAGTATCTCGTCGAGGATGATGTAGATTCTCGCATCATCTTACTTTATGAGGTGGGTAGTAGCACAAATCCACTCTTAGAGTCGATAATGAGACTCAAGAAATAAGCGACCGGAACATTTCTAAATGACAAGTTTCAATAGGTCCGTTTAGTAAAGAGTGATGAGAAGTTCCCCAGAAGTATTGGACGTTGGGATCAGGTTATTCTGCCTGTGTGATTACCAACAGACAAAGCAATCATGTCCACCAGAAATATCGATGGTGTAAATCAAATTAGAGTAAAATGCTTTTCTGGGAATTGGACCAGCTTGCCAGCCATTCATTAACGATTGTCAAAACGAATTGAGGGGATTATGAGAGGTCAGGCTCCTGAGTCAAAAAAAGTTCAACGATGGTTTGTGCGGCGTGATGACAAAGAAATTGGTCCTTTCTCGTCGAAACAGATTCGGTCAATGGCCAGAGACGGGAGGATTACACTTGAAGACCTGTTGCGAACGGAAGACTCAACGAATTGGGTCAAAGCTAATACATTCAATAAGCTGTTCGCCACCGAGCAGAAGGAAGAAAATCGAGCCACATCCACATCGCCCCCCATTTCTGAATTAAACACAGACAAAAAACGTGGAGAAAGATCCGGTTCTCCCAAAATCGCACTTGGAATATTCCTATTACTGTTAGCTCTATCTACGATCAAACTGCTAACCAACAATGGAGCAAGCATCGACTCTTCATCTATTTCTAATAATGCCACAGTCGATTCGGATACTTCTCAGTTATCTAAAGCAACAGAATCTGACTGGTACAGAGAGGAAAAATGGGGATTAGTCGGGCGAAATGGTGATGTGATTGTTCCGTACAATTTAGATGACCTATGGGATATATCCAGTGGCTATGCCATATTCAAGGAGAATGGAAAATATGGATTGTTAGACAAGAGTGGAAAGATCGTAACTAAAGCAACGTATGAAAGTGGCAAAGATGTGCCACTGGAAAAAGGTGGGGTTACACATTGGTATGAAAAGTTTAGCAATTTAGAAAAGAAGTATCTCGACAGTGGTGGAATGTTACAAGCTTATGACGACAAGAGAGGGATTGCACTTGTAAGAGGCATTTTGAGTGGAGAGTGGAATCTGATCAGTGAACCTGACAAAGTTATTGCACGCTTGCCTAAGAGCTATGCGTTCCGGGATATGAAGTTTGATGCTCATGGTTGGATTCGTTTTTCAACGAATGACTCAACCCCCGGATATGGCATGGTAGATACGAAAGGTCAAATAGTCATTCGACCAAAATACGGAATGCTATCTGTTTTCTCAGATGGTCTCGCAGCAGCCGAAGCTCTACCAAACTTTGAGCAATTTGAACCAAATAATAAACCGATTTATAAGGTGGGTTATATTGATCAATCTGAGCAGTGGAAAATTGAACCAAAATGGCGATCTGTCGCCCCCTTTTCTGAGGGCCTTGCAGGCGTTCAAGACACAGATACTGAAAAATGGGGGTTTATCGACACATCTGGAAACCTCGTTATTGATTATCAATTTGATCAGATTGATTCATTTTTCTTTAGTGAAAGAGGAGCATTTGTAGAAGGACGTGCTGGTGTATGTATTGATAAAAAATGGGGATTCATTGATAAAACTGGGCATTGGATTTTAAAGCCTGAATTCAGAGAAATACAACCATTCGTAGGTGGAGTTGCAAGAGTTAAAAAATAAATCGAAATTAGCGGCTTCCCACTAGCACAGATTGATCATGGAAGAGAACAATTCACCAGATAAAATCCCTCAAGAAATTCTAGGACGCCCTGTAATCGGTGAGTGCCCCGAATGTAAAGGGGAAGGATTGCTTTGGGTATTTGAGGGCGACGCTCACTGGGCAGATAGTTGTAAAAATTGTAACTGCATCGGATTTATATTGGACCTACCAGATAACTGGAAACGCCAATCGAATGATTGTGACATTCCATTTTGAATTGGAAATGAAGGCTGCTAGACAATGAACCGTCGTACTCCGCCATGGAAAATACAACTTCGATTATTCCTCATCTGTCTTCCAATGGGATTGGTTTTTGCATTTTTATTCTCGAAATGGTTTTTCACTATCCTATTTAGTTTCTGTTTGACCGTTATAGTATTTTGGAATTTTATTCACTTCGTCTCAAATGGATTCCAATATCTTATTGATCCGGACGGCTACCGATTCATGAGATCAAGGGGATGCGATCCCTTTTATAACTCGATCGGATGGCCGCTCAATACAGATAGTGAAGAGGTCCGTTCGCAGGGGCTGCTAGTTCCAAATTGTGCTTGTCCGGGATGTCAGGAGCCAATTTACATCGACTGGAATCTAAATACCCAATGCTCTCGGTGTGGTTGCTGTTGGAACCAGAATAGATGGTGGACATGGAATGGAAATGAATGGGTGGCAATCAATTCAGAATGAGTTGAGAAGTTTATTTATTTCTGATTCAAGTTCGTACGCTGTCCCACGGATTATTTCATTTTCTGATTCCTTCCACAGCCCAATGATTTTTCTTGCAGGAGCATCGTCACCTGTAATTTTTAAGTACGCATGAGATGCATCCCACTCGCATCCTTCTTCGTTGAGCAGTTCAGTAATGTAAGGAAGAAGTTTTAAGGCGTATCTCCCCGTCAATTCTATGTTCTCTAGAACAAGAGATTGGATGATAAAGTCATTGCCATTCAATTGATCAATTAGAAATGGAAGCATACCGTCAGTTTCGTCGGGATTTAATTTCAAAAGGGCAAGGGCTGCTTCGGTTGAAATATAAGGATCATCATTCAGCATGATGGATTTTAGACCATCTAGGATTTGGGCATGACTGATCTGCATAGCCGTCAGGAGATGAATTGTTGCCTGCCGTACTAATGAATCATTGTGAGTTAGGTGTTTCGTGATAAGAGGAATCGAGCTAACGAATGAATCTTGCCCCCTTAATTCGACTTGCTTCTGCATAATTTCCAAAACCAATCGCACAACTCTTGGATCATTTGATTGTAATTCCTGAAGAAGAATCGGCAGGCATTCATCCCAATATGGACTACTAATTCTGCACCACAATTCTGAGACTGTATGTGGCGTAATGGGATTAGAAAATAGATGCAATAATTCTGGTAGTCGCTTTATGAAGCCCAGTTGTTTCTGTGACATGATCACTCCTCTTCTGTGACCCACTCATCTCAGTAATTGACGTTGGGTTATGTGGACCAATTCAATGGTTTATTTGTATCTATCCATTCAAGGAGTGAAATTATGTCTGAGTGTTCGAATTGTGGCTGCTACGTTGATCAATCTACCGATTTTTGCCCCGTCTGCGGTAAACGAGACCCATCAGATTTTGCAGCCAATGTACTGTTTGCTTTTATATTACTGCTGGCTGCACTCTTTCTGGCTCCAGCTATCATCTGCATCTATCCATTCAGTTTTAGTTTATGGAATGCAACCGAAAAAGCATTAACTTCAGGGGCGTCTTGGGCTGGTTCCTCCGCTTTCTGGGGCACACTCCTCTTGATATATAAAAGCAACAATCCCCGTGCCTTCGACATGTTGACGAACCTTGGTATTTTTATGTGGCTACCCCTAATTTTCTTTAGTGGTTACAAACTGATAATGGGGGTGCTGTCTTTCTTCTGATCTAGGATGTGCTCGATCCTATCCAAGAATTGAATATAATGCGGCGGCGATTTTTAAAATCGACTTTTCGCAAAGACTTCAACTCCCCCACAGAATAATTCAAATTCCAGTATTAATAAAAATGTAACACGGCATCCACTAACGTGCCGGGGGCTATACTTAACATACAGAAAAGCGTGCTGGAATTGTTGTATTACTTTTTATGTAACATACATCCCCGCTCTGAGAATGAGGTCCACCAGACTGATGTCTGGCAGACCTCACGCCCCTTTCTGTTTATTCGGGAGACCAATCGAAGTAGAACCTTGGATTGTGCTGGAACTTCAGGCTCCCCTTGGTCCCATTTGATCGACGACGAACAATGATTAGTGGAGCCATGAAGCCAAGTGGTTCGAACTCCTCTTGCATCTCCTGAGTATCCCACACTTGTCCGTGTTTCTGCTCCAGATCTTCTCGGCTACCCGGTTCGTGGTTGATCTCTTTAACCATTTCACGACGAATAGATTCGGTTGCGTCTGACATCTGTTTTCTCCTGTGATGAAAGTGAATTGTGTTTGACTTGTTGAATCAGTCGGGTCCAAATCAGTATTCGTCAGGTAGCAAAATCGTAGTAGCGGATCGGTCGGCCTCTGTAATGATCCAGATCTTTGTACCGTCGTTGAGAAGATAACTGGAAAAAATTCTTCCCCCATTTTCCACAGCATCTAAGTTTGTTTGCTGATCCTCTCCGCAGAGTTCACCTTGATCGAGGACAACGTGTCTTTGGAGTAACTCCATCGGCGTCTGTCCATTCGACTCAAGTGCTTCGAGTGCCCCCGGTGTAGCAAGCACTTGAGCGAGCAGGAATCGAGGTTCTTTTTTGTTAGTAGCGACCATTGTTTCTCCTTAAGTTGAAGTGTTTTGTTGATACCTCAACAAGCCGGTCCGGTCACATCTACCAACCAAGACATAAACGAAAAGAGCCGAGACATCCGTGTCCCGGCTCTTCAATATTACGCTTCAATTTCATCCCAACAAAACTCAGTTGGATTTACACCTTCCGGCGGCAATCCTTCACCATAATAGGTACAGGGAAACGGAATTGTACTTCCATCCTGACCGTGGATCATCAGGTGATCCAGATCGAGTACTTGTCCACTGGGGCCGTAATGCCGATCCTCTTCGGGATAGTCGCCGAGGTCCGCTTCTTCAACGACGATGTGATGTCCATGCTTTTCGTTGTCCGCCAGTTCGTCGATGGCGTCCGACATGCTGTCGGCTTCGACGATGAGGTATGTTGATGAGTAACCGAGACCAATCTCGATCAGCCAAGTCTTGCCGAACCAGTCGCCGGGATTGATGACCGGCATGTCTTTGAGTTCACGCTCGTGAAATGTTCCGTTTGCAGTAATCGTAACCATGATCGTGTCTCCTAATACTTGGGTTATAGAACACGATCATGGCTGTGGTCCGATTAGGTTTCAGTTGATTCAGCTTGGAAAGCTTCTTCATCTTCAGCATCAAGCTCACTGAAATACTGAGCGATATGTATGGCCTGACGACGAGCATCATCATCAGAGCAATCGTCCAACAGTTCGCCACGGAAGAGCATGCCATTTTCGCCCAAAGCATAGCCAATAATGAAACGACTACGAGGTAGGCGGAACATCAGGGCGAGTGAACCGGTCCAGTATTGTTCGACGATTTCACATCGGCAATCCAAAATGGTCTTCCCACACCACGTCGTCAGTGTGATCCCGTTACGGTCCTCTTTGGTGTATCCAGTAATTTCCCGACCGACCACAGATGAACCGAGGGCAACATATTCTCGCCCCTCATGTTCAATGATCCCGATTTCAATTTGTCCCAGTCGTTCGCAGCGTGTGTTTGTCATGTTTATCTCCTGTCTTGGTTAAGATGAATTGTTAATACCAAGACAGGAAGGTCCGATCACATTGGCAAATAGTTCCCGCTCGAATCAGTTGGACGTGCATGAAGGTATCGCCCGGTTGTTGAAATCGACGAATGACCGAGAGTGGCTTGAACCAGATGAATTGGACAACCCCGATCCAAGGCGTGTGAGGCATGGGCGTGGCGGAACCAATGACACGACACATCTTTGTCGATGCCAGCTCTTTCTGACGCTTTCTTGACAATCCGCCAAACAGCCGACTCATCTAAGTGCCCCTTCTTTCGACTGCGGAATACTGGTGCTTCTGGTGATTCGCTATCTCGCAGTTTCATCACTGCTTCCCAGACCGATTGCGGCATCAACACGGTCCTAGTCTTTCCTCCCTTCCCATAAACTGTGATCTGTCCGGTCGAATCTCGCTCCTGTAAATGACGCCACTTGAGTGAGCAGATTTCCGAGACCCGGAATCCACCAGCATAGAGGGTCAACAAGATCGCTCGGTTTCGAGGGTGTGGTTCGAGACTGATGATTCGAAGCACATCTGTTTCAGAGAGGATTCGGTCCGCCAATTCATCTCGAAATGTTGGTAGTTTCATCGCCCGTCCGATGTCGAACGTCAGATAGCCAAGGCGGAATCCGAAGGCGAACAGGCTTTTTATCGCAGATAATGCCCGCTTGACCGACGAGTCCTTTAAACAGGAGGGAATACTGTCCGTGTATGCCTGAATGTCGCTCAATTTGATGGAGCGAAGCGGCTTCTCCACATTAACGAGAAATCGTTGAACTTCCCGACGATATGCCCTTTGCGTGTGACGAGGTCGACCATGCAACCACAGTTCGATGAGCTGGTCGTCATTATCGGCTTGGGGAGCGACCGGTCCGAGAGTGTCTCCGCCAGATTCAGGCGAACGCAAGATAACGGGACTTATCTTGCGTAATCCCGAACAGTTTTCGGATCTGACATCAGTCATTTTTCGCATACCTTTCTCACAGGAATCAAACAGCTTTCAAACGTATTTATAACGGAGATCAAACGGCTTTCTCCTAATTCTCAATACTTCTCTAACATGGTCCGAAGAGACTTTGCCAGACACGCACCAAACATCAGGAAAAATCGCAAAGGCAATCAAACAGATCCTGAACGCTTAAGAAACCGAAAAACTGTTCGGAGAACGTCGTTTTCGTCTTGTCCAGCAGTCCCCTTTGGGTAGCAATGATCAACTGCATCGGCTACAGCAGAGGTCGTCAAACCGGTCAAACCAAGTGCCGACAGTCCGTCCATTAATTCGGTGTAGTCCGGCTTTAGTTTGAATTTCGAGGGGGCTGATTGCTTAGGCGTCTCATTGTCTCTTTCATAGAACAGGACATATTCACCATTCACACCGATCCCCATTTCACGAGCCTTTAAATTGTCTTCAACTTGCGAGGCATTGAAATAAGGTCGACCGTTGCTGAGTCGATGTGGTTCATGAAAAGTACCTTTTTTGACATGCCAGTAGAACTGGCTCCGACTGATACTAAGCAGCGAACACATTTTGCTTACAGTAATTGCTGCTTTAGGTTGATTCTCATTCATGGTCCTCACACTCATCGATAACATTCCTTTCAAAAATCGGACAGTAAAAACAAAATAAATTAGGCGTGTAACCCGCCCACGTGTTCAATACCCTTTGGCGTCAACGCTCGCCCTTTATCACCCTTGGTAATCAAACCAAGGCGAATGAAGTCTCGCTCGAACATTTCGATAGTCTGCTTTGGTAATCCGAGGTGCGTGGCGAGAACATTGAGTCGCACTGGTCCCTGACTCTCCTTCAACAGTTTTAGATATCGCTGTTCCACCGGATCGAAACCTAGCGAATCAAACCCTTCAATCACAAGCATCTCTTCGACGTGCATTGGTTCGATTCGGTCCAGTCCTTTAGACGAAGCGACTCGCTTCGCCGACTCTAATAAACGCACCGCCAGTCGAGGCACACCCCGTGACCGTGCCGCCAATTGGACAATAGAAGCAGCATCAATGTCCCATCTCAGACGTTTAGCTCGCTGCTCAATTAATAGCGACATCTCATCTTGTGAGTAGTGCTGTAACCTCAGCAGTATTTTGAAACGGTCCCGCATACTGGTTGTCAGTAAGTATTCGTCGGTCGTTGCACCGATCAATGTGAACGGAGGCAACGTGACCGGCTTACGATTACCACCAAGAAATAGTTTTCGTTCTTCCAGTGCCCGGTAAAGTGAAACTTGAATCGTCTCGCTCAATTCGTGAATTTCGTCAATGAGTAAGATATGCTCTGGCTCCAGCATCATCAGCAGTCCTTGCATCTGTCCGATGTTGCCTATGTTTTGTGCCAACTCCACATGGCATTCCGTGCAGAGTTCCTTGGCGATCAACTCGGTCAGCAACGTCTTTCCGGTTCCTCCGGGTCCGCACATTAACAGATGTGGGAATGATTCCTTACCATTATTTTTAGACCGATCGTGCCAATACGCATCGAGTGCAGTCCGTAGCACTGTTACTGCTCTGGTCTGCCCGACAACATGGGTCAGACTTGTTATTATTGTCTCTGTCATGATTATCTCCGATTTATGGGGGACCCATTGGTCCTTTTTCCCTATGAATTGTCAAGTACTATCGATCCCAAATTCGATGGAGCTTTCGATCTTCCAATCGCTTCGCTCTTGCCATCCACCGTGGTCCACAAATCACTTTGATTCTGGCAATGATTCGTTGTGCCTTTTCGAGGTTCCCATCATCTTCGTAGTCGAAGATGCGAAGCCGAATCTGTCGTAATATTCTTTCGTATTTAAAATGACGTTGGTTGTCTCGGATTGCTTCCCGGAGCGTCCTTTGTTTCATGGTCTGTTCCCTTTATTGGAAGACACCGACCGAAGTTGGTCGGTGTCGTTAGCCGATGGTCCACTTAATCGTCTTCAATGATCCGCTCAAAGAGAGCGTCCATCGCCCGTCGCAATGAATCCTCAGACGGGTATCCGCCTTGATCGCTCGTGTTTTCCAGTTCATTACATTCATGGTCCGAGAGCCAACTATAAACTTCGTATTGCCAGTCTTCCGGCTGGTCATATTCATCACGCAGCCGCCAAGCAGCATCAACGATATTCTCGACCGTCGCTTCCAGTTCTCGGTTGCTGAAGTCTTCCTCATCAAGGATCGGATATGCCTCCAGCGACTCCATCAGTTTGTGTAAGGTCCGGAATGCCTCTGTGATCTCGCCATCCCGAACGACTCGCAAACTGAATCCGTCGATGTACCCGACAGCCCAATGATTATGAGATTCTTCAACCACATCAGGATCATCTCCTTCAGTGAATGGCTCCAATGCTTTCCTGATCTGTTCTGAGTTGGACTGGTCCAGAAGTCCGCTATCCCGGTGATGTGTGTAATGGATCATCCAATCTTCTGGGTGATCGAGGTCACCCTCCCTCCACCACGAAAAGCAGTCAAAAGTCTGCCAATTACCGGCAGCATCCATTGCTGCTTCTTCAATTGTCATTTCGGCAATATTTGTAGTTGTCGTCATCTGTTGATCTCCGTTTCGAGTTGGTTGTCGTTACGAAGAATCGTGTATGGTCCGGCAATTGGATGGTGTGAAAACAGAAAGAGCCAGCGATGGTGAGTCGCTGGCTCTTTCTTAGTTTAAACTGAAATCGGTTCAGTCTTACGACTAAAACTCAGAATGTAGTCAGCCGCTTTGTTTGCAGCAGTAGACGCTTTGAAAATGAAGCGAGGATCGTTCTCAAGACTTTTAAGCCACGAAGCGAGATATGCCTGTGTGTTGGTTAGATCTTCGCTCTGAGGAATCTGCAATTCACTACACATGAAAGCCGCTGCTATCTCTGCTCGTAATTCCCCTTCCGCATAATTTCCAGTCCATTCACACCGTTTCTCAGACCAGTGTGCCAGTTCATGTAGTACGGTCGAGTAATATTCTTTCTCTGTCGCAAATCGGTGCTTAGACACCATCTGAATATGGTCCGTATTTAATGAGTAATAGCATTTATTTCCACCGAATCGAATGTCTGCTTTAGTAGCTTGAATAGCGATTTCTGCTGGTTCATAATCGCAAAATTCATCGTTTTTCGTTTCCGGCTCGATGTCGATGAGGTGCCGCAAATGGTCCGGCAACTCAACTTGTTCGGCGTTGAATACGCTATACTGTTTGAGCATGGCGAATTCAACTTCGGTTTCTTCGCCGGTAACCGGATCTTGTTTCGTCTTCTTGATCGGAGCGTAGAAGATTACCCCCGCTCCAAATTCTCCCGGCTTAATGTGGTCCGGTCGATGTAAGACTTTCGCCCCCAGATCTTGCCATTGTTTATAGGTCGCATACCACTTACATGAAAAGTCATGTTCCTGACGATGAAGTTCGAGCAGGAGCGGATTAATTCCCCGATATGGATTATTGCTGACTACATTTGTGGGTGCCCCACAGTTGGGTGACGTGTTCCAAGGTTTACGCCAAGGAATTGTTCCTGCCTTCAGGGACTCAACGATTTTGTTTGTGATTTCGGTCTGAATCTGCTTTGAGGTTTTAGCCATTGTCTTTCTCCTGTTAGAAGGTTGGTTATTGACAATGGCTTTAGATGGTCCGAGTATTTTAGTTACAATTTTGTAACTGAGATTATGAGATCGATTAGATATAGGAATGGAGATGTCTATGAATTTCCACGAGATCGAAGCTGAAATCCGTTACCTGACTACGGAAGAAGGTGGTCGGAGAAATGGTGTATTTAATGGATACAGGGGACAGTTTTATTACGATGGGGACGACCACGATGGGGGGCAGTTTTTTCCGAATCAATCAGAAGGAGAGATGGTCGAACTGGGGATTACGGTAAATGCTCTGGTTCGATTTCCTCAGAGCCGCTGGGATGAAGTCCATTCGAAACGGATCACCGTTGGGATGGAGTTTGAGATCCATGAGGGAGCAAAAATGGTGGGACATGGGATCGTGAAGAGATTGTGAATTATGGACCGCATCTCAAAAAGATCAGAATTCATTATTCGAAAACAAAAGGAAATTGATCCCAGCAGCCGACTTTACTGTTTCCTTAGATGGTCTTGAAATCATAATGTTGCTAATGAATGCCGAGGAAGGAAAACCAAATCTGCTGGTTTATTCGAGGGGAACTCCACAGGATCGGTTTCAATTTCTTGGAGTTGTGGACTCTGAGGAATTGAAAGTGAATGTGTCCAAGGGCGGTGCATTTGCTCGATTTATTCCAGAGACGAATGAGCTGTTCTATGCAGGAACTGTTGATGATAGTGGCGATAGAAAATTGATGTTGATCAAGAATTTCTCGCCGGAGACGATGATTGAAAGGGCTGGGGAGTAAACAGATTGAAAACTTAGCCCCAAACCTTTTCAACTGTGCCCACTGGTTCTAAATCTATATTATCTGAATCAGAATTAACTCTCACACCAATCAAATTATCTGACCATGCCACTTCGATGATTGCACCAATTGTTGGTGATTCTTGAGAGAGATAGATCTCCCTTATACGGGAGAAATCCTCAATATAATATCCGATTGGAATTTCAGGAGGGGGAGCAAGTTTTGAATAGTCAGTTTCTAAGTCTTTTTGAATCCAAAATGGTGAATTATACCATCCTGTTATAAATTGAAAGAATGAGTTGAATAGACCAATTTGTGATTCAGGAGATACGAACTTACAATTTAAAAGTTCATTTTGCATCGCTGCAATATTTTTATCTTTTCCAAATATAATTCTTACGAATGATGATTGAATCGTTTTAGCTTCCCGAGGTTTTGGATGATTTAGTAACTGCTGATAGTCATCAAAATATAATCCCTGATGTAGCGGAGTATTGATTTCCAATTGAAACCCAAAGCAATTGCCAGCAGTTGTCTCAAATAATTCTAGCTCTGGCACTTGCATCTTAACTACCCGTGTTAGAGAGACGGTTATGGATAAATGTTGTACTGCTCGGTACATTCACTTAACTAAGCAACCCAAGCAATATCATCTCTTCCCGCATGGACCTGCTGAGAGCTAAAGTTCACACCCATTTGATTTTCTGACCAAGCCGCATCAAGAATAATTCCAATGATTTCCGCTTCCCTGTCGAGATATAGCTGTGCGATCTTTGTAAAATCTTGAATTTGGTATCCTGTTGGAATCTCAGGAGGCTTCACTTCATCCCCTATTTCATCTCCAAGAAACAAAGACTCCGAAATTTCAGATCCAAAGTTCCAATAACCCCAGTACGATGAAACAAAATGATTTTTGATGGCTGTAAAAGCACACTTTATCAGTACGTCTTGCGACTCTTCTCTCCGAAGCCACTTTTCGAATGTAATTCTTTGTGAATCCGTCACGTTTTTTTCTTCGTTTCTTTTAAAAAATCCTTTACCATAATTGTTTCCAACAATCACTTGAACATGGCTACTCACAGCTTTGGGTTCTGGCTGTGCAGTTGGATTTGCAAGTAATATTTCGTAGTGATCAAAATAGCTTCCGATTTTGTTCGCTGCACTCAACTCCATTTCAAATCCGAATTGTCCCCCTACAGGAGTACCAAGCAATTTAATCTCTAGGGTATTTATATCCATTTCCATCATCTGTGGAATTGCTTTCGTAAATCAATTATTCCAATAGGATAGCTTCGACTGAATTCTTACCGTACTCAATATCAATATATTTTTGACGTAAGATTGAGTCTGAATCCATATTTAGTTTTTTCCTAAAATGGTAATGATGACCTCATGACATGATTGCAGTATCAAGCTCTTCTGACATGCTTCTACGAATTATCGTCCTGTTGTTTCTCATGCCTAATCTGCTCGCTTTTTGGAGAGAAGCAGACGCAGCTTAAAGCCTAATAATAAAACGATTATTTAATCGTTAAACGGTCATCAAATACTGCTTTCAGGTTATCACGACTGAATAATTACTAGATCAGTTTCTTCACGAATGCAATGATCCAACCAAGCAAGAAAGTTTTTTCTTGCTGGAAGGATACGGTCGGACCACTCCATTTTGGCCTGTGCTAGTTTCTCAGAATCGAATACCCACTTGGGATCGTAGGAAAAGTCTTCTTGATCACGCCCCTCTAGCAGCTCTCTCTCTTCTTTTATTTGTTCAAATGTTAAATGAGAGACATTTTCATCTCCATCAGGAAACCCAAACGGAGGGGTACGTTTACCACTCAGTCTGGTTTCGAGATCTAAATCATAAATAGGTGGCATTTCAACAGACTCTCCTAATCCACATCCAAAATTCTCACAGATCCATTCAATAGACAAGAGTAATGAATCAGAACGTTCTTTCTTGCAGTTACCAAAACCAAAGATTTGCTTCATTGCTGATTCTTCAAAATATAACTCATCGTCGTCTTCGACTAATTCTTTCTTTTTTAATTCATCAATATACATTTCAAGATAAATCTCTTTTTCATCTTTGCTCAAGTTTTTAAGGGCATTTAATTTAATTGAATAACCACTAATATAAATTCCCATTGAAAAATGCTCTTTCTTAATGAAAAAGAAATCCTCATTTTCTTCAAATGGCTTAATAATAAATGTAGGATTGGAAACCTCTTCCATTATTTCATCTACCCTATCAACGGCTATTTTTCCACGCAGTGCACTCGCTAAGATACAAGTTCAAATGCTGAGCAGCTTGAGGACAGTCTTTCCAGATTCTTTGAAATTCAGAAAATCGCTGTCCCAGAATCGGGGATCGTTTCTGTGCTTGTGGGGAATTTGGAGTGAATAACAGGAAAGTTTGATTTATAAGAGCTTTACTCTCATATTCTACATTAGCGATATCAGCAGCCAGTCGTTCTGCTGATTCTAAATCTATTACCTTGGTCACAAGCTCAAGATAATGCTCTTCACAGTCAATACACTTCTTGATCAACTCCTGATCTTCCTGTGAAACTGTTTCGGGTGGACCGCCCCCTCGCTCTCCAGCCCCTGCCCAATTTAAAGCCTTTCTTCGATGCGTTAAAATGCTGATGCCGTGCTCGTAATCTAATGATGTTCTGAAATCAAATGCGATATATGAAACCTTGTTTTTATGCTCTGCCAGAATCGTAACGGTATTTGGTTCTACTAATTCGCAAAATCCATCTAAAGTATTCAGTCGTTTGCGAATGGCACGTTTTTCACCATCTAACGAGCTTAGTTCAGGAAGCGACTCTGAATAGTACGCTGATTTACATTGCTGGAAAGCATATTTTAAAGCGGCTTTTACAATTGGATTTGCATTTGCACATAAATATTCAAAAGCAGCTTCTTGTTCTTTCGTAGGCGGTTTCCCATCTACTGATTCGATTTGAAGCTGTAGCGTGACTGATCCATTATTCGGTTCGCTTTTTTCTGATGCTTCGGAGAGATAATCCGCATCGCAATCCCACATAATCCCACAGGATTCAAACCCCGATAAATCCACCTTCCCAAGCCATGCTTCATACTCAGGATCATAATTTACTTCGTCGATAATGTTCATAGCAGCAACCTATCATCATAAAGTTACGTATCTTCATATCCACCAAGCCTAATTGCATCGAAGTGCTTCTTTGTGGGCTGAAAGTTCTTCGCAAAAGATACACGAGCGGGAAAAAGGCTTTCGATAAACTCATGAAATGTTTTTGCCAATAATAGATGATCCATTTCTGACAGGGGTGTTACCTCATCAGGGAAATCAGTACCAAACTCTATGTCTTCTTCATAATCGTAGATCCATCCCTTCTTTTCATTGGAAAGAGACATATAAATCGGAGTACCGACTTTATCAAAGGCAATGAGTAACAATGACGTAGCATCATCTTGTGTAGTATATTTTGTTCCGATTGAGAGGGCTTCCAGATTTCCAGTAGATGCAGGATTTAACCCCAGAAAATGATCAATACGGGATGGTGAAATAGTATATTTCAATAGATCGCTTTGAATTTGATCTGGAATCACAATTTCAGGTGGCAAATCCTCTCCCTCAAAATCTTCAAGGTCAGGTTCTTTATAGGCAGATGGTACAGGTCTACCGCCATTTACTTTTAAAAGGAACTCAAAATAATCTTCGGGTAACGAAATTGAATATGACTGCTCGAAGTCCAAGATATCAGAAGATGTGATTGGCGGGTTGGCATCAAGAAATAAAACATCGCAGTATTTTTTATCCATTGAAATACCATTTGTTATCTATTGTTTTGGAGACCTGATCTAATATAGCCGTTTCGAATCAGAAAGCTATCGATTGTTTCGGCATCAGTTTTTGACGGGATATTCACTACTAAAATCTCTTTGTGCGGATCACCGAAACGTACAATATGCAATTCATTGCCATCTACGGTCTTTTGAATGACGAATTCTTTCAGATCATTTATCTGACTGATATATTTTCGGCGATTGGACCGTATTTTAACTTCATCATTTCCTATGTGTAGATAGCCTCGTTCTCTAAAGAAGAACCTCCGTTTGTTTTGACTGAAATGTAGAAACAAATATTCCTTCGCCCCTACTTCTTTTTGTTCAACTTGATTCAGTACCAGCATATTTAGAATTCGCTATTTGCGAGAATGTAAAACCAATATTCTCAATACCAAAAACCTATCAAATCAGCGTTTTCATTTGCAGCCGCTGCGATCCAGTCAAATATTTCATCACGGCCTGCTCTCACAATTGGTTCTGGGTGATTAAGATTTCCCTCAAACTCTTTGCACTCCTGATTTGTCATGTAACCAACTGATGGATACCCTTCCCATTCAGGTAGCTTAAACGGCATAGGACGTTCTACCAGTGGCAGGACATATTGAACCTGTTCAAGATAGCTGTATCGAGTTTCTTTAAATAACGCTGTTTCAAGACGCTCACCCATTGATGCAACAATTAACTCCAACGCATATCCATAGTCTGCTGGATCTAACTCACTATCCTGTGTGCCCATGACAAGGCATTCGAGAGCAGGCTTGGTTTCCTCAGAGACTGTCAGGTTGAATTCTTCATGTCCGTCAGAATTGTCTTCTGAAAAATCGTACTCAATTATCTCAGTCAGCTTGGTTTGATCTTTGCTATCAATGACCGCTTCAATAGAAGCAATATTTGTAAGATAAAGCTGGAGGGAATAACTCATGGACTACCTATTCGAAGAGTGTGTATAAAAACCATTACGAGTTCAGCCCCAGAGATTCTCGTGTGATTATGAAGTCCATCAGTTCCTGATCGAGTGGTTCTAGCTCACCACATTTCATTACCGCCAGATTCCAGAGGATCGTTCCATCAATACTGATGATAATGCTCACATCTTTGTCCAATTCTACTTTAATGTACTGTTTCATGTAATCTAGCATGGCTGCCCGTATCCTGTCCTTGTCATGCTCGGCAATCGCTTTCAAGACAGCAATGAATAATTTAGGGCGTTTTCGACGTGATTTCTCCAATCTGGTTACAAGTTCCTGAGAACTATCAAGTGACTTCTCCCTGATGAATCTCGCCAACACAATAAAACAGGTGTTGTCATCTTTTATTCTGTCCCATGATCCCTCATCAAAGAAAAGATCTTCGTCAGGGTAGGTACAGAGTTTTTCCAAGTTCTCATTATCCTGAGAGACTGTGATCGCAACTAGCCCTTCACGTAGTGGGTCCTGCCACTCCAGTTCTTTACGGCACTCATCTCGTGTCATTCCTTCTCCGTCAGAGCAACACGCATTATCTCGCCAGTCACCAAGAAAATAATCAACTACGAGATTGCTCATAAATTCGAGAGTCTCGTGAGTAGTTTTGAATGCATCTTCATATTGCAAATGTAGTAACTGTAGAATGTTTAGATTTGAAAATAAGTCATTTTGACGGCCTATATCTGAAAAATGATGTCCGAATGCTTTGCGATCAACATAACTTCCTTCATTTTTAATATCGAGATTAATGCTTTTAACCGTTTTAGAATAATGTTCCTCAGTAATTCCTAAACGCAGCCAGCGAGGCTCTTTTGGTTTATCCATGTTCGTTTCTTTCTGCTGTATCCTCTGATCTAAAATAATGAGTCCTGATAAGATATCGTTAAAATGACTAATTCGGTATCTTATTTTTCAAAGGATGAAGTTCCACAAGCTGAATGAATCCGATTATCATTTAGTATTTACAATTGTAGATGAAGTCAGTGAGAGGCTTACCAGAAGCGAACTCCGATTAATTGTACACAGAAACATTTCAATCTTACCCGCTTGGAAATCAGATAATCTGGACTAAATGAAATTAAACAGAAACGAATTTCTTTTGTTCTATCTACCGCTGGCCTGTCTGTTTTTATTGATTCCGGGTGCGTTTAACACGTTGTGGAAAACCTATCTCTCTGGGCCACTCATTCTGGCTATGGCCATAAGTATCATCACTGGAATTGTCCTCAACCTCAGACGAAATCGAATCCCACAAGATGTCATAGGACAACAGTCCCTACGGAAAATGCCTGAAACGATCAGACTTACAATTCACAAAGATCTCCAGATTGGGCAAACCGATGACGATACCCAGACCGTAATTAAAGGATCAGGTGGCTCTTACAAAATCACTGTTTATGAACTGCCGGGGGAAGGAATTGCTCTATTAGAATGTGTTCTGAATAATCAGATAAAACCAGTCACAAATATTATCCCCAGCGAAATCTTGGTCGATTCAGGTCAGATCTGGATTCGTGATTCCGAACTCGCCACGCAATCGTATGAACTCGCTGTCTGGCAGACAGAGGATTCATCCATGAGGCTGATTGTCGATGCCGATCAGCAGGTACGAGGTGTGGTGATCAATCCACCGTACGGGGATGGGGGCTATTCGCTTTGGAAGGATGCAACAGGATTTGTTCTGGAGTTGATTCCGGGCATCCATTCTGCTGAAAAAGCGAAATCGTGAGTGGAATTGTAACAAAGACTTGGTCTAAAGATTCGAGAGCGATGCATTGGTGATCGTTTCAAAAGGAAAACGTTAAGTATGTCCTCAGACAGTATGATGATTGCAAAAAAGTTGATTTCTGTACTCGAAGAAAACCAAGCGTTTTCTGATCTGACTGCCGCACCAGTCATGTCCATTAACGTTCCATTTCAGCGATCATCAGATACTGAATTCCTTGCTGTTTCAGTATTGCTCCGATCGGACAACGTATCATTAGGAAATGTTGAATCTATAGTCGAGATAATAGTGGATGCGTGCAAACTACAAGTTGAAGCATCAGAATTGTGGGGAGTTGACGTGTTGATATGCGGAGAATTACCTAGTGGATCTAAGAAAATCCTCCGCATAATGTTGCCTAAGTCGACTTTGGCAACGTTTACCACCAAAGAAATGCCTATAAACGAAAATCGGAACTTCAACGAATCTGAGGTTGGGGTCATCTGGTACGAGAATCTCTGATTTTACAGTAAATGGATATGACGAACTCTAATACAAATTCACTTATCTGAACTGTTCCAAATCCCAACCGCCGGTATTTACAGCCCCGCAGTTCTCAAAGAAAATTCAAGATAATTTCACCATTAGCATCCCGCCAGAAATTCCATTTTATGCAACGATCTTTCCATAGACGATTCTTCGCCACATGCAGGTCGCATATAAACACATAGGGGGCTAGGTCCATTATTAGCTCCCACCGGGGACAACCTTTTGACATAAACTATTCAACAATTCGCTTAATCTATTTTTGTAACGCAAGTGCCCCTTTCGATCTCAATCTGATGAGTGCTGCCAACCTGATCACATCTGATCGATCCCCCCAAGATCACTCAAGGGCATGTGCCCCCTTTCCCTCAGAACAATCAACATCTTACAACTCATTAAAGACTGATTGACAGCTATCTCTGCTGGCTGCAAGATAGTATCTTATGTGTTCTCTTCGATTCAATTTGGCAGGGGGAAATAAGTATGGCTCAAGGTAAGAAGCAAGAGATGATTGGTGCAGTTGCACTTGTTGTTCTTTGCTGGATTGTGCTTAGCGGATGTCAGGATGATCAAGGAGCCGCCCCACAATCCAAATCAGATGCCACCTCAGTTCAATCTGAAAAGTTAAAACAAGAGATGCGACAGGAGTTTGAACGATGCCTTAAAGCTGCTGAATCGGGAGACGCCGACGAACAATTAAATTTAGGATACATGTATGATACTGGAAAAGGTGTCAGGCAAGATCGAATTCAGGCGGTAAAGTGGTATCACAAGGCTGCAGAACAAGGAAATGTTGAAGCACAATACAATTTAGGAGTCATGTATGCTACAGGAGAAGGGGTCAATAAAGACGACAAGCAAGCGGAAGAGTGGTATAGAAAGTCTGCTGAGCAGGGATTTGTTGATGCACAATACAATTTAGCAGAAATGTATGCTAATGGTGATAAGCAAGACCAAATCCAAGCGATGAAGTGGTATCGCAAATCTGCTGAACAGGGAGATGCCAAAGCACTAAACAATTTAGGAGTCATGTATGCTCATGGAAAGGGTGTCAAGCAAGACCTAAATCAAGCGGTAGCGTGTTTTCGAAAATCTGCTAGACAGGGAGATGCAGATGCACAAGTTAATTTAGGAGACGCATATTATACCGGTGAAGGTGTTAATCATGATCCTAAGCAAGCGGCGGAATGGTATCTTAAAGCTGCTGAACAGGGAGATGCCAAATCACAATTTAATTTAGGAGTCATGTATCTAAATGGAGAAGGTGTCAATCAAGACCTAAAACAAGCAGAAGAGTGGTTTCGCAAAGCTGCTGAACAGGGAAATGCCAAAGCACAAGTTAGTATAGGAACCATGTATGCTTTTGGAGACAGTGTCAATCAAGACTTAAGAGAGGCGGTACATTGGTTTCGCAAAGCTGCTGAACAGGGAGATGTCGATGCACAATTTAATTTGGGAGAAATGTATTATAATGGAGAAGGAGTCAAGAAAGACTTAAAACAGGCGGAAGAATGGTATTGTAAAGCTGCTAAACAGGGAGATGCCATAGCACAAGTTAGTTTAGGAACCATGTATTTACATGGAAAAGGTGTCAAGCAAGATCTAATAAAGGCGGAAGAGTGGTATCGCAAAGCTGCTGAACAGGAAGATGCCGAAGCACAAATTAGTTTAGGAACCATGTATTATAAAGGAATGGGCGTCAAGCAGGATCGAAATCAGGCGGTGGAGTGGTATCGCAAAGCTGCCAGACAGGGACATAAACGAGCAATACAAAATTTAAAAGATTTGGGAGAATCTCCTTAGAGCAATGATCCCAAAAAGCTAAAGCCAATACTTTAAATTACTGTTTTGCTTTGATGTTTTGGTGAAAGAATGAGTTATGAAAATAAAACTGAAACAAGGTAAATGGCAAGTTGTTGTTGCTTGTTTGATCTTGCTTGGCGGATGTCAGGATGATCAAAAAGCCGTCGCCCAACCTAAACCAGCTTCCATCTCAAATAAATCCGAGAAGGTGAAACAAGATGAAAGACTGGAGTATGAACGATGCCTTAAAGCCGCTGAATCGGGAGATGCCGTCGAACAAAACAATTTAGGGGTCATGTATGCGAATGGAGCGGGGGTTAAGAAAGATCAAGTCAAAGCGGTGAAGTGGTATCGAAAAGCCGCTGAGCAAGGACATGCCCTTGCACAATATAATTTAGGAGTCATGTATGATACTGGAAAAGGT
>TARA_R100001132_G_scaffold8792_1_pt1 | contig 24713 bp, 31 predicted proteins | sample TARA_R100001132 | Tara Oceans TARA_R100001132 (sample SAMEA2621247) | marine metagenome | biome: marine biome (ENVO:00000447); feature: mesopelagic zone (ENVO:00000213); material: "saline water (ENVO:00002010), including plankton (ENVO:xxxxxxxx)" | depth 800 m | reverse complement strand
GTTCAAGAAGAGACCAAGAAGAAAGAACGTCACGACTTCGGTGACTTCTGCTTCTCGATTTACTCTGCCAGTCAGGGATCACCGGACGCGCAGGCCAAGCTGTACAATCAGTACGACTCGTGCCAGATCTCCTCAGACGGCGTTCATACTCAGGTACTGAGTGAAGCTACCGGAACTGGTGGTGGATACTTGGTTCCCCAAGAGTTCCGCAATGAGTTGTTCGATATGGCTGCCGAAACTGCGGTGGTTCGTCCCCGTGCGACGGTTATGCGAATGGCAAGTCGTTCCATGGTTGTACCTGCTGTCGATCTGACAACGGCACCATCGGCTGGTGAGACTCAATTCTTTGGTGGTGTAAAAGCATCATGGATTGAGACCGACACTCAGAAAACCGAAACCGAACCCGCCTTCCGAAACATCGAACTCGTCGCGCATGAGTTGAGTGGATATACGGAAGTTGGAAACGGTCTTTTGGCCGATTCTGGAACAGCCCTCGGTCCCTTCCTGAATAACGCCTTCGCAGGCGCGATCAACTGGTACGAGGATTATGCGTTCCTAAATGGAACCGGAAGTGGTCAGCCATTGGGAATTCTGAATTCTCCTTGCTTGAAAACTACCGCTCCTAGGGACACCGGAGGATCTCCGGACACAGACTTTGATCTGGCAGATGCCTCGATGATGTTGACAGGTCTTTTGCCATCGTCTCATGGAGCTAATAGCACTGTGTGGATCATGAACATTGGCGTTCTTGACTCATTAGTTCGGATGAGTGATGGAACGAATGTTGTATGGATTCCCAATGCACGTCAAACATTGCCGATGTCCCTCTTTGGTATTCCGATCATCTTCACAGAGAAGACTCCCATATCTGGATTAAAGGGCGATGTCATTCTCGCAGACCTCTCCTATTACTGGATCGGTGATCGGCAGGACAGTGAAATCTCGGCATCCATCCATGCCAATTTCACGAAGAACCAGACTGTCTGGAGATTCAGCCACCGGGTTGATGGACAGGCTGCTCTGAACGCCGAAATCACCCTGTCGGACGGTGCAGAGACGGTTAGTCCGTTTGTTGTGCTTCCTGATGCATAACCAAGTAGTTGATTAGCTGATTCGCCCCCCGTTCATTCGGGGGGCATCTTTAGAACAGGGAGATTAAAGTTATGACATATCCGACAACATTGTCTGAAAGTTTAGGGGTTATCGGTGTTATCAGCCCGGATTCCTATTCGGCTTCCGCCACCACCGTTAAGACAGATCCCATTGAAATGAACCGGGTCAATCAGCTTATAGCTGTTATCAACATTGGTGCCGTCGCAGGGGAAGTAGACTTTGAGCTTACGCAGAGTGCGACTTCTGGTGGGGTCTATACCCTTATTGACGATGGAGTGGCTCCTAAGCAGATGACACAAATTGATGCTGCTACCAAACAGGTAGTTATTAGTTTGGACGCCTCTGAAGTCGGAAGTGCGAAGCCTTTTGTGAAGGGTGAACTGTTGATAACTAGCGGCGCAGCAGATGTTGGTGTAGTTATTCTCGGCAGTACAGCGCGTTATGATCCGGCCAGTGATTTCGATCTGGGTACAGTAGCCGAGATCATTAAATAACCATTCCTAATCACCGGAAAGGAGTCAACTATGGCATATCCGGTAACGTTGGTTGAGTCTAATCCGGTGACTGATATTCATTTCACTGCCCCTTTTGTCTCTGCCGCTGGGACCGAGGACGATTCCCCTGTCTCCAATAATTTCACCGGACAATCGATGAAATTCGGGCAGGAAAATACTACATATGGCCGTCAGTTGACGTTTTTATTTTTGACGGGTACTAAATGGGGTAATGTCACAGGGACCACGTTTCACCTTCAGGGGTACCGTGCATCCACAGACAACTGGTCAATAGTCCCCGGAAAGAAGATCGAACTCGGTTCGGACACCGAGTACAAAATAGCCATACTCTACATTAACGATCACCAGTTAAAGGAGCTGGGTATTGAGGAAGACGCTGATGATGGACCGTTCGACTATATTCGTTATTGGGTAAGCGTTGCGGGAACTGCGAATTTAGGCGAGACGGTAGGAACTCACGGAGCTGCGTTCGTTGTAGCTGGTGATTTGAGGTATGGGTTGTTTGGCACTAACGACCAAATAGCCTCACAAATGAAAAACGTTGGAACCGGTGCCAGCGCACCAGTCATTATAAAGTGAGGTAAAAATGGCACATTCACAAATGATGGTAGAAAACATTCCTGTGTGCGGAAGCGTTTTCCCTGCTGAGCAGTCAACTAACACTGATCGGAAAACGAAGAGTTTAAGGTTTAACGAGGATTCAAATCAGGTTCGTCAGCTGATGTTTATTTTTAATGTTGGTGCAAACGACATGAACACAGCAGTGGTGGGGTTTGACAATATAATAGCTGAGATCGAGATCAGCCCCGATGGGGTTGATTCTAGCTATCCATCGCAAGGTGGATCCACTCCATTGTGGACTGAAAAGAGGATACTCCTAGACCCAGATTTCGAGAATAGGATGGTGGCCATTAATGTGACAGCCAGTGAGTTGAATGGACAATATGATAGCACTACTTACCCAAACGCTAAGATCCGTGCGCGATTGAGTTGGCCCGGTGCAGACGGTTCAGGAGCTAGTGGGACAATTTACAATTCATTTATGTTTATTGGTGAAACACTTCGTTATGGGTTGGCTGGACGTACTAATGATGCCCTTAAGGCGGAGATGTCAGGAAATGGGTGGCAACTGCCAGTAAACGAAAGCCAAAGCGAGCTATTCCTTAAAGCGTATTAAGTAGGTAACCATGGGTCTCGTATCCTTAGAAGCAGCAAAGGCGTTTGCAGAGGTCTCGACGGACCGGCTGGATGATAAGCTCACCGCCATGCTCCGAGGGGCTGAGGATGCTGTACGCGCTCACTGTGGACGTGCAGAGCCTGATGGATTCGAGAGTAAGAGTCGCACTTACTACCCCCCTTTTAGCGAATTGGGAACCACCAGAATTGCGTTACCCGAAAGACCTGTGACAGCGATAACCTCAGTACATATTGACAGCACGGGATATTTCGGAGTTCCTTCCGGCGCGTTTGCTTCTGATACGGAGCAGACGAGTGGTACGCAGTACGTTCTTGAGATGGAGGATGGAACGAGCTCTATTAGCGGAGTCATTATTAAGTTGCCCGGAATTCTTGGAGGGAGTGCAACTGCTCCCAGTTCACAGGCGTCTGTTTGGCCTGCGTACACGGGCGGAATAAAGATCGTTTATACAGGCGGGTATGTTCCTAGGCCCCATGCATCCGCAACGATGCCCCGGCTCCTAGAGATGGCTGTATGCACCCTGTTTCGCGAGATCTGGGTAACCTCAAAAGAAGGGATGCCACTGGACGCTCAAACTATTCTTGCGATGTCTTATCAAGTGGCTGATGATGCGATCAAACGCATGAGCTCGGTTCAGAAGTGGCTGTCTTCCTACAGGGAGGTTCCCATCTAATGTTTGGCTCAGTAATGATCAGGACGAAGCACTCGACATCAAAGGGCGGCCAGTATGGGGATTTTGATCTTCCGTATTTTGGATGGGTTTCTGACAAAAAGATAATGAGGGTGATGGATCATGTAGGACGAGACCAAGTTGAAAAGATAAAGGAGCGTACTCGGACAGGGGTTGATGCGAACGGAAAGGCATTCCAGCCTCTAGCTAAATCGACTCGCATGGCATCAAAGCCACGCCCAAGAAGGGGGAGCCGTCGGGCGCTACCATCTGCAACACGGGGTGGTTCAACCCCCCTGTTCCAGACTGGCAACACATTTCTAAACAAGGTAACTTATTCGACCCATGCAGTTCATGACGGTGGATTGACGCACTTCTATGTTAGAGATGTGACGCTTAAAAATGGTGGTTCCTCAGCAGCTATAGCGGCTGTCCACAATAATGGAAGGTCGTTCGGTCCCATGACGCAGGCCAATCTAAAGGGAGGGGTATATTTCAGGATACCCATTCGCAGAGGAAATAAGGGTAAAAGGGACATTGGAATACTGAAGAAGTTCGTGAGGGGTAGAACTCTTCCAAAGAGAGAGTTCATGGGAATCTCTCAGGCGGAGTTGACTAACCTTGCGAAAAGCATAACAACCTTTCTTATGACGGATTCATGGCATCACTAAGGTGGATCATTGGGAGAACGGGAATACGATCAATTTGAGAGCCCTGAAGACGCTATTTACAGGGCGATAGTGTCTGCGTTGCGTAATGACACTGATCTGAATCGGATAAAATGGTACTATTTTGATTACGACAATGACGAAGATATTGCCGAAGAGATTCCGAGTGAAGGGAAGATACCTGCGATACGAGTAGTGGTATCGAATCAGACACGAGACCTGTATAGTACAGACAGAGAGGACGCGATTCTTGCTCTGGATATTGAAAGCTGGATACCAAGTAATCACGTTGGTGACGCATGGGGAATCAGGCACTCAATATTCAAGGCACTGATGCTTTTTAGGGTTACTTCCGTTTTTTCAGCTCCTCGTGTAATGGGAATTATTCCCGGTGAGATTGAGCAGATTAGCAGAGGATTAATGCGGAGTGTCCAAACCGCACAAATCAGTTATTTCGTAGAAAACCCAAGAAGATAGGGAGTAACTCATGGCATTTTATAGAGGTGTAGATCGTTATTTTATATTAACTGAAGAATCCACTTGGAATACTTTTAACGCTAGTGGAGACGAAATCTATCCCGTTGGGATTGGTGACGATGGGGTGGCAATGGCGCAGGATCCGGGTCAGAACATTCTCGAAACCAATGTTGGACACGGAATTCCTTTCTACATTAACACGGGTATTAGCTCGTATACCGGAACAATCAACTGCCTTGTGCCCAATGGAGTTCAGGGTCTTAATATAGTTAAATGGGGGTCCACTATTACCAGTGGATCGATCCCAAGTTACACACTTGATATTAAAGGCGGTGAAAGTGCAACTGGTGAGCGGTGGACCGGATTGACAGTGGATTCGATGACCCTAACCTCTGGTTCAGATTCCGGTGCCCAGAGATTGACCGCTGCGATCAGTGTTATTGGTGGGGGATTTGACAATGGAACCTTAGATCCTGCGATACCTGCTGAAGACAACGCATTGTATCCGGCAGCTTCCGGTTATCTTCATAGCCAGTGTGTTTTAACGTTAGGCGCAGGTGTAGATGCTACTGTCACGGATCTCACTATCACCTTTACCAATATTCTGGACGTTGGAAACGGAACTGGAACCGATCCTTCGTACATTCAATTCTGCGGCAGGCAGGTGACTCTGGACTGCACGATTGAATATGACGCAGATACGTTCCGATCGGCGTTCACCGCCCAGCCTCCTACAGATATAATCCTGAAGGCTGTTTACACTGACGCAACCCCTGATCCCGATGAGACTTTAACATTAGACTTAAAGACAGCCGCTAAAGTCACGGCGTTTACTCCGGTTAATTCGCTTGGCGCACGCGCTACTTCAAACATCAGTTTTCTGGCAACGTCGCCAAGCCAGCCAGAAGGTGTTGATTTTAGCGTTACTTAGTATGGTGCTCCCATATCTTGAGGTGCGAAATGAAGTATAAATTCATACGGCTCGAAAAAGAGAAGCTCCTAGAGCTTGTGTCTAAGGATATGCCTGACATCAAACCCATTGGGTGGCGTCTTAATGGAGACGAAATCGACATTGTGTGCGAAGCTGACCCGCCAAAACCAAAGTCTAAGCCAAAACCTAAGAGCGAATCTGAAGACGAGTAATCTCCTCGCCTACGCCTAAGCAATGCAGCCTGTGCGGGTAGCCTCTCGCGCAGGCTTTTTTTAATACTGGGAGCCACTAATGGCAAAAGAACGAGCTGAATTTGACATTGTCTTTAGCACTGGAAGCGCCCAGAGAGACATCACGGCGATTGATGCTCGCTTGAAACTACTCAGGAACACGATTGAGGTAGGAAACGCAACGAGCGCTCAGGCGGAGAAGGCATATCGATCTCTTTATGAAGAACTAAGAGATTATAAGGAAATGATTGCCGCCGCTACCGTTGCCGCTGGCGGCGATGCCAAGGCCCAAAAGCAGCTTGCTGACATATTGGGCCATGTTGATCTGGCTATTAACAAGGTAAGGGGCAATTTAAGGGCCCACATCAAGGATCAAGAGGCCGAGGAGAAAACTGCTGAGGCAATGGCGACTGCTTCATTGAATCAGGCGCTTGGCTATGACTTGATGGCGGATGCGGTTAAAGGCGTCACCGTAGAATATGCGATGATGACCGATCAGGGAAAGTCCGTTTCTAGAGCAGGAACTGAGCTTCTTGAGCATATCGATGCAATCATTACTGCGTATGACAAGGAAGGCCGGAGCATAACTCACCTTCTTCAGATGAGACAGAAGGTAAGTAAGGCGATAGGCAGCAATGTAGCTGGTTTGCAGAAACAGGCTGATGCAGAACATAATGCTTCCCAACAGAAGGCACAGCAGGCTGAGCAGCTGCGTCTTGAGGCAATTGGATATACCAAGCTAGAGGAAGAGATAAGAGGTATTGCGGTCCATTATGAGAATATGACGAATAAAGGGCAATCGACCGCTGCCATGACTCAAAGGCTTCAGGCAACGACTGCATCCTTAATTAGTACGTTCCAACAAGAGGGTCGCGACATCACTCCTCTTTTGGAGATTCAAAATAAGATCGCAAGGAATGACGCAAGAAATATAAAAAATGCACAGACGAGATTGTCGCAACAGAGGCAGGTAGCGGAGCAATCGAAGAAGAATGCGGATGCCGCATTCTTGGAGCAAAGTGGATATAACGCCCTAGCTCAAAAGATGAAGGGTCTGGATGCCGTTTACGCCGAGATGGCGAGTAACGATAAGGACACAATCCATATAACAAGGGCTGTCACGAATGAAATAACACGACTTCGACATGCATTCAGAGACCAGAAGATAGATCAGACCGCTCTTATACAAGCAAAACAAAAGGTAAATAAGCTTCAGGAACGAACCACCAAAACTCTTAAATCATTGTTCAAAGTTGCTGAGCTAGATCCCCATCCACAGATGTCTAAGAATCTTGAGCAGTTCTTTAGGAATATAAGCATTTTAGAAAATGCGATTCCGCGCTATGAGTTAAAGAACAGAAAGCTTGGCAAATCAGCCGAAAAGGTCACCCAGCAGTTCCTCGGGATGGCAAGCGGTGCCAATAAAGTGGAACTGGAGTTTCTTGATGCGTCTGGCGCGGGACAGAAATTAACCACGGTCCTTAATGCTGTGGGATCTTCAGGAAAGCGCGTGGACGCAACTATGGCGCGTGCCGCAATTGGACAGGGAGGTTACACCAAGTCAGTCGGAAGAACCAACGCCGCTATTTCCAACGCTTCGTTTGCACTTCAGGACTTCCTAACAGTAATGCAAGGCGGCGGTGGTTTCGAGCGTGCGGTTTTGTCCACGACGAACAACCTTGGCATGATGGCTACCATGATGTTTAAGCCGGTTACAGGGGCTATTGTTGGCGTCTCAGCCGCAGTTGCAAGCTTCCTGCTCCCCCAGCTCATGAAGCTAATAGATTTTAGTAGCGATGCATCGAGGGCCACTAAGGAATGGGCTGACACTACCAAGGATAAGATCGAAGAAATACGAGAAGCGGCAGAAGACGCTATTGCGTTGCCTGATTTCATTAGTGGTCAATCCGAGTTGGTTAAAGGCGCGGAGTTTGCATTAGCAAAGTTCAAGGAATTTTCGGAATTCAAGGAGGAGGCTGCTGCGAAGGAGATAGCCCTTCGCGAGAAACTTGCTGAGATTCCGGAAGGGCCTCAAGCGCCGGGGGTCTTTGTTACTGATTTGTCGACTCAATACAGTCTGCAAGAGCGCCAAGCTAAGAATCTCGCGATAGAGATTGAGGCTATCAACGCCAGAGCGCAGAAGAGTGCAGAAGCTGCTGAGTTGGCGGCTCGCGCACTGAAAATACAAACCTTCAATGAAATAGAAGAAAGAGTATTTGAACTTGATGCACATGAAGACGAAATAGCCAGAAAGAAAATGAACCGGGAAGTCAATGATGCCCGAAGGGCTATGAAAGACATTAAAGATATAGAAGAAACGCGAGTCGCGGCTCAATATGAACTGCGGAATTTTGACGTGGTGTTCAATCCACTTCTCAAGAAGCAACTAGCTGAGCGTGAGGAGATGGTAACTGAGTACTATGAGTTTGAAACAAACCGAATAGATGAGATGAGGCGTCAGCGGAAAATAGATGAGAATAACGAAGAGATCGAGCTAGAAAATCAGCGGTTGCATCGAATAGCGGCTGATAAGGAGTTTCAGAAACAAAAGGTCAAAGAACGAAGTGAAGCTGATGCATTGATAATAGATGCTCGTAAAAAATTCAATAAGCAGATAGATGACTTGATCGACGACTCAGACGATCGTCGTGAAAAGGAGCTAAAAGACCTTAAGGCCAACCTTCAGGCGCAGGCGTTTGCCCTTGGTGATGCGGGCAAGGAGTTCAAGAGGGCAATGGCTAAGCTAGAGGCAGAGCTCGAATCTATTGCTAAAAAGAAGGAAGAAAAGATAGGGCCCCCCGGAAAGCCTAAGCCATTCCTAGATAGACTCCAGCAGATCAATGCCGACAGAATGGCTCAGGGTCTCGACCCGATTCACGCTAGATCCAAAGAGGGACGCGCTATCCGGAGGCAGGCACATGAGGATGAAAAGAGGTTCAATAGGCAGCAGTTCGAGAGGAGGAGGGGGCAGCGCGGAAGGGCAAGGAAGGCTCAGCGAGTTTTCAATGATCCTGCTTCTGTTGGCGATGCTAGGGAAGAGACTGGTCGCGAATCTGGGCTATCTTCACTCGATCTCTTCGAGATCAATGCCAACAGATGGCTCTCGGGTTTGGGCACACATCCAGAAGGTTTCGGAATTGCTCAAGGCTCGAAACGTAGTGATCTGAATAGAGCGGTAGATGAGATTTTAGGTGCCATGTTCACCCTTGATCCGGGCAATCGCATGAGGCGTGGGATTGTTAAGGGAATCGATCCTAGTAGAAGACGCACAAACGCCAATCGGGGAGCAAATGCGGGTGCAGCATTTCAGGGTACGGTGGACAAGAACCAAGTCCTTCAAGAGGTAGTCGATCTCCTCAAGATGGCAGGCGAAACTCAGTCAATAACAAATCAAAGCATGGCAGAGCTAATTGGCGGTATAGACAATATCAGGGCAAGACAACATGCGAACAAGCTAGACGCTGACAATCTGAAAAAGAACGCTACCACCACAACGCGACGCCGCAGTCGATAGGAACTATTATGTCTGATTTTGGATTACATATTGGAACGCGAGATTCCAGTGGCACCGTAGACGTAGACCTCATTGATCTCGGCGCAAAGAAAATAAACGTTCACGATCTCACGATTTCGTTGGACGCACCAAGAACTCTGGTTTTCTCGCAGGTCAATCGCCTCCAGTGGGATGGTGAGTTCAAGCCGGGACAGTGGGTTGAATTCTATGATCACGCCACAATCACAACGGCTGAGAAGACGCTATTCAAGGGGAGGATTGTTGACCGTGAGGCCGATGGAACCCCCGGAAATATTCGAATAACCTATAAATGCATGGGCCCACGATACATCGCCAATGCTGACGTTACCGTAATGAGTGCCGTTGCAACAGCTGCTCGAACCAACGATATCGCACGTCCGTTCACGACGTACAATGCACGAAGAGGTGATCCTGACTACGATGAAAGCCGGGAATGGATGACTGTCGGCGACATTATCGCGGACCTGTTTGTTCAGTGTTCGGGAGAATTGTTCAAGGTTGGCGCATGTGCCAGTGCAACACCAGCTGACAATTACTCTTCTGACGAGCTCGGTTTCCTCACCGTTACCCCTCCCGAGGCTGTCGTATTTAGTAACACAGGGTTTACCGCAGCGATCGAAGAGCTGATGGAGTACCAGCCTCAGTTTATGTGGTTTATCGATCCCGCGACGCTGAAGTGGCGATTCAGGGACATTGAGGACACGACGAGCGCATACGGGATGAGCGAACTGGATATTCAGCTTTGCGATGCGGAAACGTACCAAGTGATGAAGGACAATATCAACGAGTCCATTGATGATTGTGCGACCAGAATGGTGATCCATGGTGGCAAGAAAACTACCGTGACTGAGTTCGTTTATGAGTATGGTGGCTCATCAAACACAATGACGTTTGGGTGGGACCAAACTCTCGAGTCTACTTGGACGATGCAGGACAGTTTTCATCGGAGGCCAAACGATTTCGCAGGAGGGCCGCCGGAGAAGATAATTGACACGTCGGTCACCACTGTGACATATCCCACAACAAGCTCGATTGTCATTAATGGAGCGTCCCTAGATTTCAATATTTATAGAAGCGGCTGGGTTGAGTTCTTGTCCGATGACCTTGAACCTGCTAATCAGATAGAGCATAGAAAGATTTCCGGCAATGATAACGCAACCAACTCTACAGTAAACTTCAGCCCTGTCCTGCTGATGGACCCGGATGCGGTTAAGAGAATCAGGCTTCTCCAGCCGGTTAATCAAATGTGGTATGTTTGGCGCAGGTTTGAGCTAGTAGGCGACGCGGTTATTGCTGAAATAACGGACCCGTGGATGGCTGTTGCAGGCGGAAAGTTTGATACGAATGTAATTCCAACTCTTCAGGCAGAAATAACCACCGACGGAGGAACTACCTTCCGGCTTAATGCCGCTGCCGAGGTGATGGATGGGGGAACGGCAGTCGTTGCACAATTTCCTCTATGCTCATTAGTAATGACCCCATCAGACATGTACACGGCAGGCGTCCCGACGGGGCCTTCAAATGTCTTCCTCACAGCTCCCAAGATCGATGGAAATCTTACTTCCATCTGGCCGAGGAATACTAATCTGGCAGATCCTAGTGACGACAGGAGTGGAACAACACCAGCATATGAAGGAACGGCGAAGACGCTATTCGATGTTGAAGTAACCCGCGATATTTATATTCCTGACTGGAAGAATGATCAACAGCAGGCTCTATTTGACCATCTGGCACAGCAGAAGCTGAAGCCCTTACAGAATGTCCAGATCCAAGGATCGATTCCGATAGCTGGATTCAATAAGATCTTCGCACTTCGCGACATTGACGCATTCGCCACGCCGAACCATTATCCTAAAATTGTGACGATAACTCTTCCAGCTGGACTGGATGAAGACAGTTTCATCGTGAAAGGGATACCTGTAAGCTCTGCCAGTGCTTACTCCACAACCAACTGGTCAGGCCTTTTAATTAAGTCGGTCACCTATTCATGGGCTAGGACCGGTGGTCCTGCGATCACCACCACTCTGACAATGGACAACAACCAAAGAGAAGGACGGGAGGAAGATGAGCTAATGTTTGCTGTTAAAAATGCGAGTACGTTCGTAGAGGTGCGTTATGATTTTGACGCGATGAGGCCCGGTCATATCGGAACAATGGTAGTTGGCGTTAATCAAAGAATAATGAACCCGGATCTCGTGAGGTAAAAATGGGACTTAATGATCTTCAATCTCAGATTAACCACCTAACCTCTCATCAGAAGAGGGGATTTGCGCTCATAGATCACCTCAATCATGGTGTTGCATCCGCCATGCAGAATGCCGCTACCGCAGCTGGATGGATGCCGCCAGAAGACATTGGTAGCGGAGGCGGTGGTGCACAGGTTGAGTGGGGAACCGTGGTCGGGACAATGCAGTACAACGTATTGAATTCAGCCGCCACAGAAGGAACAGCGGTACTGATGGAGACAACTTCCTCTGGTGACGCGCAGCAAAAAAACGGTGGTGCTTCTGTTGGGATATTTACGTTCGACCGGCACAACTCCTACACCATGTACGGAGGACGGGTCAATCTCGTAAAGGACGATGTATATACCGCCTATAAGGTGGCAACTGGGATGGACTGGTACAGAGTCCTCAATCCGATGCAGCAGGACGTGTTTTTACGGATGGGCAGTACTAGTGGAGTTACTGTTGTGATGCCGGGCATAGGCGGTGTTCCAAGCTGGCAGGCTGACAACGGCGTATTCAGAATGTATCGAAAGACTAACGAAGTTCCCAATTTTGATCCCGCTTTGGGAGACGGTACTGGTTTTGCTCAGTTTACGACCTCAACAGCTGGTCAGATTATCAATCGATCTGGGGCGTCTTACGCACATAGCGCGGCAACAACGATGGTCCATCTTGGATGTATGCCCAATCGGAAGGACATTTACAACGGCGTCTGGTTCGAGTTTGAAGAGCAGCTGATCCTTACCGACGTGGCGTGCATTATGGCATATGTAGGAAACTATTCCAGCTTGAACATCGCACCAGATGGAACTGCGGGATGCGTTAATATGCCGGACGCCCGTAATGATACTACCGAATATTCTTACGGATCGTTTTACCCAATGGGGACGAGGAAGAACATCTTCGGACAATTTACTGAAAACTGTGCTAAGGGAGACACACAGAATTTCCTGCTGGCTCGATGGAATAAGAAAAGTCCGTACGGTGGAGCTGCTCCCGCCACTCCGGGTGATGGAGACTTCGAGCAGGAGACGATTTATGGGTATAGAATAGGTACGGGACTGGGGGATTGGGACATTGAGTTCGCGCGAGGTCAGGTATGGAACGCTGCCGGATTTGGAGTCAACGGTGATCCAGACTTCGGTGATGGTGACCTCTGCGCCGCCCAGTATGACGACGAGAACGGGGTTTATTTAGCTGCTCCTTTGAGGACGTAGATATGAGCCTGATGATGACTAGGTACAGCAATTTCGGCGCAGAGGTTATGGGGTCTGGTGGGGAAACCTTCCCCTACACATTCTGGCTGGCCGTTTCGGACTCCGACAAGACTCCTGTTTCTCAGGGAAAGTTTGGTGCTAACTTTACTTCCGATGATGGAATGCAGCCGCTCAATGGCGGATCCTACACAGGTACGGGTAACGGATACGGAGAGTCCTACGTTGCTCAGTCCAATGCTTCTTGGACACCGGCTACGGCTACTTTGTATGACAAGTACATCAAGTCAATCGCAAGACTAGACACCATTGATCTTTCCGACAGAACCTGCGAGGTCAAATTAAATCGGAATCGGTTGTGGATTTCAAGCACCAATCCACTCCCGTCTAAGGATTATGACACCGATGGATACGCAACGTTTGGTACGTATCACACTGATAGCCTTTGGGATATTAATTTCGAAAAGGACAAGAACTTCTCATTCGTACATCTGCGCATATATCAACCACTTGGTTGTAAAGACCCAGATAATTATCCCCTTTTCAAAGTAGAGTTGTTTGACACCATCTATTCGGCCAGTGAGCCACTTCAGACATGGAATTTCCCCGGCGACGCATACTGGGTATCCGACGAGCTTGGCATGAACGATTGGAATTTCGATATTTACTCGAAGTTCACTTTTGCACAAATGGTTAATTTCCGGATATCAGAGGATAACCTGAGACTAATGGGTAATCGGTGGCAGAATCCAAGCCTGAAATTGACGATGACTCCAGAGGGAGGTTGGATAGCAGGGGAACCAAAATTCAGCCAACCAGTTCCACTCCCTGAAACTACCATTGGATATTTCGTTGAACGAATGCCATCGATGCTTCCAGACGCAACTACTACTGTAATGAACGCCACAGCATATACCGACTCGGGAACTGAAACGTCCACTACCAATATGCATGACGCCTTAATCGTTGGTTACATAGATGGAGTAGGTTTTGGCGCAAATTATTGGGGTAATTGGGTAGAGATGCACCCCGTTCTGGATGCTTCATCGAACCCTCAGCCGTCCAAGGTTGAAGTGGAATTTGAAAAGCCATACACCTGCCCAACGGCAATGGGGTATGACAATCCATCGTGGAATAATGGAATATGGCAAACCGCTTCAGGTGAAGGAGCCGACTCGTGGCAGTCACAAGATGAGGAATACCCGAATTTTGAAGTTTGTGGGCAAAGAATTGCTGGACGTTGGAATCATTACCAAGCGGTTCCGGCCTACACATTCTGGGATGACACGGCTGATTTTAAGGGAATTTCTTTTACGATGACTAATGCTGTGTGGGACACAATCGGCGACAAGGAACTTAAGGTGCAGTTGGTTGCCTACAGCGGACAACCAGAAGAGCGAGTTATTTTTACTCGCTACCGAAAAGCGTCCGTAACCAACCCATTCAATGCCGAGTGGGACTTTGCTCCGACCATTAAAAGTGGGGTTAATTGCTTAATATCAACAATAAATACCTACAACCCAATAACTAAAGCGGAATGGATGCAGGATGCCACCACTGATATGACTTATGACGAGCAGGACAACCTAAGCGTGAGGTTTGAATTGTCTGGTTTTGACTTCACGGAAGTATTCACGCCGGGCGCACCGGACAACCTTCAGTATACCGACACGCCCCTTCGGATATCAAATGTACTGCTCTTTATGCAGCCCACGAGCACGATGAGCGTTAAGTTCGGTGGCACCACGCGCGCATTCGGCACTGAAGGTGACGGTTGGGGGGACAATTTGCTGAGGGCTAGAGTAGCATCAACGGCGTATTTCAATATATTGCAGTATTGGCTGGACAAGACGCCTTCAGCAGAGGTTGAGGAATAATGAGCAAGGCACCGCTGCCATTCACTTTTATTGTTGTAGGCGAAGGTCCAACTGGGGACTGGGGACCGCGACCGTTGTGGGCAGGGTCGGGCGCGGCAGGGGCTGCTGACGATGGTGAGCCAGTCAGTTTTGCAACGCCCTATGCGACCACCGCCGAGACTTCCAACTTTTCAGACCAAGGCGTTAAGCTCTTAAGCAACGCCTACTATAATGCTGTAGCTGATCCAGCGCTTACCTCCGCCAACGAATGCGTCTTGAGGATTGGTACTCAGGGCACCGGAGACCTGACCTCACCAGAGATACTTATTTCTGAATCGGACATGGCAAATACAGATGCGTATGCATTTACTCTGAATGTAGGGGTGACCGACGAGGGTGGCTATTTCAGAACCGTTCTCCAACCTCGAAGTTACGACGGCAGCGATATCAACAGCTACCGGTTTTCATTCAAGCGTAAAAACGCATCGAGCGGTGTTTATTCAGAGATCCCTGAGCTTCCAGCCGATGGGGGTGGTGTAATCGAGTTCTACTGGAAGGCAACCTCTGGATCGACATCAGACAGTACCGATGGCGTTGCTTCCTACGAGCTGGATGGACCGCAAGCACGCGCTATTGCTGATCACATTGCCTCGACCGGATCCACATACTACAACGATCTCTACCTTTCGGTTCAGGCTCTACCAGCTGGATGGACTACAGACTACACGGGTCCGGGTGATATGGCTCGCACCACCTCTATCGCGCCTTCGGGGACTACCGCCGGTATATGGACTCTCAATGCTGAAAACACGTCTTCGGCTACCGCATGGCCCCATGGCGATGAGTTCGTACGAATAGGGAGAGGATCGACTTTTAATGTAAGGCACGCCGGATTGGCATGGGGACCGCCTAATGTCACCGAGGGAACGACCGACAATATTGGGTTAAGAACGGTGTTCAGCCCATGGAGCACGAACAGCTCTGAAAACCACAAGCGACTGGTTGTTGTGAGCCGTGGAACTCAGATAGGGAAACAAGTAGATCTCAGGGTGAGATTATATAATGTGACGGGGAGTCCTAACTTCTACCAGCCGCCACTTTCATACAATGGAAATCAGTATTACAACGGACGCATTCCAGAGGATCCCGGTGGTGCAAGTGACGTTAAGACTACGCTTACGTGGGATATCCCAGAAAGCGGAACCGGCACCCTTAAGGGCTGGAATACAATCTTCAACAATTGGCTCTACGACGGCTCAACCCTCGAGGGTCATGAACAGATAGGAATGAAAACATGGATCTCTAACAGGAATCCGTATGATCCGGAGAATCCGTCCGAGGACAACTGGTGGGTTGATATATCTGAGGCTTATGTGGAAGCTGGTCCGGTCATCGCTGCCTACCTGAATATCGCTGCCACGAACCTCACCTTTCAATGGAAGGAAGTATTGGAGTAATGTACCGCGACGAGCGTAGAGACAATGTGCCGTGCATTGACAGGTCGGAGCGATTCATCTTTCCGGGCCGCTGCCCACGTACCCATGTATACAACTGCCATCTCCACAAAAAACCTTGTTCGTGGCTTCGTCACGACCGTGCAGAACTCCGATGCAGGCACTGCGAAGACTACGACCCGATCGAGCAATATTAGATTTTATCTAATGTCTTGACACTAGTCCCTCCGATAGGTATTTTGGGAAGCCAATCATGGACGATTACCCATATCACCGCAGGGAGGCGAGAAGTATGGACACGGTGGCAGAATCTGTTGCGTATGCATTGCGTCAGTCGCACGATCCTATTGATCACTCTGTGAGGTTTGATCAGGAATGGCTGAAGCTTCCCACATCCGAGCGCGTTCAAATCATGCGCGATCGAATCGACAACGGCTTGGAAGCCTTGTCGGGAGAACCTTTACCTGATACGGAGATCAGAGATGCAAAAAAGCGAAAAAGGTATACGGCAATTTCCAAGTCTCGAGTCCGAAAAAGAGCGACTTGCAAAAATCGAGTTGAAAATCAAAGCACTGGACAAGCAACTTGAGTTCGTATGGGAAACACTCGCGCCATGGACGATCTGGATAGATGTCCTCAACGAAATGGAGAGCAAAAATAATGTCGAACTTTATCGAGCAGACGCTGAACAGTTCTACCCAGATGATCGAGACAAGTCCGGAGGTTGGAAAGATATTTAGTGCTCTGGGACAGGCACAAGCGGACTTTCCTATCGTGGAAAAGACTTCCGTTAATCCCCACTTCAAGAACCGATACGCTGATCTTGCAACCATCATTGAGTTAGCCAATTCCAAGCTCCCTGCTCATGGTCTCTCATACTCCCAGATACCATCGGCAGATTCGCAGATAGTGAGCGTGACCACCATGATTGTGCATGGTGAATCTGGAGAGTGGATTCGAGGTACGCTCAGTATGGTTGCAAGAGACGCAAGGCCTCAATCGGTTGGATCGACCGTGACCTATTGTCGCAGGTACGCACTCCAATCGATGCTCGGGATAGGAACCGGTGAAGAGGATGACGACGGAGAAGCCGGAATGGGCCGTTCTGCCCAGTACGCCAATACCCTGACCTACATGAAGGATATTGGAGCCTCTTTATTCGGTCGCAAAACCGATATCAACAAGTGGCTTTTAGATAACTACAGTTTCAAGAAGCCCGAAGAGATGCCTGAAGAGGCGCTGAACCAAGCTATTGGAGATCTCGAGTTGATTGGAACGCAGAGGGTTCGGTTCATCGGGCTCACGAAAGAACTGGGCATGACCAACAAGGAAATAATTACGGTGCTCAAGGAAAAAGGCGGGGTTGATACCTTCGCCCTGCTTCCCAGAGGCAAAAGAGATGAGCTGATGAAAGAGTATAATGATCGGGCTGAGACCGTGGCGTCGGAATCGAACGGGGGATGACCTGAACATGGACCGGAGTACGTGGAAGAAATTCGAAGGAAGAGTAGCAGCCATGTTTGGGACCAAGAGAGCTCCTCTGAGCGGCATCAACGGGGGTGTAACGGCATCCGACAGTCTATCCGACAAGTTCTTCATTGAAGTAAAGATGCGGCGTAAGCACGCTCTCTGGAGGCTGTACGACTCGGTGAGAGCTCTGGCGAAGAAAGAGGGTAAGGTTCCGGTTATTGCTATCGGCGAAACTTCCCGCAGAGGGGCACTTATTTGTATTCACTCCGACAACCTCCAGAAGGTTTCGGAATTGCTCAAGGAGATTGACAGTGACAGATATGGAAATCTATCAGGGGGTTCATCCGACACTTCAGGGGGAGCTTCAATCACACGCTCAGGAAGTAACCCGGCTGATACGTAAGACCAGTGATGACCTCTATCGAATCGGTGAGATTCTGAGTGTCGTTAAATCCGTTCTAAATGCGCGCCAGTTTGACAAGTGGTGCACGGCTGAAGTAGGGGTAAGCAGGGCATCAGCATACAGGTATCTGGCTATATTTAAGCGGTTTTCCAAGGAAAAAGACCTGCTTTCAAACATCGAGCCAGCTGCGCTTATTAATCTATCTGAGAAGAAGACTCCTGAATATGTTGTCGAAAAAGCTATGGACAGGGCGAGAGAGGGTGAGTCGGTAGGCACGAAGGATATTCAGAATATAATTAAGGACGGAAGGGATCGAGAGAAAAGCATCAAGCCCCCCCCGCCACCGAGGCCGAAGGACATTCTCGGTACATCCATTCCCGAGGTGATCGAAAGACGATTCGTGGCGGACGTAGCTCTGGGTGCTATCAAGACTCTCACCGCAAAGATTCAAGAGCATGCGATGGTTGTACAGCAAATTATTAAGGACGCTGGTGATCAGCCGTGGATCGAAATTGATTTCTCTGCGGTCATCGATCGAGCCAAGTGGACTTACGATGAGATCGACAAGCATCATCCGGTATTTGTGTGTCGTTCCTGCCGTGGCGAAGGCTGCGGAAAATGCAAGCACCGTGGATGGGTGGAGAGCACGTAATGGAACTCCGTAGTTACCAGCAAAAAGCGGTTGATGACCTGCGCCGATCCTTTCAGCTCGGGAGAAAGCGCGTCATCCTCCAAATGCCGACCGGGAGTGGAAAGACGGTGGTTGCGTGTGAGATCATTCGTCGGACTCTCGATCGTGGAGGAAAGGTCATATTTCTGGTTAATAGGCGTGAATTGGCATTTCAGGCCTCCCAGAAGCTGGATGAATACGGAATCGATTACCCGCGAATGCAGGCAATAATCATGGGAAACCTTGAATATTACCCTGCGGCACCAGTTCAAATCTGTTCTGTTCAAACGCTGTACTCAAGGCGAGAGCAGATTGGACAGCTCCACCCATCCCTTATTATTTATGATGAGTGCCACGACAGTGTAGCGCCCTCTCGAAGGGCGGTTCTTGGGCACCCACAATTCGAGGCTGCACACTGGATCGGTCTTTCTGCAACACCGACACGGAATCGGTCCAGAGGCAGTCTCGGATTATTGTGGGAAGAAATTGTTGCGGGCCCAACTTACGCTGAGCTCATTCAACACGGACACCTCGTAAGGACGCGAGTGTATTGCCCTTCGATCCCAGATCTATCAGGGATCTCGGCAAGCAATGGCGAGTTCATCCAGAACTCCGATCTAAGAAAACGAATGGAGAGTGAGGCGATTTATGGAGATGTTTTTCGAGAGTTTGAACGTTATGGATCCGATCGAAGTACTATTGTTTTCTGCGTTAATCGTGCTCATGCCCGTGGCGTGTGCGATCGTTTTATTGAGAGGGGTTACACGGCGGCATATGTTGATGGAACTACGGATAAAAAGATTCGTGATGAAACGATTAAGGATTTTAAAGCAGGAGATATCCAGATCATCGTAAACTGCAAAGTTTTCGGTGAAGGACTGGATGTTCCGATTGCCAGTTGCGTTATAAATCTGAAGCCTACGAAGTCTCTTTGCTGGTTCCGTCAGTCTATGAATCGAATTCAGAGACCGCATCCAAGCAAGAAAGATGCAATCGTACTCGACCATACTGGATCGACTCTTCGGTTTGGATATCCAGACAGTGACGAGGTCGAGTGGAATCTTGACGAAGCGACCTCGATGGAATCGCTGGTCAACACTGCATCGACGAAGGAAAAAGTACAGTCCATATGCAAGATGTGTGGTGCCTATCTGGAGCCATCGCAGGGGTCTGGAAAATGCCCCGGCTGTGGTCATGTATTCAAGAAGCCTGCGAGGCTTCCTTATGCCTTTAAGGGTAGCCTTCGGGAACTTGCTAAAAAGAAGATCAAGAAGGAATCTTCCACATTAGACTATCAGAAGGAATGGATGAAATGTCTGGCCGTTGCTGCCTACCGGCGAGGAACGGTACAATCGGCACGGGGACATTTCCGGAATGTCACAGGCACCTTCCCAGAACGCGAGAAGGTATCTCCACTTCCGGAGAGGTCTCAGTACGAGATTTCTGTACGTGTTCTTTATCCCGGTTTTATCAGGAAGAAACGTGTCTAAGAACAAACAGATCGACTGGAAGCTTGATCAGGAACCGGCCTGCATGATTTGCTCAAAGGAGGAGCGAACTATTTGGGGTGGATTGGAACTTCACCATATGATTCCAAGGTCATTAGCACCGGGACTTCGGGAAGAACCCGCAAACTTTATTCTGCTGTGCAGGATCTGCCACTTGAGATGCGAGAATATGCATGTTGTTGACGAGGATACCGGTAAGTCGATGGAGCCGATCGATCTTGAAACGCAGTTGTATTATAAATCATTGCGAGATCCGAGTAATCATTCGCCTCGCAAGCTTAAGAAGCATTACAGAAATGTTCCGTACGCAAGGAAAACAAAATGCCAAGAATGAAAGATTCTCGTTACTTCATGTGCCCCCAGTGCGAGTCATATAGTTCGCTCATGACCGAGGCGTCTGACTGGTGCCGCACTTACAAGTGCGTGTCATGCGAAATGGAATTCAAATGGTTTGACGGGTCGATGCCTGTCCGGAAAGATGGTCAGTTAGTTGGATTTACTCGTAACTTTCAAGGAGATGCTTGATGGCTGGATATCAAACGGAACAGTTCATGGCAAAAAATGGAAAAAGTTATACGCTACTTGTTTTAAATCCGGAGGGAAAGTATCCTTTCAGTTTTGGTTTGCAGAAAGCCAGTCTGATCCTCGACAATCTTGACCAGATAAAAGAGTTTGTCAGTGATAATGAGGAAGAGCAAAAGAGCTGGTGAGTTAAGAGACGGTTAAACGGTACGGTTACCGATGGCTGAGGCAATAAAGACCGTGCGAATAAAGGCAGAGGCCTGTCGAAAGACGTGCTTCGGAGTCGGCGACGACGAACAGGCTCCGAGGAATTGGTCGAAGTCAGTATCAGGCTCATATACGACCTTCCAGAGGATGGTTGATGGGCGTCTGCCATGGGGTCGGTCTGTAAACCGAGGGAGTACAGGAGGTATGCTGATGGACGACTGGATTGATTACGTTGCTGTGGGAATGATGATAGCGGATAGAAAAATTGTAGACGAATTCGAAGGACTGCGAAGCAAGACAGCCAACGCAATGATGGTGAGCATCAAGGAAGAGAATCGAAAGGAGTTTCTTCGATTGTGCAAAATAGCTCCGAGGGATCTTCCCGCAAAGGATGCTGTCATTCGTGAATGCACATTGAAGTTCTTTCAGAAGGAAGTAAAACGCCTCTCCTTCCTGATTCGTAATGCGATCGCGTGCGGAATCGAGTCCGACCACTCCTACATTGAACAGCTACAGATCACCACTTCCAAGCTAGAGAGCTTGACTTCTGATAAAGCGACCACATAATTACACGAACACTACATGGAGGAATGGTCATGACGCGAGCATTGATTGCTCTAATGTCTCTTACAATTCTGCCTGTCACGCACTGCGACGACGACAGGATAGAAGTCGAGTCGATACCTTCTTCGGAAAAAGCGTATGTCTCTGTCAGTGATGACAATGATTCGGTGACTCTTTTTCTGCCACGGGGGGAGCCGGGACCAGCTGGTCGCGACGGCACCAATGGAAATGACGGCAAGGATGCGACCGCCGTTCCACAGTTCCTAAACTCCCCCCGTTTATCGGTCCTCGAGGATCAGGTTGCGTACCTCACCGAGCTGGTTCACTCACTCCGGAAGGAAAACAAGAGAGAGGTTGAGTCCCTCTGGGCAACACCGATAACGCTCGCATTCAGAATTGATGACGGTGAAATAACGGAACGCAGAATCACCATTCGTGAGCTGCGTGAAAAACGGTTTGTTCTTCAACTTTCGTTAAAGGAGTGAGTGAGTATGGCGATTGACTTACAGGAATTGTTAGCGGCGTCCAGTGGCGAGCGAATCAGTCGGCAGAGTGACGCAAGCCAAAGTTTTTTGGCATTATTGGATCGATCCTTCCTCAAGATCTGTACCGAAGTTGACCCGATCCAAAGTGCCGCGATCAGTCAGATCATATCTCGTTCACCTGTAGGGACTAAAATAGATGGAGGCTAGATTTCTTAAGGAGGCAACTCGACTGCGCGCCCTCGACGAGGAAGGACGCAGTATTGAGGCGGTAGCAATAGCACTGCGTCAGGGCGAGGAGTCCGAAAAAACAGCCAGACGCCTGCACGAAATGGATCTTGAGTTTCTGGACTGGTGGAGGGGGGGCAATGGTGATCGACACAGTTCAGAAGTTGGCTCAGATGGGGACTAGCGATAAGTCCTTGCTTAAAAATATCTGGGCGCACGATGTTGCGAGTCGATTAAAGATGCGGAGAAAGGCAATCGCAAATGACATGGGTCTTGAGGAGTGGGATGTTGGTTCGTATCCTCCCCATCAGGTTATGATCAACCCGCCTGCTGGAGGCTTTGTTAAAGGGGCCCTCCTTTCAGCTGGGTTACTCGCTGCCGGTGGTGGTGCGACCGCCGGCGGCTTATTTCTTGCAAACCGGGACGACCCTCCCCCGGTTGTTGAAACAGTCGAAAAAATCGAGGAGACAGCTATAATCGAAGAACAGACATTCGATCAATTCTTCGATCAATTCATGCGGGGTCAATCCGACTCCGAACCGTCTCCTTTTCGGCTGGAGGGAAAATGGCTGGAATAAAAGAATTCAAACGTGCTATCTTAGAGTTTCTTCCCCTTTTTGTGATCGCTTGTTTGCTGGCAACCAATCCCTACGATGGTGACGAAGTTTACAAGAGTATCAGTCAGGCCGGGGGTCTTGCGATATGCCGAATACTGATGGCACGATACGGAAAAAAAAAGTGAACCGTACAGACGTTTGTCTGTGTTCTGTGTTGGTGTTGCTGGGGACCGCTGCGGGGACAAGCCATCGTGCCTCGCAGCAACCCCGGTTTCTTGTATTTCCACCCGAGACGGGTATTAATTACTGCAAGTTGATTAGAACCGTCGATGGTGATTCGGTTCGACTCGGTCTGATCATCGATATCAACACTCGGCTTTACGGGATTGATACGCCAGAGAGAGGACAGGATGGCTTTAAGGAGGCAACCGACCGGCTGACTGAACTCCTGTCGCAAAATGAATATGTGGTAGTTGAGTGGCGTGGCCGTGGAAAGTACGGTCGATATCTTGCAACGCTCTATGCGGATGAAGAAGCTGAAATAAGTATCAATGAACAGATGATTCAGGAAGGACACGCAGTCGAGTATTTGCCTTGAGGGTTTATCGTGGACTCCAATGGAAAATTTGTGGAGTGGAGGAATCTCTATCCGCTCTTGCTTGGGATGTTTCTTGCGTTCTGCTCAATGACCGGAGCCGGGATTGCGCTTCACTCCCAGAAGGGGCATCACGATGTTACTCGAACCGAACTCGAGGCACTGTTCAAGCAGGTGGAGAGCCGCCTGACTTCACTCGAGAAAGGCGTTGACCGCATTCTCACAGACGTACTCAGGGGGCAGTGATGGGATTCACCGACGAACAGATAGTTTTTCCGGATTACGACTCGGAAATTATGGTTCGACCCGTGGCTTCTGACGAGGAGATTTTGTAATGGCGATCAACCAAGTAGACAGATACCTGCCGGAAGGATCAACAGCTTTTTATCGTGCGGCCTTCACCGATGAGGACGGCGTTCGAATCAACTCAGCTGACATCGATTCGATAACACTCACCCTGTACGACGTGGACTCGGGTGCGATCATCAACAGTCGAGATTCGCAAAGTGTTCACGATGCCAATGGCGGCACCTATGCGTTCTCCAATGCTTCCATCACAGATGCAACCAATGCTGACCCCATCGTGATCACCAGCAACGCTCACGGCCTAAGCAGCAAGGACGTTGTTAATGTTTCTGGGGTGCTCGGGATACCCAGCGCAAACGGATCTTTCGCGGTTACCAAGGTAGATGCGAATTCTTTCTCGCTTGACCGGTCTGCCGCCAACGGGACGTACACCTCGGGAGGTACGTGGACTCGATCACGATTCCAAGTGGAATTTAGTCCAGACGACATGACGATCGTTGACTCCTCGATCGGAGCCAATCAAGTCGAGCATCACCGAGCTCTTTTTGTCGTTACCTACGACGCAACGAAAAAGATCACGCATGAAGTCGATCTTTACGTGACCCAGATCCAGAAGCTATTATGAAATAGTCGCTACGCCAACCTGCTCGCCTCCATGGTTGGCGCTCGGTCACCGGGGGCCTCATTCCTGTTCCCGGTGATCGCCTCACTTGCCCTCAGATTCGCTTCCGGCCCATCATGATGGATGACTTGGGTTTCGGATCAGGCGGCGTCTGGGGCGATTCCAGAGCCTCTGCTGCCTCCTGTGCTGTGATCCTCTGCTCTCTACGCTGCTTTGTCAGCTTCTCTTGGTACTCTGCCGAGTGAAAATTTGGATTCCCCGCAGCCAGCCCGACGAATTCCGTCAGGTCTTCGCGATCGATAATCCAGCGGTTTCCGATCTTGGCTCCGAAGTAGCCTGCTGCGCACCAGTTGCCTAGCTGCGTGGATGGAATACCAGTTAGTTTTGCGGCCTCGGCTGTAGAGACGAAACGCGATTCTACGAGACGATCGAGTTTTCCCATGTGTGTTCTCCCATAAAAAAACCCCCAGCCCTGTTCGGTCGCTGGGGG
>TARA_R100001132_G_C3275857_1_pt1 | contig 25308 bp, 20 predicted proteins | sample TARA_R100001132 | Tara Oceans TARA_R100001132 (sample SAMEA2621247) | marine metagenome | biome: marine biome (ENVO:00000447); feature: mesopelagic zone (ENVO:00000213); material: "saline water (ENVO:00002010), including plankton (ENVO:xxxxxxxx)" | depth 800 m | reverse complement strand
CGGTCGTAGAGTGGCTGACCTCCGTCCCCCGAAGTGAGCGCCACGAACGTGGGCAGATCCCTGTTTTCACTTCCCAGTCCATAAGAGATCCACGATCCCATACTGGGCCGACCCGCCTGGATACTGCCGGTCTGAAGAAACGTGATTGCAGGATCGTGGTTGATGGCTTCGGTATACATGGATTTGACAACGCAGAGCTCATCGGCGATCTTCGCAGTCTGTGGCAGGAGTTCGCTCACCCATGTGCCGCTGTGACCGTGCTGAGCGAACCGGTACATTGAGGCAGCGATGGGAAAACTTTTCTGACCCGACGTCATACCAGTCAGTCGCTGTCCGCGGCGGATGGAGTCGGGGAGTTCTGTTTTATGAAACTTTTTGAGTCCTGGTTTATAGTCGAACAGATCCAGCTGTGAGGGAGCACCGGACTGACTGAGATAGATTACCCGTCTGGCTTTAGCCGGAAAATGCAGACCACTGACTGGCGTAGCGTTTTTTTCTACAGCTTGAGACTCCTGCAACAGTGAGGCAAGAGCCGCCATTCCAATACCGGCTGTGTTTCGACGAAGAAACGCACGCCGATTATGAGTCAAGGCAAGTTCGTCTGTGAAATTCAGCATGAGTTATTCCCGGTTGATCGTTTCATCCAGATTGAGAATCAGACTGGCGACGATGGTACAGGCAGCAAGTTCTGCGGCATCGTATTGCTGATTCGGTTGTGACTCTCCGACGGAGAGCAACTGCTGCGCCGCCTGGGTGTCTTTCTGGAAGCGACTGTGACTGCGTTCCATCGCGTTGACTAAAACTGGTAATTCACGTTCATTCGCATCGCGGGCCAGGACCAGTCGCATGGCGTATTGGATTCTTGCAGCCGGAGACTGTTCGTGGTACTCGAGCATCCGTTCGGCAAGCTTACGGGCCGCTTCGACATAGGTCACATCATTCAGCAGGGCCAGCGCCTGTAAAGGTGTGTTGGTCCGCGACCGCTTGACGATACAGGTTTCGCGTGAAGGGGCATCGAATGTTGCCATCGCCGGTGGTGGGACGGTACGTTTCCAGAACGTGTACATGCTGCGGCGGTACAGGTCTTCGCCGGTATCCGGTTGATAAAGCTGACTGGCGATTTCTTTCCAGACGCCGGCAGGCTGATAGGGTTTCACTGAGGGGCCACCGATTTCTGCATTTAACAGACCGGAGGTAAATAAAGCCTGATCGCGAATCAGTTCGGCTGGCAGACGGAGCCGCGACGCATGGGCCAGCAGCTGGTTTTCCGGGTCTGCCTTTAATTTTTCCGACGTCACATGTGAAGACTGTTGGTAGGTGGCAGACGTGACGATCAACTTTTGCAGGTGTTTGACATCCCAGCCGGAATGAATAAATTCCAGCGCCAGCCAGTCGAGCAGTTCCGGATGCGTGGGCCACGATCCCTGTGAACCGAAGTCTTCGGTTGTTTTTACAAGGCCATTTCCGAAATACATCTGCCAGAAACGGTTGACGATCACGCGCGCGGTTAAAGGATTTTGTGGATCTACAAGCCAGCGGGCCAAACCAAGCCGATTGCGTGGTTGCTGCTCTGAGAGTGTTCCCAGGCTCGCGGGAATATTCGCAGAAACCTGTGCGCCGGGCTTGTCATATTCTCCCCGCATGAGCACGAACGTTGGCTGAGGCTGCTTTCGATCCTGCATGATCATGCTGGTGGGAAGGCTGCGGTAATACGACTCGCGATCTTCTTTGAGCGTCTGCAAATCCAGAAAAGCCGTACGGTAGATTTCCGGTGAGTGAAATGCCAGAAAGGAACGCTGTATCTTCAGACGTTCTGCTGCGGAACGATCAGCGGCAGGAATCTGGAGCAGCCGCTCCAGGGGTTCCCTGACGAAATTCAACGTCACCCATTCCTGTGACTGGCGGGTTCGATAGATTTTCAGGTCGTCCAGCAGTCCCAGGAATAAGTCATTTTCGTGTTCTGCACCAAAGTGAAGGGGAGAGGGAAACGAAAATCCTCCCGTCAGGATATTCAATTTCACTTCGAGGTCCCAGGGGGTTCCGTTGACATACAGTTGAAAGTCTTCTGCCTGTGAATTGCCGGCGTAGGTCAACACGATCTGCGACCAGCTGTTCAGATTCAGTTTTCGTGTTGACTGCAGTCGAATCGCATCATCCAGCCAGCGAGGTCCCATATTGATTTTCAACTGTCCCTGGTCCAGTGCGATTTGAAAGCCGCTTTCATCCTGAGCGGGGGTCAGCGATGCCAGCAGCGTGCCAGAGAGTTGAGCGGGCTTAACCCAGAACACCAGTGAGAAAGGATCCTTATCACTTAATACCGGTTTCTGCTTTGTTGCCAACTGCTGCCGACCATTGAGGGAGAGGGCCTGGCCTGCGATTCCCGGTTTGAACTCCGGAAGTTTTGCATCAATGGACTGCTCTTCGCTGATCAGATCGCTGGAAGCGTTTGTCTTCTCTGCATAAAAGTCTTTAGTCTGTTTGCCGATAACCTCAAGCCTGACCTCGCCGTCAAAGGGGATGTGATACGCCAGATGTTTTTCAGGAAACGATAATTTGAGATCGGCTGGTGAGTGTTGCTGTTCCCAGGCTTTCTGGAGCTGTTTCAGTTCGGGCTCAGCCGCTTTCAAGAATTGCTCCCGCTGTTGAATTTCGTGATCCATGCTGGAGAGTTTCTGTTGCTGTTCTTGTGTCGGTGCTTTGACGAAGGGCACGGCATTCCCGTATTTGATCGCGCGACCGCGTTCGGGGATGTTATTGAAAAAAGCGATCAGCTGGTAAAAGTCTTTCTGTGAAATCGGATCATATTTGTGGTCGTGACAGCGGGCACAACCGACCGTCAGACCCAGCCAGACTGTTCCCGTTGTCTCTACCCGGTCGACTGCATATTCCAGCAGATATTCTTCAAAGATGATGCCGCCTTCCGAATTCGAACGATGATTGCGATTGAAACCGGTGGCAATTTTCTGATTGAGGGTCGGTTGGGGAAGTAAATCACCGGCCAGTTGCTCAATGGTAAATTCATCAAATGGCTTGTTGCTGTTGAAAGCATCAATCACCCATTCACGCCAGCGCCACATGTGACGTTCGCCATCGGTCTGATAGCCACTGGTATCTGCAAAACGGGCCGCATCCAGCCATTCCATCGCCATGCGTTCGCCGTAATGAGGTGATTTCAATAAACGCGCTACCAGAGTCTGATAAGCGGTCGAAGTGTGATCATGAAAAAAGGCATCCTGTTCGGCGATCGTCGGTGGTAATCCGGTGAGGTCGAGACTCAGGCGACGGATTAAAGTAGCACGATCTGCCGGAGGTGCTGGAGCCAATTCTTCCTGTTCCAGGCGTGCCAGGACGAAAGCATCAATCGGGTTTTGCACCCAGTCTGGCTGTTTGACTGCGGGAATCGCAGGTCTTACTGGCGGTATAAAAGCCCAGTGTTTCTGCCAGCGTGCCCCCTGGTTGATCCACTGCTGAATGGTGGCGATCTGGACTGCGGTAATCTGTTTTTCCGACGAGGCAGGAGGCATGTGCAGATCGGGATCGTCAGAAATCAGGCGGGAGAGCAGTTCACTCTCATCCGCTTTGCCGGGAATCACGACACCTGGAATTTTTGCAGTACCCAGCAAACCGCTCTGCAGATCAAGTCGCAGGTCGGCCTTCCGCTGAGAGGAATCGGGACCATGACATTGAAAGCAGAGATCTGAGAGAATGGGACGCACATCACGGTTGAAATCGAATTCCCTGGCTGACAGAGAGCTTGCTGACGACATCAGCAGGATCAGCACACTCGCCCAGGATACCCGTCTCCCCATTCGCAGCTTCATCACAGCAGTCTCCGTGTCGATACGTCTGATTAAGAGATGACCACATTCTACCGCGTCGTTTGAAGCCGACATTGTAGCATGCGTTTTCAGCCATCGCCATACCTGAAGCGGGGCAGGAGATCTGAAATCTGCTGCAGGTCATTCGGTCTTCTCTTTTGATTCCTGCATTTTCTGCAAAACATCAACCGCGTGCTGTAACGCTTTTTGAGCCTGGGGAGTTGAAAGGTCAAACAGATAAATCGAATAACCGGCCTGTCCCACGGGTTTGATGCTTCGAAAACCGGCAAACGGATCTCTGGCTTGTGTATACAGGCCCTGAAGATAATTCGCGGATAACGCCAGGTAGTTCCATTCATCTACATTCTCAGGAAGTTTCTGGCGCATATCGAAAGCCGAAATCCCATAGCCTTGTGGACTCCCGGTTCCAAAATAATACAGAAGACAGCGTTCTCGGTCTTGCAGCGGAAGCTCATCCAGACGTGCCTTGAGAGCAGGCAGATCCTGTCCCCAGTCCAGATTGGAATCGAGCAGATAGAATCTTCCGGCAGCGGGTCCGCCGATACTGTCATTGAAGTAGGACAGATAATTGGGCTGCACGGAAGTAATTGAGATAATCTGCAGGCAGATACAGAGGGAGCCAAAAGTGTAAAGCAACCAGGCACGAAAGTGAAACCAGCGCCAGATCTGATCGACCGTAAACAGAAACAGGAGTGGATAAAGTGTGAGCAGGTAACGTTGCCCCAGGTTCAGTCGACTGGTCAAAGCCATTCCGAGCAGCATTCCCCCTGCCAGCAACCAGATCAGTGGGGCATGACTGGTCGGTTCGCCAGTCTCGCTTTGTCTGTCGGAACTCTGATCTATCGGCGGAATGTCTGCTGCACGATGTCGGACTGTTTTCCAGGAATCAATCAGCAGATAGCAGGCTAAGCAGAATGCGATCAGTGTGTAGAGCAGTTCGACGGGTGTGCTCTTCAGGCTCCAGGCAACAGGGAAATAATACCACCAGCCATGTTCTGAAACGGCTCCCATCAGGTAAGCATCATGGCCTCCTGCATTATGCAGGAACTGAAACAGGATGCCGGCAAATGGAGCAGGGCGTTTCAATGTATGATGTGAGATTTCCATCACCTGCCGGGCGACAGGCCCTCGCCCCAGTAGACGTACCCAGGCGGACTCGTCGGGCGTTTCTTCATAGGAAACGGTTTTCAACGGCCCCGTGAAGCAGAATAGATGAAAGGCCCAGGTGAAAGGGATCAGCATGACCAGAAAGAGGATACATTTCCGGAGTATCGGTTTCGACAGAGACCAGATGTTCGGCACACTGGTAGACTCCGGATGCAGGAAGACAGTCAGAGTTATTACAATCAGCGTACAGGGCAGCAGGAATATGCCTGAGTACTTTGTGGAAATTGCCAACGAAACGGCAAGCGACAGACAGCAGAGATTTCGGAGAGTGGGCTCTTTCGCATAGCGGGTTAACGTTCCCAAAGCAATTAATGAAGTCAATGTGAAGCAGGCATCCGTGGTAGCCAGAGAGAAGTGAGCTATCATTGTCGGTGAAAACGTTATTAAAGCTGCCCCCAGAAATCCAGCGGCAAAACCTCGACGCAGGAAGAGCCAGCAGTAAATCAGCAGCATCGTCGGAATACCCACCAGGAGCGAGTTCAAGAATCGGGCCTGTTCGATTAACGGAGGGTCAGTCACTTCTCCCTGCCAGGCGTCCTGACGAGGTTCGCCACCTGCCCGCCACGCGACAGGCAACCAGTACAGCAGAATCGGTACGGGGGCCACCCCCGCGCCACAGATCCGTTCATTCAGAGATCCCTGATGAACCGTAGCTAAAGCGGAACCCAGAAAATAGGTTTCATCATAAGTCGGGCTTTTTGAAGATTGAAAAGCGGTCGTTTGAGCGAGAATGATGCTGGCAAAAAGCAGAGGCGTCCCCCAGACCAGGAACTGCCAGCCTCTCGTTTTGAAACCTGTTTCTTTGCTGATTTGCGTGCGCACAAATACAAACTCAATGAGAAACCATGCAAAAACCGACGTCTGTAGAATAAGCCAGCTCCATAATCACTCCTGTGGCGGAAATTCCAGCCAGGAGAGTATTATAGCATGACACTCGCAGCTCGTCCTCTGTTTTTTGTGGCCTTCCTTCGCTTCTTGACTTTCATTGACGTGAGCCATAGACTCGGGATTTGCTGTTCAACGTCCCCTCCCTAACCGGTATTGTACTTGCTCTAGAGACTGCTGCATGTCCCGTCTGGTGCGTTTGATTCTGATACTGCTGCTTTTCATTTCGATTCCCGGCATGGTTTATGCATGGTTGATGCCAGTGGAATATTTTCAGACATGGATGATGAAACGGGCCAACCCGGATCAATACTCTCAGTTTGCCGCCCACGAACAGGGGCAGGCATTAACAGTACTACTGCGAATTCTGCTTCCCCTGTTTGCACTTCTGACGATCACGGGATTCTTCTATTACCAGCGGGTTGTCGTTCTCGCCGATCACAGCTGGCAAACGTTGAAACGCTTGACATCGCTGCAGCATGCGGGACGAACGAGCCTGCTTCGGTTTCTGTTAATCAGCTGGTTCATTCTGGGACTGGTCCATTTTGCCAAAGGTGTTAACCGCCGGATCGAAGACTGGCCCTGGTACCATTTTCGGGCCGGCAGTGAGATGATGCCCAACATCAGCGATTCCAACCGGGATGTAATTCGCTTCGTAAAACAGGCCACAGCAGAGGATGCCCGCATTCTGGTATTAAGTGACCAGAAGCTGTTTTTTTTATCTTATTACCTGCTGCCACGAAAACTGTTTCATCCGCTGCATCCGGAGAGCGAATTTGTGATCCCGAAAGAATTCCAGCAACGCCAGCTGAAAGCGTATCGTCTGTCCGATCTCGACTCTGAATATCTGGAGCAGATCGCTCCCGACTATATTCTCGAATATTTTGAAGGGGGAGACTATCTGGAGAAAGATCGTCTTGAGGAAGACCCGCACTGGATCCAGTTTATGCAAAGTCAGTACGGTCCTGATTATGAGCCGACTTTTAATGTCCGTTTAAGAAAATATCAGCAACCCGAATCGCAAGCCGAGGGTGGCCGACAGAATCAGGAGGCGACTCCTTGACCGACCTGTTACTGGTTCTACTGTCTGTTGCAGGAATCTGGGGCGTGGGGCTCGCTGCGGCCCACGTGCTGCTCAGTTCCCTGCTGCGGTCGACTCAAACACAGACCTCGCTGACGGAGCTGCTGGGGCTCGGGCTGGTGTTCGGATTTGGCACCACAGCTTTCTTTTATTTCCTCTGGGGCTGGGTCGGGGGAAGTTATTCATCCACCGTTGCCTGGTCGTGGATGTGCTGCGGGCTGTTGCTCGGTCCAGTCACTCTCATCCGGCAATTCCGTAACGCTCGAACGGTAGCCAATGCGAGTGATGCTTCTGCCACGGATGATGATTTCAAAAAACTTTGTCTGGGAATTCTGCTGTTCCTGTGTTTGTCCACTGTGATCCAGTCACTGATGACTCCGCAGCGATTCTGGGACGAACGCGCCATATTCGGGCTCAAAGCGATTGTTCTTTTCCAGGAAGGAACACTGCAAAACGAGGCCTTGCAGCATCCTGATTTTGTGCAGTATCACCCGAAATACCCGTTATTAATTCCACTCAACGAGACCCATTCTTACCTGCTGCTGGGGGAAGTCAACGACCGCTGGTCTAAGATCATGTTTCCGCTTTTATACCTGGGAATGCTTCTCTGTTTTCAAGGTGTATTACAGCGTACCACTCGACAGTCGGCGCGCGCCTGGCTGTTTACCCTGATGCTGGCGACCGTGCCTAGCATGATTCCCTGGGAATATGGCTTTTTATCGGGCCAGGCCGATGGTCCCATCGCCTGCTTTCATACGATCACCCTGCTGTACCTCTGGAGTTATCTCACAGAATCGAAAAAATCTGCTCCCGATCCTGCGGTTCTCAAAACTCTGCCGCTCGTCGCAGGATTGTCCGCCGGGATGACAGTCTTTACCAAAGACGAAGGGATTGCCTTTTTCCTGATCGACCTGATCGCCGTTTCAATCGTTGGGCTGCTGTATTTTCGTGGCAGACTGCTAACCCTGGCTTTTTCTGTCGGCAAGTTCGCTTTGATAACGCTGCTGTTTATTGCTCCCTGGTTGCTGTATCGCAGGCATCTGCCGGCAACAACCGAAATGGCATACTTCAGCAGAATGCAGATCACGAACCTGTCAGAGGGAGTCGCGGCACTACAGTGGGCCGTGACTCATCTTTTGCAGTGCATGTTCCTTGAGGCATGGAGCTGGGGATTGCAATGGTGGGCATTGATGATTTCCCTGTTTGCATTTCCTGCCAGAGCACTCCAGCCTCAGCAGCTGTTTCTGTTGCTCAATCTGACAGGAGCGCTCGCGGCATTGATTATCGCCGGCATGATTGCCCCCACACCAGTGCAGGAACACATCGGTGGATCCAGCCTGCGATTCCTGTTGCAGATTTCGGGTGGCGCGCTGCTGTTTATTGCCGGTCAATGGATGGAAGAGTCCCCGTAAAGGGGAGTGATTCCGGTTATGTCAGCCGGAACAGTTCTGGCGATACCAGCGAAAGAGCTGTCGAAACGGGGGAGTGAACTGCTTTTCGTCTTCTGCCAGCATCCGGTCTATACGGGTGAGTTCAAAAAACTCCCCGCGTTCAATTTCCACAGGATCAAAGGTAAACGGTCCATCAGAATATGTCCGAAACAGCACGGTATGCTCGTAGGCATTGTCTGGAGTTCCCGGGAATTTCTCGAGCCATTCCAGCCGGGTATCGATGCCGATCTCCTCCTGCATTTCCCGCTGGGCTGATTCGAGATAATCCTCCCCGGCGCTCAAATGACCGGAAGCAGATGAGGTATAGCAGTGGGGATACTCGTCTTTGGTGGCAGAGCGGAACTGTAGCAGTAATTCGCCTTTGGAATTGAAGACGAAGACATTCGCAGCCCGATGCAGCAGTTTGCGTGCATGGACGACAGAGCGGGGGAGTTGTTCAAGAACCTGATCCTGCTCATCAACGACATCAAACAGTTCTTCGGATTGCATAAGAACCAGGCTTCCAGAAGAAAATCGGAGTTAACCGCCCCCCCACAGGACAGGGATGCGATTTGTGGATCTCACAGCTTTCGCTTCAGCGCACAGGAGATCGTCAGAGTGTACTCAACCAGTACAAAACAGCGGGACCTGGAAAGTCTCCAGTTTTACTGTATCGTCTCCAAAACCATTTAAACCGAGTATAATAGATTGGGAGAGGCTATGGTAAAAGGTGAGTCACTCTAAATTGAGTTCTCGGAGAAATAGCTTTCTTCGAAACTTTCCTGTCCATCGCCGTCGTAGTAGCTGACGACATAATTCGCCATGCCAATGGTGAGGATGTCCCCTGGATAAAGTGGGGCTTCATGCACGACGGCTGAATTCACAATCGTACCATTGGTCGACTCAAGATCCCGAACGCGAACGGCATTATTATGGAATGTCAACTCGCATTGATGTCTGCTGAGCATGGGATCCAGGATGCGTAATTCGCAGCTGTTGCTTCTCCCCAGAACGACTGGCAGTTCTTCGGTACCAATCTCAATGTCCGGCAAATCAGGATGATCGCTGATAAGATGAACTTTCATAGGGTGAGCCTTTAAGGTCAGGGGCAGAATCAGAACCATTGTGACGATTCATCCAGTTCTGCCATTGGGCGGGTCAAATTGGGGTAGGGTCAAATGGGGATGGTAAAGGTACTACAATACAACGATTTTACATCCGTGAGTACTTATGCGTAATTCTACAAACAAGATACTTCGTATGCAATGGGAAACCGTAAAAAGATAGTAAAATCTGAATTTCCCTCAGAATACGGTCAATCGAAGATTCCCCTAATAGCGTGGAATCTGGGATTTCAGCCTGTTTTCTGAGCGGAGGTCCCGCTTTTCAAGGAATTCCAAACCAAATCCCTCCACAGCAATGGTAAAATTCAGTCGGGCCATTAGTTACTGAAAACCAACACTGACAAGCATTCATGATCGAGAAAGGTCAAAATCGACGATGGGGAACTTTGTAGGCTCATTTATCCTGCTGCAGAAAACCGTCGATCAGAAAACGCACTGGTTGGCTCACTGGAATTACGAACGTCAGGAATTCATGTTGCCGGGTGATAAGAAACGACCTTACGAAACTTTTCAGCACTGCCTGATTTCAGAACTGGAAAAGTCATTCGAACTGGTGCCTTTTGAGGATTTTATCCTTTCACAGGAACCCATGGCTCACCTGGCTTTCAGTGAAAAATCGACGCTGGAAGATTCATCTGAACATTATATTGTCGAGCTGTTTGATTTCCAGGAACTCAACTCGGCAGCCCGGAAGCTACTCGAATCTGATCTGCGGAACCGCTGGATCAGCGACCAGGAAATCGAAGTCGGCTCCACCACAGATGGTTTTCCGGTCTCGGAACTGTTTCGTTCACTCTACTACAAAGCGAACCTTGCCAGGCGGCTCTCCTGATCTCTCCAGCCTGCCAGTCTCTCCTGCCCGGTACAACAGTTAAACTTCCCTCCGCGAAATGCTTCCCGACAATTGATTCTCCGACGAACAAATAGTATTATTTTTATCTGAGATCTGACTATAATACTGTTTATAGTCGAGGGATCGAAACGTTCTCGCAAGACGCGATTCAAAGCACTGTTCGTTTTACTTATTTCGGGCCGAGCATTTTGCCCGGATCCTTAACCTTGGAGAGATCGATGAGAAACCTCAAATCACTGACTATGCTGGCAGGCGTGCTGGCTTTGACCTGTTCCCTGAGCCTTGCCGGGCAAAGCGATAAAAAATCTGTTCCCCCCGTGTTGGATCACACAGTGAAGACGCTGGAAGGGAAAGAGGTCGATCTGAGCAAATACAAAGACAAAGTACTGCTGATCGTCAACACTGCCAGTAAATGCGGAGCCACTCCCCAATACAAAGATCTGCAGGCCCTGCATGATAAATATAAGGATCAGGGACTGGTCGTTCTGGGCTTTCCCTGCAATCAGTTTGGTGCACAGGAACCAGGTTCTGCAGAGCAGATTTCCGAGTTTTGCAGCAAGAATTACGGTGTCACTTTTGACATGTTCAGCAAGGTTGACGTGAATGGCAAAGATGCCGATGCGCTCTATCAGTACCTGACCTCGAAAAAGACGAACTCCAAAACAGCCGGTCCTGTCAAATGGAACTTTGAAAAGTTTCTGATCAGCCGCGATGGCGAAATCGCTGCCCGTTTCCGGACCCGCGTCAATCCGCAGTCGGAAGAAGTCACGACCGCAATTGAAACAGAACTGAAAAAGAAATAATCAAATCCGATCTCTACAAGCGGGGATGCATCCCAGGGGGATGCGTCCCTTTTTTTATTTAAGTGACTGCTATGAATTACAATTTTTTCGCACCACAACAGATTTGCTTTGGCTGGGGACGCTTTCAGGAAGTCGGAAAACTGGCGGCTGCGCTGGGGACACGGGCTTTCATCATCAGTGGTTCGCGCTCGCTGGAAGCATCCGGGGTAATTGACGAATTACGCCAACTGCTGTCCCAGGCTGATATCAAAAGTGAGTTTATCCGCACGATTTCCAATGAACCCGAAGTCGCAGACGTGGATCAGGCCACAAAGCTGCTCAGAGACTCAAAGGCCGGTGCAGGGGACTTTCTGATTGGAATCGGCGGTGGTTCCGGCATTGATCTGGCCAAGGCGACCTCTGCAATGATCACCAATCAGGAAAGCGAAACCGTTGTGGATTACCTGGAGGGAGTCGGACGGGGCTTGAAGTTAACCGCAGCGCCGCTCCCTTTCCTGGCGATTCCCACTACGGCGGGAACGGGCAGCGAAGCGACTAAAAATGCCGTCATCTCAAGTTATGCGCCACCTTTCAAAAAAAGCCTGCGTGCCGAGCAGATGATACCCGACATCGTGCTCTGTGATCCTCAACTCGCCTGTTCGGTTCCCCCGGAAATCACCGCCCGTACGGGAATGGATGCCATTACACAGTTACTGGAAAGTTATATCTCGTGCCGGGCACAGCCGATCCCACAGGCACTCTGTCTGCAGGGGCTCAAGCTGGCGATCCCGGCATTGCCTGAAGTGGTCGAGAATGGAAACTCCCGCAACGGTCGTGAAGCAATGGCTCATGCCGCGTTACTCTCAGGGATTGCCTTAGCCAATTCCGGCCTGGGGATGGCTCATGGGGTAGCTCCCGCATTAGGAATCCACTGCAGGATCTCTCACGGCCTGGCATGTGCCATGATGTTGCCCGCGACGTTGAAAGCAAATCTATCGGTTCGACAGCAGGAATATGCCACGATCTACAGGTTCCTTTATCCGAACCAGACTCATTCCGAAATACAGGCCGCTGAATTACTGATTGAGGAAATCCAGCAACTGAATGACCGCCTCCAGATTCCGCGCCGTCTTGCCGATGTCGGTGTGAATCCATCGCAAATTCCCGCGCTGGTTACAAGTTCGCGGGGAAACAGCATGAGCGGCAACCCCCGTGAAATCACGGATGAGGAGCTGACGCAAATTCTGGAATCGCTTCTTTGAAATCAGATCTTCTCAACCTCATTTTGATCGCTTCGGCTCATTTCAATCTGAATCTCCGTTCGTTAAAATAGAAGCTTCCTGTTCGCACTCTCGGAGAAGATTTTCATGAACACCATCACCACCAAACTGATTGCTTTCACCCTGCTGACAATATTCTCCCTGGCGTCGGTTCAGGCCGATCCCCCTGAATATCATGCGGTCCAGGCGGAACTGATCAAACCACGACAGGGAATCGGTAACACGGTTAAGAAGTTGAAATCAGGCGAAGAAGTCCGGGTGGCTTATCTGGGAGGATCCATCACAGCCGCGAATGGCTGGAGAGTGAAAACAACCAAGTGGCTGCAGTCAGAGTTTCCCAACGCGAAGATTCATGAAATCCATGCTGCCATTGGTGGTACCGGGAGTGATCTGGGAGCATTTCGCCTGGAGCAAGATGTCCTGCAACATCACCCGGATCTGGTATTCGTTGAATTCGCGGTGAATGATGGTGGCCGTCAGCCTGAAGCGATCTGGGAATCGATGGATGGTATTGTCCGACAGATCTGGAAATCCAACCCTCAAACGGACATCTGCTTTGTCTATACATTTCGAGTGAATTACGAGAAAGATCTACGTAAAGCCGAGAACCCCCGCGCTGCTTCCGCCATGGAACTGCTGGCCGACCATTATGGAATTCCTTCCATTAACGTCGCATTGAAAATTGCAGAACTGGAACAGGAAGACAAACTCAAATTCACTTCCGACACCCCGGTGGCGGAAGGCATCGTCCTGTTTTCCAAAGATGGAGTGCATCCACTTGATGCGGGACATGAGATCTACACGGAAGTCATTGCATCAGCGATCAAACAGATGGCAACCACTTCTCAGCCCGTCAACCACAGTTCCAAACTCAAACAGCCCTTTGTGAAGGGACACTGGACTGATGCGAAAATGATTCCCCTGGATGCATCCATGCTCAGTGGTAACTGGAAGGAACTTCCGGCAGATCATGTTCTGCAGAAGCGATTCGGAGGACGCTTGAGTCAAATCTGGGAAGCAGATGCTCCGGGAAGCAAACTCACATTTCGTTTTCGTGGTTCCCAGGCTGCGTTATATGATTTGGTCGGCCCCGATGGCGGACAGGTTCAGATCACGGTAGATGGAAAACCACACAAGAAGCTTACCCCCCGTTTTGACAGTTACTGCACTTACCATCGCATCTCCACATTAAGGCTGGCCGAGGGCCTGGATCCAGGGCAGATTCATACAGTGACGGTCGAAATCGACGCTGAGCAACCAGACCGCAGTTCCGTTGCATTTCGCCTGAAAAATCCCGACGAGGAATTGAAGTCCGCCAAATACCAGGGAACAAGAATACGGGTCGGCAAGATCATGCTGCGGGGCGAACTGGTTCCCTGACAGTCTGGTCTGCGCTCGCATCAGAGCTCTTGAAAGGAATTATGACATGATCATCTCAGCCGGCTTGAGCCCGGCCTGGCAGCAGATTCTGGAAGTGGATTCTCTGCAGATCGGGGAAGTCAACCGTTGTCAATCTGCTCACTGGTCTGCCTCCGGAAAAGTGATTAATGTGGGAATGGCGATCCGTCACCTGGGCATTCCCTGTGAAACGATTTTTTCGGCTGGCGGTTATACCAGAGATTTAATCGAAGCAGATCTTATGAACCTGCAGGTCCCCTGTCGTATCCTGGAGCAGCAGAACCCGACACGAATCTGTACGACCGTGCTGGATCGATCAACGGGGCAGACAACCGAACTGGTGGAAAACGCGACTTCTGTTTCCGCGCTCGAGGTATCTGCGTTCGCCGAGGAATTCCGCTCCCATGTCGCTTCTGCGGATGTCGTTGTACTCACCGGATCATTACCGGCAGGCGCTCCTGCAACCCTGTATCATGATCTGCTGTCAGACACCAGCTGCCCGGTGATACTCGACGCGCGGGGACCGGAACTCGAGGCCGCTTTAAATCAGAACCCTTTTCTGGTGAAGCCGAACCTGGAAGAACTGGAGCATACCCTGGCCCGTTCCCTGGCCAGCACCGACCAGATGATCAAAGGGATGCAGGATATCAATCAGAGGGGGGCGACCTGGGTTGTGATCTCACAGGGCAAAGATGCTTTATGGGCGACCTCGGAAGAACAGGTTTTTCGTTTCACCCCCGCGAAAGCGGATGCTGTAAACCCCATCGGCTGTGGTGACAGTCTGGCTGCAGGAATTGCCTGTGGTATTCATGAAGGGCGCAGTGTGCCTGACGCCATTCGCTGGGGGATGGCGGCAGCAGCCGATAATCTGACCAGACTATTACCCGCACGACTGTCGAAAACCAGCGTGGAATCATTTTTCGACCAGATCGAAATGGAGCAGCTTGTCTGATGCCAGACACACAGACATCTGCCCCCTGCCTGCTGGAAGCACGTCAGACAGGACGACAGGCCTCAGACGGCCAATGGTTGAATCGAAACCTGTCACTCCGCATTGACCCGGGAGACCGCATCGCCATTTCAGGCCCGACGGGATCGGGGAAATCCGTATTTCTGCGGTCACTGGCGATGCTGGATGAAATCCAGGAAGGCACGATCCTGTTTCATAATGAACCAGTCAGGGATAAACAAATACCCGAATATCGCAGCAGGGTGATCTATCTTCAGCAACGACCGATTTTAATCGAAGGTACGGTGGAATCAAATCTGCAGTTTGCCTTTCAGTTTCAGGTCAATCAACACAAAGACCACAATCCCGCAACCATTCGAAGCTTCCTGGAATCCTTTGGCAGACCCGACTCATTTCTCAAAAAAAAGTCATCCTCCCTGTCCGGGGGAGAAGGACAAATCGTGGCTTTATTACGTGCGCTGATCCTCTCACCCGAAGTCCTGCTGCTGGATGAACCCACGTCCGGGCTCGATCCGGAAACCACCGAGCAGTTCGAATCGATTATTTTACAGTGGCTCGAATCCTCAGAAGAATCCCCGGCGTTTGTCTGGATCACACATGATCGCAGTCAGGCTCAGAGGCTGGCTGATAAAGTCATGAGATTTCCCTCGGGCCAGGTGTCGAATCATCTGATTCCAGAATCGTGAGAACTCTTAATGTTCTCGATAAAGATCCATTTAAAATTTGTGAATCTGCTGGGAAACGAACCGATAATCAATTATGCTCAATTCATGTCTGGCTTATAATAGACGCGAACAGATCTTTCCAATCGGAACGGATCTGTGATTAAACGAAAACCGGAATGATTCCTGCTAAAGAATCTCTCACAATGAATCAGGAGACAATCGATGCCAATTGAAATTTTACACCACGCAGATCGAAACTACGTGGAATTAAAATTGTCAGGTAAACTGGCCAAAGAAGACTACCACAACTTCACCCCCACCATTGAAACATTAATTCAACAGCATGGTGCCTTACACATGCTGGTTGTTCTGGATGATTTCCATGGTTGGACGATGGGCGCGCTCTGGGAAGACACGAAATTTGACATCAAACACTTTAAAGATATTGCACGTCTGGCGATTGTGGGTGACAGCAAATGGGAAGAAGGAATGGCCACGTTCTGTAAACCATTCACAAAAGCAAAAATCAAATATTTCAATATCGACGATCTGGCTTTAGCAAGAACCTGGATCGCGGAACCTGCCTGACGTTATTGAACATCCACTCAGAGCTGTGAGCTCTCACCTGGAGCCTGCAGGAGTTGAATCAGCAATTCAGTCGTCCATTCCTGATCGGCGGGAATGGCGACTGACTGCCTGAGTTCACTCTCACCCAGCGGTTCCAGTTCATCCAGTTGCAGCTGCAGAACTTCTGTCGTAGCATCAGAGGCATCATTCCCGCTTTTTTCCCGCTGCCTGATCCGGGATTCCAGTACTTCCCGATCTGCAGAGAAGACCACAAGTTGAAACGGCACCTGCTGTTTTTCCGCCAGTTCGTAAAACAATTTACGCTGCCAGACTTTGAGTGTTGTGGCATCAACGATCACATTCCAGCCCGATTCCAGTATTTTTCGAGCCTGTTCTGCCAGCCTTTCATAGACCAGGCGGGTTGTTTCTGTTGAATACAGCTCAGCATCCGGGATCTGCTGTTCGTTCTGCAGACGTTTGCGTTCGACATCGGAACGAATACGAATCGCCGCCATCCCCTGCAGCAGGAGTTGACTCCCATAGGACTTGCCACTGCCCGAGACTCCATGCGTCAGCAACAGTCTGGGTTTCGTACTCGAGACATAATTTTTAGCGAGTTCCAGATACGACTGGAATTCCTCGCGTGCTTCCGCAACTACGGAATCTGACAAGTCCGGCTGGCTTAATCTGATGGCAGCGACTTTCGCACGAACCATCGCCCGATACGACAGGTAAAACCGCAGCAGGGGCACTCCTGCGTAATCTCCGGTCAGTTCCAGATAACGATTCAGGAACTGCATGGCGAAATCGGATCGGCCCCGGTCTTCCAGGTCCATAACGACAAAGGCGACTTCGCTCATTACATCGGTCCAGCGTAAACCGGCATTGAATTCCAGGCAGTCAAAGATTGTGACTCCCCGATCACTGAGAATCATATTCCCCAGATGCATGTCCCCATGGCATTCGCGGATAGATCCCCGGGACTTTCGCTCCTTGAATAAAGCATAGGATTCCCGGTAACAACGTTCATTTTCAGATCGGATCACGTTCAGGATCTCCTGAACTGTTTCCGCATTCGAAAACAGTTCATTCACATGCCGAAAATTCTCTTCCACCGGAGCGAGTACCTTTTCGGGAGTTCCCCATTCCAGATCAGCACCAGCAACGGCAATCTTTGCATGAAATTCAGCAACTTCTTCCGACAGCTGATCTATATGTTCCGCCGTTAATTCCTGCTTCCTGATGGCATCACTCAACAGCCGATCCTGGGTGAACTGGACCATCTGAACTGCATAGTCGATGACCTCCCCGGTTCCGTTAAACTCAGGGGCTTCTTCAGAACCGGTGATCGGGATTACCTTCCGGTACAATTCGGGTGCCAGCCTGCGATTCAGGCGCAGCTCTTCCTGGCAGTATTTTTCACGCAGTTCCAATGTGGAAAAGTCAACAAAACCCAGGTCAACCGGCTTCTTCAGTTTATAGGCATAAGGCCCGGTCAACAGGACCCAGGAAATATGCGTTTCCAGTAACTGGAATGATTCTACGGGATGATCGTATAACGATTCATTCTGAAGTGCCTCGATCAACATCCTGCTGCTCTCCGAAATCTCACTGATGCATTTACCATATCCTGACCAGTGATCATAACAGATTGGAGTTGAGGATCAGAGCGCAGGAAATGGATCGGATTTCAGATTAAGCGGCTTTTCGTGTCGGGACTGCCGGCACTTGAATTGGCTAGAGCGGTTTTTTCGCAATCAGCGAATAAAAGGGTACCTTCAGGAAAGGCAAAAAAGGCAGGCTCCCCTGGGATTCGTTGAGCGAAATCAACTCAAAGCGATCCAGCAGATAGGGCAGGTGATCAGAGTTCAAAAACACATTGTCACCGGCAAACCAGACAGGCCAGAAATTTCGTTGAAACCAGCCATGCGACTGCAGGTTGTGCGGTGGATATTTCCGGGAGACATAAAAGTCAACAATTCCCAGCATGCCCCCGGGCCGTAGCAGATCCCAGGCGTGGTTCACTGCCTGAAACCAGTCGGGAATCATGGTCAGGGAATAAGAAAAAGTGACCAGATCCACGTGTGATTCCGGCGGAGTAAAGCTGGTTGCATCATGACAGACTGCTGATACATTCGGCCAGCCTCGATCTGAAATTCGTTGAGAACAGACATCCAGCAGAGGCTGACAGAGATCGACCAGATAGGCACGTTGAAACTGCTGGAGACGCTGTCCCCACAGTTCGGCATTTTCGCCGGTCCCGGTGCCCAGATCGACCCAGATATCTCCTGCAGAAACAGGCAGGCTTTCAAACAACTCACAGCGACCATGCAGCAGACGTTTCCGGAATTGATCGTAGCCGACTGCCTGTCCCTGGTAGAAGGAATTGAGTCTTTCGGTATGTGTCTGACCATCAATGCGGGACACCAGCAACTGCCAGACTGTTTTGACATCATTCAGACGCGTGTTTAAATAGCTCATAACATGCTCGTTTCCTGCAGGCGATTCTGGTCCCAAGAGTTGGAATGCGTCAAACCAGTAGATCGGCGATATAAAAACTGCCATAGGTATTCACCCGATCCTGCTCATGCAGTTCTGACGCGAGCTGATTCTGGTACTGCAGCAATGCGCCAACTTCCCGCTGTTGTCCGTGATACCTGACTTGCAGGGGATCGACAAAATCCACCTGCATCCCCGCACTTCGCCAGAGGATCCTGGTACGCTCCGCCGCCTTGTCGAGAATTGCCTGCCACTCGTTTTGTAACAATTGAGGTTGCGCGCCAGCCATCCAGTCCATGTGATCCAATAAAACAAAACGTGAGATTGCACCGGGATGCTGTCGCAGAAAACCTTCCACCGTATTGGTATTGACGGACAGACGATCGATGAGCCCTGCTTTGAGTCGTTCAAAATTATTTGGCTTCAGATATTCGGGACAGCAGTCATGGTCATAACTTCCCGTGAGATAGACGCGCCAGAAATAATTGTCCTGCAGGGATCGACTGGTAAAAACCGTTTCGATGCGATCAATGACAAACTGCACAATGCCGCCTGCATAACATTGATCAATCTGCGTGCGCTGCGAGCGGGGTACTCCCAGCATGGACAATGTCAGATCCCGACGCATCCACCATTTAATCATCCTCGTCCAGAGCAGTTCGTTCAGATTGCGAGACTGGTAAATCGAAGTCTGTTCGGTAACGTCGCGCGCCGCCAGCAGCGAATTGATATCATCACGAATCCTGGCAACACGGTCGATATAACAGTTCACGAACCAGGCAAACAGCCCGGAGGAACCGCGAAAATAAAAGCTGGATCGTTTTCCCTCACCGGAAAAAAACTGACCATGCCGATCCCAGTACTTCTGCGCTGTCAGAGATAAATCGGCACGCAGATTCTGTGTGTAGAGTCTCTGCCAGTCGTTTGAGTATCCCCGGCCAAACAGATCAAAAAATGGCTCATAATCCAGGTTGCGAATCGCTGCCAGCTTCAGTTCCAGAAGTGCATTCTGCTTGGGATTCACATCTACGGCATGTACCTGGCGTGGCTCATCCAGTAAATAATCCAGTGCATTACAGCCGGCAGAAGTAATCACCAGAACTTCATCATCCGGACCCAGTTCCAGTGCTGCGCGATCGAGACGTGGATCCTCCCAGCAGGTATTGTAAACCAGATTGCCCTGATGCACGATTTGAAAACTCTTGCTGCTGATTCGTTCAGAAATCATAACCCATCTCCGATAAACATAAAAAAAACTGATCAACGACGGATCAGTTCAAGAGGATGACATTTTTTTCCAGAAGCGACTCAGCACTCCCGGCACCTCCGCTTCCACAAACGTTTTTGGTCTGATTCTTTCCGGATGTGCTTGTGGAACCGGTTTCTGGACAGGATCGATTTCCTGATCAAAAAACATAATCTCCAGTTCGCCGTCACTGTATTCAATCAAGGCGCTGCAGTGTTCCACCCAGTCACCGGTATTGCAGTAATTGATCCCGTCAATATCGAGAATGTTCGGAGCATGAATATGACCACAGATGATTCCCTCACATCGTTTCAGTCGGGCATGATCAGCCAGTTGCTTTTCATAATCACTGATAAACCGCATCAGGTGCTTCACCTGGGATTTCACAGCAGAAGAAAGAGCAAACCTGGTCTGCCCCTGTCGTTTCATCAGACGATTGAACAGGGTATTGGCGGTCAGCAGAACGTCATAGGCAAATGAAGCCAGTACCGATAACCATTGCGCCCCCGTTTCAAATTTATCAAACTGATCACCGTGGATTATCAGGAAGCGTCGGCCGTCGGCCGTGAGATGTACGAATTCATCAGAAAGGGAGACAAATCCAAACCGCTTTCCGAAATCACGTAAGAAGTTATCGTGATTTCCAGGAGTATAAAAAACTTCGGTGCCTTTGCGACTGAGCTCTTCCACCCGGTCAAATATCTCATTATATATTTGGGGCCAGCGCCATTTTTTTCGCAACTTCCAGCCATCAATCAGATCGCCGACCAGATAGAGAGATTCAGGTTGGTGAGCATTCAGAAATTCCAGAAATTCCTCTGCTCTCGAATGCATACATCCCAGATGCACATCGCTGACAAAGATCGTTCGAATCTTACGAGAGACTGTTGCAGCGGGCTGATTCTGGGACACGATCATATCATCCTCCTTAATGACATTACTCCGCGATCTCGGCGGTTCGCTTCCTGGCCGTCACAGTTCTGACTGTGGTCTTTTCTATTGTGTGCGTCGTTCATTGTTGCGGCGGATCTTATCAAGTTTTTATTCGCTGCTGATGAATGCCAGGTTAAGGTCTTGAGAATTCGCATTCCGCTTAAATTGCCGGTAAATGCAGATTGTGTTAAGGTTTCCGGATCAATCTATGAAGCTGGTTCCCATCCAATTTCACAAAGTTTCAAACTGTACCGTCCTTTTCACTCCCAATCTGTCCGGCCAGGAAGACCCGATGTATGACTTAACTCCACTGAATATCTTTCTGGCGACACTGCTGGTGATGATTAATGGATTCATCTCTTTCTCGTTGAGTCTAAATCTTGAAAAACGACTCCTGCTGGCTTCGATCCGTACCGTCGTCCAACTCCTGCTCATTGGCATGATCCTGGAATGGATCTTTGAATTATCGTGGTGGCCCGTCATCCTGTTGCTGATGTTCAGCATGACGCTGATCGCCAGCCTGACTGCGGTTCAACGTTCGCAAAGACGCTTCCCGGGTATCTGGCTCAACAGCATCATCGCTGTCTTTGTCAGTTCCTGGCTGGTAAGTGGTTTTGCATTGACGGTGATCATTCCCCCGCACAGCTGGTCAGAAAACCCGGCACAGTATCTGATTCCTCTCCTGGGAATGATTCTGGGAAATACCCTCAATGGAATTTCTCTGGGACTGGACCGATTGAGTGAAGAACTTGTCATGCGCAAAGGGGAAGTGGAACTGCGGCTCTCCCTGGGAGCGACTCGAAATGAGGCTGCCCGCGAGGCACTACAGAATGCAGTCAGATCAGGAATGACTCCGATTATCAATTCAATGATGGTCGTCGGACTGGTATCATTACCCGGCTTGATGACCGGGCAGATTCTGGCAGGGGCCAGCCCGCTGGAATCAGTGAAATATCAGATTGTGGTCATGTTTCTGATTGCATCCGGAACCGCTTTAGGAACCGTGATCTCTGTTCTGCTGGGATATCGCCGGCTGTTTAATTCGCGGCATCAGTTTCTGTTCGAACGGATCACACGCGTCGATAAATAAGCTGCTAAACGGCCTGTGACAACAGACCTTTTTATGCGAAAGAAAGTTTCTCGAGCAGTTGTCGGAGCGTCTGTTCCGGATAGAGCACAAACGAGATCTCACGACTTTGAATCACCGCATTAGCCTGCATCTGCTGATGTACCTGCACAAGATCACCATTGATCTTTTCTCGCAGAGACAGGGTTAACTGCGACAGTTCTGCATCCAGGTCACGAAGTTCACGAAAGCGCAGACGATTCAGGCGGCGCCGCTCGTTCCGGGCCAGTGAATCATCGTGTTTTTCAGCAGTCTGCTGAGCCCGGATCAAAGTCCGCTTTCGCTCTACCAGTGTCGCTGCGTCTCTGATTTGCTCCGGTGACAGGTGCCGATCGGAGTTAAAGTCCAGATCCCGCAAAATCCGCTGCAGACAAGTCTCATCGCAGTGCTGGACATTGAATGGCTGGCAGAACGGCAGGAAGCGGGTGGCTGATAAAGTCAGGTAGCGAGGTGGCGGCAGATGAAAGAAACGGCTGAAGATCCGATCTGTCATCTCATCATATTTGGCACCACCAATGCCATGTACGAACAGATCTCCCATAAATAACCGGGCAAACAGAGTGGTCGTCAACGCGCGGGTCCGCAGGAGAATTCCCTGGTCGGGCAACTGTTTGAGAACTTCAATCGCCGCGGACAGATCACAATTTTCTCCCATGGGGAGTGTGGTCATCACATCCGTTCCGTTTGAGAGCTGAATCTGATCCTGTTCCCGTTTGACGAACAGCTGGTGACGACGTGTCTCCCCCGTGCGCCAGATCCAGAAAGGAGATTCAATCCAGCCGTCTGATTCGGACAGTTCCGGTACCGGGTGGGTTTTACTCCGCACACGATTGACCTTGCGGTACTCGCTGAGCACTTCGTTATGCGTCGACCGAAAAGCCCTGGCATTCTTGAAAAGATGACAGGCAAACCATAAAAACGGCCCGGTCTGACACATGCGGCTGATGGGGAGCTCCAGATTTTCGATTCCCCACCGCTGTTCCTGGGCGTGTCGCGCTGCTGCCAGACAATCCGCCAGTCGATCAGATTTCTGCATGTGCGCTACCGCTGCAGGCCAGATATTACAGAGCAGGGGAGTGGGAAGCTCAGGCCAGACATTGAGTGCTTTTTCTACTCGGGCCGAAAAGGTGCGAAACAACTCTTCATTTTGAATCGTGGTTTCTTCCCATGGTTTTTTCTTGATCGTTTCATCAAAGGAAATCTCGGAGAAAAAGGGGGTATCGCGAGTTCCCTGCGGTATTTTAATGGCGGTTGAACTGACCAGGTCGTTGTCGACGATCAGGTTCAGACTCAATCCTGCCGATTGTTGCGCTGCTTTGCCGATCAGCAGATTTTTAATCCAGACACCAGGGTGATACAGCGCCGGCTGGTGACCTGTCATAAACAGTAATTGCTCATCCAGATCTGCCGGCAGTTCCACCGCCGATCCTGTCAACTCGGCAGTATAGCGGGCTGCTTCCTCCAGTACGGCGCGTCGTGCCCAGGAGCGGAGGCTGGAAATGATTTTCCCACTGCGGTCCCGGGAACAACTTTGAAACATGTCACGATTTGCTTCCGCATCACCAATGATCTGGGACAGATCCGGGCGGGCGAACACAACATCATCGTATTTGGGAACCCGCAGATCCTGTTTTACCCATTCTGGTTCCGGAACCGGTTTCGTACCGGAATCAAATCGGGAATCAGGATTCTGGCAGGGGAATGGAGTCACTGAAGACATTTCAATGCTTTAATGGAGTGCTGAATTTAAACAAGTTCATGTTATGTCTGGTATACAACCAGGTTTTCAAGGAGGGAAGCGCTCACTCGATACTCGTTTTCGCATGTCATCACGCAGCCGACAGATTTTAGCAGGCAATCGCAAAACAGCTGCAGGGCCGGTGAATATGCTTTAGTTTGACTAGTCTCTCACTGAATGTCGAGTCCTTTTGATTTGATTTCAAGTGGAAAGTGGCTGATGCAGTCCCACTTCCCCCTTACAAACAGCGTCTTCTGATTCACTCACTGAAAGAATCGGTACGATCGTTACAATTCTCTGAGGCACAGCAGGTCATGCCTGCGGCCTGCATTTCTCGATCAAGAACTTCATCGTAATATGCTTTCCGCCTGATCGCATCATCGAGTGAGCCACCAAAACTGCGTTCCTCTTCCAGGTAAACCAGCGGAACGGCAAATTCGACAATTTTCATCGCGTGTGCTGCTGCCTGCACCCAGAGTTGCAGAGGCATCGCATATCCCAGGTCGGTCACATTAAACAGGGACAGGGCTTCAACGCGATAGGCTTTCAATCCACAAAACGCATCTGTAATCTGGAAACCCAGTTGCTCGTTGATTCGATTGGTCACTGCGACATTGATCTGACGACGATCTTCCGGAGGAATGCTGTCACCATTAAAGGCTTTCAGGTAGCGACTCCCGGAAAGGATATCGATTGGGTCGGTTTCAAAGTGATCGCGCATCTGCTGAACCAGACCAGGCAGCAAGCCGGGTTCGTGCTGGCCATCACAGTCAATCGTCACCAGCACATCATACTCATCCTGATGTTCAATCGCGAAATCGAAGGCACTCTTCAGGGCGGCTCCGTATCCCTTGTTTTCCGGATGGGTGATGACGGTAATTCCAGCGACACCTTTCAGGATCTCAGCCGTCCCATCCGATGAACCGTCATTGACAACCAGAATCGCTTCTGCGTACTTTTTGACTTCGGTCAGCACATCTACCACATGGCGTTCTTCATTGAAAACAGGCAAAGCGATCAGAGCTTTCCGGTTCATAACACAGATCCTTGAAAATCAGGAGTTTTCTATCGAAATTGACAGCACGGTCTCATTGTAGACCCCAACCTGCTAAGGTCAACTATGCCACCTGCCAGAAGTGCAGGGCCGGCTGACAACTATGTGAAAAGTTCTTAGCCAGTTGGTTGTGAGAATGGTTTAATCTTCTACAATGGGGATAGAGGACGTATTTGCACAGGCTTAGACTGTGTCCCGTTTTTACTGGTACGTCTCCCAGGCCTTCTGGTCTGACAATAATCGACTGAGAGATGCCATGATGAAATGTGTTGCACTCTAGACCGTCCTCATTTCAATGAGTTCGACACATCAGGCAATATACGTAAAGTCACCAACAACTTAGACTAATTACACGAAAATTAAAGGAGTACTCGAATGTCTTATTCGCTTCCCGATCTACCTTATGCTTACGACGCGCTGGAACCACACATCGATGCAAAGACGATGGAAATTCATCACACCAAGCATCACCAGGCTTATATTTCAAAAGCCAATGCTGCACTGGAAGGCCATAGCGATCTGGCTGCCAAGTCAATCGAGGACCTGATGAGTGACCTGAGTGCTGTTCCCGAAGACATCCGTGGTGCAATCCGTAATAATGGTGGCGGACATGCAAACCACAGCCTGTTCTGGACCGTAATGTCTCCCAACGGTGGCGGTGCTCCCAGCGG
>TARA_R100001132_G_C3275859_1_pt1 | contig 25455 bp, 19 predicted proteins | sample TARA_R100001132 | Tara Oceans TARA_R100001132 (sample SAMEA2621247) | marine metagenome | biome: marine biome (ENVO:00000447); feature: mesopelagic zone (ENVO:00000213); material: "saline water (ENVO:00002010), including plankton (ENVO:xxxxxxxx)" | depth 800 m | reverse complement strand
CCGATCTCACCAAGGTGTTCGGGCAGCATGCGCTGTTCTTCGGCGCTTATCCTTACCCACATGGTATGATGGCAGCGCCACCTGACTATTCTGCCTACCCGGAGTTTCAGGCCGCCTATAACAGCACCGCGGCCTGGCGGGAAAATTCCAACATGGAATACTTCTTTCTGAATTTTGGTCGTCCCCAATTCAGTACCCCTGCTACTGGTAAAGCAACTAAAAATGAGATTACCGACCTGTTCGCGGGACGCTGGGGAGAACCGGATCGTCTGTATGAAGCGCAACGCAACAATTCCACCGATCCGATCTATCTGATTGATATCACTAGTAGTCCTGTCAGGGCATTTCCTCAGCCGGGACGTACGCTGATTGATGATAACGGGAATCGTTTTGAAGGGGGAACCCGCAGCGGTTCGCTGATCGCCGGAAATCCCGATAACGCGCAGTCCTTCATGCATCCCCTGTCATACAATGGTGCGGGCAGAACGACCAAAACCGGAACCAGTTATCGTCAGCCTCTCATTGGCTATAACGGCTGGAAAGCCTACGAAGATTTCGAAATTGCCGGTACACCCCGTTATAACAGCGGATCTACATTTTTCAAAAACCGGATTACAAATGTGACCGAAAATTATGGTATTCTGGTTGATGAAGCTGATGAAATCATCGTCGATATGGAACAAGCCAGACGCCCTTATGATGAACCATTTACTCCTGCCGACCTGGCCTTCCTGCATCTGTCGCAGACCGATCAGGATAACACGGGTATCAGTTCGCGTCTGTCCAGCCTGCTGCCGTTTAACTTCGGTCGGGCAGATACCGTCAATAACCGCGGTAATTCGATCCGCAAGACTTTCACGACCATGAGCTGGGGTCGTAAACAGTTTTCCATGGCCGATTCTTTGAAGAACCGACCGAATGATGATGGTTCTATATCGAATCTTGATACTTCGAATCGTTACCTCAGCTGGTTGTTCAGCGCCGATACGAACAACGATGGCAAACTGGAATTTCCACCGGATTTCACAAACGAAGTTGACCTGGATTACAGTGGCAATCTGAATTACACGGACTTGTTAGGAAATACTCGTGGAACAAATATTGAAGATCTGAATGGTAGTGGCTCTCGCAATTCAAATAAAATTGCCGGGACAGCCCTTGATCCATTCCGGGCACCACTTCGCCAACTTTTAACGGTGGAACGTGGAAATACCACAACGCCACGAAAGCAGATGAAGCTGGATATCAATCAAGTTCTCGTCTATGATGATACCGGGACAGGGCAGACTGTAACAACGCGTCCGCTTACTCCGCACCCTGGTGAGGATGTCAATGGAAATGGTGCACTGGACATCGGCATCGGCGAAGATCTGAACGGGAATGGCATCCTCGACATTCTACCTTCGACTGCCATTAACACCGGCTGGTATGCTTATAATTTGCCCGCTTATCCTCCTACGACTCAGGAGCAAAAGGAATTCTGGGCACGCTATGATCGTCAGTTAATGGCCCGCGATATCTATGTGCTGCTTTATACCCTCGGAGGAAGCAAGGACAATCTAGACTATCGCGCCGACAACTCCAGTAATGCTCTCTATACCGATGCTCAAATGCAGGAAATGGCGCAGTTTGCCGTGAATGTGGTTGATGCCCTGGATCCTGACGAAGTGATTACTCGTTTCGAATACGATAAAAACCTGCACGACGGCTGGGGGCTGGGAGATAATCCCTATCATACCGACGATGAAACCACTCTTGCTACGAACCTGGGGATTTCCAGTCAGGCTGGTCAGCGAGGCGTGGTCTATGGCGTCGAAGCACAAAAGCTGACACTCAGCGAATTCCTGGCGATCAAGGCTCCCAAAGTCGAAGATGCTTCCTCTAACGAAGTCAACCACGATGCGACCGAATACAATGATGAAAAAGACCGTTATTTCTCGTTTATCGAATTACGAAATGCCAACCATCAGATAGTCAGCTTTGAGAATGATGCCTGGCAGATCCGCCTGGAACCACGCACTGATGCGGCCATGATCAGCGGCGATTATTCCAATCTGGATAATCTTACTCCAGACCCGGTGTTAAACGATACCCACAAGCGGCGTGTCACTTTGCGGAGCGGCTCTGTCGGTGGGGGCGGTGTTTTCAATCTTCGCTCAGCCGGCGATAATGAAGATACCGACCCGATGTCGTCGATGCCGCGCCCCAGTTATTTCCGGGTTGACCCCAATTTTGCGGGGGGGACTCCCGCTTATACTACGATTGCCCCACGGGATACATCGACTCCCGCCATCGATCTGATTACCGATGATGACACGGCTGATTTCCTGATGACGTCAGAAGCAGATACGGTTACTCCTATTTCGACGCGTGGTGACTTCCTGAATAGTTCCAATACGGATCCCGGAGGCACGCCTAATTTTTCGAGTTTGACTTTCATTGTCAGACTGATGCGACGCGCTCATCCCGGGCGGAATGCACCGGCAACCAACAATGCCGTGGATAATGCTGATAATCCCTGGGTGGAAGTGGACAGTATGGTTGTGACTGGCATGGAAGAGTTCGAGCTACAGGAATCCAGCATGTCCTCCGCAATTCAGTCTCAATTGAATCAATTGCGGAGCTTCGAACGAGCCCAGCCTCTACACGCTCGTGGTTCAGGAGAAGCTAGCCATGCCGCAGGCAGCGCGGGTTCCGGTTATCGTGCGAATACAGTGGGGTCTACCAATTCGAACACCGGAACAGGGAATCTGGGGGCAGATGGTCTGCCCGGTCAGGATATGGTTGACGATGACAACGATGGGGACATCGATGATGCCAGCGAACGTGGCTGGGCATTTTCCGATGACCGTCCCCGTTTCGATATCTGGCAGCCTCATTTTGACCGTGACTTTGCTTCGATTGTGGAACTGTTAAGCGTTCCTGTGATCGGTCCGAATCGTGTGACCCGCGATCTGGCCACGGAATCAGGAGTACAGACGCGAACTGATACTTCAACGACAGTGGACCGGGCAAACGATGTCCGTTTCGCTGGAGTTCAGAAATTTCTTGATCCCAGTGGTCCTGACGATACTGATTTCAGTGATCCTGCTCCCACTTGTGATGATAACCGCTGGTATCGGATTCTGGAATTTCTTGAAGTTCCGACTCGCATCCATCATCAACTGGGCAATCCGCTGGCAGATCCGCGCGTCCCGGGACGCATCAATCTGAATACGATTCGGCATCCGGCTGTGCTGGCAGCTCTGCTGGATGATGCCGATGCATTCACGATGGACATGACCGGCAGTGCCGTTCATCCACAGCTGGTCGCCAACCATTTAGGCGGTGACTGGTGGCGCGAATTCACGGAATCACGCGATGCCCGGGATTTGGGACTAACTAACGACCCTCATATTCCTGGAACACCAGGGTCACGTCCCTTCCGCAGTTTTGATTACGCAACTGGATTTACCTCTACTGGTACCGTGAATAATCTGCGTGAAAACACAATTTTCCGCAGTCTGCCTGCAGACATCAGCAGTCCGAATCCAAACCCGCGTCTGCTGTTCGAACTGACAACTGGTGCTGAGCATCTGGGGTCAGCAGGCGTAAATAAAATTGACGTACATACCCGTAATCGACTGCTCTCGAAAATTGCGGCTAACACAACAACCCGAAGTAACACATTTGTGGTATTCATGTCAGTCGCTTATTTTGAAGCGAGCGGGGCAGGGACCACCACTTATGGCAGTCCGGTGGAGATTGGCGCACGTTTGTCACCTTTCGACCCGGCTCGTACAGTGAATCAGCCAGACTATCGAGGCTTTTTCGTCATTGACCGGACCCGGGCAGAACAGGCATTTGAACCGAGTACGGGACAGTTCGACCACTGGAAACGCCTGGTGCGTTATCGCCATCAGGTGCAATAAAACCGGGTATTCAGATAAATATCCTTTTAGGAAATTTACCTGATCATTACAACAGGACAATCGGGTATAATGGTTAATAGTGACACAGGAATGAGGGGGGATGACATGTAGCCTAAGTAAGCAGCTCTGGTCGCGGGCCTGTGAGTAGAGTCTGTGGGAGGCGGACGATTGAAACGTCTGTTCCTGTAGAGCGGATTCGTCCGGGATTCCTCTGGTTTCCTGTGGGATCGAGATGTTTTCGAGTTTGTTTTTGATACTTGTCAACAAGTAAGATATAATCTGTTTGAACCGTATTTCTAAGTGAGGAGAATGACATGAATAATTGTCGAACCAAACAAAAGCTGCAGAAGCGTAAAGGGTTTACGCTGATCGAACTGCTGGTGGTGATCACCATCATCGGCATCCTGGTGTCGCTGACACTGCCGGCCATTCAAAGTGCCCGTGCCTCAGCGCGAAAACTGTCCTGTCTGAACAACATGAGAAACGTCGGACTGGCCGTCGTCAACTTCTCATCCGGAGCCAACTCGCAGCTGCCACTGCTGGTGGATCGCAACATTGAAGACGGTCATACCAATGCCAGCAATGACGACCTGTCCTGGTGTACCACTCTGCTGCCGTTCCTGGACAACGTTGGTTTCCGTCAGCGTTGGGATGCAACTGCCAGTGCTGCTGCTCAGACAGGTGCTACTGCAACCGATCTTTCTAATCTTGCTTCTCTGAATGTGATCCGATTTCCCGTCTTCACCTGCCCCGACGATCAGTTCTCTACTGATCAGGGTGCACTGTCTTACGTAGTGAATGTGGGCTATGTTACTGCCCTTTATAATCAGACTGGCGTTGGATACGATCCTGGCGCTTCCATCGGTTCCCAGGGGCATCACCCGGTGGGAGATGGTGGACTTGATGCAGACGCATCTACAACCGGTGATATTCCGATGAAGTTTGGAACAGGCGTCTTCTGGCGTCCTCATTCTTCTCGTATGTCTCTGGATTATATTTCAGCTGCCGATGGTATGACTCAGACACTGATGCTGTCTGAAAACCTGCAGGCTGGTGAATGGTATGATCAGGATACAGGCAGCCTCGGATTCGGAATTGACTTTGAAGGTTTGTACTCAGGTAGTAATTTGGCTTTGCCTGCTGGATTCAATCTGCAGAATACAACGAACTCATCTGATTCGCGAATCGGTGCTAACCTGACCGCAGCCAAAGGAGAGGCATGGCGTCCCAGTTCGAACCATCCCAGTGGTGCCGTGAATGTGATCTTCTGCGATGGCAGTGGAAAATCACTGACACCACAGATGGATGCCGGCGTCTACGCACGTCTGCTCACTCCTGCCGGTCTGCGTTATGGCCAGGCTGTTGTTGACGGTACTTCTTTCTAATCGAATGAAGTTGACTGCAACCTTTATTTGAGTCATTGTTCTCAAATCGGTTCAAACATGCGGGCACCAGGGATCTCCGGATCTCTGGTGCTTTTTTTCTTGGCGGGTTCACAGACGGTGACAGCGTCTCAGGCGGAGAAGGGGCAACTCATGCAGACCAGACAAACCAGACAGCCACGACCGCAGCGCAACGGCTTTTCGCTGCTTGAACTGGTGGTAGTACTGTTCGTTATCGCGCTTCTGGTAGCGCTGACCCTGCCGGTTCAAGAGCATGCCCGGGCATCATCACGAAAACTGTCCTGTCTGAACAATATGCGAAATATCGGTCTGGCGATGGTTAACTTTTCCTCGGGAGCCAACTCTGAGCTGCCACTGCTGGTCGATCCCAACCAACGGGTTTCCTCTGACGAAGCACCCAACGCCAATGCCAGTCATGATGATCTGACCTGGTGTACTACACTGCTACCGTTTCTGGACAATGTTGGCTTTCGTCAGCGCTGGGATGCGGCGGCGAATCTGGCGGCTGAACCCAGTACGAATGCAGATGCAATCGCGCAGCTGGCTGCATTGAACGCGATTCGTTTTCCGGTATTTACCTGTCCTGATGACGAGTCTGCAATCGATCGGGGCGCCCTCTCTTATGTCGTCAATATTGGATATGTGACCGCCAATTATAATAAGACTGGCGTGTACTATGACGCCTCCACCGGCGTCGGTCATCACCCGGCCGGTGATGGAGGACTGGATGGAGATCCCGCGACGACAGACGACATTCCAGTCAAGTTTGCCAGTGGCGTGTTCTGGCGACCGTTTACTTCGCGGATGTCTCTGGATTTTATTTCGGAAGGGGACGGCATATCACAGACGTTGATGCTGTCTGAAAATCTGCAGGCCGGAAGTTGGGCCGACCAGGATACGGGCAGCCTGGGCTTCGGCATTGATCTGCAGGGCGTCTACCCCAGCGGCAGCACCACGCTGAAACTGCCTGCCGGATTCGATCTGAAGAATACGACTAACTCAACCGATTCCCGCATTGGTTCCAACCTGAAAGCGAAGAAGGGACAAGCATGGCGCCCCAGTTCGAATCATCCCAGTGGCGCTGTGAATGTGATCTTCTGCGACGGGAGTGGCAAATCGCTGTCGCCGGAGATCGATCCTCTGCTCTACGCCCGACTGCTCACTCCCGCAGGGCAGCGTTATGAACAGGCTGAAGTGGAAGACGGCTCGTTCTGATCGAGGCAGGGTCACGTACTCTGCATAAAGCGCCTTGCTCACCAGTTGGTTTCCGCCAGATCACACCAGGGCTCTCCGGATCTCTGGTGTTTTTTGCTGGAATTTCCTATGCTGTATACATGTACGCTTTTTGCCAGGGTGTTGACAACCTAAGCTTTCTTAAACGGCGTCACAATTAACCATAACAGCTCTCGTATAATTATACTTGGCTCGGATTAACTTGGAGACGCTTCAGTAAAACTGGACTCAGTCCAGAGAGAAAAACAAGCGATGTTGAGACTGCTGCGAAAGGGAACTTTGCATAACGTCTCTTGACGAATCACAGGGAAATCGGATAAGGAACGATATATAATCTTCAAATCAACAGGAGGGTCTCCCTGCGCGACAGCGTGCGGGATTTAACAGGCTCTCTTCCTCCCTGTCAGGGAACAGAAATAATCGAGCTGCCGCTTGACTGCCTGTACCAGGCCAGCCATAGTCGGTGGTTCAAAACGATGTGAGAGTTAAATCAGAATTAACCTCGTCACGAGTCACTATAGCAACCATTACATCTCAGGATCATATCATGTTTGACCCCATTTCCGGGCAGATGCCAACGCAGGCAAATCAGCGTGCCAGAAGTTATTCACAGCAGCGTCAGATGGGGATTGGCGATCTCCTGCTGGATAACCGGATTATCTTTCTGGACAGCGTGATCAACGATGCCAGCGCGAATTTAATCGTGATGAAACTGCTGTATCTGCAGTCCGAGAACCGGCACCAGGACATCCACCTGTACGTGAATTCTCCCGGGGGTTCCGTGACCTCTACAATGGCGATCTACGATACGATGCAGTTCATTGAATGCGATGTTTCCACCTACTGTGTCGGCCTGGCAGCCAGTGGCGGCGCCATCCTGGTTGCCGGCGGTCAGAAAGGCAAACGTTACATTCTGCCTCACGCCAAAATGATGATCCATCAGCCGTTTGGCGAAGTGGGCGGCCAGGTGTCCGATATCGAAATCCAGGCCAAGGATATTCTTGATACCCGTGAAGTTCTGAATAAAATTCTCGCCGATCATACCGGCCAGTCCATTGAGCAGATTGCCCTCGATACCTCCCGGGATCGCTTCCTGACCTCCTCGGCTTCTGTCGAATATGGTCTGGTTGACGAGGTTCTGATCCGCGATAAAAAAGACAAAGATAAAAATAAAGATAAAGCATAGAGACACCCTGAGTCGGCAGCGGCACTGTCGAATGATTTTCCACCATCAAATTTATCATCAATTGAAGTGAGTTTTATATGACGGTCCTTACTCCTTATGTGATCGAAAAAAATGGTCGCGACGAACGCGCCATGGATATTTACAGTCGTCTGCTGCAGGACCGTATCGTGATGATGGGGTCTCAGGTCAACGACCAGGTAGCGCAAAGTCTGGTCGCGCAGCTGCTGTTCCTGCAGTTCGATGATCCCGAAGCAGACATCCACTTTTACATCAATTCTCCCGGTGGTTCCGTGACCGCGGGCATGGCCATTTATGATACGATGCAGTATATCTCCTGCGATGTGGCGACTTACTGTATCGGGCAGGCTGCCAGTATGGGTGCGCTGTTGTTGACTGCGGGTGCCCCCGGCAAACGCAATGCATTACCCAACAGCCGCATCATGATTCACCAGCCACTTGCCGGCATGCAGGGAACGGCAACCGACCTGGAAATTCATGCCAAGGAAGTGCTGAAGATGAAGCGGCGTCTGAATGAGATTCTGCTGCATCACACTGGTCAGACGCTCGAAAAAATTGAACAGGATACAGATCGCGACAACTTCATGGATGCCCAGGAAGCCAAATCGTACGGTCTGATTGACAACGTTCTGGAGCACCTTGAACTGCCCGGAACCAAAGCATAATTTCAATCTGATTTAGAGGAGGGCAGAAGAGGTGTCTTCTGCTGAAGTTGATTTCCAATGAAGCAATACCTTACGACATGGATGTCGTTGTTGTTGATTCTCACTCTCATGGGGTGTGGAGGTCGTGGTAATTCTGATTTACTGGAAGCCCGGCTGCGTCAGCAGGAAGACAGTATCTTTGCCTTACAACGTGATCTGAAAGATTCGCAGCAGGCGCTGGAGTCGGCACGGCATCAGTCTGAAGCAATGTCGCAGCAACTGGCCAAAGCATCCAATGGCAGCCTGTTGCCCGAGCAGACCAAAGCCCTCTACAAGGTCACCGGAGTGAAGGTCAACAGCCTGCTTACCGGAGGCGTTGACCTGGACAGCAAACCGGGGGATGAACTCTGGACGACCGTCATCACTCCCCATGACGCAGACGGGGAAACGGTCAAACTGCCCGCCGACTTCGAGCTGGAACTGGTAGACCTGAATCAGCCAGAAGAAAATCGCCGGGTAGGTCTGTGGACTTTCGACAGCCAGGAAGCCCGCTCCCACTGGTACTCCGGCTTTGCCGGTTCCGGGTTCCGCTTTGAACTTCCCTGGCAAACCACGCCCCGCAATTCAGAACTGACTCTGGTGGTTCGCATGACGTCCCCCGATGGTCGCACTTTTAATACGACCTCCTCTTTGAAAATTGCACAGCTCGAAAACACTACTCCTGTGAGGCAAGCTGTCTCCCGTTCGCAATTGACGCCCGCAGAGCCGGCGCGAATTTCATTCGATGATAAGCCAGCCATCATTCAACAGCAGTCTGCAACGGTTTCTGCAGAAGTTGAGAATCCCTTCGAGGAAACTCGCGAAAGCCAGCCTGCCGCCCCGTCACCGTTTCAGGATGCAGCTGAGTCACCGTTTCGTGTGATCACCGACGAGTGATCCTGCGGCGAGTGGTCATCAAAAAAAGCCCTCACTCGAGTTTCGGGTGAGGGCTTTTGTGTTGATCAGATCCGATGCGGACAGTCTATTATCGCTGTCCCATTGAGTGTGCTTTTGCCAGAGCGTCTTCGGCTTCCTGAATGCGTCCACAGCGCTGGCAGATCACTGACAGCTGCAGATACGAGAAATGGTCGTCTGGTTCCAGTTCGGTCACTTTCGTGGCGTGTGCAATTGCCTCATCAAACTTGCCGAGCTTCTGGTAGTACACGGCAATCGCAGAATGCGCGAGTGTGTAGTTTTCATCCATCGCCAGAACTTCGTTCAGCTTCTCGACAGCTTTTTCAATATCCCCACCTTCGTAGATTTTGACTGCTTCATCATACACGCTTGCTGGAGTACTCATCGAAATTATCTCTCTCTTCTGATACCAAAATGTTCTGTTGACGTTTGCAGATCCCAGTCAGACAAGGCTGTCTTCCGGGCCAATATTCGATAATATCACTCACTGGATTATAGGCAGGCCGCATGGAATCCCAATTTGTGTTTTCGATATTTCGTCCTGTCTCAGATTCGCAGTTACAGGCTGCTGCGACCGTGCTGTCTATGATAATTCACGAATCGGTGGAATTGATAGGCACAGGGCCGCGGTTCCTGTAGAATTTAATAACTTGAATTCAAACCTATATCGACATGATTATTGAAAGCAGGACGTGGCGCGACTCAAGCAGACAGATCGTATAACAACACCCCTCCCAAAATCAGAAAAGATCGTGGTTGCCTTGCTCCTGCTGTCAGGCTGCCTGTTGAGGATTCTGTTTCTATCCGATTCCGGGATCGAGCATTTTGATGAAGGGGTCTATGCATCGAACTTGTGGTTTTATGCAGAGCAGGGAGGCGAGTACCCGGGACGCTTTTATTATGCACCGCCTCTCTTCCCGTTCCTGATCGAGTGGTCGATGATCTTTTTGGGCAGCGGACCCCTGGGAGTGTTTCTACCTTCACTGCTGTTTGGAATGCTTACGGTTCTGTTGATCTGGTGGGTAGCCCGTGAATGGTTTGGTCCAGCCGCGGGACTGGTGGCTCTGACGTTGGCCAGTCTGAGCGACCTGCATCTGCTTTACAGCCGGGTGGCACTCACCGATGTGGGACTTGGTTTCTGTCTTCTGCTGGCGGTCTACCTGGCCTGGAAAAGCTTCCTCTCTGCTAACTGGAAATGGCCCCTGCTGGCGGGCCTTGCAACAGGGGCAGGGTGGTCAATCAAATACAATGGCTGGCTTCCTCTGGTAGTGAGTCTGTCCGGTTTGATTCCTTGGCTTCTGTTACGTCGACGTCAGATTCAGCAGCCCACCGGAAAGTTGCTCCGCTGGCTGGTCATCGTTGTAGTCTCATTTCTGGTCTGGTCTCCGGTTCTGATCGGGCTGCAGAAGTCGGGCGGATATTCCGTCGTCGCCGCCAATCACAGCCGCTATGTTGTTGGGTTCTCAGGCTGGTTCGATTCCTTCTGGCGTCAATGGGAGAACCATCGACTGCTGGAAGGCACGGCCGGTTTCATCAGTCTGGGAGTGGTCTGCCTGGTACTTTGTCTGTTGTCGATACTACGCAGAATCGCAAGATCCCAACCTTTGAATTCTGACGCCCCCGGCAGTTCAAATCCGGGTTCCACGTGGAACCTGATTCTGTCTGGTCTGCTGGCTGCCTCGCCTGTATTGCTGGCTGCGTTTGCAGGGATCAGTCCCGTGCTCGGACTGCTGGCGAGTATCGGGATTGTGCTGCAGCTGTTTTTCCCTGCAGGGAGTTTTCGGATTCCGCTTTCCACAGATCAGATCCAGGTGCCGGAGACCGAATTGAATCGTGAACTGGCTGCCTGGTTGCTGGCGGCCTGGTTCTGTGGTCTGCTGCTGGCGACGCCGCTCTATTATCCCTATCCCCGGTTGACGATTCCCTGGACCATGGCGGCCTGGCTGGGCACTGCTGCCTGCGCTGGCTGGTGGGAACAGCGGGCAGGTGGATCGCTGTTTGAGATGTTGCATTCAACCTCCCGCGAAGATCAGACGCCGATCCGCACGACACCCGCAGTGGGTGTCGTGGTGGTAGTTGTGCTGCTGGTGGTTTCATTCAAACCATGGACTCTGGTTGCCTGGCAATCACGCGACGACCTGGAGGCGATAGCGCAAAACATTCTCGCTGACCTCCGCTCCGAATCAGATATCAGAAGCGAGGAAGCCATTCTCTATACCTACGCTGAGCCTGCTCTGTTTTATTATCTGAAAGCCCAGGGGCACCCCTTGACTGGTCCGGTGGCTGATCTGGAATTTCTGAATTCCATCACAGCACAGAATCCCGCCTACCTGATCGTCGGCCCCCATGCGGCAGCAGACCCGAACTTTCAGAAACAGTTCGCCCCGGTGAGAGACCGTTTTGAACTGGTTCATTCTTACGACTACTCCCCCAGTCTGCTGGTCAGATTAAATCAAGCTTCGCCAGGTGATGTATCGAAAACGGAACCGGTCCTGCTGTATCGCGCACGATAGTTCTGGCAAGTCGGGCGTTCCACGTGAAACACCCGTTTCAGATAAATCAATATTGCTTCTGGTGAGTTGCGTGTTGTGAGGCGTCCCAGAACTGATAGAGGCTCTGACTCCTTGCATCTGTGACGTGCCGAGTAATCCTGGCAAGTTAGGTGTTCCACGTGAAACGCCCATCAGAGATAAGTCGCTCATTCCAAAATCGAAAGCCCTCTTGCTTCATTTCAGGATTCGAAATAGAATCCCGCGCCTTGTGTTACTCTCCGTTATTTTCAGGCAGTTTAATTATAAGAGAAGAAGGTCATGGAAGATCAAAATCAAGATCAAAATCAGAATCCAGAAGATCCTCAAATGGATCCCACAGAAACTCCCGGTGTACCCCGTCGCAGATTAGGGCGCGGCTTGAACGCTTTGCTCGGTCGAGGCGGCGACTCCGATTCAGATCAGCAGGGGGACAATCCGTCATCGGAGGAACAGAGTGTCTTCGTTCCCGCCGAACAGGATCAGATCGACGTTGATCTGATTGAGCGCAATCCCTACCAGCCTCGGCAGGATTTTGCAGCCGATTCGCTCAAAGAACTCGAAGGCAGTATCCGTCAGCATGGCGTGCTGCAGCCGTTACTCGTCCGACCTTTTGAAGGGGCATACCAGCTGATTGCCGGCGAGCGTCGTCTGAAGGCAGCCCGCGAAGCCGGTTTGAAAACAGTTCCCTGCCGTGTGCTGCATCTGGAAGAGCGACAGGTCTGCGAAGTTGCGATCGAGGAGAACCTCAAACGCAAAGATCTGAATGTGCTGGAAAAGGCACAGGCCTTCAAGAACTATCTGTCTCAATTCGACAGTACGATCGAGCAACTGGCACAGCGCCTGAGCCTGGATCGTTCGACCGTCAATAATATGATCCGTCTGCTCGATCTGGCCGAACCTGTCAAGCAGGCGCTGCAGGCGGAAAAAATCTCCGCTGGCCACGCGCGAACGTTGCTCAGCCTGGATAACGAAAAGCAGGTGGCACTCTGCGAGCAGATCCAGTCAGAGTCGCTCTCGGTTCGCAAGACCGAAGCGGAGGTGCGAAAGATCCTCAAAGGCGATGTCGAGACGGTCCCTTTCGAGAATACGAAGCAGCCGGCAGCGGCTCCCCAGATGACCAATCATCTGGTTGACCTGCAGCAGCAGTTGCGGGAGATTCTGGGAGCCCAGGTGGAGATCAAACTCAAGACCGATCATTCGGGACAGATTCTGATTCCCTTTGATTCCAATGAGACCTTCGAGCGGATTACCGGCGTACTCAGGAAGTCTGCCTGACAGATCGGCCAGACAGTGAATCACAATGAGACACAGACCCGGAATGCAGTCAGTTGCTTTCCGGGTTTGCTTTTTGGTGCATGTTCAAATAGATCTGACGGAACTGCTGGTTGTTCGGCTGGAGTCGGACCAGGGCTGCCGCTGATTCCCAGGCCAGCTTCCACTTCTGCTGTTTCTCATAGAGCAGAGTCAGCATCAGGCGGAAATCTGCAGACTGCGGTTCCAGTTCACAGGCTTTCTTCAGTGCAGTGACTGCTTCGTCTTCCCGCCCGAGCAGGTAATAGAGCAGACCCAGCCGGTATTGCAGCATGGCATTTTCTGGCAGCAATTTCGCATCTCGCGCCAGCAATTCTGCTTCTTTGGTCCGTAACTGTTTGACTTCCTCATCTCTGCCCTGTTGCTCCAGTAGTTGCGCCAGGTTGGAACGTGGACCTGCGGCGGAAGGCGCGAGCTTGATGGCGGTCCGTAATTCCGCTTCCGCTTTCTTCAGGTCCCCCTGCTGTGCATAGAGCATCCCCAGGCTCATGTGGGATCCGGACTGATCGCTGTCTGCGAGTAAGCCGGCCTTATATTCATCCAGTGCCTTTGTCAGCGCTTTCTTGTTCTGGCTGGTATCCGGCATGATTGGCAGGCCAGCAAGGATGCGGGCGACTTCGGTACGCACGCCGCGCGAAGAGTCTGTCAATCCTTCCGCCAGCAGTTTGCCGATCCGGCTGGCTTCCTGTTCTGAGCTGGGAGCCCAACCTTCAAATCCCTGGAGCGCTGCCCGGCGGACCAGTTCTTCTTTCGACTTCAAAGCCCGTTCGACGACCTCACGGCTTTCGGGGGTGTTGTAGCGGGTCGCCAGTAAGGAGACTGCGGTGGCACGGACAATCGGGCCGACTTCTTTTTCCCGTGTCAGTTTGATGAGCGACTGTTCGGCGTCCCGTTTTCCTGCACGTCCGGCAGCCAGGATCTCGCCGTAATGGGGATCGTCCCGTCGCTTCGGGCCGTACCATTCCTCTACTTTTTGTGCTGCCCACTCGGAGTTCTCTTCCGGTTTGGTGTGACACTGATTACAGGCATTGGGAGTTCCCAGTTTCACCGTCAGGTCAGGGCGGGGGATCCGCAGGCTGTGGTCACGTCGCGGGTCAACCCCCATATAAGTTTTGGACGGCATGTGGCATTCGACGCAGGCGGCTCCTTTAGTGCCCATCTTATGAAAATGATGGCTGGGAACATCATACTTGGCTTCCAGGTGACACTGGGTACAAAGTTTGTTTCCTTCAAACTTGAGCTTCAGCGAATGAGGGTTATGGCAGTCGGTGCAGCGCACACCCTTGCGATACATCTTGCTCTGGGTGAAGGAACCGAAGACGTAGACCTCTTCATCGATTTGCCCATCGGGGTGATAGAGGTGATCATCCAGCAGCGAGAGGGCATAGTGATCATGGAAACGGTCGAGGGGAGTATGACCGGGCGAGACATGCCGACGATGCGAGTGACAGGGAGCACAACTCTCCAGTTGCGCGGTAGCGTCTTTCCCTTTCAGTTTTGCCAGACCATATCCATAACGACGATCCCAGAACAGGGAATGCGAGTTGGCCAGTTCCACGTGAATCGAACCTGGTCCATGGCAGGCTTCGCAGCTCACGCGCATCTCGGAAAATGAGAAGTTGTGAGCATCGCTGGCGACATCATAATTTTTCGCCCAGTTCGTGGTATGGCATTCCGCGCACATGTGATTCCAGTTCTGGGCCGATCCGGTCCAGTGCAGCGGGTCATCAGGGCCAAACGGTTCGTCGGGACTGACATAGTACCAGCGTTTCATTTCTGTGTCCCAGGTAACCGGGAGCACCTGGATTCTGCCCCGTGCGAGTTCTGCCAGGTACTGTTGAAGCGGCCGTACTCCGATCACGTACTTGACCTCAAATCGCGTCCGTTTGCCATCCGGACCCTGCGTGGTGACATAGTACTTGTCTCCTTCGCGAGTCATGCTGGACGTGATGCCGAAGTGCTCGAGTTCGGTATTATCGAAATCGCCGAGCACAAACTCGGGAGTCGCCGGGTTCATGGCCAGGTCATGATCCGAGCCCTTCCACTCAGCTGCTTCTTTCTGATGGCACTGAAAGCAGGTTTGACGACCGACATACGTGGCCTGTTCGCCTTCAGGCAAAGCCGACCACCAGTCGATTGCCAGGCCGATCGTAGTGAAACTCAAAAAGATAATGATGCCGTAGATCCATCGTTTCTTCATCGGGCTGGTGCTTTGTCAGTCTATCTCGGGAAGTCGGGTGGATACCCTTCCGGAGTGTCAGTTTCCGAAAGATGCGGTCATCTCTCCATTCAGTCAAGAGAACGTTTCTGTATGGATCAGTAATACACAATTTTGCCGGCAGGGGAAAGTGAGCCGGGTCGGGAACCGGGCTCAGTATTTGTTGACGCTTTCTTCCGGAATTAAATCTCCGGGAACAGGCGGCTGGTCATCATGAATTTTGAGTTCCGTATCAGGGCCGGTTTTCAGCATCGGCAGGAATCGTCTGGCGATGCGGGCCTGATAGGTTACCCGGGTATCGTCATGAGAATACTCACGAGACAGGATCAGAGAATGCTCTTCGAGTTGCGAGAGCAGCTTACCATTACCTACTGGCGTTTCCATTTCCACGATGACATAACCGGAAGCCAGCCGATCGATGACGGCCTGGGAAAGTCGATCGAGTCCTTCGCCGGAGACGGCACTCACGCTGATCGCGTTGTCATATTTCAGGCGTAGTACATCCAGCTTCGACCGGTCTTCTACTTTGTCTGTTTTGTTGAAAACCAGGATGGCATTCTTAAAGTCGATTCCGATGTCATTCAGAACCTTGTTGACGGTTTTGATATGATGCTCGACTTCAGGATTGCTGCTGTCAACAACGTGCAGTAACAGGTCTGCCTGTCGCGCTTCTTCCAGTGTGGATTTAAATGAAGCCACCAGGTGGTGCGGCAGATCGCGTACAAACCCGACGGTGTCGCTCAATAATATTTCACCCCAGTGCGGGAGTTCCCAGCGGCGTGTGCGAGTATCAAGTGTGGCGAACAACTGGTCGGCGATATAGACGTCCGCGCCGGTGAGTGCATTCATCAGTGTGCTTTTACCAGCGTTGGTATATCCCACCAGCGAAACGGTCAACTGCTGATACCGATTGGAGACGGTCCGTTCCCGGCGGCGTTCTACTTCTGAAAGCTTGCGTTTGAGTTCGGCAACGCGTTTGTCTAACAGACGACGGTCAGTTTCCAACTGCTTTTCCCCAGGCCCACGGCCCGCGCCAACACCCCCTTCAATACGTTCCAAGTGGGTCCACAAGCGCTTCAGGCGGGGACGGAAATAAAGCAACTGTGCCAACTCGACCTGCAGTTTGGCTTCATAGGTTTTAGCATGTGTCGCGAAAATATCCAGAATCAGTTCACTGCGGTCAACAATGACGGTGCCAGTTTCTTCTTCGATATTCCTACCCTGAGACGGAGAAAGATTGTTATCAAAAATGATGAGTTCCGCATCGACGTGCTTCACCATCTGTTTGAGTTCGTCCAGTTTCCCTTTTCCCAGGCAGGTGGCTGGATGGGGATTTTCCCGGTTCTGCACCAGACTGCCCACTACCTTCACACCCGCCGTTTCCACGAGACCTTTCAATTCGTCGAGTGCCTGATCTTTATCGATGTGATTGGAAGGGGAAACAACGGAAACCAGAATGGCTCGTTTAGCTTTGACTTGTAATTCTTCTCGTTTCGGATCCGCCAAGGAGCTGTCACCTTATCTAATATTAAAAAAGGAGTGTTATGTGTGGCCCAACAGAAGGCCTGCCTCCTACTCTCTATTTTAACAGGTTGTTCCTGAGAGAATAGGCTATTTATCTCCCACTGACACCATTTCCTGTCTGGAAGTTCAGAATTCCATTGACAACCGGAAACCGAGCATCTTAAACCATAAAATGATACCGATGTTTCATTTTCATTAAGACGAGGTCGAGTTCATCAGCGCGCGGCCAGGATTCCCGATACTTTTGAGTTGCAGGGTCTCACTTTGAAACACGATACCCACGAGAAAGACTATCTGTGGCCAGCAAATCAAAAGAGAAATTTCATTCCGAACGACGGTCTGGGAGTGACTCATCTGCATCCAAAACGATGTTTGCAGGGGAAACCGTAGCTGGAGAATCCGACGGGAATTTCATTGCGATGGCGATCGGTGAAACGAATTGAGCCGGTAGCCTACATGGCGGTGTCAGGATTGTGAACGTCAACACGAACGGGCGATCCGTATGCGGCCGCTCCAGGGAACTCACAACAGAAAAGTCTCTTCAATCTTTTGCCCCATCATCCCACATAGTTCGGCAACTGTAGCAGGCCGGTTCTGAAATGGTCGCGACTTGATGCGGTCTCCCGTTCAAGTCTCTGAGTTCACGAGTTCTTTTAACAAAGTCACTGATGTGTCGACTTCGTTACGGTTCACATCTTTCAAAGAAAATATCTACACCGAATTACCTGAGGGTTTAGTTGCCGATGTGAACTGATGGGTGCAGCCAGCATTGAGAAATTCTTCGCAGATGCGATCGATCTGATGTCGTTCGGAATCATCTTCCGGAAGGGGAGTAGTTCGCCTCCCTCATGATTCAACAGCAGGAAATCAGAACCAGGAATGTGTGTTAGAAGAATGATAATCGAAGAGGGAGTGCCCGGTTGTCTGGGCAGATAGATCTGCAGCGAAGATGGATTGTTAAAGTCGCAGTGAATGTGTGCGCGGTTCGAGCTGACTTAGTATGTTTATTCAGAGTGAATTCGTTCGGCTCTCGTTTCTGTCAGACATCTTCTAATGCATATTGGCAGGGCGTGGGAATTTTCTCTTCTCCGGTCTGATCCTGCTGAATGAGTGGTGGCGTCTTTTCAGTTGGTTCAAGATCATTCAGATCAAACCGAGAGGCTTCATTCCGGTGTACCAGTCACGCTTGGTCAGACCGCTCAGTTACGTTCTGAACGCATCATGAAATGTGAGCATCAGGCGGTTTCATTATAGTAGCTGCGAGAGCAATATTGATTCGCTTCACTGCTGTTTCACTTTTTCAGAGACAGCTGACTGAGAGGCTTTTGATAAGAAATTCGCGGTGCAAGTCACAAAGTAGTTTGCTGCCTGTTGAACCAGGTGTGTTACAGTTTTGGTGTTGAATTCACGATCCGTTCTGAGCTGAAATGGTTCTCGGTAAGTTTATTTTTCGTGAGATCAGAATCAGGAATCAATGCGGATTTGACCTGGGCGTTAAATCAAGGCAGGGTATTAGCATAAGAAAAACAGAAATGCACAAAAGAACACCCTGTGTTAGGGCGACGTTGTTTGGGACTTACGTCTGCTGGAGTAGTCTGTCATTAAATAGAAGAAGCGATCGAAAAAAACGATCGCTTCTTACTCGTTATGGCTTGTTGTTTCCTGCTGCTAACAGAAATTTTACGATTTCTTTTTAGCGGCTTTTTTCTTTGGAGCAGCTTTCTTTTTAACTGCTTTTTTCTTTGCAGCTGCCTTTTTCTTTGGGGCGGCTTTCTTAGCAGCTTTTTTAGGAGCAGCCTTTTTCTTTGGAGCAGCTTTCTTCTTCACTGCTTTCTTCTTTGGGGCTGCTTTCTTCTTGGGAGCAGCTTTCTTTGGTGCTGCCTTTTTAGGTGCTGCTTTCTTTGCCTTTTTCTTTGCCACCGCAAATCCTCCTTTGAGAGTTAAACGAGGGCTGCCTTGCCGCTGGCTCCGGGCTATAAGTCGGCAAAGGTCTGCCACAACGAATAAGAATTTGAAGTCTGTCAACCTTGACAAACTCCGATGTTTGTCCCTGTTGAGAATGAGTGTTTTTTCAACCAAAATGAATTTTTAATTGACACTCATTACGCACTAAGGACTTACATCTATTTAATGGCCATCATCGTAAATATTTCGAAAAATTCTGCAAGCCAATTCTCATATGAAAAGCACGTTTTCTGTTCGTTGTAAAGCCACTCGTCAAACGTGTTTAAATTAGAAAATGTAAATAGATGCTGTTTTGATAACAGTGTTTTGTTTGCAAGGTACAAAAGAAGAGATCGATTTCACCCTACAAAAATAGGATAAAATCGATCTTTCTGTTTTTACGTTAGCGTAGTTCTCTGTAATTGATGCTCTCAGAAAACAGGCGACCTGCAATTCAAAACCAGAGTAAAAAGTGGGTAGAATTATTTTGATGTTTTCAAAAATATTTTTGCTTGATCGCTTGTTTTGAGTCGTTCAGACGCTTTCCCAGACCTCTTTCAGATAACGAAAACTTTCGCGCGCGATAAATTCACTGCCCGGTTCATAGTCAAAAACTTCCACCGAGATCCATCCGTCGTACCGACTTTCTTTGAGCGCTTTCAAGATCGGATGGTAGTCGGTCTCACCCATACCAGGTCCCAGGAGGTTGGAATCATTTACATGGAAGTGACCGGTTCGTCTGTCGTATTTATGAATGAGTTCCGGGATCGATTCTGTTTCCGCGCCGAGCATCGCTTTGACATCCTGGTGCAATACAAAATTGTCGGCTCCCACCATGTCGATCAGTTCCAGCGCCTCGGCGCAGGTATTTACAAAATCGGTTTCTTTGGTGGTTAACGGTTCCATGCAGATTCGCACGCCACGTTCACCAATGGCAGGCAGACAGTTCCGGAAAACTTCTGCAGCATTTGCATAAGCCTGGTCGCGCGACATACCTTCTTCAATGTTCCGCTGGAAAGGTGAGCCGAAGACCATTAAATCGCCTCCCAGATCGGCACACAGTTCACCCAGTTCAACCAGGTATTCCGCAGTTTTTTTCCGGACAGCGGCATCGGAAGTGGTCAGATGCAAGCCTTCTGTTTTTGCCAGAAGCCAGTGCAGGCCAAAGATTTGCAGCCCGCGGTCTTCTGCCGTTTTTCTCAGGCTTGCCCGCTGTTCTGCAGAAATATCAGAGGGACGCTCGGCGAACGCAAACGGTGCCAGTTCGATCCCCTTATAACCGATCTCAGCGATAAGATCACATTGTTTTTCCCAGTCCCAGTCAACAAACAATTCCTGACAAATGCCAAACTTCATTTAAATGTCTCACTTTACTATTGAACACAGATTAGAGGTTCCTTGAGACATTTGAGGATAACAGGCAGGCATTCGTTGATCGAGTCTGAGCCGCAAATCTTCCGGCAGCTTTTGGAGATTCCCAGTGAACTACTTACATCATTCCTATCGGCACAACAGTCACGACCGTTGAAGGAGAACCCGGGTATCAAGCTGCCTGGCGTCTGTCGTGTATCGATTGTAGTGGTCGAATGGTTTGTGGTGACTCTGGAGAACGGGTTGAGTGGTAAGCTGTGGAGAAATGGGGGTATCGGTCAAGCAGTGCCAAGTTTGATGACGAAGTAGATTCTAACTGTTTCCAGTTTTCAATTTTGTATGCTGAATAACTCATGTAGAGGAATAGACCGATGAAGAATGCAACCTGGATTCCCCTTCTGGCGGCCGCGATGATTATGGCCTGCTTTGGGGAACAAGCCCAGGCAGGTTACCTGGGAGCAGGTAGATACAAGTGTTGTCCCACAGAGGCATGTACTTCTTGTGGCGATTACTGTGCTGCCAAAGAGTGCTCTAGTACCTGCTATAAAACCGTAGTTGAAACCGTATGGGAAAAGCAGAACTACACCTGCCAGAAGACAGTTTACGATACTGTCTGTGAAAAAGTCCCCGTACAATATACAAAGAATGTGTACAAGACCTGCTACCGTGATGAATGTTACACGGTCTGCAAACCCGTGTATCAGACCTGTTACCGAGAGGTCTGCTACAATGTATGCCGTCCTGTTTACAAAACCTGCTATAAAACTGTCACCTGCAAACGTCGTCGCCCGGTGTATAACACCTGCTACAAAGATGTCTGCTACTCAGTCTGCAAGCCGGTTTATAACACCTGCTACCGGGATGTCTGCTACAACGTTCGCCGTCCGATCTGTGAAACACACTACCGTGATGTGTGCTGCACGATCTACAAAACAAATTACAAAACCTGTTACCGGGATGTCTGTCGTACTGTCTGCAAACCCGTTCATACCTGGCATGATGTAGAAGTCTGCTGTGGTGAATGGAAAACAGTCACCGAGCATTGCCCGGGACCAGTTGTTGATAAATGTGTCTGTGAACCAGGAACCTGGGAATACGATTGCAGCTCCTGCTGCCCGATTTACAAGCCCGGTTGCTGCAAAACAGTCAAAGTACAGTGCCCCGGCACAACAATCTGCAGACGAGTCTGGTGCCCCAAGACGGTCACCCGCAAAGTCTGCTGCACAACTTACGAACGCGAAGTAAAGCATGACCGGGTTCCTTACACAGTATGTGAGCGAGTTCCCTGCACGATTACCAAGAAGGTACCGTACACCTGCGTTCGTTATGAGTGCGAAACACGAACCAAGAAGGTTCCTTATACCACCTGCACCATGGTGCGTGAATGCCGAACCCGCAAGGTTCCTTACACGACCTGCTGCTGGAAAGAAGAATGTGTAACCAAACAGGTTCCTTACACCACTTGCACCATGGTTTCAGAATGCCGGACCCGCAAGGTTCCCTACACCACCTGCAGCTATGAGCAACAAACCTGTACCCGCAAAGTTCCTTACACTACCTGTGAGCAGGTCTGCTGCACACGGTATGTTACCCGAACCAAGTGTGTACCACGAACTGTTTGCGTGACCAAAACACGATGTGTGCCGAGACAAGTCTGCCGCAAGGTACCCGTGCCCACCTGCTGCCCCGAGCCGCAGACCTGCACGGCACCTGCTCCGAAGACTTGTGTCAGCAACTAGTCAACGAGACGCCAGAAGAGTTTTCAGTAATTGAAAATTGAAACTGCGAGAGGGCGGTTGATCACAGATCAGCCGCCCTTTTTTTGTTATGGCTGGTTCTGTGGTCATAAGGTGTGACAGTGTTAGGGGTTGTGGCTTTGCTCTGTTTCGGCCTTTGGTTCATTTTCCGGATTGTTAAAGGAACTGTTAATATTCCGCGCCTCAAACGCCTGATAAATGGCTTCCGCTGCTTTCTCTGCATTCCTGCCAACGTAGAACCGGAGTGTCGTTTCCATGCTTTCATGTCTCATGAGTTGCATTAGCTGCTGTGGCATGATCAGTTGCGCCCAGCGCTCCCCAAAAGACCGCCTGAGATCATGGGCAGACGCGAATTTATCGTCACTGACTTTGACGTTCGCTTTCTTCCCGATTTTGGCAACCTTCTTTGATATCGTCATTGCAATCGGTTTGTTTCGATCACCGAACCCAGACAGTGGATTGAACACCGGGCCGAATCTTTCTTCTTTCGGTACTTGCTGCAGGAACTCGGCAAACTCGGGAACGATTGGAAGCAATCTATCTTTGTTTCCCTTTTCGGCTTCTGCCCTGATTCGCAGCATCGGATACTTACCAGAGAAATCAAGAGATAGTTTGTCCTCACGATCCCAGTACAGTTCCAGTGATTCAGCCAGACGCAACCCAGAGAACCACAAACCACGCAAGTAGAATTTCCATGATTCGACCACCCTGGCTTTGTCCTCTTTGCTGCTGCCGGTCATCTTTATGACTTTGGGAACTGCATCAAGCATTCGCTCAAACTCTTCCAGAGTGATAGGACGTCCTTTCATGGCCTTTTCAGATCGCACCCGTTTCAGTTTCGGGAACTCTGGCACAACGTTGACCAAACTAACCGACTTTGCCCAGTTCAGAGCCGAATGGAGATGTGCCAAGTAGTCTTTAATTGAGACTTCTTTCAATCCACGTTCGCGGAGTTTCTTCACCAGCTTACTGAGTGAATTCCCGTTGAGCTGTTTAAGCGACTGGGGATTGATGTATTTCTCTACGTGGTTGAACGTAATGGAAATCATTTTGGCTGTGCTCTTTGCCATGCCCGGTACGACTTCCGTTTCGTAGCGTTCCCGGAATGCGGGCCATTCAGTTTTAACGATCTTGTAGTATGTTCCCTCGTTTAGTTCCTTTTCAGTGGCTCGCTGGACTCGTTCGGCATCGCGCTTGAGATTGGTCTTTGTGCTTTCGCGCTTCTCCCGGCCAGATTCAGGATCAGTCCATCGCATCTGCCAATACTTGCTGTCTTTTCGCTTCAATAGATAGACGTTAATCACTGCCGTTTCCCCTTAAATGGTCTGTTTCATGAATGGTATTCGTCGTCCTGTCGTTTCATCGCGTTACAGGGCATCCTGTGCGATTCTGAGAGGTCTCAATGAAATGACTTGTCTAACTCAATTCCTTTAGCTTTGATGGTCTCTGTGGGTATGCTTCCGATTAGTTTTCTATCTTCGACAGGTATTCGTGAATTGACCGACGACAGAACGCCGCTTTTGCGTTGCTTTTGCCTGTGTGCTGACCTTGCCGGATCAGACCTGACCGCGCCATGTTGCGTACTGTGTCCCTGCTGGAGACTCCCAGAAGCTTGAAAGCACCGTTGTAATCAACCACACCTTCACACCCGAAAACATATCCATGTTTTTTGTCCGCTCCTGTCAGTTCTTCTTTCTGATGATTCATTTTTTCGGTTTCCTTCTGGCAGTCTTTGATGATGTCCGCTGTTTCTTTAAATACTTCTCCAGCTCTGACCATTCGATGCGTGGTCGAGCTCCGATGTAAACAACCTTAAGCTGACCATCCTTTACTAAGTGGTAGAGGGTTGTCTGACCAATCTTCAGAAACTCAGCAACTTCAGCATATGTAGCCAGTCCGGGCTGGTCAGCAATGGTTGAGTCTAATTCACTGGTCTCAGCCTTTTGTTTTGCGTACTTGTTAAAGACCGGTTTCATCATATTCCAGAGGTCAATAGCCTTTATCCACTGATCACCCACCAGCCAGCGGAATTCAAGACCATCGCGTTTCAACAGTTTCATTACCTCTTTGTCTGCTCCTGTGATTCTCATTATTTCACTGGATGGATAGATGCAATTAAGATCAAGCTTTCGCAGTCCGCTTGTATCAAGTTTAGTTTCACTCATTCGGCCCTCCATCACTTGATTGTTTTTCATTCAGTGGATGATTTTGCAGATACCGGATTAGCATTTCTTCTGTGTACCTGATGCGATTGCCAACAATGCGGAATGGAGTAATACGCCCGCGTAGACGTTCCTCTGCCAGTGTTCTAGGTTTGATTCGCAGGTAAGCCGCTGCTTCCGCTTCAGTGAAAACAGACTCCGAGCCAGTCAGCATAGGAGTCTCTTTACCGGACATGGAATTAACGGATTGCATTGCGTTCCATACGTCGTCAGATTTCACGTAGTCTTTGCCGCCGATTCTACGAACTTCGATCAATCCTTTCCGCTTCAGAGCTGTCATCAGGTCTCGCCCTATTCCCAGTAGATCCTGAGCATCAGTCTTTCGGTAAATCGCTCCCATCATAAGAGGCATAATCGGCTTGATTGGTTTCGGTCGTCTCATTGCTTTAACCCAGTCATTCTTGAGTTTGTTCAACGAATTTAAGTAGAGATTGGCGACAAACGACAACACGTTTGTGCTGGTCTGCTTTCGCGCCCTTGTATGGACGTTTCCCTTTCCGGAGAAACCCATCTCGGCACAACTGGCGAACCGTGTTCTCATGAATGTCAAGAAATTCAGCGACATGCTTGAGGGTCACTAGTCCCTCACAACCAAAACGATATCCATATTCTGCATCTGTCCCAGTCAACTGTTCTTCCGAATTTCTCATTTCTCCTACTCCCATTTGATGAATGTTCAAGCAGTCGGACTATCCGATACTTTCCATTCTGCATAACGGGAAACGATTTATCATGCTGTTTTTCTGCAATTGATAAGAAACCCCCAGCCCAGCACCGGCCAGACTGGGGAGAATTCACACTTACTTCATCTCGCTCAGGTAACGTTCAAGCCGTTTTTTCTGCTGGTCAACGTCTACCTGATGGATCTCGAGTCCATGCCGTTTCAACAGCGCGTCTGCCGTTTCCGGTTTTGGATCATCCTTAATTGTGCTGGCTGGATCGCTCACGGACACCAGCTCGCCGGTAAACGTGAACCGCTTCACAGGCTTATCTGTTGTCAGGACACCCGACACCGTTACAGTATGGCCGTTCTGTTCTGCAGGCACCGTCTGAGGTACTGCCTGTGGCTCTGGTTTTGCTTCTGGCTGGTCTTCTCTGGTCTCGGGACGAAATACCCGCAAGGCAGAATAGGCGCGTTTACGCCATTTCTTATTTGTTACCCGGTCGAGCTGATAGTTGAGTGTCTTGAGGTACTCAGTACGCTCTTTGCGTCCTTCAATCACGTTGA
>TARA_R100001132_G_C3275861_1_pt1 | contig 25600 bp, 17 predicted proteins | sample TARA_R100001132 | Tara Oceans TARA_R100001132 (sample SAMEA2621247) | marine metagenome | biome: marine biome (ENVO:00000447); feature: mesopelagic zone (ENVO:00000213); material: "saline water (ENVO:00002010), including plankton (ENVO:xxxxxxxx)" | depth 800 m | reverse complement strand
AATGCCCCTGGAGACGCTACAGTAAAACTGGACACAGTCTAAGGCATACCGGAGTCGGATCGTTCCACTGGCATTTCACTGATCCACTGCCCGATCAGATCGACTGCTTCCTGATGCACGACCCGATTTCCAATATTAGGCATCCTTGCTGCCAGATCACTGGACTGCAGACGATGCATCAGGATCGACTTCTCAGGGGCACCGGGAACAATGTCATAACTGTGACCTCCCGATCCTCTGCCTGCTGCCACCGGATTTTTCCAGACGCCCCACCGGGCCGGATCCTGTTGCGAAAAACGCAAGTCCAGCCCCGTCGTGCGGGCATTCCCGCCCGGGCTGTGACAGTGGGCACAGTTGACAGCCAGATAGGCACGGGCCCGTTGATCGACCGTACCGGAATGAGGATCAGAAAAATCGGGGAGCTTGCTGATCTTGTTCAAGCCGGGAGTTCCCTGCAACAGACCTTTACGCGTCAGGTAGGCTAACTGATTTTCTTCCCCGTCTGCATAGTGATTCATACGATTCAAATTCGCAGCGGCAGGACCAATGGGCACGTACTTGTCATGCTGGCTGTGGCAACTGATGCATTGATTCGCATTGGGCACCAGATGCCGCGTCGATCGCTTCTGACCATCAGAGTGAATCCAGGAAACATCAATTTCCCCGCCTCCCAGGCTGAGCGCGGCATCGGTCTGTTCTTCATTCCAGATGTAGGAATATCCATACCAGCCGGATTCTTTCAGAAACTCCACGCGAGTTTCCAGCAGTCGCTCACCAGCAGCAGGATTACGCTGATCCTTCAGATAAGAAAACGTTTTGACTAACATGCTGCCTGTCGGAAACTCCAGCACACCGGATTCCTGAAATCGGATTTTTTCTCCCTGCGGCAGACGTACGAAACGATGCTTGGTGGTGTAATCGGTAAACAGCGTTGTCAGCAGATCGTAGGGGATCACGTCATCGGTAGGCTCCTGTGTCGCTCCCGTTCCCTGGAACAAACCGAGTTCCGACAGTTTACCCGGGGCATCATAATAGACCTGTAATGACCGGTTTTTATTCGGCTCCGGTTGTCCATGAGGCTGGAGTTCCACCGGCTTCAGCGCTGGCAGCCTTCCGGTAAAAGACGACATATCAGCCTCGGGCCTGTATTTTCCGGTCGCAATATTTGCTGGTGTCAGATTTCCGAAATCGATATTCAGAAATCGGATGTCTCCGTTATCAGCCAATCGCAGGCTCTTTTCAGCTGGCATCTTTCCATCGACCAGCTTGCGAGTATCAATCACGCCATCGTAAACAATCTCGGGTAACGTGGTGCCTGTCATTGATTTCAAAAGCAGCCCCAGTTCCCCGTCGGGATCCTGGCCTCCCCCCTGTATCTGATTGTCGTGAATGAAAATGCCTTCCGGATAGGGATCATAGTCTGGGTCCTTCATCTTTTTACCAAAGATCAGAAAACTGACGACAGACACATTGAACGAACGATTATCCCTGATGAGATTCTCAAAGATTTCCACTTCGTCCGTGGCCATCACCAGAATCCCGGTTCCGGCAGGGACAGAGGCTACCATATTTCCTTCGGGCGCAAAGTTCGCGAGGTTATTTTTGAAAATCCGATTTTGAAACAGCCTGACATGCCTCCCATTTTTCAGAGGCAGTCCGGGCAGATCAAAGACCAGCAACCCGCCGGTATTTCCCGTCACAACGTTCCCATACACGTCGGCATTGACGGTATTTTCGATTTCAATACCGGCAACATTCGCTTCCGCGCGGCTGTTGCGGACAATGACATCAGTCGACTGCCCGACATAAATGCCCGCATCCGCAGCACCAATGGCGACACAGTTTTCGATCAATACGTTTTTGCATTGCACCGGATACAATCCGTAAGCACCATTCGTCGTTTTCGGCCCGTCGGTCCACTCGGTACGGACACCGCGAAAGGTGACATTCTCTGCTCCTAATACTTTGATGGCATTGTGACTGGTATCTTCAACGGCAAAATTTTCCAGAACCAGGTTATCTCCACTGGCAAGCAGTCCGAAACTGCCATCTGTCTGGTTCTTGAAAGAGAGCACCGTTTTTTCATGCCCCTGCCCGCGTATGGTGACATTATCGGTCACCAGGTTTAAGCCAGACTGCAATTCATAGTGCCCTGCTTTAAGAATCAACACATCACCGGGAACCGCCTGAATCAGGCGCGACTGAAATTCAAACTGAAAGTCTGGCCCGGGTGAAAAAGTATACGTGGATGCTTCCAGCTTGAGTGGCTGTTTTTTCTCGGCTCCTGTCACATCAGCAGCACTCAGCAAACCACTTCCCAGGACCAGCAGCGACAGGATCATCGCCCGGCAACATGTCATCCGTTGATTAAGCACCATATCAAAGATACCTGTTTAGAAATGAGTTGAGATGAATTTGTTATTTTAACGCAACCGTTAATCCGGTGCGCAACAGATTGCCCAGTGAGGGTTTCGTATACAGGTCCAACAGACGCCAGCCGACAGCTTCCGGATTGGGATGTGATGGAAACCAGACTGGTTTGGGGAACAGGGTTAATGGACCGTAGAGCACAGTTTTCTCCACGTCAGTCAGGAAGTAAGTATTATGCACATTTCCAATCCCACTGACGACATCCTGCAATGTCGCTCCCGGTGCCCCTCCCCAGGGAGTCGTCATGAACGCGTAATTCAAAGCCGGCCAGTGATTAATCCCCACGGCTCCGTAGTTCAACTTTCCAATACAACGCTCCAGGATCGCGTGATCTGATTTGCGAAACGCATCGGGAACCGTAATCGTGGCACACAAAGTCCCCCACACATCCTGATTCACAAATTCAACCGCCCGCTCCAGAAAATCTGAGACTGATTCCGCCCTCAATGCAGTTTCCGCGCAGACACAGACGAATGATTCTTCCTGAAACAGATGAGGTGACTGCGCCGGATCGGCATCGCGAATCAGTCTCCAGGGTAAATACTCTCTGTCATCAGGTTCAGCGCCGGCAAAACGTTGCCAGCGTTCGGGCGCGCCCGGATAATAAGCGTAGCGTCGAGGAATCTGTTGCAACTTCTGTTCGATCATCGTCAGAAATCGATCCCGGTCCGGCCAGTTGGCGGAAGTCACAATGACCTTGGTCGCCAGGCAGTTGAAGGAAGCATTATTCACGATGGAAGCCGCAATGTTTTCCGCCTGAAACTGTAACTGTTTTTCGGAGTAGTGACCGGGAACAATAATCCACGGAGAAACATTGCCCAGTTCACTCGTCACCGGGATCTCCCGGAGAGGCTGGTTACTTTCTATTCTCGCACGACGTTCTTCCGGATCACTGCCCCAGACAATCGCATCATGGGTTTGAGTCGAGCCCGTAATATGAAGCCGTTCGACCGCGGGATGCGCAACCAGGTAAGCGCCAACCTCTGCTTTACCGTTGACAATCCTCAGCAGCCCGGCATCAATCAGCGGGGCAAAGGACCGCTCGAACACCGGCTTGAGGTATGCATTCACCGGATTCATTTTCAGCAGTACCCGTTCGCCATCCTGCAGAATTTTCGTCAGCACATCAGTCGCGGGGATCGCTGAAACATTGCCTGCTCCCAGCACCAGTGTCAGGGGTAAAGCAGAGTTTTCCGAACTTTCCAGGCGAGTCAGATCAAACAGGTTTGCTGTAGTCGTTCCCGGTTTCAGCCAGGCTTCCGCCGTCAATCCATAAAACACCAGAGCATCATAAATCCCCGACGTCGGAAACACGGGTACCCGAATCTGCTCTCCCGCTTTTAACTCAGGTTTTCCCGGTAATCGCGGCTTACCGTCGTCTTTAACGGCTTTCAGACTGAGCAACAACACCTGCAGAAACCGGGCCACTGAGACCGGGCCGGCTAACACTTCTTCTGCGCAGGCAGCGTCCTCCCGCGGGATCTGTTTCGCCTGGCACGCCAGATCAACCCAGTCTCTGGCGGCCTGGGATAGACAGCGCAGACACTGCTCGGTCAATTCAATCCGGCGGGCCACTGACAGTCCCACCTCTGACTGGCTGGACTCTGTCAGTTCTTCCAGCGCCTGGTCGATTTCAGACAGGTTCAAACCCTTCACACTTTGTCGATGCAGAGTCACTTCCCCCTCAGTTTCTAAACCGCACTCAAGTTCGAGTCGTCAGTAAAGGCTTGTTTATGGAGCCTCTACCACTTCCCCACCCTGGATGGTAGAGAGAGCCTGATAGGTTCCCAGGTCAACATTCTCACTGATGAAATGGACTGACCCATCTGCATAGAGAAAGTGGGCTCCCCCCACATGTTGACTGCGGAAATTGCTGGTGGCATCTGCCCCGGTTCCAAACGTGCAGTCTGTGAAGTTGGCCAGATCGATCAGTGTTTCAGTGGTAAATTTCTTGTTGATGCGGTCGGAAGTACTTCCGAACACACTCGCACGAGGCCCCATGAACAGGCCTGCCTTGAAATCGGATGGGGGAGGCTGCGCGATCATCCAGCCTTGACTTGCTTCGACCGGCGTCGCAGGCCCGGTGGTGCAGCCCTGACCTTCACATAATTTGAATTGAGGTCCGGTCGCTGCTTCACCCATGGCAATCGTGTTACTGGAACCATCCATGATGTCTGACATGCGTGCGCCGCGGTTGAGGTCAAACATCCCTTTCACCGCACTGGAATGATTGCTGGAACTGCACCAGGCGACATTCGATCCCCGACACATGATATAGGTGGTGATTCCATAAGTTCCGCCGGCGGGAACGACACTGGCAAGAGCAGGCTCATTGATCGGATTCGCGCCCACATTGGAAGGGCAGGCAAAAATGGGCAGCACCGTCCGCGCGACTGCGGGAGCCTGTTGTTCCCAGGGCTTGACGGAATCATAAAGATTCGAGAGGTTCGCCTGATCAAAATAAGGCAACATCATCACAATCCCGCTCGCAAAAAAATCACCCCCACCTGATGAACCAGTGCGGAGACTGGCTCCCAGGGGAAACATGCGGTGGGCTTCGTGGTAATTGTGCATCGCCAGTCCGAACTGCTTCAGATTGTTTTTGCACTGCGTTCGACGGGCTGCCTCACGGGCCTGCTGGACGGCAGGCAGCAGCAACGCAATCAGAATAGCAATGATTGCAATTACGACTAACAATTCAATGAGTGTGAATCCTCTCCTCAGAGGCTTACGACGTTGCATAGCGCTTCTCCTCGCATTTCCAGATGATTGATGAAAGGTCTTAATCGAAAATATCAGAATTCTGGTAAGCCGCTTGGAAACGGACCACTCAGTGAAAAGACGCGAACACACACTCCGAAAGCGATCCCTTTTTGAAATCCTGAAGACCCAGACAGAATTCCACCCTAACCAGACTGTCGAACGGGTGAATTCACGACTTCAAAATCATCACGCAAAGGGAAACTTCACAACTCATAATTATCTATTCTCAAAGGAAAAACCTCCTGGCTCTTTAAATTGTGAGCCGGATTCAGTGTTTTTCTTCGAAAAAAAGAATAGATAACCGGTAACGTTACCGTTACTATTTATCTCGATGTTAAACCCGCCGCTTTTCGATTTCAACAAAAATCTGAAAAATTACTGGTTCATTACGATGACAGGGAACTCGCCCCCGGAATTGCCCTTCTTCCCTTCCACAAGTGCTCCAGCTATACTTCAGATTCCTTTCCACATACGGAGCCAGCATGAGTTCGACTGAAGTCGGGAAAATCCCCCCCAAAAAGGAAACCAGTTCACACGACGCCATCCTCAAAGCTGCCATCGCAGAGTTTGCTGAACGGGGTGTGGAGGGAGCCCGGATCGAAGCGATCGCCAGGCAGGCGAAATTCAATAAATCCCTGATTTACCGCTATTTCAACGACAAACAGGGACTGTTCGAAGCGGCCCTGAAAAGCAAACTCGAAGAACGAAACGAAAGCGTTGAGAAAATTCCTCGAGAACTCTCCGAGGTCCTGCAGTTCTATTTCAAGGAAAACCTGCGTGATCAGAATTATGTGCGTGTCCTGCTCAACGAAGCGCAACAGAATCAGGGAGAACCGCTGATCGATGAAGCATGGCGCAGAGAGTACTACCAGAACCACATCGAACGCCTGAAGCTATCACAGTCTGAAGGAGCCATTTCTGAAGAGCTTGATCCTGACTGCCTGATGCTGATCTTTACCGCGCTGGTCTTTTTCCCCGCCACTCTGCCTCAAATGGCACAACTCATATCCGGCCATAAAGTCGACTCTGATGAATTTCAGACTCACTGGAATGCCTGCCTGCAGACCATCACCAGACTGCTGCAGCCTCGATAGCCCGCTTCCGCTATCCAATCGCAAACAGCGGAACGTAAGCACTTGAATAAATTCACCTTACGAACATCTTACTGGCAATAATATTTCTCCTCGGAAGCAAGGCTCTGAATTCCCCAGGCTCGGATTGGAATCAAGATCCGCACATTACCGAATTCCTGTAAATAAAGACCAACACTGCTCCTTCCGCCGACGTATTAAATCCTACTGGACCCCGAAAGGACTGAAATTGTCTTTCTCATCGTATTTTTCTGTTTAAAACGATCACTGGCAGACAGTTGTAAAAAGATGGTCCAGGAAATGTCACCTTGTTCTGTTTTCTCTGATCCTATAATATCAAACGGCTGACATTCGTGAGGCTCTGCTCGACTGCAGATCTCACTAACGGTTTTTCTATATCACTTCAAATCCAAGTAACGGACGAAACTTATGAAGTTAAATCCTCCCTCAAAAGCGGCCTCTGCTCTCAGTCTTTGTATGGTTTTCCTGTTGGGAACCGCTATTTTTGCGCAGCAGGCTACTGTTTCTGATTCAGCCAGTGATTCGACCACAGCCAAACGGGTCTGTGCGATGGTCAGCCGCTTTCATATCAGTGGCAAACCCATCAATGATGAAATTTCTCAAAAACTGATGAAGCGTTTCATCAAACAACTCGATCCGCAAAAACTGTATTTTTATAAATCAGATATTGAGGGTTTCGACAAGGACAAAACTCAGCTGGACGACAAACTGGCTGTGGGTGATGTCAACTTCGCTTATGAGTCATTTGATCTTTACCTGAAGCGACTTGAGGAACGGATGGAATATGCTCAGCAGCTGGTTGATGTCGATCATGACTTTAATATTGATGAATCGATTGTCGTCGATGCCAAAGAACAGGACTTTGCCAAAGATCAGTCAGAGATGAATGAACGCTGGAGAAAGCGTGTCAAATACGATCTGCTGAATCTGATCCTCGAAGATACCAAGCTCGAAGAAGCACGCGAACAGTTACACAAACGCTATCGCAACAATCTGCGAACCATGGCACAGACTGATAAGTCTGAAAAACTGGAAATGTACCTGAGCTCTCTGACTCACTGCTTTGACCCTCACTCCAGCTATATGTCTCCCCAGACCCTGGAAGACTTCCGTATCAGCATGGAACTCAGCCTGGACGGCATCGGTGCCGCCCTGCGGTCTGAAGATGGTTTCACTGTCGTTGCCGAAATCGTACCCGGCGGTGCAGCTGATGCCGACGGACGCCTGAAACCCGGTGATAAAATCGTCGCCGTCGCTCAGGAAGATGGCGAATTTGTTGATGTCGTGGAAATGAAACTCAGCAAAGTCGTCCGCTACATTCGCGGCAAACGCGGCACCATCGTCCAGTTGCGGGTCAAGAAAGAAAAGAACAATGCCGTTGAAACTTACGAACTGACTCGGAAAAAAATCGAGTTGAGCACTTCGGAAGTCAAAGGCAAGATTATTGAAACCGGAGAAAGACTTCCCGGCAAAACCGGTCGCATCGGCGTGATCAGTATCCCCTCTTTCTACCGCGATTTCCGCGGTGCTCAGCGGGGTGATGAAAACTTCAAAAGTACCGCCCGTGATGTTCGCAAAGTACTGAATGACTTCCGGGACCAGGGTGGCGTCGATGGTGTCGTTGTCGACCTGCGATTCAACGGTGGTGGTGCACTCAGCGAAGCCATCGAAGTCTCCGGCCTGTTTGTCGATGAAGGCCCGGTTGTGCAGGTCAAACAGATGGACGGCGAACGGAAAGTCCACAGCGATGTCGAACCTGGTGCTGTCTATACGGGACCGCTGGTTGTTGTCTGTAACCGGCTCTCCGCATCCGCTTCAGAAATTTTTGCTGGTGTGATTAAAGACTACAAACGCGGTATCATTATCGGTGACACCACGACACACGGTAAAGGCACCGTGCAGAATGTCATGCCTGTGAGCAACCAAATGTTCACCTTCCTGCGAGACCAGGACCTGGGTGCACTGAAACTGACGATCAACCAGTTCTATCGCGTTAACGGTGACAGTACCCAGAACCGGGGCGTTCGCTCTGACATTGTACTGCCTTCACTGATTGACAATATGGATCTGGGCGAATCCTTCCTGGATGATGCCATGGAGTTTGATCAGACAGAGGTTGCCCAGTTCGCTCCTGTCGGCCTGGTCAGTCCCCAGATTCTGGATCAGCTGAAACAGTCCAGCGCAAAGCGGATTGTCGCTGACAAGGAGTTCAAGGAAACCCAGGCAGAGATCGACAAATACCTGGAGAAGAAAAACCAGAAAACCATTTCTTTGAATGAGACTGTTCGACGCAAAGAACTGTCCACTGACAAAGACAAAGAAGATAAGAAAAAGGAAGAAGAAGAAAAAGCAAAGAAAGAAGCAGCTGACAAAGAGATATTCAAAAAGGATCACTACAACGACGAAATCCTGAATATCACTGTCGATTACATGAACGTACTCAAAAACATGAATACCGTTCAACGTTAATCCTGCTTCAACCTTAAACAGAATTCCCCCTGACTCCGGTCTCTGACTTCAGAGACCGGAGTTTTTTATTTCGATCTCTGCCTGACATCTCTATTTTACTGTCGGAACATTCACTTCATCCGATAATGACTGCCTGGAACCGGAGTCGCGGGATCGCTTATAATGAAATCAGATTCCTGTACCCGTGGTTCAGTTTCAGGTTCCGATATGCCAGGCTCAGAAGTTCTTCCCCGCTATAATCCACAACAGACTTACGAGTGGAATTACGAGCACGCCCCCGAACCCGTTCACCAGGAAATTCCCGCTGTCCCGGGCTCATGGTCATTTTGCGGACTGCCGGTCCCCTCTCCCCTGGGGATTCCCGCTGGTCCCTTATTAAACGGGAAATGGGTCCTGTATTATGCCAGCCTGGGCTTTGATGTGCTGACCTACAAAACCGTTCGTTCCGCTTCCCGCGTCTGTTATCCCCTGCCCAATCTGCAACCGGTGCAGACCTCCTCACTGAAAGGAACTGAATCCGAGGTGTCACTGTCCGCAGAAATGCAGGGCAGCTGGGCGGTCTCCTTTGGAATGCCATCCGCGGATCCCGATGTCTGGCGCCGTGATGTGGAACAGACCCGCAGGCAACTGCCGGAGGAGAAGCTGCTTTCTGTCTCTGTCGTAGGCAGCCTGCAGCCTGACTGGTCACTTGAAGATCTGGCGGATGATTACGCGCGCTGTGCAAAGTGGGCCATCGAGAGTGGTGCCGACTGCATCGAAACCAATTTTTCCTGTCCGAATGTCTGCACACGAGATGGACAGCTCTACCAGCAGCCTGCAGCGGCGGCCCTGGTTGCCAGCCGTGTCAAAGCAGTCACAGGTACGATTCCGTATCTGATCAAAATCGGCCACCTGTCGGCCCGAGCGGACGCCCGGGAATTTCTCCAGGCGGTGCTGCCGTTTGCTTCCGGAATTGTCATGACCAACAGTGTGGCCACAACCGTTGTGAATCAGCAGGGAACTCCTCTTTTCTCAGGAGAACAGCGCGGGATTTGTGGCGCAGCGACAAAACAGGTTTCCCTGGACCAGTTGCGTCTGTTTGCAGAGCTGATCTCAGAACTCCCCGCCGGACGACCTCGCCCGGATCTGGTTTCCTGTGGCGGAATCAGTACTGCCGACGATGCGCAGGCGTTTCTGGCCGCCGGTGCCAATGCCACCCATCTGGCGACGGCAGCCATGTGCGATCCTCTCATCGCCTGTCAGATTCGCAAAGCGCTGGCCGCCGCTTCCTGATCTCTCCACTGAGAACCTGGCTGACCCATCAAATCCTGCTTGCGCCAGCGTTTTTTCTGAATCGCCCCGTTTGTCGCTCGACCAGCAACCACGGGTACCGTAAGATGAGGTCATGAATGCCATTGTTGTCAAAAACCTGGAAAAAACCTACAAAGTCTACCAGAAAAATGAGGGAGTGTTCGCCTCAATCAAGGGATTGTGGCGGCGCGACTATAAAACGGTTCACGCTGTATCCGATGTCAGTTTTACGATTGAACAAGGGGAAATCGTCGCCTTTCTGGGTCCCAATGGTGCCGGGAAAACGACCACCCTCAAGCTGCTTTCCGGTCTGATCTTCCCCTCTGCGGGAGAAGCCACGGTGCTGGGACATGTACCCTGGAAGCGGGAAAATGAATATCGCCGCCGGTTTTCCCTGGTAATGGGACAGAAAAACCAGCTGTGGTGGGATCTGCCCGCCCAGGAATCGTTTCGGCTGCACAAAGAGATCTACCGCATTGATCCACAGCAGTATGAACGCCGCATTGATGAGCTGACCAGCCTGCTCGAAGTCCGCCACCTGATCGGACAACCGGTACGGGAACTCTCGCTGGGAGAACGGATGCGGATGGAACTGATTGCCGCCCTGCTGCATAAACCGGACGTATTACTCCTGGATGAACCCACGATCGGTCTGGACGTGGTTTCGCAGCGCCGCGTGCAGGAGTTCCTGAAATACTATCAGATCGAACAGAAAACGACCGTTGTTCTGACCAGTCACTACATGAAAGATGTGGAGGCCCTCTGCAAACGCGCCGTCATCATCAATCAGGGGCAGATTAAACATGATGGCCCCCTCAGTGATATCCTCGATCGATTCAGTAATTATAAAATCATGGATGTACAATTTGATGGTGACGATATGCCCCGCGACTTTTCCCAATGGGGGGAAGTCATCGAGAATGAAGCACCGCGTGTGAAGCTGAAAGTTCCCCGTAACAAAATACCGGAAATTCTCTCAAATCTCCTTTCCAAATATCGCATCCTGGATGTGGGTGTGCAGGAAAGGCCTTTGGAAGAGGTGATCGCAGAAGTATTCACCGAGCAGAAAAATGATGCCCGGCGTCTGCAGGACGAACAGAACGTCCTGCAGTCTGCCTCTGATTGAAACCATCCTCTCCCGATCTGAATTTCTCTCCCGTTGATAACAGACCTATGATTGCCAGCCTGCGAACTCACTGGATTATCCTCAAGACCTCGGTCGAGGAACGCCTCGTTTATCGAGGAGACTTTGTCTTCGCCACATTCGTCAGATTCCTCCCCATCGTCACCCAGATTTTTCTCTGGGGTGCGATCTATGGCATCCATTCCACGAAACCCGTCGCTTCCATCAAAGGCTACAACTACCAGGAAATGGTCGCCTATTACCTCCTGGTCATGGTCGGTCGCGCGTTCTCCAGCATGCCCGGACTGGCCAATGGCATCGCTAATGATGTACGGGATGGAACGATTAAAAAATATCTGATTCAGCCGATCGACATGCTGGGTTATCTGTTCTGGGCCCGCATGGCGCATAAACTGGTCTATTACATGGTTGCGACCGGCCCGTTCATACTTCTCTTCTATCTCTGCCGCGATTACTTCACCGGCTGGCCGGATGCCTTTACCATCGGTGCCTGGGTGTTATCGCTGTTGATGGCATTTCTCGTCGGTTTTTTAATCGAGTCCCTGATCGGCCTGATCGCGTTCTGGTTCCTCGAAGTCAGTTCGCTGATCTTCATCTACATGATGCTGAACTATTTCCTCTCCGGACATATGATCCCCCTCGACCTGTTTCCGGAACCCTTAAGCAGCTGGATGCAGATGCTGCCATTCAAGTACCTCGCCTACTTCCCGGGAACCGTCATTCTGGGGAAATATACCCATCAGGAACTGATTTTCGAATTGTCTATTGAGGTCGTCTGGATCATTGTCCTGTTTTCTCTAAATCGCATCGCCTTTCAGCGGGGCATCCGTCGCTATAGCGCTTTCGGTGGATAAATCCCTGAATACAGGGATTTTCTGCCTTCACATACTCTTCATATCAGCCCGTTGAGGACTGATCTCTCTGTGGGAACTGTCAACTTTCCGGTTTTCTCCCTTAGACGAACTCCAGACGTTCTGCTAAAATCTATTCATAAGGGTTCAGGGCACTTTCTTCACAAGTCTCTATTTGTGTTACGAGAGGCTCCTCCTCCCACTGGATGACGAACTTAATTTCGTCTGTTCGTGTCCAGTCGTTATACCCGCCTGCTGCCTCACTTACGAATATCAAGATGATGAGCAAGCCCGTTCCCGCCGGTCAGGGTTTCGATTTTCAATAGTGCTGGTCGAAACCGGCGGTTACCAGAGATTTCTGGGCCTGAATGCGTCAATATGTCCTAACTAAAATAAATCAAATGTCAATTACCCCTATTATCCCCGGTGACGAAGAGGAACCTATCTACAATCGGCTGTTCTGGTTGTGCTACCTGGCGAATGTCATGCTGGTCACCGCGAACGCCATCACTTTCCGCTTCGCAGATCTGGTTACCTATCTGGGTGGAACCGAAGAACTGGTCGGCGATATTGTCAGCTGTGGCCTCTTCGTTGCTCTGATTGCCCGTTTCTTTCTTGGACAGGGCATCGATCGTTATGGAGTGAGGCTTCTCTGGGCTCTCTCTGCGGTAATCTTTGTCGTGGGTGCCGGTGGCATGACGCTCTGCCGATCCCTGGGCTGGGAAATATTTGCGTTACGCATGTGCTTTGCCACGGGGATCGCTGGTATGTTTACCTGCTCTGTGGTTCACATCCAGCAGAAAGTTCCTCACCACCGTCGAACCGAGGTGATTGGCAGTCTTGGCAGCAGTGGATTTGTAGGCATGATTCTGGGGACACAAACCAGTGACTGGATGCTCCATTCGTTTGCGCCAGGCAATGCACAGTTTTATGCCCTGTTCGGAATCCCCGCGTTTCTGGGGCTTTGTTATTTTGCGATCGTCATGTATGTCACCCGCAACGACATCCACCTCAGACCCAGGGTCACCCCGGCTGCACATCAGTTGCTGTTCCGTTACTGGCCAGGTCAGGTCGTGGTGGTGGCAATTATGATGGGGCTCAGCTTTACTGTCATCAGCGTCTTTTTGACGCGGTTTGTTTCTCAGAAAGACCTGGGCGGTATCGGCACCTTCTTCGCCGGTTACGCTGTTTCCGCCTTCATAATCCGCATTGTAACGCGACGCTGGGGTGAGACAGTGGGCCGCAACAAAATGATCACCCTGGGATTGATGGGACATGCCATCGGTCACACGATTCTGCCCTCCATCACACAGGAATGGCAGTTGATTGGTCCATCCATCCTGTGTGGTTTTGGACACGCACTCCTGTTTCCCGCGGTCGTTTCTCTGGGAACCGAATCATTTCCCTCTCATTACCGGGGAACAGGAACCACAATCGTACTGGGCTTTTTTGATGGGGGCGCAATTATTTTTGCTCCGATTCTGGGAAGCATCATCGACCGCTGGGGTTTTACTCCGATGTTTTATACTTCAGCTTTCGTGATGACGCTGACCGCCACTGTCTACACTTTGACGGCCAATCACAGCCTGAGTAAAGACATCGCGGTTCCGCAGCAGCAGGAGCTCAGTGTGTCGCTGGAAGAGACCCTCGAAAAAGGGGTTCCACAAGAGGTGGCAACTCAATGTACACAGCGCGGATGAATTTAACGAATCGCCCCGGATTCGAGATCTTGTACAACTTCAGCCAGCACTGCAGGATCTTCTGATTTGAGTACATGATCAATACGTGAGGCGGGAACGTTGAGGCGTTCCATCAGTTCGCGGGCTTTTTCCCAGAGTTTTGCTTTTTTCTTACCTTCCGTCAGAAACAGGTTGGTGCAGAGTTCTGACAGTCGCTGTTGATCGATGGATTCTCGATTGTCGTAGTAACGTTTGATCACATCTTTTTGATAATTGGAATATTCTGCCATCTGAAAATCTCGACTCCTCTGTGATCATATCCACTCAAAACGGGTTTAGCATGCCGGACAGGCAAATTACAACTGAGATATAGAAGACTTTTATCGGTTTGAAAGTTCCCGAGTCTGACTAAAATTTGAGCTCTGACGCAACAAATGGAAATGATTGATTTTATGCCTCGGACCCCTACAAAGGGAACAGAAAAATCACAAGGGAATCCATTTTTAGATTCCAGAGACGAGAATCTCTAAATTTGTGGCAATTTCGCACTCCCAAACCGATACATTTATCGTAAAATACCCAATACCGCCATGTGATTCATTTTACCCGAATTAAAAATAAGCGCAAACCGGTATTTAGACGATAAGACATCATACAGTATTCACAACAAATGGCCGAAAGTTCTGATTAGACTGTGTCCAGTTTTACTGTAGCGTCTCCCGTGTCATTTTGACCGAGCATCATAGATTGAGAGACGCTATTTTTAAATGTGATGCGCTCTAGTTGACTCACCAAAATTCTGGGAGTAACATTTTATGCGTTCTCAGCAGTATCTAATGTAACCCTTATCTGATACTCACAACTGTTTGATTCATCTATTAGAAAAAATGCTGATAGTTCATAAGTCCGGAGCGAAACGTGTCCGTCACACAATTTACTGAGCAGGAATTGAAGGATCTCGAAGAAAAAACGACGATTCCTCGTTTTTTATTCTTACCCCTGGGATTAATCGGCCTCTGGTGCCTGGCTGTCTACTGGCCGAGCCAGGCGATAGGCTGGCAGATCTTCTGGACCCTATTCACCTCCTACTGTCTGTTCTGCTGGACCAGTTGCTTTCACGAATGCTCTCACCACACCCTCTCCGGTTCCAAGAATGCCAGCATCTGGTTAGGCCGTGTGCTGGGGACAGCGATGTTTGTTCCCTACACCGTCTATCGTGAGAGCCATATTCGCCACCATGCCTATCTGAATAAACCCAGCGACTGGGAACTCTGGCCTTATTCAGACCCCAATACATCGCTGCGGTTCCGCAGAATCTTTATCTGGTTTGACCTCGGTATGGGCCTGTTTATGGCTCCCTACATCTATGGTCGCATCTTCTGGCATAAAGATTCGCCGCTCACGGACCCCAAAGTTCGTCAGACGATTCGCATTGAATATGTGGCCATGGTTCTCTTCTGGGGCTCCGTCCTGGGACTGTGTGCGTACTACGGTGTAGTCTGGGATCTGGTACGTGTCTGGTTCCTGCCCCATTATCTGGCAGGCATTTATCAGAATACACGCAAATTCACCGAGCATCTGGGCATGAGCAGCTATGACCCCATGCTGGGCACACGAACGGTAGTCGGTTCCAACCTGATTACGAAACTCTGCACCTACTTCAATTTCGATATCTTCGTACATGGCCCGCATCATCGCCATCCCCGGATTGCCCATAACCTGCTGCTGCAGAAGATGGACGACTACCAGGAAAAGAACCCTGACGTCAAATACCCCGTCTTCACAACATACTGGGGTGCGATCATCGACATGGCCCCTGCCTTCATCTTCAAGCCCGGTGTGGGCATGAATGCAGGAGCTCCACCGCCAGGCAAAGAGAAAAAGCAGATTGATAACTTCGTGCAGGATGTCGCCAAAGAAGTGATCGCCGACGATGACCTTGTCACGAAACCGGTCGATTAATCGGTAGCCGGGCAATCACAAAGCCCCTGGCATGCATTTGAACTGTTTTATCACGCTTTCACTGTGCGCGACAAAGTACCTGGCAGCCCCTCTTCACCTGCTATCGTTTAAGTGTCGCGTTGATAAAAGGGCAGCTCCGTCACTTTGACGGGGAATCGTTTGCCCCGTATATCGGCTTCCAGAATCTGCCCTGCATCGGCGAATCCGGATTCCACGTATGCCATTCCGATCGGCTGATCCAGAGTGGGTGAGAAAGACCCGGATGTCACCATTCCCACCTGCTGATCTCCAGAGAATAACAGCGACCCTTCACGGGCTGCCCGCTTCCCCTCGAGGGTAAAGCCCACGCGAACTTTTCGGTCATCGCGTGCTTTTGCAGCAACCAAAGCCTCTTTCCCGATGAAATCAGCCGCCTTCAGTTTCACTGCGAAATTCAGGCCTGCGGTAAAGGGATCGGTCGTTTCATCCAGTTCATGACCATACAGGGGCATTGCCGCTTCCAGTCGCAGCGTGTCTCGACATCCCAGGCCGGCTGGAATCAGTCCTGCTGACTGGCCATCGGCGATCAATCGCTTCCAGAGTGCTTCACCTTCTGACTGATCCAGGACAACTTCGAAGCCATCTTCTCCAGTATAACCCGTGCGACTGACCAGAGCATTGACTCCCAGCACCTGGGTTTCGATCCCGTAATAATATTTGATCTCGTTCAGCTCCGCATCCGCCAGGGGATTGAGAATGCCCAGAGATTGCGGTCCCTGTAAAGCCAGCATGAATTTATCACGGGTCTGGTCTTCAATCCGTACATCAAAGCCGGCCCGCTGCCCTTCGATCCAGTCCACAATTTTCAGACGGTTGGAAGCATTCACCACCAGCATGTAAAAATCAGAGAAGCGGTACACCAGTACGTCATCCAGAATCCCCCCTGATTCATTCGTAACCAGCGAATACCGGATCTGTCCCGGCTTGAGGGATTCCACACTGTTCGTCAGCAACCGATCCAGAAAGCGGCAGGCATCAGGTCCGGTGAAAAACAGCCGTCCCATGTGGGCAATATCAAACAGGCCTGCCGCATTGCGGACCGCCTGGTGCTCTGTGGTGATATTGGAATAGAGCAGAGGCATTTCCCAGCCCGCAAAATCAACCATACGGCCACCATGGTCGACATGCCACTGATGACAGGCAGTATATAACAAGGAATCAGACACAGATTTCTCTCTTCTCTAGGGGCTGTTGCTGACGGAATGGATCAAAAACGAGCGTGACCTGTCATCAATCTTGATGCTCATCTATTGTGGAAGTTCAGGGCGAATCTCGCAATTCACACACTCAGGGAATCTGAAAATTCCCCGACTCTTTCGATGTAAAAAAAGCGAGGTCCTCGCTGAAGCAGGCCTCGCTTTTCTGTAGCAGACTGGGATGAACCGCGTCTTATTCCTTAGAGCACAGTTTGGCCCGCATATATTCGCGATTCATGCGGGCAATATTCGATATCGAAATCTCAGCCGGGCAGGCGGCTGAACATTCTTCCGTGTTGGTGCAGTTGCCAAATCCTTCCAGATCCATTTGTGCCACCATATTCTGGACGCGACTGGACCGTTCCGGCTTGCCTTGAGGCAGTGTCGACAGATGCGAAACTTTGGCAGACACAAACAGCATCGCGGAGGCATTTTTACACGCAGCAACACAGGCACCACAGCCAATGCAGGCCGCTGCATCCATCGCAGTTTCCTGAACCGGCGCCGGCACTGGAATCGCATTCGCTTCGGGAGCGTTACCGGTACTGACCGAAATAAAGCCCCCCTTCTCGATGATGCGATCAAAGGCACTGCGGTCAACAACCAGGTCACGGATCACGGGAAACGCCTGTGCCCGCCAGGGCTCGACCACAATCGTATCACCGTTTTTAAACCGTCGCATATGCAACTGACAGGTAGTCGTTCCAGTATCGGGGCCGTGTGCCTGACCATTGATCATCAGGCTGCACATACCACAGATACCTTCGCGACAGTCATGGTCAAAGGCGATCATCTCATCGCCTTGAGCATGCAGTTGCTCATTCAGGACATCCAGCATTTCCAGGAAGGACATATGGGTCGAAATCCCGGTCAGCTTGTATTCCACATACTTACCCGCGACATCAGCGCCGGGCTGTCTCCACACTCTGAGCGTCAGATCCAGTGTCTCGCTCATTATTTATAACTCCTCGTAGCCAGAGGTACTTCAACAAATTCTAACTGCTCACGGTGTTCTACGGGCTCATTGCCCACTCCCGTGAATTCCCAGGCCGTGACATGACAGAAATTTTCATCGTCACGCATCGCCTCATTTTCAGGAGACTGGTGTTCTTCACGGAAATGACCGCCGCAGGATTCTTCCCGCACCAGTGCATCACGCACCATCAACTCACCAAACTCCAGGAAGTCGGCCAGACGGCCTGCATGTTCCAGATTCTGGTTTAACTGCTCGCCCTGGCCGATCACTTTGATGCTGGACCAGAACTCGTCTCGCAGGTCACGGATCTTGCCCATCGCCGTTTCCAGCCCCTGGCGTTCCCGGGACATTCCACAGTAATCCCAGAGAATGTGTCCCAGTTCGCGATGGATACTGTCGGACGAGCGGGTGCCCTGCACTCCCAGGATTTTTGCGTTCCGGTCCTGGGCATTCGCCATGGCTTCCGCAAACGCTTCATCATCCGTTGAGACCGAAGGCAGATTCTGTGAGCCCAGATAGTGTCCTGTGGTATAAGGGGCGACAAAATAGCCATCGGCCAGTCCCTGCATCAGAGCGGACGCTCCCAGGCGGTTCGCACCATGATCCGAAAAGTTGGCTTCCCCCAGTACAAACAGACCGGGGATGGTACTCTGCAGATGATAATCCACCCACAGGCCGCCCATCGTATAATGCACGGCGGGATAAATCCGCATCGGAACCTGATAGGGATCTTCGCCTGTGATCTTGTGATACATGTGAAACAGGTTGCCATACTTGGCTTCAATCGCGTGCCGACCATCGCGGGCAATCGCATCACGGAAATCCAGGAACACGGCCTGACCCGATGAACCGACACCGTAACCGGCATCACAGCGTTCTTTGGCAGCACGAGAGGCCACATCGCGGGGCACCAGGTTTCCAAACGCCGGGTAGCGGCGTTCTAGATAGTAATCCCGTTCGCTGTCCGGGATCTCGTTTCCGCGTCGATTGTCATCAGGAGACTGAGGCACCCAGACGCGGCCATCGTTTCTGAGGCTCTCACTCATCAAAGTCAGCTTGGACTGATAATCGCCGCTGACCGGAATACAGGTGGGATGGATCTGCGTGTAACAGGGATTCGCAAAGAAGGCCCCCCGTTTATGGCAGCGCCATGCAGCAGTCACATTCGAACCTTTGGCATTCGTCGACAGATAAAAAGCATTTCCATAGCCGCCGGTACACAACAGTACGCAGTCAGCCGAATACTTTTCAAATTCGCCGGTAATCAGGTTGCGGACAATAATTCCTCGCGCCACACCATCAATCTTGACCAGGTCCAGCATTTCCCGTCGCGGAAAGAGCTGGATACGCCCTGCGCCGACCTGTCGCATCAAGGCACTGTAGGCCCCCAGCAGTAACTGCTGCCCGGTCTGTCCCCGGGCATAAAAAGTTCGCGACACCTGGGCACCACCAAAAGAGCGGTTCGCCAGAGTCCCGCCATAATCGCGGGCAAAAGGGACTCCCTGGGCCGCACACTGGTCGATGATATTGTTACTGACCTGCGCCAGCCGATGCACGTTGGCTTCGCGACTGCGGAAGTCTCCCCCCTTGACGGTATCATAAAACAGACGCCAGACACTGTCGCCATCGTTGGGGTAATTCTTCGCAGCGTTGATCCCCCCCTGTGCCGCAATACTGTGTGCGCGTCTTGGAGAGTCCTGAAAACAGAAAGACTGAACCTGATATCCCAGTTCCGCCAGAGAGGCTGCCGCCGAGGCACCGGCCAGACCGGTCCCGACGACGATGATTTTTTTCTTCCGTTTGTTCGCCGGGTTAACCAGCTTCATTTCCTTCTTGCAACGATCCCATTTCTCGGCCATCGGCCCTTCAGGAACACGAGAATTTAAAACCGTGGTAGCCGCCTCGGCCATGATCTAAACCTTCACAACGGAAACTGTTGAACTATAAAATAATGTTTGAATTCAAAGAGAGCTGAATCTCAGACATCAATGAATGAATAATCCCCAGATGGGCAGACTGGCAAAACCGATCGCAATCACTGCTGCAAACAGAATCGCAAACTTCCTGATCCAGGGAGTGTACTTGGGATGATTCAGCCCCAGTGACTGAAACGCGCTCCAGAACCCATGGGATAAATGGAACCCGAGAATGATTGTTCCAATGATATAAACAGCAGCACTCCAGCTGCCAAGCACTTGAACGATGATCGAATAAGGATCCGCTTCGATGACACCTTCTGGTGTTTCAACCGTGTAAGTCACCGCGGGATTCAGGTGCAGTTTCATATCGATCATATGAACGATCAGAAAAATCAGAATGATCGAGCCGGAAAGAAACATCCAGGAACTGGTGCGTCCCATGGGAGTTTTTCCAAAAAAAGAGGGAGGCTCTTCAATCTTACTCTGTTTCTCATGATAGCTGATGTGCCGCGCTTTGCGATTGTCACTCGTCAGTTTGAAAGCCAGGGCGATATGAGCAAACAACAGCAGAAACAATCCGACTTCTGCGACCGGCAGCAGCAGCATACTGTGCAAATCGTGGGCATAGGTATTATAGGCATCGGCCCCCACATACACGAGCAGATTCCCTGCCAGATGCACGACCAGAAAGCCACAGAGTAAAAGTCCGGTAATCCCCATCACGAACTTCTGACCCAGCGAAGAGGACAGTAATGTCATGATCCATTTTGTCGCTGATTTACCGCTGGCTGAGGGAGAAGGTTGCTGTTTCTCAGCTGATTTCGTCACCATAATCTAGCTCTCACACGGCTGCCCTCGGGCAAACCATGAATAAGATTGTGATAAATATATTGGATGCGATTGGCTGCCTGCCAGGCAATCGTCCAGTTCCCCTTCAGAAAACAAGCGAACTGCTTCTTACCGGGAGAAATTACTTAAGTTATTATATTTCTTTGCCTTCGAACATCAATCATTACATAATTATAAACTTGGATGCTTTTACAAAATACACGGTGTTTTAGAAACAGAGGGACCATTTTCAAGTCACGCTTCCTGCCCCCATGGCTCAATTCCAGAAACTGAGATTACCTTTTCAGAATCGGGAGCCCTGTAATCTTACATCGGTCACTTAATCGAAGTTCTCTCTTACGCTTGATTAAATGCTGTTTATTTTCTCTTTTTCTTTCTGGTCTTCTTTGATTTGACCTTCCGCACATTCTTTTTCTTTTTTGACTTCGGGGCACCCTGAGGATCAGCCTTTCCGGGAGCAGCGGTTTCCTGCTTTTTTGCGTTCCCGTACTCTTTAGGTCGAGGCAGTCGAAAATCCAGCTCGCGACGGTCGAGATCGATTTTCTCGACTTCGACTGTCAGCAGATCCCCCACGCGATACTCCTGACCAGTCCGTTCTCCCACAATACTGAATTTGGGAACGTCCTGGTGGAAGTAGTCATGTTTTCCCAGACGACTGATGTGCAACAGCCCTTCCACAGGTACATCAGTCCCTCTGCAGAACATCCCGAAGGTTTCCACCCCGGTAATCATGGCTTCCAGTGTCCGGATCTTGTTATCGATCATCCAGGTCAGGAGCTTGACCTTTGTCAACTCCCGTTCCGCCGCTTCGGCGCGACGTTCCCGCAATGAAAGTTCATGTCCAAGTTGACGGAGCCCCTGCGGGCTCTGCCCTTTCCCTTTCTCCGGTCGCTCGATGATTTCATCGATCATGCGATGAATGGTCAAGTCGGGATAACGTCGAATGGGGCTGGTGAAGTGGCAGTAATGATCAACGGCTAACGCATAATGGCCCAGCTCTTCATCCGTATATTCCGCCTGTTTCAAGCTTCTGAGCAGCGCATAATTTATTGCCTGCTCCACAGGTGTCCCATGGACCTCATCCACCAGTTTCTGCAGATCTTTACGGCTCTGAACTTTATTCAGCGTAAATCCGAGTGCATTGGCAAATTCGGCAAAGGCCAGCTGGCGAGGCATTTCAGGTTTAGGATGGACCCGCCGCAAGAACCGTAATTCACGGTCATTAAATGCTTCTGCGATCGAAATATTGGCAGCCAGCATGAATTCTTCGATGATCTGATGACTCTCATCATGCTCGCGTTCCACGGCGCCGGTCACACGATGTTTGTCATCGAAGGTCAGTTTCACTTCAGCGAGATGCAACTCCAGAGCCCCCGCGGAAAATCGACGGCCCCGCAGCTTCATCGCCAGATTGTACATGTTTTTCAGCAGTTCCCGCACTTCCTGCGAAACTTTCTTGCCTTGTTCATCCCGCCCCTGGACGATCGGCAGGACCTCTTCGTAGGCAAACCGCTGCGTCACATTGATCGCAGTGTTGGCAAATTCGGTATGAACGGGAATTCCTTCCGGGGTGAATTCGATAAACGCCGATTTGGTGAACCGGACCTGTCCTTCCTGGAGACTGGCCAGACCATTGGAAATGATCTCCGGTAACATTGGAATCACCCTGCCGGGCAGATAAACACTGGTTCCGCGGCGTTTGGCTTCCCGGTCCAGCAGCGAGCCTTCTTTGACAAAGTGCGCCACATCAGCGATGTGCACGCCCAGCAGCCAGTGCCCCTTTTCATTCCGGGTGAGTGAAATCGCATCATCGAAATCACGGGCATCCGCGGGATCGATGGTGACAATCGTCTCTTTGGTCAGGTCACGTCGTTTCCCGAGTTTCGTTTCGTCAAACAGGCTGGCCTGCTCGCGTGCTTCTGTCAGCACTTCCTCTGGAAAATCGAGGGGAATTCCAAATTCATAGATGATCGACAGCAGGTCGACGCCGGGCTTGCCATGCGGCCCGAGTACTTTGGAAATCACCCCCTGGCCCAGGTAGTTTTTGGACGGAAAATGCAGGATATCAATGACGACCTTATCTTCAGAACGCACCCCTTTGGCACCCGGGTCGCCTACATGGATCGGCGAATTGAAGATTTTACCATCCACGTGCACATAACCTTCTCCCTGGGTTTCGAAATAGGTTCCCACAAAGGTCGTCGATGCCCGCTCGATAATTTCCACGACTCGACCGCAGATCTGTCCTCCACTCCGCTGGCGATTGAGGGCGGTGACATAAACCTCATCACCGGTCTGCGCATCACCGAGATCGCGTTCCGAAATGTAGAGATCCCCGGCGTGTCGCTGGTCATGGGCGATATCATCCGGCTTATGGTGCGGAATCAGGTAACCGGCCCCGGAATTCGTTTTCTTGATCGTACCGGCGATCCAGCCTTCCTTTTTGACAGGTCGGATCAGGCCGGAATCAGAAATCAGGATTTCCTTACGGGACCGCAGGCTGGCCATTGCCTGTTCAAATTCCTGGAAATTTGATTTTGAGCCCCCTACTTTTTTCAGCAGAGATTTTTCGCGTACCGGCGTGTAACCGGTTCTGTTCACATAATCGAGAATTTTCTTCTCAAAATCGGGCATCACCTCAATCCTCGGTTATTCCCTTGAACAGTTTTCGCTGCAAGCGGGGCGAATAAGGGGTCCAGTTTGATGTGGAATTCAGATCATCATCGATGAATCTCGCAAACTCATTCACCTTGGCATCCAGATTGTCCAGATGATGCAATGCCACTGCTTCCGGTGTCATCGGCAAGCGGGCACTGCCGAACTCATAGGTCCCATGATGACTGACAATCATATGCTTCAGACGCAACTCGGCTTCTTTCGGAAACGATTCTCCGGTCATCTCCTGGTAGGCACGAATTTTCTCGGTAAGCATCTCAACGCCGATAATCAGGTGTCCCAGCAACTGCCCTTCATCGGTATAGATAAACTCGTTTTCATATCCGAGTTCACGCACTTTGCCCAGGTCATGCAAAAAGACCCCTGCCAGCAACAGACTCATATCTGCTTTGGGATACAAGTCAGAAATTCGCTGCGCGGTCTCCATCAGATTGACAACATGCTCAATTAACCCGCCATGGTAGGCATGATGTGTTTTCACACCCGCAGGTGCCTTGCAGAATTCTTCCATCAACTCCTCGTCAACCAGGAAGCATTCCATCAGCGTTCGGATTTCATTATTTTCGATTCCCAGCAGCATCTCACGCAGTTTCGTCAGCAGTTGCTGTACATCTTGAGGTGCCTGAGGCTGGAAATCAGCCGGATCCAGGTTTTCCGCAGAAACCGGCTCAATGTAGGTCAAAATCACCTGCAGGGTTCCCTGGAACAGATGCACTTTGCCTTTCGCCTGCACATAGTTGCCCGATTGAAAATGCTGCATCCGCTCTTCGACAACATTCCACATCCGGGCATTCACCACACCAGTCGAGTCCCGCAAATCGACTGAGAGAAACAGACTGGCGTTACGATTAGCACGTAACTGCTTATCAACTAACAGATAAACCTCATTGACTGAATCACCATCCTTGAGTTGATTTATATTTTGTCGAGACATCTCGATTCGGCTTTCAGAATCACTTTTAAAACGCTGCTGTCGATCTCAAGTTTCGCTAAGAAACACAATAGAACGATCTTAAGCCGTTCCATCCAGCTCAACAAGTCCGACACCAGTCCGTTCTGAAAGTCTCTTCCATTTGCCTGAATAGATCCCCGTCGCTCACCGGTGAAACGTGTCCCCCCTGCGTGATGAAATGCAACAAACTACTGATTTCATGGTACTTAGAGCCACGGGAATATTTTTACTCCGAACAAGTCCGAACCTTTTGAAGACGAATCGGTTCTGCTAGACTGTGTCCAGTTTTACTGAAGCGTCTCCAGAATCATCATCCGGGATCATTTGGGCCGGGTATATCAGATTGAGAGACGCTTTGGTTGCTGGTGACGCGATCTAAAAAACGCGACCCTGAATACTGGGCACGTCCTGCCTCTGCCAGGGACGTGTAATCTATGTCATAAACGATTCCTCTTCAAATACTTAAGGAAATAACGTGCGCTGGTCGAATACTCTGATCCCCACTATCAAAGAAGTTCCCGCCGACGCGGAGATTCCCAGCCATCAACTGATGCTCAGAGCCGGTCTGATCCGCCAGTTAATGGCGGGGGCATATACCTACCTCCCCCTGGGATGGAAAGCCATTCAGAAAGCCAGCCAGATTATCCGCGAAGAAATGGATGCTGCCGGAGCCGCGGAACTCCATATGCCCGCACTTCAGCCGCTGGGACTGTTTGAACGCACTCAGCGAAAAGAAGCCTTTGGATCGGTACTGATTCAATTTAATGTACCCCGTGGAAATCGATTGATTCCCATGGCGCTCGGCCCGACCCACGAAGAAGTTGTGACCGACCTGATCAGTCATTGCATCAGCAGTTATAAACAGCTGCCTTTGACGGTCTACCAGATTCAGACAAAATTCCGGAACGAAGAACGCCCCCGTTTTGGTGTCCTGCGTACCAGTGAATTTCTGATGAAAGACGCCTACAGCTTCAGCTCTTCCGTGGAACAGCTTGATGAAATTTATGACCGGATGTATCGGGCTTACTGCCGGATTTTTGCCCGTTGCGGCCTGAAATACCTGCCCGTCGAAGCGGAAAGTGGTCCGATTGGCGGCGATGCCTCACATGAATTCATGATCCCTTCTGACAATGGCGAAGATTCCATCGTCTATTGTGAAGCTTCGGGATATGCTGCCAATATGGAGCGGGCCGACACCGGACGCACTGCACCGGAGATTGTCACCAGCGGCAACGCAGGTTCCCTGGAGAAAAAAGCGACTCCCAAGGCAACAAGCATCGAGCAGGTCAGCCA
>TARA_R100001132_G_scaffold27047_1_pt1 | contig 25828 bp, 25 predicted proteins | sample TARA_R100001132 | Tara Oceans TARA_R100001132 (sample SAMEA2621247) | marine metagenome | biome: marine biome (ENVO:00000447); feature: mesopelagic zone (ENVO:00000213); material: "saline water (ENVO:00002010), including plankton (ENVO:xxxxxxxx)" | depth 800 m | reverse complement strand
CCGCGATATTGAAAGTGAGTAGTCCAGCGATCGCTGATCAGCGGCATCAACTGGGAGGGTTTATCAGAACTGAGATCACTCAAGCGACCATCAATTCCTGCAAACCGCGGATTGTCCGCTGCGATCATTTTGACAGGTCGATCCCCCGAAATCACAACCTGCACCGGGTGACGAATTGTTTTCCCATCATGATATGTATATAGGAAATCTCTATATTCCCGCAGTTGATTCCGTAAAACCTGATAAACGTCTTCTCCATCTGTTTTGATATCGATCAGCAAGGTGAACGGTGGAGAACTTTCATTTGACTCCTGTTTTTTCTCCTGAAAATGTTTCTTTAACGGATTGAGGTATAGCTTCCGGAGTGTGCGGTCCTTTGATAATTCATCCTGGCTGTGACCAACGAGCAATTCTCCCTCGACAAGAAATATGTCCGCTTCGACAGACCAGAAGCCATTTTTCAAAGCATCCTGCAGCGGGTGTTTCTGCCTGTAATCATTATGGGCATGCGCCTGGTAGAGAGGCGACTGAAACGTTTGCTGTCCCAGTCCTGTCGAATTATGACAGACCAGGACCAGCAACAAGACGGAACAGAACTTCCATTGAAACATTCACCAGACCTTTTGTTAAACTGGAACCTGAGGCTGTGAAATCAGTCGTGAGAGAATGACGCGCCTGGGTCTATTTTGCGATATCCCGACGATTTTGGAGTACACGACATCTAAACAGCCCACAGGCTAGAGTTCGACGAAATGATTATCCAGTCACTCCCGCTGGATTCATCAATTATTAATGAGCGGTGATCCGGGGATTCAGCACTTCTGTCGTTTTCAGTCAGGGAATGCAGTCTTCAGAGGGGGGGAATAAAAAAGGCCTCCGTGATGATGACGAAGGCCTTTTCATGATAGATTGTCCCGAGGGGAAATCAAAGTACACCCCGCAGGGTTCGAACCTGCAACCTTCGGTTTCGTAAACCGATGCTCTATCCAATTGAGCTAGGGGTGCCTGTCCCGGATGGGAAAGCGTATTTTAGCGAGAGCGTTCTCCCTTTTAAAGTCTTTCGCAAGCTGGATTTGAATCTTTTTACCAGCTCTTGTGCCGAATTCAGCCGCTCTCGCTGCCGAATACAGGATTTTTGCGGTTTATTAACTCACTTGTATCAACGTTTTTTGATCTTTACCGGACCTGATCTTGAGACACTCCAAAGCTGCCAGTGGTTCCACGTATCTATAGAAAAAGGCTCTGTTCGTGAAAACAGAGCCTGTAAGATCATTTATTGAAGTGATCTTTAACGAAAATCCCACCTGGGAATCATTGGCCATTAGCGATGTCCATGGTGACCACGGTGTCCGTGATGACCGTGCCCGCCACGGTATCCACCGCGGTATCCGCTACGATAACCACCATAGTATCCGCCGCGTCCATACGCGGATCCACCACTGTAAATCCCGATCCCGAAGGAAGGACTGCTGTAATAGAAGCTGCCTGATCCATAGGAAGGATAAGAATAGCCGCGGCTGTAACCATAACTGCCGTAGCCATAACCGCTCCCGTAACCGTAGCCTGAATAGCAGCCATGACCGGCATTTGCCTGTTGAGCAGGCATGAATAACAGTGCTCCCCCCAGAACCAGTCCCATACATACTGCCAGTTTAAGGCCTTTTCGCTTTTTGACTGGAGTTGAACCAGTCTGGTCAACCGTAACTGATTTGTTTCGCATTATTTCGCTCCTTGGAAAAATGAACCATAAATGAGTGCAGCAGAAATTTGGTAAGCGTCCTCTCTGATTCTCTGTCACTCGAATGCAGCACGGTTGAGATTCAATCATTCATCCTCTGTGCCTCCGTCTGCCATTATTGAATGAATTGCGATAAGCGTGCCAGAAACTGATTTTCTCCCTTATGAGTTCGTAACTCATTTAAATTAAAAGAGTTATTCAGCGACTTGTTTTTTGCATAGCAGAGAAATGCTTGAAAACTGTCTCTTAATCGCACCAGTTGGGATCAATCGGACGTCAACAAAATCCGTTGTACCGGCTGAATCTGCCGGTAAAGACCCTATAAAAAAACAAGTCTCTCACTCAAATGGTCGGGCCGAACCATAAAAGAAAGAGACTTGTGAAATTTTGCCTGCGTGAACCTGCTGAGAGGAACCGGCCCGACAAGATCAGCTAGTTCCTGATCGTGGCGGATTTATTATAAAACATGGATCAGAATCCATAGTAGAAGCCAAAACCGGGTGAGCTATATCCACCCCGATAGCCTCGGTTATAGTAGTTGTTGTAGCCGCGGTAGTACCCACGGTTATAACGTCGGTAATTATTCCGATATCTGTTGTAGTGATGTCTGTAGTGCCGTCGCCCGCGATTATAATTACGTTCGAAATGGCGATAATGATTACGTGCCCGCTTCCAGGCGGGTGGTCTGGCTTCTGATGATTCGATGGCGCCTATAAATAAGACACTACATGCCAGCGTGGCAATGGTGAGTGCACGTTTCATGGTCTTGTCTCCTTGATAAGAACCTGCCGCCGTGACCACTCCCGATTGAGTGTACCCCGGCAACCAACGATATTTCATTTGTGTTTCTTACTTCAGGTAAGACGCAACAGCTGTGCCAATCGTGAGGAATTTGTGCTTAAAGGACTTAAACCATATGAAACTGCAGAGTTTGGCGGATATTTAGCTTCATTCTGCAATAAGATGCAGAATTGACCTGTTGTAAAAATGAAAAAAGTGTGGTCGAAAAGAGAACAACAAAGCCGTTCAACGACCACACTCAGCTGAACTGAACGCGCAGATTATCAGTGTAAATTTACTCGTCAGAAATCAAACAACCGGATTGGATAATACCCCAATCTGTTCAATTTCTGCTTTCATTTCATCTCCATTTTTGAGGAACTTATTCTTAGAAGCACCGACGCCACTGGGAGTTCCCGTGGAAATCACATCTCCGGGTTCGAGCTGGACAAAACTGGATATAAATTCGATGATCGCGGCGACCGGGAAGATCATCTCTGAAGTGGAAGCGTCCTGTTCCACAGTCCCATTGACTGACAGTTTCATCTGCAGAGTTTGCGGGTCTGGAATGTCATCCGCCGGTGTGACACACGGGCCCATGGGACAGAAAGTGTCGTGCCACTTTCCGTGCTGCCAGTCGAAGAAGGTATCTTTCTCACGCAATGTTCGCCCGGGATTGGGTCGAAATTTCCGATCAGAGATGTCGTTGATCACGGTATAGCCAGCTACGTAGTCCAGCGCTTCCGCTTCTGAAACTCCTTTGCAGGGTTTTCCGATCACGATTCCGAGCTCGAGTTCCCAGTCAATGTAATCGGGAGAGACTTCGGGGATTTTCACGGGCTGCCCCGGGTTTGTGAGCGTTGTCAATGGGGGTTTCATGAAGACATACGGAAAGGTCTTCTGTCGTTCTTCCGCTTTACCCCCTCCTTCTTCAATATGCTTGGAATAATTTCCTGCCAGCAATAACAGCTTGGACGGTTCCGGAACAGGGACCAGCAACTGCACTTCATCGGTCAAGATGGAAATGGGAAACAGTTCTTCATCCATGGACTGCTTGAGTTGGGTTTCGACAGCCATAATCAATTCCCGTTGCGCACCGCCAGGGAGAAAAGGAAGCAGCCCCGCCGACTCATCCAGGAGAACGCCCGCCAACTCCGCGGCAGCACTGAAGGGGATAATGGTATCTTCCGAGTAGAAACCACAGGAAATTTGATTTTCAGATTGATAGCGACAAAGTCTCATACAGTCAGGACTCCTGAACGGTGAAATCAAGGGGGTGTCAGTTTCCGGTTCAGCGGTTTTCGCTTCGCCTGATGCCATCAAGTTCGGCACGCGTCCCCTATCCTACCGAAAAGCAGGTGAGAGACCAATTCTCAACAGCCGTTATGAGAGCTGCTTTTGGAATCTCTTTAAACTGATGCCGATGATCGCAATGCAGCAGAGTGTGAGCCCTGAAACGTAAGGCAGCAGGTCAACCAGGTCGGCCCCTCGCAGTACGATTCCTCTGAGAATTTCCAGGAAGTAGGTTACCGGGATGATGAAGGTCACCAGGTAAATAGGCAGCGGCATCTGGGACCGGGGGAACATGAATCCCGACAGCAGGACAGAAGGCAGCATTATCAGAAAGGCAAACTGAATGGCCTGGAGTTGAGTCCGGGCGACCGTGGAGACCAGCATGCCCAGTCCCAGGCCGCAAATCAGGAACAGCAGCGCCAACAGCAGCAGTTCCCAGAGACTACCATGAATGGGCACGCCAAAGAAAAAGACCATGAGTGTGAGTACGATCAGAGTTTCAACAAATCCGATCAGGGCATAGGGCGCCAGCTTGCCCAGCAGCAGCCCTGATTTACTGACGGGGGTTACAAACAGTTGTTCCAGTGTGCCCAGTTCCCGCTCCCGGACAATCGCAAACGACGTCAGAAACAGGGTCACCAGCTGCAAAATAATTCCGACCAGTCCGGGAACAAAGAAATGGGAGCTATCCAGATCCGGATTATACAGCAGCCGCGGCCTGATCTCGACAGGCAGCGCGGGCTGCCCCTCCGCGTCGCGGGCTGGTACGACATTCAGATTTTCTGCAAAACTTTTTGTCATGCTGGTTGAGAGATTAAACCCCAGCAGATTCGAGGCATTCAGGGCCGTCGTTGCCACCTGGGAATCACTCCCGTCGATCAGAACCTGTACCGCTACCTGTTCTCCTTTTAACAGGCGATCAGAGTAATCGGGGGGAATGGTCACCCCCACTTTGGCGCGGCCCGACTCGAATGCATTCCGAAAATCTTCGTGATTGTAGACAGGTTCTATAATCTGAAACGTGCGCGTATTGGCAAACGCGTCCTGCAGTTCACGCGAACTGGCGCGGCCATCCAGATTGAAGATCACCGTCGGAATCTTTTCAATCTGTGTATCAATGGCGAATCCAAAAATGAGTGTCTGCAGAACGGGGACGGCAAACACAAACAGTAATGTTGATGGCTCGCGGCGGACATGAGAAAACTCTTTGACCAGGATCGCCCAGAACCCGGCCATAATTCCCGGGGTATGCCGTTCCGCAGCAGGGCGCCTGGCAGATGGTTTCTGCTCTGGCGCAGACTCATCCCCGGGGCTAGCTTGAACCTCTTTCTCTGGTTGCTTCTGGCTTGCAGTCATCGTAGTGGAAACGCTGGTATCCTGGTGATTCAGTTCTTCCGCCCGGCTTAAGGTAACAAACACATCTTCCAGGGAAGGTGTAATGGGCCTGACCTGAACAGACCCGGGTTCGCCTGATTCCTGATTGACAAAATCGTCTTCAGACAGACTTTGATCTGCGAGTATATGAATCGTCTGTCCGAACAGGGTTGCATCTCTCACACCCTGCATATCACGAAATGCAGACAGCAGCGTGGCGGGGTTCTCTGTTTCAATTTCCCAACGGGCGGTTCCTTCCGGCGTTACCGTAGGTAACTGCTTGAGTTCACCCGGTTTCCCACAGACAATCAAATGTGAGTTATAAATATAACCCACGTCGCTGCAGCGTTCTGCTTCATCCATATAATGAGTGGTGACAAACAGGGTCACTCCCTGCCCGGCCAGCTGGAAGAGCAGATCCCAGAGATCGCGGCGGGCCACCGGGTCGATTCCAGCCGTCGGTTCATCAAGAAAGACGACTTCCGGCTCATGGATCAAAGCGCATCCCAGTGCCAGTCGCTGCTTCCAGCCTCCCGACAGATTTCCAGCCAGTTGATCCAGTCGATCTTGCAGTGATGTGAGTTCGATGATTTCCTGAAAGCGCTGTTCCAGTTTTTCAGGAGTGAGCCCATAGATGCGCCCGTAGAATTCGATATTTTCCCGAACGCTCAGATCTGCATACAAGCTGAAGCTCTGTGACATGTAGCCTATGCGTCGCTTGATCAACTCTGCATCAGTCGCTACATCAAATCCCAGCACGCGCGCGGCCCCACCTGTGGGTTCGAGTACACCACACAGCATGCGGATGATCGTTGATTTCCCGCTACCGTTGGGCCCCAGCAATCCGAAGATGGCACCGCGCTGTACTGTAAAGCTGACCTGATCGACGGCTTTCAGATTCCCGAATTCCCGCGTAAGCTGGTCTACCTCAATGACGGCCGTCATAAACTTTGTTCCTTCCCATCCAGCCAGACATCAGCGGCCATGCCGGGACGGAGCAGATGGTCTTTATCCTGGATGCGGACTTTGATCCGGAACACCTGTTTGGAACGTTCTTCCGGCGTTTGCACATTGCGGGGCACAAACTCAGCCTGGCGGGACACGAAACTGACGCGACCCGTGAAGGTTTTATCGGGATAGCTGTCTATGGTGACTTCGACTTCCTGGTCGACTTTGATATCCAGATGATTTTCCGGTACATAGCAGCGGACCCACAGCTCATTCCAGTCCAGGATCGAAACAACGGGAACATTGCTGCCCACCAGATCACCGGGCTGCAGGGTGACCGCCTCAATCGTCCCATCCAGGGGAGCAAATATTTTCAGTTCTTTGATCTGATCTTCAATGGTTTCCAGAACCGCTTCCGCTTTTCTGACACTGGCTGCCGCCTGGTCGATGTCTTCCTTGCGGTTCCCGTTTTTCAAGAGTTGCCACGATGCTTCTGCCTGCTTTAACTGCGCCCGGGCTTCATCAATCTCTTCTTTGCGGGTTCCCTCTTTGAGGAGATCCAGGGATTTCTGTTTGACTTCTTTTTTTGACGCTGCAACCTGCAGTTCGGTGTTGGCAGTATCCATTTCATCCGTTGAAGCCGATTTCTGACCGAATAGAGTTTCCACACGCATCTGTTTGGCTTTTGCCAGCCGATATTCTGCGTCTGCCAGATGCAGTTCGGAGACGCCTGAATCGATTTCCTGCTGACGGGGGCCATTGACCAGCAGAGTCAGACGGGCTTTGAGTTGATCTACTTTCGCTGCGGCTTCATCGATTTCTTCGGGTCGGAAGCCGGCTACAAGTTCTTCGTGTTGTGCTTTGGCTTCTGCCAGTCCGGCGATTGCCTCGGCGCGTTTTTCAAGCAAATCGTAGGGCTCAAGTTCAATCAGCAGATCGCCGCGGGAGACAAACTGCCCTTCTTCGATCAGTACCTGTTTCACGCGCCCCCCCACTCGTGAGCCGGGTCGGATATCGTCGGCTTCGATAAAACCGGAAACCCGAAGCGGTACATGTCGCTGCTGACTGAATACCAGTGCCACAATCAGTGCCACACCGATCACGACTAAACCTGTTATTTTCTTCAAGTGGGTTACCTCATGGATCTCAAGCAAATCGTCTCAGGCACGGATCACACCGCATTCCAGTTATCTCGATGCAATTTTAGCAGAGAGCATCTTACTCGAATCCGCGTGCAGACTGTAGTAACGCTGTTTGCTCCGCTGGAGGGTGGCTGGAAAAGAATCGGTAACCCTGTCGCAGCTTGACGACTCCGTCAGACTGTCAGCATTCCTGCAGGAATCGGGCAGTGGACATAATACGATCTTTGATTTTCCTGCTGAAATAGAATGCACAACAATCAGGCATTTCTCGAGATTGACTGCGGGAGTTTGATGATTCAAAAAATAATATACCGTTAAGACGGTTTGCTCTGAATAGCTTTATCTTGTTGCTATGACTCATGATAAGACACGGTAGACGAGTGTGGTCAATTCCGTAGAACCTGTTTGGCACATGATTCGCTTTTCTGTAATTCACAATAATCATCAAACAGAAACATTCTCTTAAACAAGTGCCCGTATAACTCCGGGCGTTCAAAGAATGTGCTCGAAGTTGTTTGATGAGCATATTGCCAACCTGTTTTAAAAGGAGAGATGGTGTCCCACTTACCATCTAAGAGAAGAGGAATGAGAAGAGGATTCACACTAATCGAATTAATGGTCGCGATTGCAACGATCGCCGTACTGATCGCATTACTCTTACCCGAGATCCAGAAGGCCAAGGATGCCTCACTGAAGTCAAGCCAGAAAGACGGCCCCTACTGGGTTTACCGCGAGTACGAATACGCGGGTGGTCCCGTGATTTCCGAAATTTCAGGAACATATAAGCATTCACTGCAGGAAATCCTGGATATGTATGCGATCAATCTGAAAAAACAGCAGAAACAGAATGAGCTGGAGCTGGAACAGATTACTCACCTGGAACAGGAAGCTGGCGCAACGACTGTCGCTATAGCTTTGAAGCCTGCTGAAACGACAGAAACGAAAACTCGATTTACTCCCAGCTGGCAAAGACGGAATACTGAATTTGGAGATCAGGAACTCTCCAAAAAAGAGAAGATTGAGAAAACCCGACGGGCATTGAAAAACTTTAAATTCGACCTGACTCAGAATACGGCTTCTCTGGTCGCACGCCGGAATCTGTCAGATGCGATTGAACAGTTACAGAACGATTTAAAACGACTGGAATCTCAAGACTGATCAAGGCTTTTAGTCTGCAGACTTTTTAAATACGACTCTCCAGCAAAACAGGTGGTGCTTGATATGGTTATCAGGCTTCACCTGTTTTTTCTTTTCCCGGTGTACCACTTCTGCTCTTTTCCAGCTGTTTTTGTAGATATTTCAATCTTTTAAAAAGCAATCTTTTTTTGTGATGTTGCTCTTGGCAGAAAAAAGGAGACGCATTATAAATCCGCCTCTGTCGACTTTCGCATGAGTAAAATTCTCTCACTTCACAATACTCATTCAAAAGCACAACAGGATATGCAGCCGCATATCATATCTCGAAAAACCTACCATCCCATTCAAAACTGATTTTTATGCCATTCATCTTTCCTTGAATCAGCGTGGCTTTTCAAGGGTGTGTGAATCTTCAGAATTAGACTGATGCCTTTGCAACAGCTCAGTTCTGGAAACGCGCTCCCGGGAAACGTGATTCTATTCAGAGATCGATAAAGGAGCACTCAAGATGCCCATACTTGTACGGGTATGCCTGCTTACCGCAGTTAGTTTATTTACGATTTCACAGTCAGGCTGTCAGCGTGGACCGAACGCCCAGTTGCGTCAGAGCATGTACCGCTCGCAGCAGCTGTATGATCAGAACTCTGAACTGGCAATGCAGCGAGATCAGTTCCAGCAGTCTGCCAACGCGCTGCAGCACGAACGGGATCAGCTGGCAATGCGGGCCCAGTCACTGGAATCCAACCTGAGTATCGCCAATAAACGGCTCGACAATCTGAACTCAGAACGTTCCGAGATGCAGCAGCGATACGTCAGCCTGATGAAGAAAGCCAAGGGACAGCCCAGTCCGCTGGATGGCGAAGCCACCCGTCGCTTTCAGGAACTGGCTGACAAATATCCTGATTTCGAATTTGACCCCCATACCGGCGTCAGCAAATTTCACTCGGACATTCTCTTTTCCTCAGGTAGTGATAACCTCAAACCAGCGGCACAGGAAATCCTGAACCAGTTTGCTGCCATTATGAATGACGGCAATGCCAAGCGATTGAATGTGCTGGTTGTCGGACACACTGACGACAAGCCGATTTCAAAAGCCAGCACCCAGCGTCAGCACCGCACCAACTGGCATTTGTCAACAAACCGTGCGAACTCAGTTGTGCTCACGCTTTCCAAATTCGGCGTCAAGCAGGAACGGATGGGATCTGCCGGGTACAGTATGTTTCAGCCGGTCGTGCCTAATCAGAACGATTCGGCTCGACAGAAAAACCGTCGCGTGGAAATCTTTGTACTCGCTCCTGACGCCGTCGTCGCAGGCTGGGATCCTAATCCCACACTGTTGAACTAAATATCACTCCAGTCAATCATTACCGAACAGACTCGTTATCGAAACGAGTCTGTTTTTGTTTATAAACGCCGATTCTGTCTGAAATCGATCAGCAGTTTCAAATCTCGAAATAGACCTTGATGCCACTCAATACACTGTCGACGGCAACTGATGCGAGGATCAGGCCACCGATTCGACTGACAACACTTGCTCCTGCATCTCCGATCAATTTCTGAATCCTGCCTGCCAGCAGAAGAAACCCCAGGGTGATCAGGAGTACGACCAGCATCGTCAGTGTGGAGATCAGCTGTTGTCCGATATGAAAACGATGGTTATCGGTAATCAGCACAACAGCCATCATCGCACCCGGTGATGCGATTGAGGGAATCGCCAGAGGGAATACGGCTTTATTCTGGTGGACACTCACGTGTGAGGACTCTTCAATCTCAGCTTGCGGTTTACTCTCGCCGAAGATCATCGTTAAAGCAAACAGAAACAGGACGAGCCCGCCGGCAATCTGAAATGCGGCCAGTGGAATCTCCAGCAGATCCAGCAGGATCTGTCCGCCGACGATGAACAGCAGCAGAACCAGGCCAGCCGTGATGATCGCCTGATACGCGATTTTGCGCTGCACCATTCTGCTCGTGCCCGCTGTAACCGCGATGAATACCGGAATCGAACCAATCGGATCGATGACGGCCCAGAGATAAACAAAATCTCTGAGAATATCGTCCCACGCCATACTCAGTCTCTTCTTTCCAGTGAATTCAGATTCTTAATCTTCCGGGTTGTATCTGGGATTCAACTCAGCAGGGATTGCCGCCTGAACCTGTTTCTGCCAGCGATGAAGTGCCTGTGATAATTCCAGCACTTTTTCGGGGTGACTGCCGGAGAGTTCATTTGATTCTCCGATATCGAGCCGCGTATTATAGAGTTCGTGATGTCCGTCTTCGAAAAACTCCAGCAGCTTCCAGTCTCCCTGACGTATCACCGAGACAGGTGTCGTGCGAAATCGCTGTTGCATCCCCTGGTATTTTTGCAGATAGGCGGGAAAGTGCCAGAACAGGCTCCGCGATTCCAGTCGAGATTGCGGATCTTTCAGCAGAGGAACCAGACTTTCACCATCTAATAACTCACTTTCCAGAACCGGTATGTTCGTCATTTCCAGAAAAGTCGGATAGAGGTCGACGTTGATCACTGCTTCATCGGTTGAGCTTCCGGGCTGTGTCACGCCGGGCCACTTGATCAGCAACGGAACGCGGATTCCCCCCTCATACAGCATCCCCTTCGAACCACGTAACGGACGCATGCTGGTGGCGGGCCCGTATCCACCGTTATCCGAGGTAAAAATAATAATGGTATTCTGGTCAATCTGCTGGTCCCGCAGAGTTTGCAGCACGCGACCGATACTCTGATCCATGCTGCGGATCATTGCGGCATAAGTGGCATGCTGATGCAGTTTCCCGGCTGGTTTCTCTTTGAAGTAAGCGATGTCCTCTTTTTTTGCCTGCAACGGAGTGTGAACAGCATAGTGCGTGAGATACAGAAAAAACGGAGACTTTACGTTGTCCTTAATGAATTGACATGCTTCCGTCGTCAGGCGATCTGTCAGGTATTCCCCCTGCTTTCCATCGCCCAGTTGTGGGTTATTGTAAGGACTGAAATAGCCACCGCGCGGGCTACCCGTCTGATTCCCGGCGATATTCACCTGAAAGCCCTGCGACAGAGGGGACTTGCCCAGATGCCACTTCCCCACACTGGCACAACGGTAACCAGCCTGTGAAAGCCGCTCGGCGATCGTGGTGAACCGGTCATCCAACACCCTTCTATTCTCAGCAGGAATCAACTTTCGATAACGGTCGTTGCCACGGGCCGGATCCCCGACGGTGTAGACCCCATGCCGGGGAGCGTATAAACCTGACATCAGGCAGGCCCGGCTGGGAGCACAGTTGGGAGCCGCTGCATAAGCGGCGGTAAACTTCATCGATTCTTCCGCCAGTCGATCGATGTGAGGCGTTTCGAAAAAGTCGCTTCCCATACAGCCTGCGTCGCGCCAACCCAGGTCATCAATAAAAAACAGGACCATATTCGGCCTTTGATTCTCTGCATCAACAGGCGACACCATTGAGAGATGCCAGCAGAACAACAGCGCGATCACCAGGGTACGTGGCATCTGACTTCCTTCCAGAATGAAAAGGAGTGGTTTTTCCTGTATCGTTTGATTACGATCTTTGTCTGCTGATTATTCTAAGCTCCCGTTGGTTTCCTGTCATGGCTGCGGCTGCCCCGGGACAGAATTTCCGCCGACTGCAAGAAAAGACCACAGCATTATTTCGAAATCCTGATTTCTCCTGTGAGGAAGACTGTCGTGAAGAAAATCAAAGTAGGACAGATTGGAGTGGGTCATCCGCACGCGGGTGGAAAAATGCAGGCGTTCCGTAAATCGGAAGATTACGAAGTGGTGGGCGTGGTTGAGCCCGACACTCAATTACGCAAATATGCAGAGTCAACAGGCATCTACCAGGGTCTTCCTTTCCTGACACAGGAGCAGTTGCTCAACATCGACGGACTGCAGGCAGTCGCCGTGGAGACACTGGTCCCCGATCTGTTGCCGACAGCAGAGACCTGTATTGCAGCCGGCAAACATATCCACCTGGACAAACCCGCGGGTTTATCTCTGCCTCACTTCAAGCGGATTCTGGATCAGGCGGCGCAGAAGCATCTGCTGCTGCAGATGGGCTATATGTATCGTTACAACCCGGGCGTCGTTCTCCTGCGTGATCTGTTGCACAAAGGCTGGCTTGGTGAACCATTTGAAGTGCACACTGTCATCAGTAAGAAAATGGATGCCGCCAGTCGCAAGAAACTGGAACCCCAACCTGGAGGCATGATGTTTGAACTGGCGTGCCATGTGATCGATCTGGTCGTACAGATTCTGGGACGACCTGATCAGGTCACTGCATTCGCACAGCATGCTTCGGACATTGACGACACGCTCCAGGATAACATGCTGGCGGTCTTCAGTTATCCGCGGGCACTGGCAACTGTCAAATCAAGCTGCAATGAAGTTCAGGGATTTGATCGACGACATATCGTAGTCTGCGGCTCAGAAGGTACCTTCCATCTGCAGCCTTTTGGCAGGCCCTCCGCAAGCCTGACGCTTTCGCAGGCAAAAGGGAAATACCGGAAAGGTCAACAGGAAATCTCGTTTCCGGGTTACACCCGATATACGGATGATGTTGCAGACATGGCGAAGATTATCCGTCGGGAAAAAGACATCGACTTCTCTTACCAGCATGACTATGACGTTCAGGAAACCGTATTGAAGTCAGCCAGTCTGCCTGTCACCTGATTCACCCGTATTCAGATCATGCCTGTTTCAACTGTCCGTAGGCATATTGGGCAGAGGCGATCACAGACACGGTTTCGTCCGATTGCAGCAGGCGTTCGACCTCTGCTTCATCCTCCAAAGGAATGGCAAACAGGTCTTCCACTTCATCACTGCTGACTTTGCTGAGCAGACAGATCAATGCCCAGTCTCCGGTCAGCGCCAATTGCGTCGCTGTCAGTAAATCTCCCGGTTGTGCATCACGCAGAGGCTTGATTGCATCCAGGGGTTCATGGCAGCGGGAGAGAATCTGCAGCCCTATACCCGGTTCAGCTTCAATCTGTGTCAGGAGTACAACGCGACCATCCTGGGTCACCAGATTTCGGGCCGTCTCCAGCACGCTTGCCAGTTGATTCCACTGATGTCCGGTAGGTCCATCTTCGACGGCGATGATCACCATCTCTGACTTATATTCCGGCTCCAGTCTCCAGTACTGATCCAGAAACTGTTTGGCTTTTCGGAAGGTGGATTCGAGGCTGCCAAATACAATTTCCGCGACGGCCTGACCACCAGCGGGGATGACCTGCAGACTGTATTGCAGCCCCAGCATCCAGCCAATCTCGTCGATCAACTGACGCAAGGGACGACTTTCTGCTGGAGTCAGTTCACGGTGAGACTGCCCGCGACTCTTGACAATCGCTTCCTGAGAAGAGAATCCCGGATATATGGAACTGCCGCCACCTGCATATCCGAGTAACGGATCAAAGCCCACTTTTTCAATCGGCAGAATGAAATCCGCTTCGAGCAGATGTCGCGACAGATAAATTCGTTCTCCCCCAGCCGAAGTTCCCAGATAGCTGACCTCTTCCCTGGATTCCGGATCATGAATTACCCATGAAGCGTGTTCCTGCAGTTCGGAGGTCACTGCCGCTTTTAATTTTTCCTGCAAGGCACTCGTTTCTGAACGCGTCTGCAGAATCGTAACATCACCGGCCTCGATTCCACACTCATTAAAGTATTCCCAGACCGCATTAATGATTTCAGCAGCAGCCGGTGCCTGATAATCGACGGGAATCGTGATTTTATCTCCCGGAACAACCGCGAGGTCCAGGGGGGGCAATTCCAGCGGACTGTTTAACACCTGCTGCATCCGGGAGGCGACATCGTCGATGCCGACAGGCGACTGGTGATAATGGATCAGACGCTCCGACGGAATTTCACATTGAAATGTACCGTCAAAGCCATAATTCAATTCTATCTTGACCGTTTCCGTCATCGAAGCTGTTTCATCCCGCTTGACTCGACATGGTTTCGTGCTGATTCAACTGAGAATCTTGTTTTTTTACGAACTGGAGAGTTGAATTCCGTTAAAAGAGGACCAACACTGGAATGTTAGCGGTTTAGAGGTGATTTCTACAGGATATCTGATCACAATATTAGAAAGTCACCGCAGATTACATTGTCAGTTTCATTCCGGTCTAAGGATTTATGCCGGGTTCGCTTCAGGAAATTCACCATGACAGAAGACGATCAATTAATGATTCGAATTCAAAGTGGTGAGCTGCGCGCCTTTGATGAACTGGTAGAAAAATATCAGGGCCCGCTGATCGGTTTTTTTTTCAGAAACACCCGCGACTCTCAGCTTTCAGAGGACTTGTCCCAGGAAACACTGTTGCGGGTTTATAACCAGTCATGGGACTATCTGCCGCAGGGACGCTTTCGCGGCTGGATGTACCGGGTGGCCCGCAACCTGATGATCGACTCGATCCGACGTCAGTCCCATGATGCGCTGATCAAAGCGTATACAGGCAAGCAGGCTGATGAAGATGATTCGCTCAATCGCCTGGCCAGTGAAGTCGTCTCGCCGGAAGAGAAAGCCAATATCAAAGAACTGGCGTTGATTGTTGATGAACTGTTGGCAACAATCCCTGAAGATCAGCGTTTAACATTTACCCTGCATCATTATTCTGAGCTGACACTGAATGAAGTCGCAGAGGTTATGGAAACGAATCTGGCGACGGCCAAAAGCCGGCTTCGGCTGGCCCGGGAAAAACTGAGAGAGAAATTAACACTCATCGGCGTGACCGGTCCTCAAAAAAATTAAGTTACTGATATAATATTAGAGAGAATGGCAAAAAGAATTGAACCCGATCAAAGCGATTCGCGTTGACTCCCGCGGGCCAGCAGAATTGCTTTCTTTTCACTAACACATGCAACAGTACGGAGTAGAGGGCATGAGCTATTTCAGTCGGCTCACTGACATTGTTACCTGTAATTTGACTCACCTGCTGAATAATGCGGAAGATCCCGTGAAGGAGATCGAGCAGATCATTTCTGAAATGAAAGAAGGAATTGCAGGGGCAAACCGCAGTGTGAAAACAGCCATGGCTAATGAACAGTCGATTCAGCAGGAACTGGCTGAATATGAGCGTCAGATCTTCCAGTGGAAAGAAGCAGCGAAAAATGCCCTCGCGCTGAACGATGAAACGGAAGCACGGAATTCACTGGTACGAAAACAGGAAGTGGACGATCTGAAAGCCGGTCTGGAACAGCAGCATCGGGCGGCAGTCGCGACCTGCGAGCATTTGACCACGACTCTGCATGCCCTGGAAGCCAGATTAGCAGAAGCCCGACGCAAACAGCTGGAATTAACGGAACAGGCCGGACTGTCGGAAACACCGTCACAAAGCACTCCGATTACCGCAGATGTCGAGTCATCACTGACCCCTTCCCGTTCTGAACAGATCGATTCAGAACTGGCTGAATTAAAGCGAGAACTGGGTCAGTAATACGGCCGCCGATGCCAAGCGGCACCAGTTCAGGGTCAGCGAAGAAGAATTCGCTATAACCCGGGTAATCGATTTGCCTTAAGGAACCTCAGCCTTAACCGGAGTGGACAAACGCTTTCACGCTCAAATTGTTGCTTAAGAATAGCCCATTCAACAAGATGGTACTTGCAACCGATCAGTTCTAATTTAGAATTAAAATAGATAACTGGCGGATCGGAATATTTTCTTGATCCCAAGTTCGGGTTCTGATCAGGAATTCCGGAGTTGGCTCCGGGAAGGCTGATACGATTAATAGAACCCGTAAGTTCTTCGCAAAGGCCATTGTCTGACGGGTTTCAGGTTTGATAACACTGAAATTTCCCAGCCAATAGTCCGATGACGATTTACACACATCCTTAATTCCTAATTTACATCAATGATGTTGGAGTTGTGCCACCATGGCCAAAAAATATCTGAACCTCGAAGAAGCAGCCGCCGAGCTGGGCATGGAAAAAGAAGAATTGAACCGCTTACGGGAAGCAGGTGATATTCGGGGATTTGCTGATCGAGGCGCCTGGAAATTTCGTATGGAAGATGTGGAAGAATTAGGGCGCAGCCGCCAGGCGGATTCGGACCCGGCCATTCCCCTGTTCAACAATGAAGACCTGGAAGATGACGACATGTTCGACTCTGCCATTCTTGACGATGATGATTTGACCCAGGAATCAGACAGTGTCATCGATGAAGACGAAGTCGGCGAACAGGCAACTGTGATTCGAGGCAGTGTGCACGATGACGATGATGAACCTGTCGAACTCAGCAGTTCCGACAGTGATGTACGACTGGTGGTTGACGAGGGAGATGACCTGCAGCTGGACAGTGAGCCGGAACTGGTTGCCGTCGGTGAAGATTCTGACAGCGATGTGCGACTGACGGACGATTCCAGCATTGACCTCGGTAGTGACAGCGATGTGAAACTGGTTGACGGTGAACAGGAGCCGGACTTTGAGGTGATGGATCTGGAGATGGGCAGCGACAGTGATGTGAAACTCGTCGCCGACGATTCCAGCCCGAAGGGTAGCGAGAGTGACGTCGCCCTGATTGGCGAAGACTTTGACCTGGGCAGTGACAGTGATGTGGCCTTAGTGTCAGACGAGAGCGATGAATCTTCGATCCTCGCAGAAGACAGCGGGCTTTCCCTGGCGGAAGACAGCGGCATCTCACTGGCTTCTGACAGTGGTATTTCGCTGGCAGGACCACTGGACAGTGGCATCTCTCTCGAATCTGCAGATGAAAGCGGAATCTCCCTTGTCGATGACGACGCCAGCGGGCTTTCACTGGAAGATGATACCGGCAGCGACATTTCCATTACGGCCGACAGTGGTATCTCGCTGGAACCGTTCGATTCGGAAGACGATGAGAAGACCTCTCCCATGGTCTCAACCAAATCCGGAAAAGATGCAACAATGGAAATTCCAGCGCTGGATGATGACGAAGACTTCGCCGACAGCAGCTTTGACCTGGAAGACTCTCACTCCGACACCAGCGTATTGATGCTGAATGAAGATGGTGATGCCGGCGGTTCTTCCGGCTCTGTGATTCTGGATTCAGATGATGAGGAAGGTGAGTCGGCAATCTTTGACGATGATGAGTTCGCCAGCGACGATGGTCTGTCGGATGTCTTCGACGAGGAAGATGACTTCGATGACATCTACGATGCCGACGACGATGATTTCGATGATTCCTTCCAGAGTGGTGAAAGCCACGCTGAGTTTGTCGCCCCTGCTTCTTTTGCAGGCGGCCGCGGCGCAGCGATGGCGGCTCCCGAAGCCGAATGGGGTGTCGGAACATTCGTGGCACTTGGAATCTCAACATTGCTAATGAGCATCTGCGGTCTGATGATGTATGACCTCATCCGTACGATGTGGCATTACGATGATCCTTCTGCCGTCAGTTCATCCTTACTGGAAATGGTCCGCGGACTGTTTTAAGCGAAGTCCGCTGACGCTCATTCCACTTCGAGTTCTCTGTTTCTCAAGGTCAGGTACTCTGCTGCGCTGATCTTTCAGAATGAATGACATCAGTGGGCAGTTTTTTTCTGCTTCTCACCAGATGAAAGGACTGTAGTCGGGACTCAGGCAGGGCCGGTTTCTATAATAGACATCATGTCATGATAACCGCTTTGAACACACTGCTCTTGAACTGGTGAAAGATTATGCCTCAAAAATCCCTCTGTCTCCTTATCCTGCTGTCTTTTGTTGTCTGTGCTCCTCTGCAGGCGGCTGAACGAACACTGCGTTATCGAGACCGAACACCACAGGAATACAAACTGACGGCGCGTGCCAGCAAAATTGATCCCCGCACGAAAGAGCATCCGGAGATTGATTACGTCTTCGAAGCAAAAGGCAAGCCCCAAGATCTGGAACACGCCGTTGTAGACACGCGCGTTAAACCACGGGGCAAGCTGGTGATCTGGCTGATGGGTTATAACAGCCAGCTGTTTGACCGGCTCTCCAGCTACGGACTGCACGCCATTCAAGTTCATTATGCCAACCGCTGGTTCTCCAAGGTCTGTCGCGAAAATCCGGTCGGTGAAACCTGTCGGGGAAATGTCCGCCTGGAAGCGGCGACCGGCGAAGATTACAGCGATCAGGTTTCGATTCCCCAGCCGGACGGCATGAAAGAACGGGCTCTGCAGTTTGTGAAATGGCTGGCAAAAGAAAATCCACAGGGTCAGTGGGATTATTATCTCACTCCCGATGGAAAAGATCTCCGCTGGGAAGATGTGATCATGGCAGGCAGTTCACATGGCTCAACAACCGCAGCCCGGTTCGCGAAACATCAGAAGGTGAGCCGCGTGGTCATGTTCTGTGGCCCGCGCGATCAACTGCAGAACTGGCAGACCCTGCCTTCGGCGACTCCCACTAATCGCTACTTCGGTTTTTCTCATGTACTGGATGGCGGCTGGACTGCCGACCATTACTGCCGATCCTGGGAGTTGATTGGTCTAAATGAATTTGGCCCCATCGTGAATGTAGACAAAGCAAAGCCCCCCTATGGTAACACGCGCCGTTTGATTACGGACTTTGATGTGAAAAACAATACCCGCCGCGCCCATTCCTCTGTTGTTCCCGGCGGCAGCGCCGGTAAAGATGCAAAGGGCCAGTACATTCATGAAGCGGTCTGGAAATACCTGTTCACTCAGCCGGTCGATAAAACTGGCAAACCTGTGCCCCTCGATCCAGGCTGTGAGAAAAATCAGCGAGACAGCTGATGATCAAGTCTGTCATTTTTGACTTGTATGGAACCTTACTGGAACTATCGCAAGATTCAAAACCATTTTTGAATCTTGCACAATCCAGCTCTGCAATCAGCCTCGGCGATGCCCTCAGGATCGCGTTAACAAATCACTGCCCTTCCTTACGTGACTGCGCAACACAGTTAAATTTAATGCTGGAAAGTGATCTGGATATTTTAGAAAAGAATCTACACAACGATCTCGAACGAGTCCGGCTCTACACCGATGTAATACCGACACTGAAAGTACTCGCTACATCAAACATCAAAATAGCTGTGATTTCGAACCTGGCAACTCCCTACAAATTGCCTTTTTCGAGGCATCAGCTTGAAAGCTATTTTGACGTAACTGTTTTTTCATGCGATTGTGGTCTTATGAAACCTGATCCAGCCATCTATAAAATGGCACTTCATAAACTAGATACGCTGCCTCACGAAACAATCATGGTCGGTGACAGTCTGAAATCGGATGTCGAGGGACCATCCAGAGTGGGAATAGTCAGTTATCATTTAAAGCGTACAGGGAATATCACTGATCCCCTGACAGAGCTTTCTACTTTAGAAGCAATACCGAAAATCGTAAGCGACTCTTCAAGCAAACGGTAAGCGTCCCCAGACCTGGACGACACGGGGAACTCCAGTTAGCGTTCTGGGGTCTGCGGCGTAATCATTGAGTTCTTTGACGATCTCGTCGATCTCCTCTGGGGTAGCGAGGCCATCTTCAAGGACTGCATCGGCAATGTTTTCCATGGTGAGTCCGTTAAGCAATTTAACTTCCCCCTGCAGCCCCGTCGGCTGAACGACGGAAACGTTCAGGTCCTGTAAACCACAATCCTGCAGTATTCCCGGAAGTCGTTGCCCCATATTCGGGTCACCACCTCTGTGACGAACGACTGAGTTATACAGATCGAAGAACTTTCGATAAGCGGGACTCTCGGGATAAGCGAACGAACCACTGAAATCAATGTCTTCCAGTACCAGAAAGCCGGTGGGCCGCAGTTGCTTCAGAAATAATCTAACCGCGGTAACCGGTTCCTGCAGATGAGTCAGCAGAAATCGTGAGTAAACCAGATCGTATTCCGGCGCGGTCGATATTTCGCGGGCATCGTCGAGGCGGAATTCAATATTCATCAGCCCCTGCTCTGCTGATTCCTGGCGGGCAATCGACAGTTTAGTCTCATCAATATCAACGCCCACCGCTTTTCCCCCCGGTGCCACTCGTCGAGCCAGCTCGCGCGTCACATCACCGCCGCCACAACCCACATCCAGACAGTTCATGCCCTCCGTCAGATTGAGCCGGTCCAGTAACTTTCCCGTGCTCTCCTGCATCACGCGCCCGAGTATCCGGAGACGTTCCCGCCCTTCAATGCCTCCACGTATTACATATTGAGTATTTCGCTTCATAATTACCCGCATGAATTTCTCGCAGTATTTCAACCTGTGGTGATGTGAAATCCGATCTCCAGAGCAGTTAACGTTGAAATCCCTGAATATTCACATATTATTACAGTATCGATATTCATTTTTATCAATAAAACATAAACCCCAGCCTGACATACCCGTTCCAATCCACTACCTGACCGCCAGCCTCACTGTAAATCCAGCATTCGCGGGCGGGAGATGCGATATATTCTTCGCGACGTAAGTCAATTCAGTCCCACCTGTAACTTCCCCCTTCTCCCGCTTTCGATACGCGTTTCTTGAACGTATTATCAAAAAATAGTGAAAAATTGAAAATAATCTGTAGTCCTCCCCTGATTACTGGAATGTAGTTAGAAGGGTATCTGTTTTCTACATTTGAACACGCATCCGATCAGAAACTGAATTATCTGATGAACGACGTCATTGTAAATAATGAATTTTTTCAACAGTTGCTTCGGCACCAGGGTCAGTTGCATGCCTATGTACTGTCACTGGTTGGAAATACGTCCGATGCCCGCGATGTGCTGCAAGACATTAATCAATGTCTGCTGGAGAAACAAAACAGCTTTACACAGGGTACGAATTTTCTTGCCTGGTCCCGTAAAGTGGCCTTCTACAAGATTCAGTCTTACTGGCGTGATCAAAGCCGCAGCCGAGTCTTATTCGACGATGATTTACTAAACAGTATGTCAGAGACCATTAATAGTATGCCCGACATCTATAACGAGCAAATCGAGGCAATGCGATCCTGTCTCACTCAGCTTCCTGAAGATAAACGAACCTTGATGCAGCAGCGATACGGCCAGTTTCTGCCACTCAAAAGTATCGCCGACTATTGGGGGAAATCAGAAAAAGCCATCAGTGTCATGTTGTTACGAATCCGATTACGACTCCAGGATTGCATTCAGAAAACAATTGCTGCGAGGACTCGGTTTTAATGATCACTGAAAACTCTGCGGACAGAGAGGATCCACTGCCGGAGCTAGTGGCTCTCTATTTTGATAATCGCTACAACGAACGGGAACTGAGACAATTGCAGGCACGTCTCAAGTCTGACCCTGAAGCCCGTCTGTTTTTCATCCAGTTCTCGACGTTACAGACTCAACTGGAATGGGTATTCACCGATTCAACCACACCACAGGAATGGTCGCATTTACCTGCTCTGGGCAAGCCTCGCAGAAAGAACTGGAATCTGATTGCCTATATCACTGTCTGCGTATGCCTGTTATCGGCGAGCATCTTTTTCATGTATATGGTGACGCCGGTCGCATATGTATTCCCTCAGCCGAACAGCCAGTGGTCATCCGGCCCGATCGCACCGGAAGAAACTTTACTCTCCGGATCGAAACGACAGCTTCTGAAAGGCGAAATTGAGATTCGCTTCGAATCCGGTTCGATCGTCAATCTCAAAGCGCCTGCGATATTTACCATCCATGGCACAAATGAAATCTTCCTCAAGGAGGGAAAACTGGTTGCCGACGTCCCGAAATCAGGCCACGGATTCACTGTTGAGACGCGAACAGGAAGGATTGTCGACCTGGGAACCTCATTTTCCGTAAATGTCGGTGCTGAACTGAATACGGAAATCAAAGTTTATCGGGGCAAGGTCCAGGTCGCAGGTTCACGCGAGACGGATCGGCCTCGCGAGATTCTGGCAAATGAAGCAGTTCAGATCGATTCGGTGACGAATGCGATTCAATCCCGGGATTATACCAGCACTGATTTTATTCCGCTGATTGCGCGAGATTATGCGGTAGATCATTTTTCTGACAGCGTTATTTTTCAGGAGCAACTCCCGGATCAGATAGCCCGGGGAGAATTTCAGGTACTCGAACGGGACGGAGCGATTTTTCTGTTTCCTGAAAAACGCGATATTCTGCTCTCGAAAAATTTGCCTGTTTCGATTTCTCAACCTGGCGACTACCGGGCTGAAGAGCAGATTGAAAAAGAAACTGATTTTGTCCCCCGTGGCATGAAAGTCGATTGCTATCGTGTTTATTACGATCCCGCCAGCAACCATCATGACATGATTCAGGCTGAAGGAGTGGTTCACTTTCATCGTCCCATACTGGGTGTAATCACAACCAGGAACCGCTTATCCGAGACAGATGCTGTCTTGAACCACCTGTGTGCGGGTGGCGCATGTCCGCCTCTTCAACATCAGGAGATCGAAATCCGCGCCTCAAAAGATGGTACGCACCAGGACATTCTCAGTCTGTCGGAAGACCGCAAAACGCTTAAGTTTACTTTATTCACGGGGACCAGCTATGTTGACGAATTTCGAATTCTGGTTGCCAGCCCCTGATCATAAATCGGCAATATATTCTCCTTTACAGTTGATTATTTTCATTGTTAACACATTACATCTGATTCAAAGTCGCGGGTCACAAAACAAGCCATTATCTGCTGTCTATATCGATTGTTTATTCATCAGGAGTCATTTATGAAATCTCAACGACCCACCCGACGCTTCCGGGGCTTCACATTAATTGAATTACTTGTTGTGATTGCCATTATTGCAATTTTGATTGCCCTGCTGCTGCCAGCGGTCCAACAGGCGCGGGAAGCAGCACGACGGTCCCAATGCAAAAATAATCTGAAACAGATTGGTCTGGCGTTCCAGAACTATCACGACACATTTAACATGTTCCCTCCCGATTATGTTGACGAGCGGGGTTCAGGTGGAACACTTGCAGATAACGAAGGACATTGGGCCTGGAGCACAATGATCTTGCCGTATCTCGATCAGGCCCCCCTCTATAACCAGATGAACCCAGGCCCAATCACGCCCTCAACGGCTTTGAATGACGCAAACATCCGCACCAGCATGCAACAGCCACTCGCCGCATTTCGCTGTCCTTCCGATACCGGGCCCGCTCTGAATGGAAATGCCGGGCAGCAAATCCAGGCGGATAATGGAACGAATTATGGGCTTCCTGTGTCAAACTATGTCGCTTCCAATAACAACCGTACCTTGAGGCAGTCTCGTTCCTCGAACGGCGCCAATGGTGGTTCAGGTGCCACAGGCGCGTTCTGGCGCGACAGCAATTTACGGTTTCGCGATATCACAGACGGAGTGAGTAATACGATTCTGGTTGGAGAGCGGTCTTATAAAGTGGGTACCAGCGATTTTTATGCAGGAACTCTTTACGCGGCTCGTGAATTTGGTGGAACGAATGGACCGGAGCAGGCAAGTGGAAACCAGGGACTGATCGCCATCTTCGGCGGTTCGACCTATTCCATCAACCCGACCAATCCGTCAAACGTGTCGACTCGCCAGGCATACAGCAGTCAACACACCGGCGGAGCTCATTTCGGCCTCGGTGATGGAGCCGTACGGTTCATCAGCGAAAACATCAATTTAAATACGGACGATGCCGTCAACAGCACGTTGGAAAATTTAATTGGCGTTGCCGATGGTCAGATCATTGGTGAATTCTAATCTTCTCCTCGAATGTATTGTTACATCTGTTGCTGCGGATTCTTAATTCCACCCCGTCTTGTGTAGGTGGGTTGGGCGATGAACGACACTCGATTTTTCACCAATGACAGTCATCTATGGTTTTGCTGACAGAATAATCGTGTGAGATCTCTGCCCAAGGCAATGTATTGTATTAAAAGGATAATTTGTATGCCGCCCAGGATATTGAGTCCATGCACATTAAACTGCTTCGTCTTGTTGATATTAACAGGCTGCGCGAAATCCTCGGGCCCTGACCTCGCTGCTGTGAAAGGTCATGTCACGCTCGACGGTAAACCTGTCCCCAATGCACGGCTTGAGTTTTCTCCGTCGGAGGGGCGACCATCCGTTGGCACTACAAATGCCGAAGGCGTTTATGAATTACAATTCTCCATCGAAAAAGCGGGAGCAATGGTGGGGCCACACAAGGTGAAAATCACCACGGAACGTGCCACCACGGGAGGTGAAGGGGGTGAGCCGCTGGTGCCTGGCTCCAAAGAATTGATTCCGTCAGCTTACAACTCAAACAGCCAGCTTACCGCTGAGGTCACACCTGGTGAAAACATCATTGATTTCTCACTCCAAAGTCAACCCGACTGATGATAATCGATCCGAGACAGATGCTGATGAAAGCGGAACCAGCAATTTTTGCTAATTAACATAGCCGTCGTTATCTATTTATTAAAAGGAGATTCAAATGAAACCTCATTCTCAAGCAAGCCGCGTTCGCGGCTTCACCCTGATAGAATTACTTGTCGTAATTGCCATTATTGCCATCCTGATCGCCTTACTGCTCCCAGCCGTACAACAGGCACGTGAGGCTGCCCGACGATCACAATGCAAAAACAACCTCAAGCAGTTCGGGTTGGCGATGCATAATTATTCAGAGACTTACGGTATGCTCCCCAGCCTGAAAGGGGGCGCGGGAGGAGATGTTACGGGAGCCGGGCTGCTGGATACCGGTACCGGAAATCGCAGTTGGATGAGCGGGATCGTCTTTTTACTCCCCTTCCTCGATCAGGCACCTCTCTGGAATCAAATTACTGCACTACCCAGTCAGGGTGGCAGACCAAATGATCCTTCCAGCTTTCCCCAGCCTCATCTGAGCATCATGCTCTGCCCGTCATCGCCGGTGCCTCCACGTGCTGAAGGGGGACTGGCACAGCGCAGCTACTGCCTGAGCGTGGGAGATACGATTAATGATAACATTTCCTCGAAAAATCCGCGTGGGCCGTTCGGCTGGCTGTCGGACACTCGCATGCGTGATTTTATAGACGGAACCAGTAATACAATTCTGATGGCAGAACGGGAACTGGGAGGGACGGGGAATTATCTCGGTCGCGCCGCCGCGACGGTTGCCAGTCTGGATACCAATCCGGCAGCCTGCCTGGCGACTGTGACAGGAAATTCCTACAACGTGACAATGGACGGCCATCGCATGGGACAGCGCTGGGCGATTGCTGTTGTCGTTCGCAGCAGATACGCCGCGCCTGTGATGGTGAGTAGGTTATGATTCATGCTCTAATTCTCGCCGGTCTGGTGATCGGCAGTAGATTGCCTGTGCGGATCATTGCAATTAGGGGCATCGAATATCGAAAGACTTCTTTCTTCGAAATACTGGGGGGGCATCTTTGCGACTGGCAAACGCCACAAGCTACCGAATTGAACCGCCTCGGGCATGTGTCCTTTCAGAATGAGTGCCATCTTGTTTCTGTTGATCTTGAATAGCCCGGCCAGTTCCTGAATCGTCATCGGTTCAGTGAGTAGATTCTCTGGTATCCGTCGCGCTGCTGCTTCGCGTTCCTGTGGGCTCATAT
>TARA_R100001132_G_C3275867_1_pt1 | contig 25902 bp, 19 predicted proteins | sample TARA_R100001132 | Tara Oceans TARA_R100001132 (sample SAMEA2621247) | marine metagenome | biome: marine biome (ENVO:00000447); feature: mesopelagic zone (ENVO:00000213); material: "saline water (ENVO:00002010), including plankton (ENVO:xxxxxxxx)" | depth 800 m | reverse complement strand
CCGGGGTAACGCAGTCCGGTTGCTTTGAGCATGGCGGTGGTTCTGTGGACGAACAGGTCAGTAAACATGCCGGAACCGAAGGGCCAGAATCGACGCCACTGGGCGTAGACAGCACGGTCGAACGGCTGGTATTCGGCCAGACCTTCTTTGGTTCCCAGCCAGAGGTTCCAGTCAATGTTCTGTGGGTTCATCTCTTTTTTCAGAGCGTAATACCGCCACTGTCCCATTGAGGAATTACGGAAGTATTCAGTCTGGAACTGGAGCACTTTACCCAGTTGACCCTCCTGCAGACGGGCCCGTACGTCATCCCAGACAGGGAGACTGGTGGACTGCACGCCGACCTGCATGATTTTGCCCGTCTTCTTCCAGGTATCCACGACCTCCAGGGCTTCTTCGACTTTCTTTGTCATCGGTTTTTCACAGTAGACGTGCAAACCAGCGTTCATGGAGTCGATTGTCTGTTTGGCGTGCCAGTGGTCGGGAGTTCCGATACAGACGGCATCCAGTTTTTCTTTTTCGAGCATGTCACGGTAATCGACGTAGGCAGCGACGTCATTTCCCAGCTCTTTTTTGATATAATTAGCGGTGCGGTCCCGATGTTCCGAATACACATCAGCGACGGCGACCAGCTCGATGTTCATGCCATCTTTTTTGAGCTGAACCAGCTTTTTGACATGGGCACCAAATCCACGTCCCCCCGGGCCGATAAATGCGATGCGAATTGCTTCATTACTGTTGCCGGCTCCGAAGGCGGGGGCGGAAGCCAGGCCGGCGATCGTGCTGGCAGCGACGGCCGTCGTTCCTGAGGTTTTCAGGAAATCTCTGCGATTGATGGGGCTTTGATCCATTTCGTTATCTCCAGTGATATAATAAAGTGTGACTGTTACTGGATGGTATCAATGATCGGTGATACCAAATGCGTTTCAGGTTTGCAGGCGCGTACCTTTAAGCGCTCAGGGGGGAAGGAGAAGGAAACTGCTTTCCCTACGTTTGATAGTAGCAATATTGTGGGCCTAATGGTACTTAACACTCTATTTTTTCCGGATTGTTGCCGATTCAACCGGTACAGCCAGAATGGGTGTCGGCTGGAGCGTTTTTCTAAATAAAGACAATAAATTGTTGGGTTAAGTGGTGTTAATACGTGGAATAGCAGGTTTTGACGGGTGTCAGGGGGGCATGGTCTCAATTGGTAACTTTGATGGGGTACATCGAGGACACCAGTTGATGATTCAGACATTGGTTCAGCATGCCCGGACACACAAAGTACCCGCCATTGTTTTCACCTTTGATCCGCATCCGATTCATCTGCTGCGGCCCGAATTTGCGCCTCCCGAGTTGATGACGATTGAGCAACGCGCGGAGGTTCTGCAAGAACTGGGTGTGGATTGTGTGATCGCTTATCCCACCGATCATGCTTTATTGAATCTGACAGCGGAGGAGTTTTTTCAACAGGTCCTCTGTGATCAGCTGCAGGCCAGAGGCATGGTGGAAGGCCCCAATTTTTACTTTGGCAAAGATCGTGCAGGAGACGTCGCTTTATTAGGTCAACTGTGTGAGCGGGCGGGAATGTTTTTCGAAGTCGTTGAACCGACCATTTGCGGGTCGCGGATGATCTCCTCTTCCGAGGTTCGCAAGTCGATTCAAAACGGTGATATCACAGAAGCGACCAGTATGCTGGGACGTCTGTATCAGATTACGGGAACAGTCGGTCATGGTGCTGAGCGGGGACGCCTGCTGGGTTTTCCGACTGCGAATCTCACCGACATCAAAACTCTGATTCCCGCTGGCGGCGTATATAGCGGGGTCGGCACGATCGCGGGTAAGCAGTATCCGGCCGCCATACATATTGGAGGAAATCCCACATTTCAGCATGATGAAGCCAAGGTTGAGGTGCATCTGATTGGTTTCTCAGGAGATATTTACGGGCAGGCGCTGCAGGTTCAGTTTCTGGAGCAGTTGCGGGGAACTCAAACATTTACCGATGCAGACGCGCTGAAAACGCAACTCCTGATTGATGTTGAATCAGCAAAAAAACTGGCCTGTCAATGGATAGATTTACAATAATGCGCTAAGATGGCCTGCTGATTAAGTGATGTCGTTCACGGGAAGCAGGAAAACACAGAGCAGGAAAAATGAATGAGTACAATTAACTGGGCCCCCCTCTGTGAGCTGATTCATTCCCATCAGAAATTTTTGCTCTCCTGTCATGTTCGACCTGATGCAGATGCGCTTGGGTCGGAACTGGCGTTGGCCTGTTTCCTGCGAGAACTGGGAAAAGATGTGCGGATTATCAATCCTTCGGCACATCCCCGGAGTATGGATTTTCTCGTACAGGAACACGAAGTCCGCTATGTGGGAGATGGTGTTTCTACATCAGAATTTGAATGGGCTGAAGTGCACATCGTGCTCGATACCAGCGCCTGGTCTCAGCTGCCTGGTCTGGCCAATTTCTATCGAAAAACAGACTCAAAAAAAGTCATCATCGATCACCATGTCAGCTCAGATTCGCTGGGAGCGGATGAATACAAAGATGTGACTTCCCCGGCTACGGGATGCCTGGTCTACGATCTGGGATGTGCCCTGAACTGCAGTCTGAATCCAGAGATCGCCACACTGCTGTATGCCGCAATCGCTACAGATACGGGCTGGTTTCGATTTCCCTCTACTACCGCCTACACCATGCAGATTATTGGGGAGCTGATCAAGGCGGGGGCCGAACCACATCAGATCTATGAGCTGCTGTATGAACAGAACAACTTGCCTCAATTAAAACTGATGGGACGGGTACTGGGACAGGTTCAGACAGACTTTGATGGTCTGCTGGCTTATACCGTCGTCAGTTGTGAAGACTTCAGCGCGACAGGCACCACGCCCGTCGATACGGAAGGCCTCGTTAATTATTGTCTGACACTTGCCGGAACTCAGGCGGCATTTATTGCTGTAGAGCAGCGGAGTCGGCAGGTGAAAATCAGCTTTCGCAGTCGCACGGCATGGGATGTTTCTAAAGTTGCCGAATCATTTGGAGGTGGTGGACACCGCCAGGCCTCCGGTGCGATGTTGAACGGTCCCCTCACCTCGGCTGTGACAAAGGTGCTCGGGAAATTTCGTGAGATGTTTGACACGCTCGAAAAATAAAGTGCTTCCCTGCACTCTCGGTTTTTTTGTGGAAACTATTTTCCCGATTTGATTGCTCTTGGTCTGAGCCTGCTATAGCATAAGTGATATCTATTTCTATCCGGCTGTCCATTTAAGACTCAGAGGGTGATCGATGCGCTTTCACGACCAACTCCGTTTTTTGATTTGCCTGTTGGCCTGTTACTCAGTTCTGAATTTATCAGACAATTTCTCCTTCGCCGAGAGCCCGATCAGGAATACCCAGGATCCCAAAGACATCGCCACTTCGCCGGAACAGACGGTGAAAAATATGACAGTCCCCGATGGCTTCAAGGTGACGGTCTTTGCGAGTGAACCTGATGTGCATCAACCGATTGGATTTGAGATTGATGATCGCGGACGACTCTGGGTGGCTGAATGTTTCACCTACGAGCGTGGTACCTATGACGATCAGTACCAGGACCGTATTGTCATTCTGGAAGATACTGACGGTGATGGCAAAATGGACCAGCGAAAAATCTTCTGGCAGGGACCGGGGCCATTAACCAGTGTGACCGTTGGTTCCAATGGCGTCTGGGCCTTGTGTCGGGGAGAATTGCGGTATTTCGAAGACAAAAACCATGATGATATTCCCGATGGTAAACCACAGGTTCTGCTGGAAGGCTGGAACTATAAAACAGTCCGACACAACATCGTGAGTGGTCTCACCTGGGGACCTGATGGCTGGCTCTATGGACGGCATGGCATCACAGATTCCTCGCTCGTTGGTACACCTGAAACAGTGCCTGCAAACCGTACGGTGATCCATTGTGGCATCTGGCGGTATCACCCTGTCACTCACAAAATTGAAGAAGTCAGTTCCGGCACGACTAATCCCTGGGGCTTTGACTATGACGAATACGGTCAGATGTTTTTCACGAATAATGTGAATGGCCACCTGTGGCATATGATTCCCGGTTCTCATTACATCCGGATGTCAGGACACGGCAGCGATCCCAATCCCTATGTCTATGAGCTGATGACAAAGTGTGCAGACCACGATCACTGGGACAGCTCATCAGGAAAATGGACGGATTCCCGGGATACTTCCGGCGTTCACGGGAAACTGGGAGGGGGGCACAGTCATTGTGGTGGCATGATCTACCTGGGCGACAGCTGGCCCGAGGAATATCGCAATTCCCTGTTCCTGTGTAACACACACGGGCATCGTGTGAATAACGATGCGCTGGAACGCGAAGGTTCCGGTTATGTTGGCACGCACCGTCCCGATTTTCTGTTGACCGGTTCAGACTGGTTTCGCGGGACCGAATTAAAATATGGTCCCGATGGCAGTGTGTATCTCACTGACTGGGCTGACCTGGGAGAATGCCACGACCATGATGGCGTACATCGCACCAGTGGCCGGATCTACAAAATCTCATATGGAGATGTGCCTCAACCTGAAAAGCTGGATCTGAATCAACTGTCTGACAGTGAACTGGTCATGTTGCAGTTGCATCCGAATGACTGGTATGTCCGACATGCTCGCCGGATATTGACGGAACGGGCAGGAACGGCGGCGAACTGGAGTCAGTCAAAAGCAGAATTGTTAAACATTTATCAAACGTCCAAAGAGGTTTCGCGACGGCTGCGTGCCCTGTGGACCCTTTATTGTACGAATCAGTTAAATGACAGCTGGCTGGTGAAACAGCTGAATGATCCCAGTGAGCATGTTCGCATCTGGGCGATTCGTTTTCTGGTCGATGACGATAAAGTTCCCGCTGAAGCAGTGAAGCAGTTTGCTCACCTGGCACGTACTGATTCTTCCGGTCTGGTACGACTTTATCTGGCGGCGGCAATGCAGTCGCTGGCACCGCAGGACAGCTGGGAAATCGCTGCTGCTCTCGATCAGAATCATGAGAATACAGAAGACCGTAATTTTACGCTGATGCTCTGGTATGGAATCGAACCAGCGGTCATGCCTGACAGTAAATCCGCCTTAAAGTTTCTCGCGAATGCCACAAGACCCCTGGTGCGTCAACTGGTGGCACGTCGCCTGACGGAAGACATTGATCAGCATCCCGAGTACGTGGCACAGCTGATTCAACAGGCAATCGATACCCAAGACATCGCAAAACAGCAGGATCTGTTAGCCGGGATTCAGGCGGCTTTACAGGGGCGATTAAAAGCAGAGGCACCAGAAAACTGGCAGACATTGAAAGAGGCAACTGCTAAGACGGATTCCAAAGAACTGCAGGATCAGATTACAGAGTTATCGGTTGTGTTTGGTGATGGACAGACCATGGATGTGCTCAAGCAGATCGCCGTCGATTCAGAGCAGTCGATGAAAAGCCGTTACCAGGCATTGGAAACCTTGTTGAACAGTTCTCAGGACAAGGATCTGCTGTCTGTCATTCAGAAGTCAGTGTATACAACTGAGCTGCAGCCTCTAGCATTTCGGGGATTGTCACGTTTTTATGATCCACAGACAATCCAACGTATGCTGGGCCGCTATCGCAGTATTAAACATGAGGGCCGCCAGGTTCTGCTTGATACCGTCTGCAGCCGCAAGGAGTATGTTCTGCTGCTGCTGACCGCTATTGATAATAAACAAGTGCCCCAGGAAGATATTTCGGCATTTCATGTGCGTCAGTTACGCAATTTCCGGGACAAGGAAGTGGTTGAGAAACTGAATCAGGTCTGGGGTCAGGCACGCGAGACGCCCGAAAAGAAACGGGCACAGATTGAAAATTACAAAGCCTTACTGACGGCGGAACGACTGGGAAAAGCAGATCGGATTCAAGGTCGTGCGCTTTACGAAAAAACCTGTGCGAAATGTCATCGCCTGTTTGGAACGGGAGGAAAGATTGGCCCTGATCTGACAGGAGCCAATCGGGCTAACATGGATTATCTGCTGGAAAACATGGTGGACCCCTCTGCCCTGATTCCCAAAGGTTACGAAATGGTGGTGGTCGCGCTTACCGATGGTCGTGTCCTGAATGGGAATGTTGTCCGAAAAACGGACAAGCAGTTAAGCTTACAGACACAGAATGAATTGCTCGTACTTGATCGACAGCAGATTGAAGAGATGACATCGTCTAATTTGTCCCTGATGCCGGAAGGTCAGCTGGATCAACTGACGGAAGAGCAACTGGCGAATCTGATCGCTTACCTGGCTGGTAATACACAGGTGAAACCACCGGTCGCATCCGCAGCAGCCGGTAAATAGTCAGCGTCTGGATAAGTCTTATTGTTTCGCATTCAGAACACTTTCAATTTCCCGGCTGAACAATGTAAATTGAAGTTGATTCATCATTTCAATGATTTCAGTTTGAGTTGCATTCTCGGCAGGCGGCCATTTCACGCCACTTTCTTCTGCCAGGGTTTTCATGAAAACTGCGCGATCCCCCGGGGTTTTGATATCGCTTCGGAATGCGATCTGGCCTTCCGGATTGATGACAATCAGTGATGGATATCCCTGGATTCCATATTTCTTGCCTGTCACATTATCCAGAATGGAAGTGCCCCGTTCAATTCCCGTGGGGATCGTCCACTGCTCGCTCTGTAGCAGTTTTTTGATCTGACTCATTTCTCCATCCGCAGTGTGGATCCCCAGAAAGACGACATCCTGCTCTTTGTATTTCCGGGCGAGTCGTTTCTGCGCGGGAATGGAAGCGACGCAGCCAGCGTAGCTGAGACCCCAGAAATGAAGTACCACCACCTGACCGCGAAAGTCAGAGAGTTTGCGGGTTTGTCCATCTGACCATTCCGCGATTTCCCATTCTGGAGCTTGCTGACCGACGGCCAGCGGTTTCTGTTTTTCTACCTTGGATGAGGTTGAGGGGACGGACTCATTGACATGAATTGTCACTTCTGTATTTTCAGACTGGTTTTTACTGACCACAAGATTGGTCTCTTTGATTTTCGTACCCCAGCGGACAGAGAGTTGAATCACGCCACTCGGCAGGTTTTTTAAGATGGCTTTCCCTGTGGAATCTGTCCGGGTGATCTGTCGTCTCAATGCGTAATCGTTAACGGGTTCCAGTATTGCTCCCTGCAGGGGCTGTTTCTGTTCATCGAGAACAAGGACTGGAATGGAGTGTCCCGGCTGAAGCGTTAGTGTTTTAAAGTCGATAGGGGTAAAGTCCTTTTGAGCGTACACGGTTTCTGAATCCGTACCGGCAAATCCGTCTTTTGTCAGCATGACCGAAAACCGCTGATTTTGAAAAACCTGGTTATCAAATATCGGCAGTTTAATAGAGAATGTCCCTTCATCAGTGGTCTGGGTTTCTTCTCCCGTTTCGCCACTGCCTCCTCCCTTTAAGCCTCCGATCACTCCGACCCGCACATCAGCGAGTGGATTCCCCTTCTCGTCCACGACTCGACCGGTCAGCCTTTGATTGCCAATCGGTTTCGCAGCTTCGGTCTGAAAGGTGAGTAAAGGGACGCCGTCGTTTAGTGTGACGGTTGCTTTGCTGACTATGGCTTTCTTTCCAGAGGCGTCGGTCATTTCTGTTTTTTCAGTATCGGGAATCTGTTTCAGCGAGACGACTCGTGTATTGTTGAAGCCAGATTCCACAATCAGTTCGGCTGTCATATTGACGAGTGTCAAAATAGTTTTGCCACTCGTTCCCACTTGTGTCAGTTTGCCGTGGCCTGACTGATCCAGATTGCTCACCGAACTGGCATTTGCATTCTGAAATGAGACTGGTTCCCCCTTCAGCCAGGCGGCCCGTTTCGCGTCGTCTTCCACTTCCTGAATGGAAGCCCTGAATTGAATCGGCTGGTCCTTGAGATGCGCGGTCAGGGACTTCAATTGCTGTTCGTTGAGCTTGCCTTTCCAGTGAATATTCCAGATGGGGCCCGTTTGGGCTTTGATATTGTGTTCCAGCACGGGATTTTCAGTCGTCGTGACTAACGCTTGCGTGCATTCTTCAGGCAGGAGCCAGTATCCCGGTTTTAATGTCGGGAACCAGAGTTGGACATTTCCTAAAGGGACTTCAATGCGATACTGCCCTTTGTCATTTGTAATCCCCTTTCTTTCTCTCTGGTTAACATCTGGTTCGGAGGCGACAAACAACCGGATTTCTGCGTTCGAAACCGGTTCACCCGTCTGCGTATCGCGAACTGTGCCTGTGATGAAATATTGTTCTGCTGGTTTGCTCTCGGGACGCTGTTCTTGTCTGTTGGAGACCGCCGGACTTTTTTGATTATCCTCAGCCTGTTCCTCTGTCTGCGCGGCATCACTCAAACCTGTAACGAGGAAAATGAGTAATACGCAAATCGCAAGAGCGGATCGAGGGCGACTCTCCCGACTCGGATGTGTCAGCTGTCTGATTCGCGTGCGTAGTGCCGATCGTTTGCCGGCCATGGGAAGTGCCGCGATCGGCCTTTGTGAGTACTGCGAAAGCTGTATTAACAATTCACCATAATGGTGACGGGTCTGTTCATCAAAAGAGGCTACCGTTGCTGCATCCACGGCCAGTTCGATTTCACGGCGCAGCCGACCGGCGATCAGGTAGACGAGTGGATTGAACCAGTGCACCGTGATGGCAATCCTGCTGAGGAACAGCAGCAAGGCATCATGACGCCGAATATGTTCCAGTTCATGAGTGACGATTGTGCGTCGGGATTGCTGATCGAAGTCCTCCCACAGCTTGCGTGGCAGCAAAATCGTGGGACGCCAGAATCCACAAGAGGACGGACCCAATTCTGCGTCAGTCACAAAACAGCGAACCTCTATCCAGCGTCTGTCCTGTGTATGCCTGGTTTTGATCAGTTCGAGAAGTGTTGCATCTTGAAGCGGTTTACTGTTGGCGATGAGGCGTGACAGCATCCAGCGGGTACCGATCCATCTGATAAGTACAACACAACATCCCAGGAACCAGATGCCGGTGATGAGAGCGAAGATTGGGATGCTGACGCTGGTTTCCAGTTCTGGCTTTGTTTTATCAGGAATGTTTGATACCCGGTTATCAGGCTCTATCTTCACGTGATCCCTGTCAGGCAGGTTTGACAGCAGGGAACCGGCGTTCGTGCTCAGACCAGTGTTACTGATTTCCGTCGCAGGAGAAACGACCACCTGTGGGACGCTGCTATTTTCGAAGTACAGTAACTGAAATAGACTCAATCCGCTGACAGGGACCGTTAACAATACCAGACGCGCGAGGGGAACGGCCCAGAGCAGCGTTCGCCATTTAGGGGCGATCCAGCGCTGCAGCAACGAAGTGACACAGAATACCAGACACGCCAGCACGCACGCTTGCCAGGTGGCTTTCCAGATAAGTTCCCAGAACGCGGTAAAATCAGATGCGAAGTTCATTGTTTTGCCCTCCGGCTGGAAGCTGACTTTCTAGATTGTTGACGGACCTTTGGATGCGACTTCTTGGCGAGGCGTTCTTCCAGGCTTTGCTTGAGCTCGGCAATTTCATCGCTCGTGAGTGTTTCATTCTCAACAAAATGCAGCAGGAGCGACTGCAGATCTCCGGCGAAGAAACGTTCAGAAAAGGAACGGGCTGCCGAGCGGACACATTCATTCCGGGTGACTGCTGCTCGATAAAGATGACGTGAACCTTCAACTCGTACGTTAACAGCCCCCTTTTCGACCAGTCGCGCGAGTAGAGTTCTGATGGTGCGATGACTGCGTTTACGTACTGATTCGACGCGGGCGATGATTTCGCCGGGGGTCTGGTCTACCGCTTCCCAGACACTGAGCATCACTTCCCATTCTGCCTCTGTGATTTGTAATTCTGCACGCTGGCTCATGGTTTCTCCTGCGACTACGTTTGTAGTAACTGTGTTGTTTATAGTTACCACGGTTGTAGTAATTCTGCAAGAAAAAAATCTTGAGAATTTTCGAAGGGGGTAGCCCTGGCGCATCTGGTATCATTTGATTAATGCCCTGATAGCCCGATTCCGCAGAGAGAATCAGGCTAAATTTTCGGGGCAGGCTCGTTGAGAATCAGGAATAGAACTCAACACTCTTGCGAAGAAAAGCAGTTTACTGGTGCCAGCTTATGTCGCTTCACACCAGGTGATCAGGAATCTTAGCCAATGCTGTTGAGCGAATTATTTTTCCTGTTCCGGGCGCTGCCATTCTCCGCGCATCCATTTGACGAGCAGGTTCAGATCATGCTTGGAGAGTTTAGATTCTTCGAAGGAAGGCATGATGTTTTTGTCGCCGTAGAAGCGTTCGGCTCCTGGTTTGCGGATGAAATCGGTCAGCCACTTTTCTGAGCCGTATCCGTTGAAGTCAGGCGCCGCCCCGCCCCCTTCTTCTTCCGGGTCACCCGCTTTCATGGCATGGCATTGGGCACAGTATCCGTAAAAATCGACGACTTTGCCTGATTTGTCTTTGAAGTCAATGCCGCTGAAGACCGAAACGCCGCGTTTCACTGTCTCTTCGCTGAGAGGTTTGAAGTCCCTGTGGTTTGCTTCGCGGGCCACCAGAGCGGCGACAGCTTCGATATCATCCTTGGTGAGAATTCCTTCAGGGCCGACATAGCTGTCAGCCCAGTCGTTCATGTCACCGTTCAGAATGGCATCGCCGCCTTTCATCGCCCCGACATGTCCGAAAAATTTGGGGGAGCGAGGGTTCATCAGAAATTCGGTCAGCCATTTGGTGGTCGCGAAACCAGCCAGGTCGGAAGCCCGGGGGGTTGCTTTCACTCTTTTGCCATCCTTCAATTCCATGATATATTGCCCTGTGCCGTCATGACCATTCCAGGTATGGCAGATACCGCAGTGTCTCGCGAAAATCAGGGGACCCATTGATTTGGGATCATTTCTGAGCAGGGAATCGGGACCTTCCGGGGGAACGCCATTCTTGCTGGCCAGCCAGGAAGCCCGGGCTGCGTAGGCGATTTCCTGCGAACGCTTGAGCGCATAGTCAGGAGCATTGCGTTCCATCTGAATGCCATACCAGCTGATTCCAGATATAATGAGCAGGCCGCCCACATAAACGAAGATTGCGAGTCGCTGTCCCCACTTTTCGCCAAAGACTTTTTCATAAAAAGGAACCAGGAACAGGACTGCCAGAATCACACCTGGCAGCACAGCGGTGACCAGAACTTCCAGCTCTTTGGGTACGAGGTGCCGCAATTCAAACAAAAACCGGACAAACCATTCGGGACGCGCCACGTAGGGGATGTAGCTGTCTGCGGGGGCTTCCAGTTTGATCTCGCTGGCAGGCAAGTCGGCTTCCCAGCCATCGTGCCCGACCGAGACGTGCTGATTTTTTAAAGCGGGATAAACGATCAGCTGGATGATGATGATGCCCATCAGGATCAGGGTCAAAACCAGTGTGCGTGTGGTTTGATAAGGCCAGTAAGGTTGAGTGATTTCATCTTTGACCGGGTCGTCTTCATCCAACTGAAAGTCGATTTCCGGATCGTCGGCAGCTTCTCTGATTTTCGCTGTTCGCAGACGTTCGCGGCGAATGAGGGCCATGTGGAACGTAAACAGCAACAGGGCGATGACGGGCAGGACAATCACATGGATTGTATAAAGACGCGTTAAAGTCAGGTTGCCGAATTCACTTCCCCCCACTACGAGGGACCGTAATGTGGAACCGATGACGGGCATGGTTCCCGCAATGCCGGTTTCGATCTGATAGGACCAGTAGCCTTTCTGGTCCCAGGGCAGCGGATTGCCGGTGATTGTGAGACCGATGATCACGCCACCAATCAGCAGGCTGGTCCAGTAGATAAACTCTTTGGGTTTGCGATAACCGGCCGAGATAATGACCAGAAAGATATGCACAATGATCGCTACAATCATCATATGTGCGGTGTAGTGATGTAACCCGCGAACAAACCAGCCCAGGTCGACCTGAGTTTCAATATAATGCACGCTCCCCCAGGCAGAGGCTTCGGAAGGACTGTATACAGTCATCAATAAGGCGCCGGTTACCATTTCCACCAGCATCATCAATACGAGTGCACCACCCCAGAGAAACTGCCAGCGCGAACGTCGTTGAGTCGGAAAATTTAACAGAAAGATCGCATGCAGGAAATTTTTGTATCCGGTTCGTTCGTCGATCCACTGTTGGGCTTTTTGAGGCAGCACTGAATTATCTCCCTATGGGAAATCAAATTGATGAGTCTATTTAGTCAGTCAGCAAGAGAGTCAAACTCTGGTTCCCTTAACCGATGGGATATTTTTCAGCGATGCCGGTTTCGAACTTCTGATATTCCACTTTGACCCACTGATCTCCCCGGATAGTTTCGATTGTGGTTTTTAACTCATCCATACCCCGTGGCTGCGGACCACTGACCATTGCACCATCTGGCTGAAAGGTTGCCGCATGACAGGGGCAGAAGTATTCTTCGTCACCGGCGACGTAATCGATCACGCAGCCCAGGTGGGGACAAGTGGAAGAAAACGCGGTGACTGCTCCGTCTTTAGATTTACTGAGCCAGACTGAACCGATGGGGCCGGGAGGATATTTGGTCCAGGCATCCACGCGCTGGTCGATGATCGTAAATCGCTGGGGAACGCCAGGCTCGAGGTCATTCAGGCGCGTCAGACGGTATGTCCTATCTGTCTGGTTGCCTCTTTTAAGAGTCGAAAACAAAAAGCCCAAAGCAGGTACTGCGAGGATAGTGGCGTACAGGGAACCCAGAATACTCGTGCAGTGTTTGAGAAATTTTCGACGTCGCATGGTGAGTACCTTTAAATCTGAAAAGCGGCAGTGATCGATCAGCAGTCCGCTGTGAACTGATTGCATTCTGATCCAAACAACTTATGCCTTAAAGGGTAACGGTTTAATTTGTTCAATTTCGGACTGCAGTACTTAGTGGAGCTTTCGATGGCAGGCAGCAACTGGTTTCAGGCAGTCACATTGGAGGAGGGAGTCGCGTCAATAAAATCCAAATTTAAAATGACATCACTCAGTGATTCAATCTGGAAGCATCCATTTTATCAGATCAAATCAGCGTTTACGAAACTTTATTTTTAAGTCTAGTGATTTCAATTCTTTAAGACAACAGATTTCATTAAATTGGATTGTACTATCCAGAAGAGTCCCGGGCAATCCTGGAATTTCCGGTTCGGCTGAAATCAAAAAAAAACGGCTCTCCCGTTAAGGAGAGCCGTTTCGATACTTCGATTCAGTCAAGCTGAAGTCTTAATTGAACTAGTCAATCAGACCGAACAGGTTTGACAGGCTGTTTCCACTCAGACGACGAGTCTGCTTCTGGTTCTGCAGACGGCTGGGGAAGTAAGCTTTAGGATCAGAAGCAGGAGCAGGAGCAGCAGGAGCTGCAGATGGTGAGCATCCAGCAGGAGCACATCCATTTGTGTGACAGCAAGGTGTGTCACAGCAACCTTCAACAACTTCGTATCCACACAGTTCCAGAGCCTGAGTTGCTTCACGAACAACTTTCTTGTCGCAATCGCCCAGAGCACAAGTCAGAGCAGCTGTCAGCTCAGGTGAGCATCCACAGCAGTGCTTGCGAAGCTGGTCGCCGATTTCATCAGCAGCTTTAGCACGAACGCGTTCGTCAGCGTCGTTCAGAGCGTAGATGAAAGCACACATGATCTCAGGGTTACATTCGCAGTTGAACTTGTCACCCAGTTTGTGGATTGCTTTGCGACGGTGTTTAGCGTAGCAGGCAGTCTGTGACTGGTAGATCAGTTCAGCGATTTCGCAAGGATCTGCGTTGCAGCAGGGTTGTTCGTTGCAGCAGGTGTCTGCAGCAGGAGCAGCACAGGTCTTAGGGGCTGGTGCACAGCATGCTTGAGGAGCAGGAGCACAGCAGGCCTTGGGAGCCGGTGCGGCACATGCTTGTGGAGCAGGTGCACAGCAGGCTTTAGGGGCTGGTGCGGCACATGCTTTAGGAGCAGGAGTGCAGCAGTCATTCTTCGGAGCTGGAGCACAGCAGTTATCCTGTGCACAGCCTGAATCTGTGTTGCAGCAGCGTTTCTTGAACCAGCCACGCAGTCTGCGGGCAGGCTTGCAGCATGCAGGAGCAGCTTCGTTGCAGCAAGGTGGTTTGATTGATGAACACTGACGTTGGTAAGTATAAACGTTAGGCTCACATGGTTTCGTAATAGTGGGTTTACAGCATTCTGGTTGACAGGTCGAGGCACATTCACAGCTCTTTGCAGCCCCGCAATTAAGCGAAAGGTCAAAAAGATCTGCTTGTGCAACGGCATTCATCCCCAATGCCACAACAAATGCACTTAACAGACTAATCCATTTCATAGAACAGCGTCTCCTTCTTGGGTCGTTTTCTGACCATCATAGACAGATTGATGTGCCTCTTGTGTCACATCACTTTGGTTACGGCGCGAATCTAGTTTTGTTCCTTTAAGGACTGCTTTTGTCCAAGTTGAAATCATCAACTCGCGCTGGCTTGAGTCTAAGAACAATGCCTCTACGGACAGTGTCCTTACAAAAATCTTCTTAATAAGTTTGATTGCGGTCGATGCCTTGGGAGCATCGCCTGAAATCACATCCGAACTGTTTCCTTTGTTCATTCAGATATGAATTCTCATTGCGACTGGTACAATCTATCGGCGTGCTGTAATCGTCGCTTGAATGTCTCAAGTCATTATCAGATAAAAAGGTTACGTCAATTTTACTCACGATTATAAGCATCGTAACGGTTGGTTAAGCTGGGAGAGATTTGCCTCTGGATCAGCCTGCTGAAGGGGTTGAAAACGTGTCAGTCTGGGTAGGCTGTGTGTCTCCAGGTGAGATAGAAGTGAACTTCGCGGCTGTTCCTAATGTGCGGAGCGACCCGTTCCCGGGAGCTGTTTTTGTTGGCAGGTTTATGCCACCGCCTTCTCTGGTTGAACGCATTTTGCGGCCACAAATCTTCTCCAGGCTGACTGGAAGCCGTTTAATTTATGCCGATCAACCCTGTTTCAAACGATCACAGGAATTCTTTTCAACATTCCTGCTGACTGGACTGCGCCCGCCAGAGCAATTGTACGAAAAACTGGAAATGTGCCTGATTGGCCAGTCGTGCTGACAGACTGGAATCCGTTACGTTGATATGGTGACTGGTGTGAACTGCTTTGCATGATAGCGATTGAACAGTTCTTGCAATTCCTCTTCAGCGCCTGCATAATTAACTTATTCATCAGGAACTGGGCCAGACAGGAGCGTACCAATGCGATCACTTCTCATCGTGAGCACAGTTTTTCTATTCGTGGGATCTCCTGAGCAGGTTTCTGCCCAAAAGTATCTTTCCGCACCCGTACGCCAGTCGCACTCCCATCAGCAGCAACACCAACAACAGCATCAGCACTATCAGCACCAGCACCATCGTGGGGGAAGTTCCTATCAGAGAAACTCCTACCCGCGCTATTATGGACGGACCTGGCCTGATCCGGGCTGGTCGGTCAGTGGATACTCGGGGAGTTCGAGTTTCAACTTTTCGTTTCCCGGAAATTCCTACTATGGGAATCCTTGGGGACCCTATATGTATAACCGGTTCGGTTATTACAGTACGGATGCCTTTATCGCGGGAAATCCGGTTCTCTTTTCCAATGGATATTCCTTAAACGGTTTCTATCCGATTTTGCCGGGACAGGGATATTCTCCACCGGCCGTTTATCCTTATAGCAATGTTCCCGGAACTCTGCCCACGCTCCCGAATTCACCACAAGTCAATGATTTTCCTGCTGCCAGCAATATCCCACTCAACAATGCGCTCCAGAATGATCTGGAACGCTGGAATGACCCCGGCTATCTGCCAGAGCCATCTCGCAAGATTCAGAAATACATCATTCCTTCCACCCGTCAGGCCCGGGAGTTGAGCCTGCGAAATCAGGTCAAAGGGGATGAATACTTTAAAAAACTGGATTACCGCCGGGCTTATGAGCGTTACAAACTGGCTGCTTCCTTAACGAAAGATCTGGCGACTCCACGTTTCAGAAAAGGCTTTTCTCTGGTTGCCCTGGGGCAATACGATCGTGCTGCATTTGAATTCAAACAGGGGCTCGAACTGGATCCTTCCTGGCCTTCGACGGGGGAAAACCTGAACGAACTGTTCGGTCCAGATCATCTCATCGCCAAAGATTCGATGCTGCATCAGGTTGCGGAATGGGTCAAAGAAGACATTCGTGACCCGGAACGCCTGTTTGTATTTGGAGTTGTTCTGCATTTTGACGGTCAGACCGAAGAAGCACATGATGTAATGGAAACCGCCGCCCGTCTGGCAGGCAGGGGGGATCATTTTCTGGCATTCCTGAAACCGCAACCCGTTCCCGCTGATCAGCAGACCGTGAAACAGAAAAGCGGAAATCAACCTGGCTACGTGGTTGATCCTGCAAAAACGCGACCACCAGCGTTTGAATCGAAACAGCCGCCTGCTCAATCGACCCAGCCTCTGGGGCCAGCTCGCTCACGACCCCTGTCAAAACCTCTGCCTGCTCCTCCTCAGAAGACCCCCAGGAAGCCTGCAGGCAACAATTCAGCGTTGCCTCCCCTTCCCCAGGATGCAGATACACCGGGTGAGCCGTTGATTCCTCTGCCAGAGCCTGCTAAAAGTCAACAACAAGCACCGTTGTTGATTCCACCAAAATGATCTGAACCTCCCTGATCGACTGGGCCTGATATTTCGATGACCGATACTGCACATCCCCGACTGTTAGTGACATTGTGTACCTATAACGAACGAGAAAACCTGGAACTGTTGATTCCCGAGATTCATAAGTATTTACCGCACGCAGCGATACTGGTGATTGATGATAACTCGCCTGATGGCACAGGGGATTATGCCAAAGAACTGAGGAAGACCGATTCTCGCATCCATTCGATTCATCGTACGGGGAAACTGGGGCTGGGAACTGCCACGATTGCCGGTTTTCAATATGCGATTGAAAATCATTACGATCTGGTACTGAATCTGGATGCCGACTTCAGCCATCCCCCGCGGTTCATGCCGGATCTGGTGGAAGCAACGAACGAAGCGGATGTTGCCATTGGTTCCCGCTATGTCCCGGGAGGCAAGATTGAAGGCTGGGGACCCAAACGCTATTTCATGAGTGGTGCCATCAACTGGTACGCGCGGTTGTTATTGAGGCTCAAATCCCGCGACTGCAGCGGCAGCTTTCGCTGTTATCGAGTCCCCAAACTGGCGGAGATCGATTTTGCGCTGTTGCGTGCCAGGGGTTATGCCTTTCAGGAAGAGATCCTGTATCGCTGCCGCAGAGTCGGATGCACGTTTAAGGAAGTCCCCTTCACATTTGAAGAACGACGGTTTGGGAGTTCGAAAATCAACATGGGAGAAGCTTTCTCCGCATTATGGGTGATGCTGGTGCTGGGTGTTGACAACTGTCTCGGAAAGCGGGTGCGTACCCTGTCTTCGGAAACGAACCAATAAATCAGAATCGTCAGTGAGAAACCGGGTTTCCACTCAAGAGTGGCTGTGGGAAGCATCCGGGAACGTTCCCTCCCGGACTTCACTGGCGTAGGCCTGTACGGCGGTTTTCATATCTGCTGCGAAATCGGCGTATTTCTTCAGGAACCGGGGATGGAAATCCGCGTTCATTCCCAGCATATCCGGAGTGACGAGTACCTGCCCATCGCAGCCAGAGCCTGATCCGATCCCGATTGTGGGGACAGTCACTGTTTCTGTAATCTTGCGGGCGATGGGAGCCGTAATCATTTCCAGGAGAATTCCAAAGGCACCGGCGCGTTCTGCGGCGAGTGCATCTGCTATCAACTGATCTTCATCACGTTGAATTTTTCCCATACTGCCAATGGCACGCACTGACTGTGGTTTGAGACCCAGATGTGCCATCACGGGGATATCAGCCGACGCGATTGCTTCAATCGTTTTTGCCTGATTGACGCCCCCTTCCAGTTTGACGGCGTCAGCCCCCGTCTCTTTCAGGATGCGTCCGGCATTCTCGAGCGCCTGCGCGGGGGAAACATGAAAGGACATAAAGGGCATGTCAACAATGATCAGAGCCCGCTGAACGGCGCGACACACCATTTCCCCGTGATAGATCATTTCATCAACTGTCACAGGTAATGTGGTACTCTTGCCCTGCACGACCATTCCTAAAGTGTCGCCTACCAGCAGGCAGTCCAGGCCGGCTTCATCCAGAATTTTTGCAGACAGGTAATCATAGGCTGTCAGCATGGTGATTTTCTGGTTTTTCTCTTTCGCAGCGAGAAACCGGGGGACAGTAAACTTCTGGGGCCGTGCGGGGGACGCATCTGACACGGAACTCTCCTTTAAAACGCTCAGCAATTAAAATCACACTCAGGTGAAGGGTAATCACAACTGAAGTAATTGTAGACATCATCATTAGTTGGAGGGTTCACAATATGAAAACTCAGACCGCATTCGCAATACTCGGAGTCGCGTTTTCTTCGAAATCGGGGCCGGGTAAGCCAATGTTGCATTTTGCGCTGTTTGATTTTGCAACATCTGTTGCGAAATTCACCACTCAGCTGGCTAGTGAATTTCGCTCCAAATATCACTGAAAAATTTAATTCACTATATTTAAATGACTTACGGCTATTTTTGTAGATATTTTTCTGAATGGTACGGCTTATGCATATTACCTATGGCAGCGATGGTGGCAAGCGTTGGCCCGCACTTGCTCCATTCAGCACAGAAAAGGTGCTTCAGTCATTCAATGATTCGAAGCACCTTTTTTTTATGCCTTCATTTCATTTTTCGTAAGCCTTTGAATTGTTCATTTTCTGGCCCGGCTTAAAAACCCTTCCTCCCGGCATCTGGAATTCCTGACCGTACTTCATTAGGATTGTGACACACGCCAGGTTCGTAAGCTGGTTGTGTTTCAGATTTACAATCCACACGCAACTTCTCTGACAGTAGATCTCTCTGCAGCTCTCTGGAAGGGAGAATGCATATCAGGAGGTCACCTAACGTGCCAGAAAAAGTCGTCGTGATCGGATCAGGACCCGCTGGTTGGGCAGCTTGCATTTACACATCTCGAGCCAATTTGGAACCCCTCTGCTTCGAAGGAGCAATTTCCGAGGAAAATCGACTGCAGGGGACGCTTCCTCTGGGGCAACTGGCTCTCACTACGGAAGTGGAGAATTATCCTGGTTTTCCAGCTGGAAATCTGGAATCCTACCTCGATGACTCAATCGATAAATCAAAACGACAGTATATGGCACCTCATCTGGGACATGGTGTCAGTGGTCCCGAATTGATGGAACTGATGCGTCAGCAGTCGGTTAATTTCGGTACCAAAGTCGTGACAGACGATGTTGTGGATGTCGATTTATCTGCACATCCTTTCAAAATCACTCGGGCCAATGGTGAGACCGTCGAAGCACTCTCGATCATCATTGCCACCGGTGCCCGGGCGAACTATCTGGGACTCGAATCGGAAAACCGTTATAAAAACATGGGCGTATCTGCGTGTGCTGTCTGTGATGGAGCCATGCCTCGCTTTCGGAATCACCCCCTGGTTGTCGTTGGTGGTGGTGACAGCGCCATGGAAGAAGCCAATTACCTTACCAAGTTTGCATCCAGGGTTTATATCATCCACCGTCGCGATGAATTCCGTGCCAGTAAAATTATGGCGGAACGGGCACTGGCTAATGAAAAAATTGAAGTGAAATGGAATTCTGTCGTGGAGGAAGTTCTGGGCGATGATGAAAAAGGAGTCACCGGAGTCCGGATTCGCAGCACGGTCGATGAGAGTCAGACCGAAGATCTGGAAGCCGCCGGCTATTTCGCCGCCATTGGTCATACGCCCAATACCAACTTCCTCAAAGGACAGATTGACACGAACGACAAAGGCTTCATTGAATGGAAAATTCCTTTCCGTACCAATACCAATGTCGAAGGAGTGTTCGCTGCTGGAGATGTCGCCGACGATAATTATAAACAGGCTATTACGGCAGCAGGCAGTGGATGTATGGCTGCTCTGGATGCGGAACGCTGGCTTGTCTCCCAGGGTTTTGAATAAGCGACACTCCTGATTACCAACTGATAGACCCCCGTCTGAAAGGACGTAGAACGCATGCTGACTCAAGAAGGTTGTCTGGCACGACAGAAACGATTGTGGGAAAGTGTTCCCGATCACCTGGAATGGATTCTGATTGCGGATCCCCGCCACGTTCTGTACCTTTCGAACTTTCTGGTGCAGCCCTGCAGCTTTTCACGAGGCGAACGGGCGCTGTTGCTGCTGGACCGTGAGAAAGGTGTCACCCTGGTGGGGGATAATTTTACGATCCGTTCTTCCGCTGCCGAATATTATGTAGATCACGAGGCGATTGAAACCTGGTATGATCACAAACACTCAGTCGAAAACCGCGATCATGCGCTCTTTAAAGCCTTAAAGTCGGTCGTGCCTCAGCTGAAAGGTCGCCCCGGTGCCATCGAAGCGGAATGGCTGCCGGTAGGCGCGTTGCAGGAACTGGACACCACTCAAACCGATACCACTCTGGAACTGGGCAGCGTGTTGCGACAGTTGCGTCGTCAGAAGCATGCCGATGAAATCGCATTACTGAAACAATGTATGCAGGCCTGTGATGCCGGCCATGCGTGTGCGCGGGAAATCGTCGAAGCAGGTAAAAGTGAATTCGACATCTTCCGCAAAGTCCAGGCGGCTGTCCTGCAGGCCGCTGGTCTGCCTGTGATCATTTACGGTGACTTCCGTGCTTCTACCCCTGCTGTTCCCAAAGCGGGGGGCCTGCCAACCGGGCATGTTATGGAGAACGGTGACCTGTTCGTCCTGGATTATTCCGTAGTGATTCACGGTTATCGCAGTGACTTTACAAATACCATCAGTGTCGGTGAGCCATCGGCTGATCAGCAGATGCTGTTCAAACTCTGCCAGGCTGCCATGCAGGGAGGTGAATCGACACTCAAAGCGGGTACAAAATGTGCCGACGTGCATGCAGCGACAGCAGCGCCGCTCTGGGATGCCGGCTATAAAGAGAACTTCCAGCATCATGCCGGACACGGTCTGGGGCTCGGTCATCCTGAAGCACCGATTCTGGTTCCTGAAAGCATTGATACGCTCCTGGCGGGAGATGTGGTGACGCTGGAGCCCGGGGTTTACGTGGAAGGGATCGGCGGTATGCGGATCGAACATAACTATCTGATTACTGAAGGTGGCTTTGAGCGATTGAGCAATCACGTCATCGCGCTGAAGTAACTGGACTCGGCATTCCTCTCAAGTCAGGTGCCCGTAATGACGTCCTCTTCTGAATTCCTGGGATGGATTGAAGACGACCTGCAGAAGCTCCGGAACGAAGGTCTGTTTCGTGTTCGACGAACCTTCCAGCCTCTACCGGAAGGACGATGTGTGCTGGAAGGTCAGGAACTGGTCAACCTTTCCAGTAATGACTATCTGAATCTGGCCCATGATCCGCGTCTGATCTCTGCTGCTGCTGCGTCACTTGAGGAAATGGGAGTCGGCGCGCGTGCCAGTGCCCTGGTGAGTGGTCGCACCGTCTGGCATGCGCGACTCGAACAAAGACTGGCAGAATTTGAGAGAACCGAAGCGGCGATCCTGTTCCCCAGTGGTTATGCCGCGAACCTGGGAGTGATGTCTGCCATCGCGGGAGAGGGGGATACCATCTATTGTGACCGGTTGAACCATGCCAGCCTGGTGGATGGCTGCCGACTCGCGGGGGCAAAATTTCGCGTTTACCGACATGATCAACTTGAGAAACTGAAGCGGGAGCTTGAGAAACAGACGGGGACCGGAAGAACCATCATCGTGACGGATTCAATCTTCAGTATGGATGGAACCTGGGCTCCTCTGGTCGAACTCTGTGAACTGGCGGATCAATATCATGCCTGTCTGGTGATAGATGAAGCACATGCAACAGGCGTCTGGGGGACGACAGGACGTGGACTGGCTGAACAGTTGAATGTCGAAGCTCGCGTCACCATTCGCATTGGGACACTCAGTAAGGGAGTGGGGGCCATGGGAGGCTTTGTAGCAGGATCTGTTTCCCTGGTCGACTGGCTCTGGAATCGGGTACGGACTCAAATCTATTCCACTGCCCTGCCCCCGGCTATCTGTGCGGCGGCCTGTGAATCACTCCAGATCATTGAAGCAGAACCCGAGCGGAGACAACAGTTGCATGCACAAGCTGAATTTCTGCGTCAGGAACTTGCAAACCGATCACTATTGGCCAATGACACGTCTTCCGGCCCGATCATTCCTGTGATTCTGGAAGAGCCTGAACGAACCATGGCGATAGCAGCAGATTTACAGGCAGCCGGCTTTCTCGTCGGAGCAATCCGGCCTCCTACTGTCCCGCAGGGGACCTCCCGACTGCGGATCTCTGTTACCAGTGCCCATCAACGTGCTGATCTGGAACGGTTTTTAAAAGCGTTGGATCATTCCCTCGCCAGATACGGGAAATCGCGATAAGGTATGCAGATCAGTGTTTTTACCGACCAGCTGCAATTAAACGCACAGCTTCTGTTCAGGCTGTCTTAATCCACGTTTAAAGAACTCCGCATGAATTTTCGTGATCAGATTAAAAACGAATACCCGTTTGATTCGCATTGGTTGAAAATCGACGGACATCGATATCACTATCTGGACGAAGGTGCAGGGCCGGTTCTGTTGATGGTGCACGGCAATCCAACCTGGAGTTTTGCGTGGCGACGACTGGTCAAACAGCTCTCTCAGAAATATCGGGTCATCGCCGTTGACCATATGGGGTGTGGATTATCAGACAAACCTCAGAACTATGCCTACCAGCTGGCAACACACATCGAGAATCTGAAACAGCTGATTCAGGAACTGGACCTGCAGGATATCACGTTATTTGCGCATGACTGGGGCGGTGCGATCGGTATGGGGGCAGCCGTTGATTTGCCCGCACGTTTCGAGCGGTTTGTGCTCATGAATACAGCCGCCTTTCGTTCACAGGAAATTCCCCTGCGGATTGCCGTCTGCCGCATACCGTTCCTGGGCGCATGGGGAGTGCGAGGCCTGAACCTGTTTTCCGGGGCTGCAGTGAAAATGGCGGTGGAGAAACCAGAACGAATGTCGGCAGAAGTCAAAGCCGGCTTTCTTGGGCCTTACGACACGTGGGAACATCGGGTTGCCGTCCACCAGTTTGTGAAAGACATTCCTTTGAAGGCTTCGCATCCCAGTTATCAGACTCTGCAGCATGTCGAAGAAGGACTGCAACAGTTCTCATCGCATCCCATGTTGTTGATCTGGGGGGAAAAGGACTGGTGCTTTACAACAAGTTTCCTTGATGAGTTCGAACGACGTTTCCCGGCAGCGGAAACCCTGCGAATTCCCGATGCCGGTCATTACGTGTTTGAAGATGCACACGAAATCATGCTGCCCCGCATTGAAACATTTCTGGAGCAGCATGTGTAATCGGATTTAAAAATCCCCAAAATCGGGATTGATGAGGTGCTCGGTGCTGCCCAGGTGGGAGACTTTTTCGATTTTCTTACGGGGTTTCTGGGGTTTGTAAGCCTCGAAATCGTCGACTCGAAACTCCTTGACCATGTTGTTGATCCGATTCTCGATATTCGTCAGCTGTTCCCCTTCGTCAGGCGCGACAAATGTAAAGGCCGCTCCTTTCTGGTCGGAAGAGAGACGCCCGACTCGACCAATGCGGTGCACATAATCGTCACTGAATTCCGGAATATCAAAGTTAATGATATGGGAAATTCCGCTGACGTCGATCCCACGCCCCATGACATCGGTGGCAATCAACAGTCTGATTTTTCCATCGCGGAATTTCTGCAGCACACGATCACGTTTGGGTTGTGGCAAATCCCCGTGAATGGCGGCCACATCTTTAAGCTTTTTCGAGAAGATCCGATCCAGTTTGTCGGCGCCCCGTTTCGTTCGTGTGAACACGATTGTCTGTTTGGGCCGTTCCTGGAACAGCAGACGAGACAGCAGCTTGATTTTGCGGTCGGGGTCGACGGTGATGTAATACTGATCGATGGCATCGACGCTGACTTTGTCTTCAGAGAGGTCGATCATCACCGGATTCTGCATATAGCGGTTTGCCAGTCGCTCTACAGGCGGTGGTAATGTGGCAGACAGCAGCAGCGTCTGTCTATTCTCGGGGCACTTCCGCAGAATCTTTTCGATGTCCGGGCGGAAGCCGATATCAAGCATACGGTCTGCTTCATCTAGAACGACAAAGCCCAGCGTGCCCAGTTTGAGGTTACCGCGGTTGATATGGTCGATGACACGGCCTGGCGTCCCGACGGCGATTTGAGCCCCTTTTTTCAACTGGTTTTCCTGGGGGCGGACCGGTTTACCTCCCACCAGCACAGCAATGCTTAACGATTTCGAGGGGCATAGCTTTCGGATTTCAGTAGCGACCTGTTCGCTTAATTCGCGGGTCGGTGCCAGAATCAGGGCCTGCATCCCGGGTCTTCTCAGGTCAAGCTGCTGCAGTACAGGGAGTGAGAAAGCAGCTGTTTTACCGGTTCCGGTGCGCGCCTGGCCGATACAATCCTGCCCGGTCACGGCGATAGGAATCAGTTCAGACTGAATCGGGCTGGGGGTTTCATACCCTGCGTTACTCAGGTCTTTTAAGATCTCTTCATTCAGTCCTAGTTGTGAAAAACTGGTTTTAAGTGGCTTTTTTTTCTTCTTTTTCTTTTCGGGATTCATATCCTGTCATTTCCTGCTGAGGCAGGAGAAAACTCGCTCTGCGATGAGGCATCCGTGATGGGATGATTACTCTGGTTGCGGGTCGCTTTCGCTGTCCTTACCAGACTGTTTTAAACTGTCGAGACTTGCCTGTTCTCGAACTGAAACCCCAATCAAACGCTTGATGTCATTACTGTCAATGGCCTCTTGTTCTACGAGTGCTTTTGCCAGCAGATCAAGTTTCTCCCTGTTTTCTGTTAATATTTTTTCGGCCCGTTCTTCAGCAGCGTTCATGAATCGCTGCATTTCCTGGTCAATGACGTGTGCCGTTTCTTCACTGCATTCGCCTTGAGATTTCATGTCTTTCCCCAGGAACGGGTTTTCATCGGAGTGGCGGAATGCCACAGGTCCGATCACATCACTCATGCCCCACTGTCCCACCATTTTTCGTGTGATCTGTGTGGCACGTTTAATATCATCTGCAGCACCGGCGGTATGTTCACCAAACACAATGCCTTCTGCAGCGCGTCCGCCTAACATGAACGCTAACTGGGAGTGAAGCTGTTTCTCTCCCATGTTGTACCGCTCTTCATCGGGAAGAAGCTGAGTCACACCCAGCGCTCTGCCACGAGGAATCACGGTCACTTTGTGGACCGGATCAATTTCCGGGAGTAACCAGGCCAGCAAGGCATGACCGGCTTCGTGATAGGCTGTCATTTCCCTTTCTTTTACACTCAGGATCTCTTCGCGAGGCGGCCCCATCAGGACACGATCCCGGGCGTTATCAAAGTCTTCATTGTCGACCTGATCTTTGTTGAAACGGGTGGCTGACAAGGCAGCTTCATTCACGAGATTCTTCAGATCGGCGCCCGAGAATCCAATGGTTCCCGCAGCAATTTTCTGTAAATCCACATCATCTGAAAGCGGGATCTTACGTGAGTGAACTTTTAATATCGCGGCTCGTCCCTCTTTGGTGGGGCGGTCCACGGTAATATGTCTGTCGAAGCGACCAGGACGCAGTAATGCCGGGTCCAGTACATCGGGACGGTTGGTGGCAGCGATGATGATTACAGCTTCGTTCTGCTGGAAGCCATCCATTTCGCTTAACATCTGGTTGAGAGTCTGTTCCCGTTCATCATGGCCTCCCCCCAGGCCGGCGCCTCGAATCCGTCCCACGGCATCAATTTCGTCCACGAAGATGATACAGGGGGCGTTTTCTTTTGCGGTGCGAAACAGATCGCGGACGCGGCTGGCCCCCACGCC
>TARA_R100001132_G_scaffold27567_1_pt1 | contig 26060 bp, 16 predicted proteins | sample TARA_R100001132 | Tara Oceans TARA_R100001132 (sample SAMEA2621247) | marine metagenome | biome: marine biome (ENVO:00000447); feature: mesopelagic zone (ENVO:00000213); material: "saline water (ENVO:00002010), including plankton (ENVO:xxxxxxxx)" | depth 800 m | reverse complement strand
CACTCTTAAAATTTGGGGCCACCAACCATTTTGTCAAAGATCAACCATCTCAGCTGTCAGCTCTTAAGTGTCCAGTTTTCATCGACAATCAAGTGCCAGAACTTCAATGGGGACGCGGAGTTTACCGATGTTTTTTGGAACTGTCAACGCAGTGGGAAAAGTTTTTCGAATATTGTTTCAATTCAAGAAAACATCTGCTGAGACTGCGTTTTTCAGTCGTTTTCGCTAGTATCTTGTAATCAACTTTGACGCGTTCATCGACATTTTGGATATTAGGAAGTTTCATGTCTCAGTCAGTTATTGGATCTCATAAATTCGACCTGGATACCCCGATTCTCTGCATCGACCTGGATATTATGGAAGCAAATATTCAGAAGATGTCCGATTATATTCTCAGCCGCGGTAAGACCTGGCGGCCCCACGAAAAATGCCATAAAACCCCCGCCATTGCCCTGGCGCAAATGGATGCAGGAGCCATTGGTGTCACCTGTGCGAAAGTCTCCGAAGCCGAAGTTATGGCAGCGGCCGGCGTCAAAGACATCCTGATCGCCAATATGATTGTGGGCAAAACCAAATGGGAACGGGTTGTCTCCCTCTGTCGCCACGCCCGTCCGATTATCGCCTGCGATCATTTTGCCCAGATCGAACCACTGGCGCAAATGTGTAAAGAAGCCGGCGTTGTCTGCCGCATGATGCCGGAAGTCAATATCGGCTTAAACCGCGTCGGATCCCGACCGGGACAGGATACGCTGGACCTCGCGATGGCCATCGACAAACTGGAAGGCGTCGAGCTGGCGGGCATCATGGGATACGAAGGACATCTGCTGCAGATCCCTGATCAGGCAGAGAAAGAAGAAAAAATTATCGAAGCCATGCGGACCCTGGTAGGCTGCAAAACCGCCATTGAGGCCAAAGGCATTCCCTGTGAGATCGTCAGTGCCGGCGGTACCGGTTCCTATCAGATCACTTCCAACTGCGAAGGCATCACCGAACTGCAGGCAGGCGGAGGCATCTTCGCCGATCCGATGTACGTCAACAAATGCGGGCTGACAGGCCTCGACTATTCCCTGAGTGTACTCGCCACCGTTGTCAGCCGACCTGAAAAGGGACGCATGGTGCTCGACTGCGGCCGGAAGACCATGCATCCCGACTTCCAGCTGCCATTGGTGAAAGCCTGGCCGGATGCACAAGTCACCGCGCTCAGTGCCGAACACTGTGCCGTCACACTGGGGCCGGAATCACAGGACCTGAAGATCGGCGACAAAATCGAACTGATCCCCGGTTACGCCGACTTCACCACGATTCTGCACGAGAACTTCTATGGCTTCCGCAATGATCGCCTGGAAGTCGTCTGGCCAATCCAGGGACGTGGCAAAATTCAGTAGCTGAAATCATCAACTGGACCTGAAACACAAATACTGATAATGGAATCGACCAGAAACTCAATTTCGATCGACGTTGAACACAAAAATCCTGTGTAGCAAATGTCCTTTTTCACTGATGACCACAAACCAATAAATCCATGTCACAAGCTGGTTTTAAAGACAGACCTGGTGGATTCATTCGTCATCCACGCGATTGATCAGCGCGTTGTAATCTTTGAGGCAACGAGTCACCAGGTCTTTCAGCTCTTTGAACTCGGCCTGGTTGGCATGGGAAGAGGTTAAGAGAGGCTGCATCCAGCCCTGCATCAGATCGAACTGCGTTTCCAGTACGTTCAACAGAGAACGGGGGATTTTATTGACAACCGTAATTCTGTCATCTGGCGGTGAGGCGGGTGCCTCGCTCGCGGGAGCTGTCCCGTGTTGTTCTGATCTGGTTTTGATAGACTGTTCGAACAGGGTGGTCACATCCTTTGTTCCGGTTGTCAAAGCCGCCTGAATCGCATGCAGGCTCTCTGCCAGATGCTGAAATCGCTCCGCGAAGTCTTTGGCATATAAATCCAGATTCGATTCCTTCTCAACAGTGAGCCGACCAATGCCGGCATTCATCGTTTCGCGAATATCCTGCAGTCCTTCACCCACATTGGCAAGTTGTAATATCGCCTGGGCCATGCGATCTTCCCCGCCGACACTTCTGAGCTGTTGATTTTTCCGGAACGACTTTTTGATTTCATTCCAGCGTTCCTGCTCAGTTTCAGATAAGATGCCCATCAGCTCCTTGAATTTCAGCAGGTTGGCTTCTGCATCTGATGTCAAAGTCTGAACATCGTTTTCGTAGTTGGAAACAATTAAGCTCTCCAGTTCTTTATCATTCATGACTGCAAAAACTTTTTCAGCGATGCGGTTCATGTTTCTGTAGGATCCCTGCAGTTTGAAAGCAGGCTCCGTACGATAATCATCTGACTGAGCCGCCGAGCGGATATACTCGCGGTTCACACTCAAAATCACATCGCGCACGCGAATCAGCTTCTTCATTGTGGAAACCATCTCGTTCAGTTCTTCCACCGAGTAGTTGCCTTCCAGGTCTCCCCGTTCGCCGGTCCCGTCCTGGGCCATCTGGATGATCGTATAGATGTCTTTCTGGCTCCGTGAGGAGAGCTGATTGAGCACGGGATTCGAAGTAATGCAGTTTTCCAGGTAACTCATTTCGAAGGCATCTGAATGCTCGCCAATTACTTCACCCAGGTTATAGATATCTGCCCGGTTCGAAAGCATGTCCGGAATCTGAAACTTTTCGCCACTCTCGGTATACGGGTTTCCGGCCATCACGACGGCGACCTTGCGGCCACGTAAATCGTAAGTTCTCGTCTCCCCCTTGTAGACACCTTCAATTTTCCGCTGCGCATCACAGAGTGAAATAAACTTCTGCAGGAATTCCGGATTACAGTGCTGAATGTCATCCAGATAGATCATGACGTTATCACCCATCTCCAGCGACAGGTTGAGCTTCTTCACTTCCTCCCGGGCCCCGGCATTGGGTGCCGCAGCCGGATCGAGTGAAGTCACCTGATGCCCGAGTGCAGGCCCGTTGATCTTCATGAAAATGATCCCCAGGCGATTGGCGATGTATTCCATTAATGTCGTCTTACCATAACCCGGCGGAGAAACCAGCATCAACAGGCCCATCCGGTCGGTTCGTTTATTTTCGCCTGCTTCTCCCATCTGCTTGGCCAGATTGTCTCCAATGACAGGCAGGTAGACTTCATCCAGCAGTCGATTTCGTACAAACGATGTCAGCACGCGAGGCCGAAATTCGTCGAGTCGCATGGCATCACGCGTCCGATCGACGATCTCTTTCTTGAGAGACAAATAGGACTCATACCGTGGAACATTTACCGATTGAAATTCTGCCAGCCGCTTTGAATAGCGATTAAAGTGCAGGTGGTATTCTCCATTCCGGATGCGTGCATGCGAGCCTGAGAAGCCCGGTATCTGTTCGGTCACTGTCGCGTCAATCAGGCGACTTCGGTCCAGTTTCTCATTCAACAGCAGCAATGCCACTTCGTCCAGATAATCGAAGTCTTCTTCCGAATCAAGATAATCCAGGTAGGCCTGAACCCAGTCACGCGCCAAAAGAAACCAGTTTACTGGATTTTCTTTTGTGGCAGCCAGACTGTCTTTGAGTCGTTTGGCTGCGTTGTTGTGTTTCAGATATTTTTCAAATTCATGATACAGATCGGCTGCTCGTTTGCTGATGACAAAAGTAGAGCCATGCACCAGTTCCTGAAACAGGTACTCGGCAGCTTCGGATACCAGAGCCTGGTCCAGACAGGTAATCTGCTGAACGAACAGAGAAAGCTGCTGCCTGAGTTCATTGATGTAATACTGCTGCTGACCTGTTTGAGGAAAGACCTGCATTACACTGCCAAAGCCGATCAACTTGGTTTCAAACAGCGTTTTTGTATCAGGGTCACAAAAGTAGTTCCAGTATAAACCGGCCAGTGCCCGGGCAGCAGACTGGTAACGCAGAAGCCCTAAAGCGGGTTTGATTTTCAACAGTGACTTCAAGAGCAGCAAAGCATCCTGATCGTGCACCCCTTTAATATAGCCCTCACTGTAGCGTAGCCCCATGAATTTCTGAATGTACGCCAGCAGTTCTTCATCGGACAGTTTTAAGAGTGACATCAGAGACTGATCCGGGTCGGCCTCCACCGACTTCAGCAGACAATATGTCAAATACTCTACGCGATACACATCCCGGTTTTCTGAGACCACTTCCTGGTCCCAGACCTCCCTGGTTGCCAGCAGGCGTTCATCTTCGATTTCTTCAAAGAAATTGGTTCCCGTCAAATGCAACTGCAGGCTGTCATCACGAAAGACCGTGGTTAAATCCAGTGCCTGGCGGTTTACCGTAAATTGACGGTTCCCCAGCCTGATGATATTTTCGCCATCGACAAACAGCTCCTGCTTGTCTTTCAACTGCCTGACGGTATCTTCGCGAATACTTTTCAGCCGGCCCTGAATATCATCAACCTTGACCGTATCCTGCAGCTCACCCAGTTGACGTACAATGTCCCGGACTTTATCGATCATCAGATCCGAAGCAAAATAGCCGTTGATCTCATTGATCGTCTTCAACTGTTCTGCGCGACTGCGAATGCCTGTCAGAATGCGATCCGCAGATTTCGCCAGTGAATTCGCCCGCTTATTGCGGCTTTCGACAATCGCCAGTTTACGCGTTTCAAACGCTGCGTAGATTTCTTCCCGTTTTTCAGTCAACTGTTCGACAAACTCATCGAACTCAGCGAAACGTCCTTCCAGCTCCTCGACCTGAATCATCAGTTTTGTGAGGAAATCATCACATTTTTCAGGTGAGTCACAGACATCAAGATAGTTCACCACCCCCTGATTCAACAGCTTCATCTGCGCGTTGAACTCTGCCACTCCTTCGACCGACATCAATTCTTTAATGCGGCGTTTCAGGGCAGCCCGGGACTGGTTGATTTTCGAAAAGTTCGTGGAGATATTATCGATAATCGCGGTGCGCTGAGTCGTATCTTCCACCTTGAGGTTACTGACGATCTCAATCAGCATTTCCAGTTCTTTTGAACTGGCTTCGATCTCTTCCTCTACTTTCCGCGCGTCGGCAACTTTCTCGACCGCCTCGATCTGTGCTGTCGCATTTACAATCCGATCTGCATACGGTTTGAGCGCGTCGTCCCGCATCAGGAAAGAAACACAGCGTGTAGCGAGTTTTTCGTTCTTTTCGCTGACACTCTTTTCCAGCTTCTCGACCAGGCCTTGATCAACGTACCGCAGGTCACGCAGCGAGATTACATCGCCTCGCAGGCTTCTCAGACTGGCCAGACTCTGTACGAAGTCGTCGATTTTGTCAAATCGACGATGATCAATTTCAATTAAGGTCTGCCGGGTGAACTTTTCAACTTCAGCGGTCTTCTGTTTTGTATTCTGACGCAGCTGGAGCACTTTTTCGTATTCGGTGACAGCAGCTTCCGCAGCGCGTTTGATTTCAAGTACGACTTCTCCCGGCGCAAAAGTATCCTCCTGATTGATCCAGAAATAGGAATCGAGGACATCGCCGGAGACTTTCACCAGATCCACATACAGATTTTCATAGGCATCTTTACGATTGATCAGTCCCAGCAACTCGTGACATTCTGCCATGCCACGCACGATATCTTTATTCCCAATTTTATTCAGATACGAATCCTGCTTATGAGGTATCTGAAACGAATCGCTAATATAGGGTGTTTTCCAGAGTTGCAGCATATGATGTTTCTGCGGTTCATCCTGCCTGGAAAAGCAGATCAGCTCTCCGCCTTCAAACCGGGTAAACCCGTGGCAGATCATAGGCGTATCGAGCTTCTGTTCGATCAGGTTATACTGCAACAGGACATAGGCCCCCTGCTCAGGCTGATAAAACACATACAGAAAGTCTTCGCCATTGGGAGAAGCAATTCGCTCCTGGTAGAGCATATCCTGCAGATCGGTTTCGAATGTTTTTGATTCGCCATTCTGCAGATAATAGCCATTTGAAAACACGAGGCCATGATCATCGGGAAGCAGAATACAGGCATCCTTGATGGAATCAAGCCGTTGGGCTTTCTGCAGTTTTTCATTGTAGATGAAGTAGCGATACTTCGTTTCTTTATAGGGTTTGATTTTCAGCAGAATCAGTGACCCGATCAGGGCATAGAAGATTTCCGCATCATCCAGAATCTGGTCCGGATCGTCGACCGGTTCAGAGTAGATGCCTTCCCCGGTTTCGGTGTTGTTCTCAATTTTGATCGTCAGATCGCCGCCCACGGTTTCGACGAACAATCGGTCATCAATTGAAACATGAGGATGCAGGCCTGCGTAATGCAGATCACGATGTGTGCGCGTCCACTGAAACTCCTGCTGTGCGGGATATTGAACTTCATGATCACTGCGGTTATCAACGTAAACCAGCTGATCACTCTGGAAGGCCCACTTGAAGGATTTGAAATCCTTCGGGCCATCTCCGACCTTAAACAGCATATATAAAAAAGGTCCTTTCACGAAGAACTTCGCAAAAGTGGCTTTTTTATAGTAGCGGTAGATGTCTTTGAAATCTTTTTCGAATGCAGCGTCGCGAATCAGATCGAGAGGCAGGGCATGATAGGTGCCCTCTTTGAATTCATAAACGGCAAAAACATCACTGAGGCTGATTTCGGTCTTCAATCCAAAATTGACGTTATAGCCAAACAGGAAACGATTTCCGACAGCCAGCATATCGCGGGGTACACAATTATGTTCGGTCGTAATCCGGTCACTGCCAATGAGACGGGTTTCAATCGAACCAAATACTTCTTTACGAAGTTCATTCAGCTTCCCTAAGCGGGCCTGAAGTTCTTTCCCGTGACTCCTCAGTCGATTTTGAATAATTTCGTAGGTACTGCTCTCCAGGGCAATGGCATCTGCATTGCCCTCTGCAGTCTCTTCTGAATCATTTTTCAAATCAGCCATTGGAATCGATTTCCCGGGAAACACTTTACTGTTTATTTTTGCAGACGACAGGACCGACTTCAATCGGCGTTCTCTCCAGAACACTTATTTTCCCGGAGAGACAGCCGACTGAATGATGCATTAGATGAAGTGAGTCTGATGACTACTTTTCCACCTTGGTCTTCAGGAAGGAAGACACTTTTTTATCTGCAATCCCGAGATTTTTCACAGTCGAGAGCAGGCGATTGAGAGTCGATCGATCTTCTTCCCCTTCCGCCTGAACCAGCATCTGAGAAATCAAAGCGGCAATCGAAAGGTTCTTGACATCTTCGAAGGACATGCCAAACCGGGAAATAAAGGTCTGGAGCTGATCTTCGAAGTAATCCGGATTTCCATTGAAGAACGTATTCTTAATGTCCGTCAGCGTTTCACTGTTGTGAACGAAACGGTCGATCGATTTACCACTCTTGATCGAATCCACGATCTTATCGAAGAACGTCGTTTCGCCACCGACGATATCGATGCGGGCGGATTTCAATGCTTCGCCGACAATACCCGCCTGGGCCTCTGCGATTTCCTGCTGGGCAGCGATTGCCGCCAGTTCGATATCTTTTTCCTTGTTGATTTTGATCTTGAATTCTTCGTGATCGCGGCCGACTCCATCGAAGAGTTTCATCGCCTTGGCCTTGTCTACAATACCAGTCGCTTCCGAGCTGTACTTGAGCTGCATGACTTTGGCTTCCGCTGTTCCGGTCTTTTCGGTTGCTTCTGCTTTGGCAATCAGAACGTTGGCTTCGGCCTGACCTGTCTTCTCGGTGGCAGTCGCTTTGGCAATCATGACCTGGGCATCTGCCAGTCCCAAGGCAGCTCCATCGGCTGTCTTGGCTTCCGCCATGACTTTGATCGCATCCGATTTCTTCTCGGTTGCCGTCTTATCTGCCTCCGCTTCGATGACCACTTTTTCTGCCAGCAGTTCGGCAGACGATTTCTGAGCTTCTGCAGCCTTGACTTCCTTGACCAGATTTTCCTGGGCTTCCATTTCCGCCCTGGTGACGGTGACCTGCTTCAGACGATCTGCTGTCGCAAATTCGTGTGTATCCTTGATCCGTTCTTCCTCTTCGACAACGGCCCGTTCCACGATAACCCGCTCGCGGATCACTTCCTGGATATTGCGTTTTTCCACTTCAATGGCTTTGTCTTTTTCGATATCGGCAATCCCTACAACGCGCTCGCGTTCGGTGACTTCCAGCAGGCGATCTTTTTCGACACGTTCGGTTTCGACAGCTTCCGTACGCTGTTTGCTCTTTTCAGCCACAATCACCTGACGCAGTTTATTTTCTTCGGCAATCGCCAGTTCTTCGTCGGTACGAATACGGGCCGTTTCTGCTTTCAGCCGTTCTTCGTGTTCCACTCGACGTGCTTCTGCATGCTCACGAGCGGTTAATGAAGCGATTTCCCGGGTCTGTTTTTCGACTGCTTCGACACGCTGACGTTCCAGTTCCAGAATCGTTTCCTGGGCTTCCACGTCCTGTTTCTTGATGGTCTTCTCTTTTTCGCGGGTAATATGATTGGACAACACATGCTCGCGTGCTGTCAGATCGGTGATCTTCTTGATCCCCTCGGCGTCGAGAATATTGGTCGGGCTCAGTTTTTCCAGGGGCGTCTGTTCCAGGTAATCGATGGCACAGTCGTCCAGCACATAGCCGTTCAAGTCGGTCCCGATGATCTTCAGAATCTCTTCCTTGAACTTATCCCGTTCGTTATAGAGTTCGACAAAGTCGAAATGTTTACCGACGGTCTTCAAGGCTTCGGAAAACTTGGCATCAAACAGCTCTACCAGTGCTTCGCGGCTGGAGGCTCGTTTACACCCCAGCGACTGGGCCACATTCCGGATATCGTTTGCGGTATTATTGACGCGCACAAAGAAGGCGACTTCGATATCAGCGCGAATATTATCCCGGCAGATCAGACCAACTTCCCCTTTGCGGGCAATTTCGATCCGCTTAACAGACAGGTCCATCTGGTCGGCCCGGTGCAGAACCGGGATCACAAAGATCCCTTCTCCGTTGGCCACCTTTAAATTACCAACACCCGTGCGTACCAGAGCTTCTTCCGGCCCTACTTTGCGGTAAAAGCGGGAGACCGCCACTGCAAAACCGATCACAAATACTCCGATGAGGAGCCCCGCGATCACCACTGACTCACTGAAAAAATCGACTCCCAACAGAAACGCTGCGGGAAGTTGAAACGTCGAAATGGACATGATCTTATGACTCCTGGCTAATTTTTACGACGTAAAAAACCTGTTTATCCGAGTTATAGTCTGCGAGTCGAACCAGATCTCCCTTCTGGATTGTTTCGTCCTCCGCACGTATATGCAGTTTTAATGGCGCTCCCTCTGTTTCCAGCTCTCCCTGGCCGAAGCGGTCAGTCACCGTGGTGCTGGTCACGACACACGATTTTCCCAGTAATGTCTCGATCTGATTGGGGGGAGTGAAATGAAAGTATCCTTTAAAAGGCTGAGTTATCAGCTTGGTAACTACCAGACTGATCCCGATATTTCTGATCGCTAACGGTAGATAATCCATCGCGGTATTGATTTTGACACCGGCATCAAAATTAACGGAAAGCATCCACATACAGAGTGAAAATATGCTTAACCAGAGCATTACCGGTACTTCACCGATATTCAAAAACCGAAGTCCGATAAATCCAAAATCAAGAAAAGAAGGACCGTCTGTGCCTATTTCAAAATCCAGATCAAAATCTAAAAAATCTAATTCCATGAACCCCAGAATGACACAGACCCAGTACAACAGGCAAATCCCCAACAGGATGGTTGCCGGCAGCGTAGGCCATTCCAGACTGACTTTGATAATTTCAGGCACCGAATACTCCCGGACTCCGGGGTGATGGAAAAACGGAGAGGTTACAAGCGACTCAATTTGCTCAAGCTGCGTTTAAAAAACAATTCAACATGTACGGTTCATCAAGTATGAACCTTGAAAAGAGACTTGCAGCTACAAGAACGTGAAATTCATTGTTCGGATCACGAAAACCTGCGAAACCGGCAGATTTTTTCCCGATATCGGAATCGTTAGCAAAAAGGGAGTTGTGCTGAGAGCATTCAATGTGAGGCAACAGGATGAGTAAAAGCGGAATTTTAACCCAGTCAGACAATATTTTCTCAAGATTCCGATTGGGGTTGGCTGGAAACTCCGGGAGGATAGACGCAAAAAAAGCCACCTGTTGTAACGGTTGTGTTCAACAGATGGCTTGAATTGAATATAGGGTTTGCGGCCGCGATTAAGACTGGGCCTGCTCCTGCTGCATTTCAATGGGAGGAGCCGCCATGACATGATAGCCGGAATCCACATGATGGTTCTCTCCGGAAACACCACTGGCCAGATCGCTGAGCAGATACATGCCGGCCTTGCCGACATCGTCCGGCGTGATATTTTTGCGGAGGGGTGACATCGTCTGATAGAGTTTCATCATCAGGTCGAATTCGCCCACAGCCGATGAGCTGAGTGTCTTCAAAGGTCCTGCGCTCAGGCTGTTCACACGGATGCCCTGCGGTCCCAGCTCGTTCGCCAGGTACATGACTGAATTCTCCAGGGCCGACTTACAGATGCCCATCACATTGTAACCCGGGATCACTTTTTCTCCGCCGAGGTAACTCAGAGTCAGAATACTGCCACCCGGTTTCAGAAGATCTTTGGCGCGTTTGGCAACGGCCAGCAGACTATAGACACTGATTTCCATAGAGAGCTTGAAACCGTCACGGCTCACGTTATATACGGGGCCTTTCAGGTCTTCCATCGGGGCATATGCAATCGAGTGCAATACGAAATCAATCTCGCCATATTCCGCTTTGACGGTTTCGAAAACCCGATCCAGGTCTTCATCCTTTGTTACATCACAGGGGATCATGATCTTGGCGCCCTTAGGCTCGACCAGCTTCCGCAGCCGACGTTCCATCCGCGGACGCTCTGGATCTTTATCAGGAAGGTGCGTGAAAGCAATTTCGGCCCCTTCGTCATAAAGTTTTTCTGTGATGGCCCATGCAATCGAATGGTCATTCGCGATGCCGAGAACCAGACCTTTTTTGCCTTCAAAAAGACCCATGTGTAATACTCCATAAATATGATGAAATCCAGGAGGATTGAAGTTACCAGAACATTCAATCCGGGCGTTTCCCGATGAACCAGCACGCCCTTTGCTATGTTTATACTCGCTCCCAACAATCCTGGAGATGCTACAGCCAACCTGAATACAGGTTTGTACTGACTCCGGCGCGATCCAGGTCGAATCCGGGAGAGGTCAGATGTGCTCGACGACATCCTCTGATCTGTCAACCCTGCTGACGGACCGGGAACTTGAACACGAAAATCGCTCCAGCTGAGTATAAACTATTCGAATTGAGCGAAATAGAAAAGCCAAAGGCGGCTTGTTGTTCGTGAAAACAGCAAACCGCCTTGTATCTGGTGCAGCAGGGTAAGAATTATGGACTTACTCGATTGCCCCCACCATGGTGGAAGATTCCTGATCTGACTGTACGCCCTCTTCGCCTTCGTGTTCTTCATCTTCCTTATTTGGAAAAATGGCGTCAACGAATCCTCGCAGGTGTGCACTGCGGGTCTGATGCTGCAATTTCCGCAGGGCCTTGGATTCAATCTGGCGAATTCGCTCGCGGGTCACTTTGAAGATACGACCGGTTTCTTCCAGTGTATAACTGTAACCATCGCCTAAACCATATCGCAGACGGATAATTTCGCGTTCCCGATAGGTCAGACTTTTAAGAACATGCTCAATTTTATCCTTCAGCATTTCACGCATGGCAGCGTCTGCGGGAGAAGATTCATGACCGTCTTCGAGGAAATCACCGAAGCTGCTGTCTTCGCTTTCACCCACTGGTGTGTCCAGACTGATGGGATGTTTCCAGGTTTTCATGATCCGTTCGGTTTCTTCCACACCCAGACCGACAGAATCAGCCAGTTCTTCCATAGTGGGTTCGCGGCCGGTTTCCTGACGAATCTGTTCGCTGCGTGCTTTCAGAGTGGAAATGCTCTGGAACATGTGCACGGGAATTCGAATGGTACGGGCATGGTCGGCAACGGCACGGGTAATGGCCTGACGAATCCACCAGGTGGCATAAGTGGAGAACTTGTAACCACGGCGATATTCATATTTTTCCACACCACGCATCAGGCCCGCGTTTCCTTCCTGGATCAGGTCGAGGAAACTTAAGCCACGGTTTCTGTACTTTTTGGCGATCGAGACAACCAGTCGCAGGTTACCTCCTGAGAGTTGCTGTTTGGCTTCAGTCCAGTCATCAAAGCGACGTTTGATTTCCCGGGAACGTGTCTGAAAGTCTTCTGAAGTTTCTACGACCATACTGGTCAGTTCCGATAACTCGCGTTCCAGCAGCCGGTGATCGGTCGCCTTGTGACGCAGCTGTTTGTAGTCCTCCAGCTGTTCCTGAACTTCCCGCATGCGACCGGCAATCTGATGAATCCGTTTGAGAACCGGCTGCAGACGCTGTGTTCTCAGACAGAGTTCTTCACAGAGTGTTGCCATTTTCTGGCGACGAACCATCATCCGTTTTTGCACTTCACGCTGCTCAACTTTACCCAGTTCCCCTGAGTGAATGAGTTCAAAATCATCAGCGTTTTTCTGCAGCAGCGCCTTCAGGGTGGAAATATTGAACGGCATCCGCCCCATGATCTGGTCTTTGGTCGCATCTTCGGTATCAGAGGTGCGTAACGTCCTTTCAAACGGAAGCTCGCCGGCGAATACTTTCTCCAGGGTATCAATCGCAATTTTCAAAGCGAAATCAGATTCCAGAACAGTCCGGCGAAAGCGTTTACGGGTGATTTCAATTTTCTTGGCCAGAAAGATTTCACGCGAGCGACTCAGCAGGGGAATATTTCCCATCTGGCTGAGGTACATCCGAATGGGATCACGCGATGAAAGTGATGTTTCCGGTTCAACGATGGCAGAAGAATCATCGGAATCTTCATCTGCGCCCCGTGCTACTTCCGAGTCGGTACCAACCGAAGTATCAACGGCGGTGACTTCCTCGTCATCAATATCAGCATTCGGATCATCAATCAGATCCAGGTTTCGCTCTTCCAGGCCCACGACGATATATTCAATCAGCGCGGGATTGCCACCTTCGTCAGGGAGGAACGTATGAACCTGTTGAAATGTTAAAAAACCTTGTTTTTCCGCTTCCTGAAATAGTAAGTTCAGATTTGCATCGAAACGGTGCACGGGTCACTCCCTTAATTTGTATTATCAAAAAAATTACGGCCACACGTCCGTGTGTAACCACGGCGTTTCTGTTTATGAGAATAAAAGCACAGGGGGATCAGCAGGCGTCATAATTGATCTTTTCCCTCTACTTTTCCAACATTTGCTTACGATGTCGATTTAATAATTCTTACTGCCACTCTACTCATCACCGAGGAATACCTATAGCGATAAAGCTATGAAATAAACGCAAAAAACTCCAAAACCTGATGGTGTTGTTTGTGCCGGCGTTAAAACCGTTTCCCCTGGGGGGAATCAGGCTCAAGCTAGACCCGAAGCACAAATTGATCGCTGGAGGTAAGTTGGGCATTGCGTAGAGCATCTGAAAAACCAAGTTGCTCAAATACGCTTTGACGCGCTTCGTCGTAACTTCCGACTCGCCAACAAAATTAATCAAGAGGGTTCTCTCCCAAGACATCCTTACTTCTCCCGAGAACCTGAAAAAAGCCAATAAGCCTCCAGCTCATATGGCCCTATCCTACCACAACTTTCCGTAACGTCTACGGAAATCCACAACACCGATTTAAAAAATATTTAAAAAACCTCTGCAACGTTACCAGATAACAACTTACGTGTGCTAAAAAGTTCACGATTCAGGCCGAAAAACAATCAGATTCAAAAAACAGCTCAAGTCAGAAAACAAAAAAGCTTTCCCTCTAACATTTCAGGAAGCTCTGATGCGACAAACAGGATGTAACCTGATTGGCTCCTTATATTTTCACACTCCGGGCTGAATAGTCAATCCCCTGATTTCGACAGTTCATGAACAGATAGTGGAGTTTTTCCGAAAAATTCGCTTTATCCAGCATGAATCGGAGAAGACCCCCGGGAATCAATTTCGCTTGATTGAACTTATGTAAGGGCTTGATATACTGGGAGCACACGAGTTTTCCATAGTTTGTTTACTTAAAGTCGGGCGGAGATTACTGTCTTACCAGAGCCCCTGGTGCGTGATCCATCAACCTTACTGGAATTTATTGGCTGTAGTTGAGAAAGTGGAACCAGTTCAAATGAGCGCAGAAGACGTAGAGAAAACATCGAGCGAAGCTGTCAAAGGGCTAAAAGGGATCGTAGCAGCAGACAGTTCTATCTGTTTAGTCAATGGAACCATCGGAAAACTGCTGTATCGTGGATATAACATCGACGATCTGGCAGAGAATGCGACGTTTGAGGAAGTCTCTTTTCTGTTATTAAACGGAGAACTTCCTAACGCCACTCAACTCGCCGCCTATCAGGCCGACCTGAAACAGCACCGCAGCATTCCTCCGGAACTGATTGAAGCACTGAAGAAACTCCCCGTTTCAGCACTGCCGATGGCACTGCTGAGATCGATCACATCGCTGGCCGGAGTCTACGACCCCGATGCCGAAGTGGAAACATTTGAGAATCGGCTGCAGATCTCAATCAAACTGATTTCACAGATCCCAACCATCGTGGCAGCCATTCATCGGGTACGCCAGGGACTTGAGCCGGTGGAACCAGATCCCGAACTGTGTCACGCCGGCAACTTCATGTATATGATTAATGGCGAGAAACCGAGTGAAGACGCAACCCGTGCCATGGACCTCATCCTGACACTGCATGCAGAACACGGTTTGAATGCCAGTACGTTTACCGGTCGTGTGATTATTGCGACACTTCCCGATATTTATTCCGCAGTCACAGGCGCCATCGGTGCACTGAAGGGGAAACTGCATGGGGGAGCGAACATCGAAGTCCTGAAAACACTCTTCGAAATCGGTTCACTCGAAAATGTAGCCCCGTATGTGAAAAAAGTACGCGAAGCCAAGGGAAAGTTCATGGGCTTCGGACACGCGGTTTACCAGGTGGAAGACCCGCGTGCAAAACACTTGAAAGAACTTTCTCGACGTCTGGGAGAAGAAACGGGCGAACCCAAGTGGTACGAGATGTCCATTGAGATGGAAAAACTCGTCTACGACGAAATCCAGCGGAACTGCAACGTCGACTTCTATTCAGCCAGTCTCCAGCATTACATGGGGATCCCCGGGGATCTGTTTACCTGTATCTTTGCCGCCAGCCGTATCGCTGGCTGGTGTGCCCATATCCTGGAACAACTGGACGGAAATAAAATCATCCGCCCCAAAGCAAACTACATCGGTTACGAAGAACGCCCTGTTATTCCTGTAACCGAACGCTAAGAACGAACGATAGAAACGCAACGACAAACCCCGGTTTTCAACCGGGGTTTTTTCTGCTGTAAGAAATTTTCATTCTCTTGTCCAGACGCACTCCAGAAAACTGAACCAGACAGGAAAGCAGCCATGCGAAACGCAGTTCGTTTTGTAGAATTCCAGACCGGGTTACTCTGCCTGGCATTTCTGTTCTGTGCTACAAATTCAGCAGAAAGCAGCGTAATCTATGTCGATAATCGCGCAGGAAACAACGCGCTGAATGGAATTTCACCCAAAATTGTGTCCGGCAAAAACGGACCTGTCAAAACGATCAAAAGGGCACTGGAGTACGCCCGCCCCGGTGACAAAATCATCCTGATCAATAACGACATCCCTTACCTGGAATCTTTTACCCTCGCCGGCAAACGCTTCAGCGGAATCGGCCAGGAAATGTTTACGATACTGGGAAATGGTGCGACGATCAGCGGTGCCATCCCCGTTCCCCAGGGAGGCTGGAAACCTCTACAGGACGGCCTGTGGAAAGTGACACCATTCCGAAAAGGATATTTCAACCTGTACCTGGATGGAAAAACCCTGCCGGAGTATCGTCCCGAAACAGGCGATGAGATCAAACTGACCGACATCCCTGCAGGACACTGGGCTGCCATTCAAGGAGCCATTTATTACCGTGAACTCAAAAATCAGCTCCCTCCCATGGAGGCATTTTCACTCGCCGGTATGTCTGTCGGCCTCTCACTGGTTGATGTAGAAGGGGTTCAAATCTCGGACGTGACATTCAAAAATTTTCGTATCGATGGCATTAACGTTCATGACCGCTGTAAGAACATTATCCTCGAGAATGTCACCTGTACCGGCAACGGACGTAGTGGCCTGGCAGTCAACGGAACATCCCAGGTGGAAGTGATCGATTCAGTCCTGACAGAGAATCGAATTAATGATCTGTTGATTACGGAACAAGGCGTGGCGAACCTGAAGCAGACTAAACTGGGAAAGCCAGCAACACTGGCTCCCTGAGTTTGTCTACGAGACTGCCTGCATTTGCTTTCTGAATCCGTGATCCCCTCATGCGCTACCTCCCTCCAGTTCTTCCAGCTCTTTCTCTGCCTCCTGCTCGGCATCACTGAATTTTAATCCCTCACGGTTGGAATAATACAAGCCGATGAAGGTAACGGGAAAATACTGTGAAAGCTGATAATAAATAGAAGCCGAAAAAGCATCTGCATTGGATACACCAAACGCTTTTAAACTCAGTGTAAAACAGAATTGAACGACACCAAAAAAACCAGGTGTCGAAGGCACTGTCACCCCGAATGCTGTAACCCCCAGCACAACGAAAGCAGCCAGGGGCGAGACCCGAATATTAAAACTCCAGAGCGCCACATAAATACTGATCCCATTGATCAGCCATTGTGCAAATGATGTCCAGATAATTCCAAAACACAGCCGTTTACTCTTCATGGAGGTCATGCCCAGCGCTCCGGACCGCATCATCTCCAAAACGAGATGAGTCAGTTTTTCCGGCAGAAAAGGGAGATAACTGAAAATGCCTCGAAACAGGCTGATTACTGTCTCAGTCCAGATGAGATAGGCTGCTACCAGAATAATTGTAATTAAAATACCAAGGGCGACAATCAAACTGACCGTTTGATATTCTTCAGGAAAGTTGGGGGCAAAATAGATCCCAATCCCCAGGTAGCAGAGGATGGCGACCACATCGAATAACCGCTCCAGTACCACCGTGGAAAGCACTGTTGTCTTAGGGATCTGGTACTGACGGCTCAGAACATAGACACGTAAGAATTCTCCCAGGTGAGCGGGCAAGATATTGTTACCCATGAAACCAATCATCATCGCTGGCGTGACCTGCGAGACGGTCAGCTTCTTAATCGGCTCGAGCAGCATTTGCCAGCGTAAGGCTTTGAGCCAGAAAAAGACAAACAGCAATGCCAACATGACAGGTAATGTCCAGTAATTAGCTCGTTTGAAACTGGTGGAGATCTGCTCAAAGTCCAGCCCCCAGACCGCTGCCAGCAGACAGGCGATTGTAACAATGACACCCAGTATTAATTTTACTAACTTCGATTTATTGATGGGAACAACTCCTGTAAAAACCTGCCTGTCTCTTTCTCCAGCCAATGCTGAAGTCGGACATTTTTAACGAATCGTCACCAAAAAACATACAGCATTCTTTCCGGCGCAACCACCTTCCATCATCGCCATACCCCTGACTCTTCCTATTCTCACATTTTCTGTCGGATCACAGCAGGAATTTTTTACAATATTGATACCTTTGAGTTAAAACCTCTTGCCAACTTAATAAGAGAATTTTATCCTTCTCCCCTCTTCGTATGCATCACCAGACAATTCTGTTCTACCGGCCATGCGAAGACTACCCCCGGAAACATTCCTGTTCGGATTGACTGGAATATTTAATCAAGGGATTGATTACGTAAGGAGCTCATGGATGAGCATTTTAAAAGTCTATTACCCGGATGAACCCCAGACTGAGCCTGTCGTCTCTCTGGACGAAACTACCCCCATGATTCTGCCGTTTCAGCGAGCACGCGTGAAGAAATCACACAGCCGCAAACAGGAAGACTGGGTTCTGAAACGCGCCCGCACCATTTTTCTGAACCAGCAATGCAGCGACTGTGGCAGTTCGGCTGTTGAGAAGCTGGAACTGCGAGATGGTCTGCTGAATCAGAAAAACCGTCTGATTCCCGGCACAGCCACGGTCGTCGGATTCCGCTGTCATTCCTGTGATTCCGAATGGCCCGCCTGATCAGGCAGCACACCGGCAATTTCACATGACGGAAAAATAGTTTTCGACTGCAAAATCAAAGGCGGCTGGCGTCAGCTTGCGCGGGACTTCTTTGTAAACGCAGAAGTTCTTGACCTGCAGCAGCAGGTCTCGCGGCTGACAGGCACGGAACGGCCGATTGACGGCTTTATAGTGCGTCTCAACCAGGTACTCAAAAGCTTCGACATCGAACTGAAACCCCATCATTGGTGCCATCAATTCGAATAGCGCCCGAAATTCTTCTTCCGTGGGATCCAGGGCTTCGATCTTATAGGGAATCCGCCGCAGGAAGGCTGCATCCACCAGATCCTTCGGCTCCAGGTTCGTCGAAAAGATAATCAGTTGATCGAACGGAACCTGAATTTTTTTGCCACTGGGCAGATTCAAAAAGTCGTAACGTTTTTCCAGAGGCACGATCCAGCGGTTGAGCAGTTCATCTACGGGCATCCGCTGTCGTCCGAAGTCGTCAATCACAAACGTTCCGCAGTTACTTTTCAGCTGCAGTGGTGCCTCGCAGATTTTTGTCTGCGGGTTCTGCGTGATTTCCAGTTCCTTCATGGTTAACTCACCTCCGGCAATCACCGTAGGGCGTACAATCTGTACCCACCGCGGGTCGATCCCTGATAGATCGAACAGTCCCTCAGAATGAACTTCCTGAACGACCTCTTCGTGCAGTCCGGGATCGAAAATACGGATAATATCTCCATCGATCCCCAGGCAACGGGGAATCCAGATCGTCGAGCCAAACGCTTTCGTGATCCGCTCGGCAATACTGGTTTTACCATTACCGGCTTCGCCAAACAAAAACATCCCCCGCCCCGAGTTCACGGCGGGCCCCAGACGATCCAGCATCTTCGGATTGATAATCAGATCCGAAAAGGCCGCTTTCAAATCTGCTTCAGTAGCCTCCTGTTTGGCGATGCTCTGTGCCTCCATCGCCTTCAGATAATCCTTGAAGCACACCGGGGCTGCACCAAAGTAGGTACATTCCTGGGTATAACGACGGGCTCTCTCGCGCCCCAGTTCTGTGATAGTAAACTCGTAGTCTCCCATCTCGGCTGTGCCACCAAAGGCAACCAGTTGATCCTGCTTGGCCCGTTTCAGAATGGCATCCACAATGCTAAAAGGAAGCTTGATCTGCGAACAGATCTGGCGTCCGGTCTGGGTTCCCTTGGCGAGCAGGTACTTCAGGATCAGGCGTTCGATTTCATCCTGGGTTAAACCGGTCTCCTCCAGGCTTTCGGGACAATGTGGAACAAAGTGTCCTTCAGCCTCTTCGCTGTCTCCTTTCAGCAGGGACTGCACCCGGTTGAACAACTGGCTGAGATGCTGATCTTTACCAATGACCCGCATCGGCTCGCTGATGCTTTTCTTCAGAGGTAAGTGAGCTGCAACAATGCTGCCCTGTTGTTCGCCTTCAGCGTCGGACTCCGGGGAATCATCGCGGGAATTGAGATTCAGCATACTGAGCGAAGCGAGCAGTTCTTCCGTGTTTACCGCATTGGACGCAGTACGCCCCTGTTTCTCTGAGCCACTGTTTACAGCTTGGGAATTCACTGCTACAGATTCGGAATCATTTGCTGACATATTCGGTTCGCAATCAATTATCTGCACTGAATTATTCATGAGAGGATCATCTGAGATCAGAAATTGCAGATGAGTCTGATGTGTCTTTTAGACTGTGTCCAGTTTTTACTGTAGCGTCTCGATGGTCAGATCGACCGAGAATTACAGATTGAGAGACGCTATGGTTAAATGTGGTTCGCTCTAGAAAATGCAGCCCGAAATGCAATGTGCAAACTAAGCATAGTATTCAAAATCAAAGAGTCAAACCGCTTCTCAGATTCCACGAGACCGATTATCCCTTTCATAACGATTATGCATCGCACGTCGAATGGAGCCGTTGTATTTTCTGAGCAATGTAACGCATGCCGACTTCCGGTTTGACTTGATATCCATGTGACCTAAGTTCCTTCTGTAAGAGTCTCGGCTCACCTGATTATTGAATTGATCTTTCACTTTATCGTACTGGCTCATCTATGTGTGGAATCGCGGGTATCATTCGCTCTGACCTGGCTCCGGTCGAACAGTCAGAGCTACAGGCCATGATTGAAACCCTGAACCATCGGGGACCCGATGCATCAGGCATTTCTACGTTTGGCTTCGTCGGTTTCGCACACAGCCGACTGAGTATTGTGGATCTCGCCGGTGGACTGCAGCCGATGCAGACTCCCGATGGCCTGCTGACAATTACATTTAATGGTGAGATTTTTAATCACATCGAATTACGCGCTCATCTCAAAAACAAAGGCTATGAATTCCGCACCCATTCCGATACGGAAGTCATTCTGCACATGTATGCGGAATACGGCCCCGAATGTGTTCAACACTTCAACGGGCAATGGGCGTTTGCCATTCACGACCGCAAACGCCAGGAGGTCTTCCTCTCCCGGGATCGCATGGGAATCCGTCCGCTGGTTTATACCCAGACACAGGGTCGCCTGAGTTTCGCCTCCGAAGTCAAAGCGTTATTTGCATTGCCCGATGTCAAACGGGAAGTGGACCTGAAGTCATTAAATGAACTGTTTACATTCTGGTCACCACTGCCACCCCGCACATTTTTTGCGGGAGTGAATGAACTACCTCCTGCCCACTCCATGATTGTCAAAAATGGTCAAGTCAAAATCTGGCAGTACTGGCACCTCGATTATCAGCCGAACGAAGAGAGCCGCTCGCTTGATGACTGGGCAGACGAACTGCGGGAATTGTTGATCAATGCCACTCAACTGCGATTACGTGCCGATGTCTCGGTCGGTGCCTACCTGAGTGGCGGACTCGATTCCTCTGTGACCGCGGCCATCATTCGAAATTACACTAACGCCCCCCTGAATACTTTCTCGGTGAACTTCAACGACAAGGATTACGACGAAAGCAGTTACCAGCAGGAAATGATCCGTGAACTGGGAACCGATCACCAGACGGTCTGCTGCTCATATGAAGATATCGGCCGCATCTTTCCGACCGTCATACAACACACTGAAAAACCGGTTCTGCGAACCGCGCCAGCTCCCATGTACCTGCTCTCCAAGCTCGTCCGGGACAGTCAGTTCAAAGTGGTGATGACGGGCGAAGGGGCAGATGAAGTTCTGGGCGGATACGACCTCTTTAAAGAAACGAAAATCCGCCGCTTCTGGAGCCGTCAACCTGACTCGGCAATCAGGCCGCTGCTGTTGAAACGACTCTACCCCTACATGAAAAATCTGCAGGCACAGTCTCCCGCTTACCTCAAAGCGTTTTTCAAAATCCGTCAGGATGAACTCGACAGTCCGTTCTTTTCACACCTGCCGCGCTGGGACCTGACGTCAAAACTGAAATCATTTTTCAGTAACGATGTCAAACAGCAACTGGTCAACCAGGATCCCCTGGCGGACTTCGAAAGCCAACTGCCTCAACAGTTTTCCGAATGGCCTTCCTTCTGCCAGGCACAATACCTGGAATCAATCAACCTGATGCCAGGTTACATTCTCTCTTCACAGGGAGACCGTATGGCAATGGGCAATTCGATTGAAGGCCGTTTCCCGTTCCTGGATTATCGCGTTGTCGAGTTCGCATCCCGCGTTCCCGTCCGCTTCAAAATGAACGGCCTGAACGAAAAATATCTGCTGAAATACGCCATGCGGGACTTGATTCCCGAAAGCATCCGCAAGCGACCCAAACAACCTTACCGGGCACCGGATGCGCACAGCTTCATCGATACAGAAACACAGTCTGCCCGCTTTGAATACGTGAACCATTTATTGTCCGCAGAGAAACTTCAGGACAACGGCTTGTTCCAGCCAGAGGCAGTCCAGCGACTTGTTAAAAAGATGGAACAGGGTCGCGCGATTGGCACCCGGGACAACATGGCCCTGGTGGGGATTCTCTCGACCCAGTTACTGGTCGAACAGATGATTCATGGCCAGACCGTTTCGACAAATCCTACCCGCCATTCAAGTGCAATATCACTTACGTAACTTCAACTGACTTAAGATTTACTGAATACAGAAAAGATCAAAGGTAGAAATATGAACTCGATCCAAAATGATGTACGAAACTTTGTCGCGGATAATTTCCTGTTCGGCGAAGACCCGGCTGCCCTTCATAATGACGACTCGTTTCTGGAAACCGGCATCATTGATTCCACGGGTGTTCTGGAACTGGTGGCTTTCATTGAAGACCACTACTCCGTCGAAGTGGATGATGATGAACTCATTCCGGAAAACCTGGACTCCATTGATCGACTCATCGCTTTTATTGAATCCAAACTCAAAGAACTGGCGTAATACCAGAGGAGCAGGCCCTTGTTGCTGCAATCATTATTAGAAAACAGTGCGCGCGAGTATCCGGACAAAGTCGCTTTGATCGTTGATCAGCAGCGATACACTTACCAGGAACTTGAACTGCAAAGTAATCGCCTGGCACAGGCACTGCTCCAGCGGGGACTGCAACGCGGCGATCGTGTAGCCATCCATCTCGAAAATTCCCTCGAAGCAGCGGTGGCTGTCTTTGCTGTGTTGAAGGCGGGTGGTGTGTTTGTGATGGTCAATCCCACCACAAAGATTGATAAACTGAGCTATGTCCTGAATAACTGCAGAGCTACGGCGCTGATCATTCCGGACAAAAAGCAGAATCTGATCCTCGAACATGCCGCCCTGCTACCCCATTTGAAAACCGTCATTGCCACCGGTTCCCGATACGATCAGCCGGAAAGCACCGAATGGCAACTCCTGCGATTTGAATCATGGGATCAGTTGCAGAACGAATATGCAAACCAGCTGACTCCACCGGCAATCAAAACCATCAGCATTGATCTGGCTGCCCTGGTCTATACATCGGGATCGACGGGAAATCCAAAAGGAGTCATGCTCACTCACTTGAACATGACCTCGGCTGCCCGCTCCATCACCACCTATCTGATGAATGAGCCATCTGATATTATCCTGAATGTTCTGCCACTTTCCTTCGATTATGGCCTCTACCAGTTACTGATGGCCATCCGGGTGGGAGCAACGCTGGTTCTCGAAAAATCATTCACGTATCCGCATGCAGTCCTGCAGAAAATCATCGATGAACAGGTCACCGGTTTCCCACTGGTGCCGACCATGTCGGCGATCCTGCTTAAAATGGACCTCTCGAAATACGATTTCTCCAGACTGCGTTACATTACCAACACGGGAGCCGCCTTACCAACCGAACACATTCTCACCTTCCGCAAACGTCTGCCGCATGTCCAGATTTTCTCAATGTACGGCTTGACGGAATGCAAACGCGTTTCTTACCTCCCCCTGGATCAGGTTGATATCAGAACCGGTTCTGTCGGGATCGCCATGCCCGATTCAGAAGTCTTTATTGTGGATGATGCAGGACACCGTCTGCCTGCCGAACAGACAGGCGAGCTGGTTGTGCGTGGCGCCAATGTCATGCTCGGATACTGGGAAGCACCTGAACGCACAGCCGAACGCCTGAAGCCGGGTGAACTGCCGGGCGAAATGTTTCTCTATACCGGTGACCTGTTCCGCATGGACAAAGAAGGTTACCTGTACTTTGTCGGTCGGCGTGATGACATCATTAAAAGCCGCGGCGAGAAAGTCAGCCCCAAAGAAGTAGAAAACGTCCTGTTCGCACATCCGGCGATTTCCGAAGCGGCCATCGTAGGCGACCCGGACCCGGTCCTCGGCCAGTCGATTCGCGCCATCGTTACAGTGATGCCCGAACAGGAACTGACGGAAAAAGAAGTCATTGCTTACTGCCGCAAACACCTTGAGGATTTCATGGTGCCCCAGAAGGTCGAGTTCCGGGAGGAACTGCCAAAATCTCCCAATGGGAAAGTCGATAAAAAACAGCTGGTTCTACCCTGAAACTGATCTCACAGTCTATCTGGAAACTCCGAATCGCAGCCACGCGTTCCACACAACATATGAGGATGAATAACAATGATTACACAGACCAGGATCTTTAAACCGGAATTACTCAAGCTTGACTGCGCAGCCGAAACAGATCGTATTGTCAGCTGGATGCAGAAAACCGTTCGTAAAACGATGCGAAAAAAGGGCGCTGTGCTGGGACTCTCAGGAGGTATCGACAGCAGTGTCGTGACGGCACTCTGTGTACGGGCCTTTGGTGCGGATCGTGTGCTGGGAATCATGATGCCCGAACATGACACCAAAGACGAAAGTTTGACCTTTGGACAGTTACTGGCAGATCATTTCAACGTGGAAGCCATCGTGGAGAACATCTCTCCCATGCTGCAGGGCGCAGGCTGTTATGAACGCCGCGATGTCGCCATCAGGCAGGTAATACCTGAGTACGAACCACACTGGAAATCAAAAATTGTTCTGCCCAACCTGCTGCAGGAAGGCGGATATCGTGTCTTTTCGGTCGTCGTCCAGACACCTGAAGGCAAATTCATCAAAAAACGTCTGCCGTTATCTGCCTATCAGACGATTGTCGCTGCGACAAACTTTAAACAGCGCTGTCGCAAGATGATGGAATACTACCACGCCGACCGATTAAACTACGCCGTCCCCGGCACTCCCAACCGTCTCGAATACGATCAGGGATTCTTCGTCAAAAACGGCGATGGCGCAGCCGACCTGAAACCAATCGCCCATCTGTATAAGTCTCAGGTATATCAGCTCGCAGAATATCTCGATGTACCGGAAGTCATTCGGATGCGTCCACCGACGACAGACACTTATTCTCTGGAACAGTCCCAGGAAGAATTTTTCTTTGCTGTCTCCTACGACAAACTCGACTGCTGCCTGTATGGACTGAATCACGGCTATACCGCAGAAGAAGTTGCCGCGGGCACTGATCTGCCAGCCGAACAGGTGGCCCTGGTGTATGGCGACATCGAATCCAAACGCAAAGCAGGCCACTACCTGCATCTGCCGCCACAGCTGATTGAATCCCTCTGAGATACATTTGAAAAATGAAACTGTATCGGCAGATTAGAAATCATCTGAAAGGAACCTGCTCCGTGAGTAAAAAAGAACTGCTGGCCAAAGCACTCGACTGGACCGGAATGAATCGTCTGGCGCGGAATGCCTCCGTCTGGAATGGTCTGCTGGTATTGAATTACCACCGCGTGGGTGACATCAACAATTCCGTGTTCGATCATGACTTGTGGAGTGCAACTGCAGAAGACTTCGAAAAGCAGATTCGATTTCTCAGCCTGAATTTCGATATGATCCGCATCCGCGATCTGGATCATATCTGGAATCAGCCTCGCGGCCGGTATGTTCTCGTTACATTTGACGATGGATACATTGATAATTACGAATGGGCCTTTCCCATTATCAGATCTTATAACGCCCCCGCAACATTCTTTCTGACAACCGGCTTTCTGGACGACAGGAAAGTGGGCTGGTGGGATGAAATCTCCTGGATGGTCCGCAGTGCAACGCGAGAGAGGATTCAGTCCAATGAACTGACGGGGGAAAACCTGTCTCTGCATCCGGATCACTGCAGGCAATCGATTAGATTTCTCTTGAGCAGATACAAAAAACTGAGCGGTGATCAGACAGACAATTTTCTGAATTTCCTGGCGGAAGCAACCGGTGCAGGTCGCTGCCCGCAGGAGATCGCTGATTACGTCTGGATGACCTGGGATATGATTCGCGAAATGAGCGAAGCCGGCATGGACATCGGCGGCCACACTGTCACCCACCCCATACTCTCCCGGCAATCACCGGAGATTCAACAGTTTGAAGTGGAACACTGTAAACAACGAATCGAAACAGAAATCGGGCAGGAGATCACCAGTTTCAGCTACCCCGTGGGCGGGAAAGACTGCTTTAACCAGCATACCCGTGACTGCCTGACGCAAGCCGGTTTCCGCTGGGGGTTCAGCTACTACGGCGGCTTCGCTCCATTGGGAAAACC